>LNFM01001099.1_pt1 | contig 63181 bp, 94 predicted proteins | sample 596031 | NCBI WGS metagenome assembly LNFM01 (sample SAMN04254537, study PRJNA301005) | activated carbon metagenome | isolation source: dual media filters at the Ann Arbor, Michigan drinking water treatment plant | place: USA: Ann Arbor
AATATGAGTAAATCACAAATCGCAATTATTTCTGTATATGTTGTTCTTGGCCTATTAAATTTAGGTTTATTGTTTATTGGACCATTTGGCCCGATTAAGTTAATTAACTTACTTATTGGCGGTTATATGTTATTCCGTGCAAAGCAGGAATACGAAAAGAATGCGTAAAGGCAAAGATAAAATCATTGATGGTGTGTGCTCTGGCATCTCAGAGTATTTAGGTTTCGATGATCCTATTTGGATTCGCATTATATTTGTTTTTGGTGGATTTGGTGCATTTTATTTACTCATGATGTTCATAATGGAAGAACCAAAATATGAAAACAATAAATGAAATTCAAAAACACTTAGATGAAACAGTTAATACACTGCTTGGCCAGCATCGTGGTAGAGTTGATGTTGTTGATATAATTGAGGTTGATCAATTAAGAGCTGTGCGCACCAAAATGTCCGGTGGATGTAAAGGTTGCGCTGGCGCAAAAGCAACTATGAACAGTATAGTAAATAATCATATTAAAACATTTGATCCAACTGTTAATTCTGTGTTAGATATAACAGATCATACTGATAAGTCAAATGCCTTCTTTAAGGAATAAATGAACATATTCGTAACTGATCCAGATACATGGAAATGTGCACAAATGCTTGATGATCTGCGTCTTAATAAGATGATTCTTGAGACTGCACAACTATTGTCTACAGCAATGCGAGTTCAAGGTTACATAGGTGACGACATCTATAAAATAGCACATCTCAATCATCCTTGTTCAGTATGGACTAGACAAACTGAAGCCAATTACAAATGGCTTCTATTATATATGAGTGATCTTTGTGAAGAGCGTCAACGTCGCACTGGTAAAGGTCATAAGTCTTATGAAATCTTTAATGCTTTATGCGGTGGTCCAAAACTTATGCCACCAGGTGATTTAACGCCATGGCCTAATTGCACGCCTAATAAACATATCGCAGATATTCATGAGGCATATAAGGTTACTATGCGAGATAAGTGGGCCGTTGATAAGCGCCCACCAAAATGGACAAATGCTAAAAAGCCGGATTGGGCATGAGAGGCGGAACAGTTAATCGCCATAAGGTCCAATCATTTCGAGCCTTAGCTAGACTTCTATATAAATTAAAGGTTATAAAGCCTTGGCAATATAGACTTTGTAAGGAAAGATCGCTCAATATCAATCCTTTAGTATCGTCAAACAATCTTTTTATAGATAAATTTGAAAAATAACTATTTTTATTAGAAAAGTATGGTATACTAATATCCATGAAAGCATTATTCTCACAATTTAGTTTGAGATCCTATTTATCGCGCTCGCGATACAATGCTTTTTCTTATTTTAGTTGCTTTAATTGCAAGTAAATAAGTAAGTCCACGAGACGTTTAAATCTAAAACATTTTAATTTATTTATAACACTGTTGTGAGATAGCAATCAGGGTGACTGCGCTTGACTGTTAATCAAGACTAGGTTGGTTCGATCCCAACTCTCACAGCCATACTTTCGTATAAAAATAACATGAAATGTACATATAAACATTGTAGTAATGAGTTAACTGGAGCGCAAGAGAAATTTTGCTCTATCAGATGTAGAAACAATAATAACACTCAGCTAGCTAGAAAACGATTAAAGTTAAAAGCAGTTGAATATAAAGGAAGTAAGTGTAGCCGTTGTGGTTACGATAAGTCGATGAATGCTTTACAATTTCATCATCTAGATCCTGCTCAAAAAGAGTTTGGCATAGGTGGTAAGGGTGAAACCAGGGCATGGCATAAACTTAAAGAAGAATTAGATAAATGTGTTTTACTTTGTGCTAATTGTCACGCTGAAGAACACGAAAAATTAGATATGCAACTTTCGTAGATGTGGTCATGACTCCTGTTTGAAGCACAGGTAAAGTAAGTTCGATTCTGAGAGGTTGCACCAACTTTAAACAAATTAATGAAGGAGATCTGAAAGTATAATAATTTCGCTAAGAGTGGGTCGGACTATCGCGCATATCCGTGCAATACGGTGAGTGAGGAAAGTCGGGGCTGCATAGAGTAAGCGTAGAGGGTAATTCCCTTCCACCGCGAGGTGAGCGACGGCAACAGAGACGAATCGTTATAAACGCAGCATGGGGTAATTTGAGGGCAACTTCAAATTGCGGCGCCAGAAGCGGCTAAGAGTAGGAAAGCACCGGACTGATAATCCGGAAACGCTGCTGGATAGTTAGTGATAACGGGTGAAACGGGCGACAGCGTACGCGCAGCAACTGTAAATAGGATGACAATGAGGCTACTCGCCTAGTCATCGGGTTATGGGCAAAGATTTGTAAGGCAACTTACAAACAAGACGAATGATAGTGCAAGAACAGAACGCCGCTTATAGACCCACTCTTAGCTCCTTTATTAAATCAAAAACAAATTGGAAGGTTCGGCGCAATGGTGTGCAACTAGTCTTGAAAACTAGCGCGACGTGCTAAGACCACGTCGAGAGTTCGATTCTCTAGCCTTCCTCCAACGTATGTTGTTCTCGTTATCTGTCTGTAAAACAGAGGTCATTAAACAAACGAGCGGGCGACGAATGGTTCAACTCCTTCAACATACACCAATGCTCGACTAGCCCAACTGGCAGAGGCAACCGGCTTAAAATCGGTCAAGTCTCGGTTCGAATCCGAGGTCGAGCACCACTTCAGTTCCACCGATGGACGGTCGCCGGACTTCTAATCTGGCTAACGAGGTTCGACTCCTCATGGAACTACCATGGAAAGTAAATCCGCTAGGAGCGGAGGGTGTTTGCTAAACACTTCGGACTCTTCGGGGTCTACGGTTCGAGTCCGTTGCTTTCCTCCACTTGTCCCTCTAACATAAAATTAATGTACTGGATTGCAAACCCAGGAAACGCAGAGAATTACTGCGGTGGGACTCCATTTCTGAAACAAATAAAACACATGATTATGATAAATAACTGGGAGTTTGATTTTGAGAAAATGATGGCTTATAGAGGTTTACAAGAAATAACTATTCATAATAGAGGAAATGGTTGTATTTGTAGACAATATAAGCATGAATTACGTAAGTTCTTTGATCCACCTGAGGATCACCACAATGACACAATAGATAGAGCTTATATGGACTTTGTCTTTGAAAAGCAAATCTTAAATTAAACCATTATCATTATTCGCATAATGCTCACACTTACGTAGAGCACGCTTGGCGAGCTCCAGAGCTTACTGAGTTTTTATCTGCACTTATTAAACATTTTGAAATAACAAAGGAGAAAATATGAAGTTTTTAGTTTTAGTATTAGCTGTTACAGCTTTATCTGGTTGCGGTGGCGTCGATAGATTTATGGCTAGACTTACTGGCAATGCATCTGAAATATGTATCGATGGAGTTGTATACTTACAATTTACATCTGGTGCCACTGTAAAGTACACAGCCGACCAATTTGGCAATTACAGCATTGCTAAATGCAAATAGTACAAAGTATCTGATTTGAAATAAAACAAACAGTTCTATAACAAAACAAAGGAGTTTTAATGGACAATCGTATTAAGTTGATCGGTGGTGCAGTAGTCGCCCTGATCTTGGTAATCACACTAGCTACAGTGGGCAAGCAGATTTTGGAGACAAATAATGCTGGCTATTATCAGATCAAACAAGCGTCAGTAACAGGTAGCATGACTGTTATAGCGGATCCTGGAACATACATGCAGATGTTTGCAAACATCACGACTTATCAAATCTCAGACGTTTATTACTTCAGCAAGACTGAAGGCGATAGCCGAGGAGATCAAAGTAATGCGGAAGCAATTAAGGTAAGGTTTAACGATGGTGGTACGGCAGAAATCTCAGGAATGGTGAAGTTTCGATTACCTCAAGATCCTGAAAAACGATTAGCTTTACACCGAGATTTTAAGAACTTTGAAGCCATTAAACACGACTTAATGCGACAAGTGGTTACAGAGGCTCTTATGCAAACTGCACCTCTAATGCGCGCTGAAGATTCCTACTCTACTCGTAGGTCTGAATTTACTGACTTTGCTGAAAGCCAAATTGTCGAAGGTATCTTTGAAACCGTATCTAAACGTGTTAAAGAAAAAGATGCAGACGGTAATGAGTTTATTGTTGCAGAAGTAAATATTAGCAGAAATGATAAAGGTCTTCCTATTGTTAGAAAAGACTCTCCATTAAAACAATATGGTATTGAAATCATTCAGTTTGTTATTAAAGATATCGACTTTGATCAAACTATTGATGCCTTAATCTCTAAAAAGAAAGAAGCTGAACAACAAAAAGTTGTTGCCCAAGCTAACGCTGAGCGAGCTAAACAGGATGCAATTACTGCTCGTGAACAAGGTAATGCGCGAATTGCTACTGAAAAAGCTAATCAAGATGTTGAGAAAATCAAAGAAGTAACTATCGCTCAAAAAGAATTTGAAGTTGCTAAATTGAACGCTCAAAAAGCTAAAGAGGAAGCTGCTGCAGATATCGTAAAAGGTAAAGCACTTGCTGAGATCAATCGATTGAAAGTGTCTGCTGGTCTTACACCTCTTGAACGCGCAACAATTGATAAAGAAACAAAAATTGGTGTTGCTGCTGAATTAGCTAAAGTACAATTTCCTGGCATGTTAATCATTGGTGGTGATTCTAAAGGCGGATCAACAAATCCTTTTGACGCTGTAGGTCTTGAGTCTTTCATGCGAATCAATGAGCGCATGAATAAAGAAAAATAAGATAATCTTATCGGTTCCAATAGGGATCTAGCGAAAGCTAGGTCCCTTTTCTAGTTAGGAGAGCACATGAAATATACAATTCTTGCTTTAACTTTATTGCTTGCTGGTTGTAATGATAACTCATCTGAGTTGCGTACAGCTAAACATGATCTTAGGTTTACCACTGAACAACTTGAAACTTGTCAAAATCAACTTTCTGTTTATAGAGATTCTGGAAGTAGCTCTTCTAATGTCTCTGAACCCCAAGAACCATCAGGCCCTCAATATGAAGAAGTTTTTGCTTATCATATAAGCACTAAAAGCGGTAACACAGTATGTTACGATCGCAATGACGATGACATTGCTTGCGGCATGACTTTTTCTGATTGTAAAGATGGGTATATCTATCGATGTATGGTAGATGTGAAATATAAAATTGTAACTGAACAAAAACTTGTAACGGAGGAATAATATGGGCGTATTAGTAAGCTTAGGCATTGGTCTTTTAATCATTGCAGTTGCTTCTTTGATCCTTGGTATTGGCGTAAAGCTAATCAAAGAAAACACTAAAAAAGACGACAAATAATATGGATATGCAAGCACTGCAAGCCGCTGAAGCTATAGCTTCAATGGCCCATAAAGAACAAAAATATGGAACATTTCCTTATATTAAACATCTTGGAGATGTAGTTGCAGTGCTTATTCGTTTTGGAATTACAGATAAAGATATGTTATGTGCTGGCTGGTTGCATGACTCTCTTGAAGATACTGAATTAACTCCACTAGCCATTGAAGCTACATTTGGTCGTCGCACCCTTGATCTAGTTCAAAGGGTTACAAATGAGCCAGGCAAAAATCGCAAAGAGCGACATGAAAAAACTTACCCTAAAATTCAAGCGTCTGATGACGCTATTACTTTAAAGCTTGCAGATAGAATTGCAAACACAGAAGCCAGCATTGATTTAAGAGATGGTGGCAAGATTAAAATGTATGCTAAAGAATATGATGGCTTTAGAGAAAAGCTATATAAATCAGGAACACATGATGCTATGTGGCGTCACTTAGATTTCCTAATGGGATACGGTAATAACGACCCCTCTGAAAGGTCGCAAGCATGGTAATCATTTGGGTTGTATTAGGCTTAATCGGTTGGTATCTTTTATTAAGAATTCGCTACATATTAGATCAGCTACCAAAGTTTGATAAGTCTAGTTTCTGGGGCTATCTGCGTGGCTTTATCTTCTCTATCGCACTAGGTCCTTTCTCTATATTATTTTTTCTTTACTTACTTTATGGAAGTGGTATATGGTAAAACTTTTAGTTAATGGAAATGAAGTTAAATTTGAGACTACAATTTTCCCCGATGGTACTTCTCAAGTTTGGAAGTTAGAAGACGTTGTATATGATACATACGGCGATGACCCTGTAATCTTGTGGCTGTTTGAATCTGAAGCTGAAGTGATGCATGTAGTTCAGCTCGCTATGCTAGTTCAAAGAGTTCTTAATGCAGACACATGCACGCTAAGAGTTCCTTACTTACCTTATGGCCGCCAAGATAAAGCTCTTGATAATAAGTTATCATTTGCCTTACATGTATTTAAAGAGATTATGCACAATGCAAATATCACTCGCATTGAAACATTTGATGCCCACTCTAAAACCTCTATGGTATACGAAGATGCATTCACTGGGCTTCCTAAAGTAACTGAATTTCATGAGCATATTTTAGATGTATCTAAAGCAAGCATAGTTTGCTTTCCAGATAAAGGTGCTGCTGAGCGATATAAAAACCTAAGCTATATGCCTTACATTTATTTTGAAAAAGTTAGAGATCAATTAACAGGTGTTATCACTGGCATTAAAATGATAAATCCACAAGGTTTAAATTTACGTGACGAAAATCTATTAATCGTAGATGACATTTGCGATGGCGGAATGACCTTCATTAAGGTTGCAGAATATTTAAGAGAGTTTAAGACTAAAGAGATAAACTTAGTAGTGAGCCATGGATTATTTAGCAAAGGCAGACAAGTTCTTCATGATGCTGGCATCAAAAATGTATACACAACTAATAGTCTACTACGTAATCCTGAGGGTTTTAAAATATGGTAGTAAAAGTAAAAGTAACAATTAAAAAGTTTAATGGCAAATCTATTCAATGTCAAACAAAAATAAATAAAACAAAACTTCTAAAAGAAGCTATTCAATTCTACATAGATGAATGTTTTATGAACTATGACAGAGGTAAAGACGAATTAGAAGACGATATTGAAAACTTAGCTAAAGTAAAAGTATTAAAACAAATATTAAAGGAGCTTAAGTGATAAGTTATCAAAACATATCTTTATTTGATGCTCCAGCTGAATCAGTAATAATTCATGCCTGTAATTCTCAGGGTGTTTGGGGTTCTGGTATTGCTAAACCGTTTAAGGAAAAGTATCCGTTTAGCTTTATTGACTACAATAGCTTTTGCATTAATGCTAATAAATCTAGAGGTTCTGCTTGCGGTAGAGCTTCTTTATCCACATTCCATACATCTGAGGCTCACTGGGTTGGATGGATTGTTACTTCGCACAATTATGGTGAATTAAAAGATTCACCTGAGTTAATTAAAATACATACCACAATGGCTTTAATGGAGCTATGTAAGAAAATCTATATGGCCCATCCAAAAGATGAACATGAAACAATCAATGTTTATTCTAATAAATTCAACTCAGGCTTATTCAATGTCCCATGGCAAGATTCCGAATTGATCCTTAAAACAGTTCTCAAAGACTTTAAAAGAATTAACTGGATTGTGTGCGATCCGGAGGCAAAATGAAATATTTCATACTTTTAAGTTTAGTATTAGTTGGTTGCGGCCGTGAAAATAGCAGTAATTATTATTGCAATCAAGAGCAACTTCAAAGTTTAGAAAAGCTTGTTAATGAATGTTCTAAAGAAGCTTTAAGTAATAAACAAGCATGCTGGCAAATTATGGTTAAAAATGTTTGCACTTATAAGGAGGCAAAGTGAGATTAATAGCTATTGTATTTGTAGGCTTTCTTATCAGTTGTACAGGTAACTCTGATCGCATCCCTGGTCGCAATTCAGATTCTGCTGAATCACTAGGCATTAGTATTGGACAAATTTATCATGTAAAAACTGGCTTTTATAAGGGCTGTAGTGGAGTTGCGACTCAGTATTTAGATATGGACTATAATAACGATACAGTAACTCTGTATGATGTAACTTGCCCTAACGTTACTGTTAACTATATTACAACAGAAGCCAAGAACTTACGAAAAGATTAAGTATAATATAAACAACGCCCTCTTTGGATATTAGGGCGCAACATAAACATGCATAGGAGATTATGCTATGAAACAAGTGATCGTACCCACCCTTTGTGATTTCTATAAAATTGCCCATCGCGCAATGTATCCAGAGGGAACCGAAGTTGTCTACTCTACGTGGACCCCAAGAACAAGCAGAATAAAAGGTGTTGATAATGTGGTTGCCTTCGGCACACAAGCATTTATCAAAGAATATCTTTTGGATGTATTCCAAGAGCACTTCTTTAATCGCCCTAAAGCTGATGTCATCGCTGAATATAAGCGATTGATCAAAGCTACATTAGGTGATCCAAATCCTGAGACAAAACACTTAGAAGATCTTCATGATCTTGGCTACTTACCTTTATCAATCAAAGCTCTTCCTGAAGGAACTATTGTTCCAACTCGCGTTCCTACCCTTACCATTCAAAACACAGATCCACGCTTCTTCTGGTTAACAAACTTCATTGAGTCTTTGGCTTCGTGTGAGTTGTGGCAACCATCTACATCTGCAACTCTTGCTATTGAGTATAAGCGCATGATGGATGAATTTGCATTAGCTACTCACCCTGAAGCAGTTGCATTTACGATCTTTCAAGGTCATGACTTCTCTATGCGTGGCATGTCTAGCCTTCGTTCAGCTATCTTGAGCGGTATGGGTCACTTAGTTGCTGGCTTTGCTGGAACTGATACCATCCCTGCTATCTCTGCAGCTGAATACTACTATAATGCAAACGTTGAGAAAGAACTTGTTGGAACTTCTGTTCCAGCTACTGAGCACTCAATTCAGTGCGCATACGGCGATGATGCCAAGTATCTTAAGCGAATGCTTTCAGAGGTTCATCCTTCAGGAATCGTATCAATTGTTTCTGATGGTTATGATTTCTGGGATGTTATAACACGTGTTATTCCTTCATTGAAGAAAGAGATCATAGCTAGAAAAGGTGGACCAGTTGGCGATAAGGTTGTTATTCGCCCTGACTCTGGTGATCCTGTACTAATCGTATGCGGTGATCCTTCTGCTCCAGTTGGAACACCAGAATATAAGGGTGCAATCGAATGTCTCTATGAGATCTTTGGAGGAACAGAGAGTGCAACTGGATACAAAGTATTGGACTCTCATATTGGATTGATCTATGGCGATGCTATCACTCTTAAACGAGCTGAAGAGATCATGAGTCGATTGGAAGCTAAAGGCTTTGCTTCAACTAATGTAGTATTTGGTATTGGATCTTATACTTATCAATACAACACTCGTGATACTTTTGGATACGCTCTTAAATCAACGCTATGTGTTATCGATGGTATTGAGAAGCAAATATTTAAGAATCCTAAGACTGATGATGGAACTAAGAAGTCTCAAAAGGGTCGCGTTGCGGTTCTTAAAGATGGTGATAGCTATATGGTTCGTGATGGATTAAGCCTTGATGATGTTATTAAAGGCGATATGCTTCGTGAGGTTTTCCGCAATGGAACACTTCTTATTGATGAAAATTTCTCTGATATTAGAGCTCGTATTCAGGCCCATATTAAATAATGGGTCGCCAAAGATATAAAGTCACTCTTGCATTGCTGGTCTTACTCCAAAAACTTGGGGTAAGATCGGCTGTTTACACTAGAGAGTTAGCAGAGATGAAGCGTGCATCTAGTCGAATGGTATAATAGTCAGCATGAGCTGGCGCCGCAAAGATAATCCTAAATACAATAGATCAGAAGAAGTAGAGTACTGGCTCACCTTAGTTGAGGAGCAAGTCTACTGGAGTTGCCCATGGATGCATGATTGGGATGACGAAAGCCCATGGGAACATCCATGGTGGGATTACTACGGCGGTGGACATGTTCAGAATATGAACGAATACCACCAAATGAAACTCTTGACACTGCTTCGCAAGTTCAACATCCCTGCTGCAAAACAATTAGCAAAAGAACGCGGTTGGTAAAATAAATATATGAGTGATGGAATGTCTGATTACTGGCGCGCTAGACGTGCCTACGAAAAAGAAGAAAAGATCAAGAAACACTTTCTAGATTTTATTACATCGTTGCTTTATAACAAGCCAACTATGCGAATGTGTATGCAAAAGATGGATGAAGACGGATTTGGTTTAGATTAAGTGGAAGCGCCAACGGGACTCGAACCCGTTTTCCTGTGTTGAAAGCACAGTTTCCTACCCATAGAAGATGGCGCTAGGTAAAATCATTTAATGAAAACCTGTACAAAATGTAAAGAGATAAAGTTATTGACAGATTTTGGCAAATCCAAAGATCGTCATCACTCGTGGTGTAAGCTTTGTCTCAATACTCGAAATCGTGAAGTGTATCATAAAGATCCTAACCGCAAAGCACTAGTTAGATCACTTAATGATCGCAACCGAGAACGAAATCAAATGCATGTCCTCGAACATCTTCGCAACAATCCATGCGCTTGTGGCGAATCTAATATCTTAACGCTTCAGTTTGATCATCTTAGCGATAAGAATTTTAATATATCTGCAGAAATCGACCATTGCTCACTTAAAACTCTAATAAAAGAAATAGCGAAGTGTCAAGTGCTCTGCGCAAACTGTCATAGCATAAAATCTGCCCATCAACTAAATAGTTGGAAACTTAAGTGGTTGGCCGCCTCGGACTCGAACCGAGACTCCATAGATTAAAAGTCTAGAATGCTACCATTAACACTAGCGGCCACTAATTAAAATTGGTTGGCGCACTCAGAGTTGCACTGAGACCCTACTCCTTAAGAGGGAGAAATGCTGCTATTAAACACCACACGCCAATATATAAACTTATTTGGTACCCCATAATGGAATCGAACCACTGCATGACGCATGTAAAACGTCTGTTCTGCCATTAAACTAATGGGGCAATTGCTGTTAAGTTGTGAGCGTGTTTTAAGGGTGTGCGCTTAGACAGCGACGACAGAAACGCACACCATACGCTCGTAGCGTTTGGCTTGCTTAGATTCAAATGTGAATACTGATACGTTTCTCATAGAGATTAGTATACCACACTTTTCTGAATTTAAAACAAAATAATGAATAAATGTTATTATTTATTTGTTCCAGCGTCCGTGAGGCTACACGGATACGTAACTCGAACCTAAGAAGCGGGTTATCTTTATGCAAAGGGTTGTGATAACAACCCTTAGTCTTTTAAAGGATCTTATGGAATGGCAAAATTTCTTTAAAATAGTTTATCACCCTAGCCCAGGAATCTATATTATTCACTGGAAAGAATCTCATAAACCTCTTTATGATACGCCTGTGTTTTATAGCAATGAAGGGGCAACAAAATGGCTCAAGTATAATTCTCAAAGGATTATAGATGAGCAATTTGAGGAGATAGCACTTGAATAGAAATGAATTGTTTAAGAAGGCTAGTCAAATGGTTACCAATGATTGGTCTGAGTTATTTATAATTAGAAGAAGAGGCAACGAGTACTATATCTCTATGAAAAATGGTCCATACCCAGTTCAAGGTACACCTAACTTCGAATACTGGATTGAAGCAAAAGAATTTTTAAAACACAATTGGCGTAAACTTTACGATGAAGAGTTTGAGAGGCAGGTTTTGATTGGATCCGAACACAGTGAAACTGACAATGAGTCAGAAAGTAGTTCCTCTACTTAAAGCTATTAATAAAGAAATACCTTGGCAAGTTGTTTTAATGGGCATTATATGTTTAACTGTCTCTATTGCAGCAACTAGCGCAATGCCAGCATTTTCATCTACTTTTATTTTTGATTTTCTTATTAGAAGAGTATTAGTTGGATTTATAATTGCTTTGGCAACATTCTTAGTTTGTAGTTTTGCTTACATAATGGTTGTAGAAAAAATCATATCTTTATTTAAAAAGATTAAAGCCAACTATGATCAAGAGTCTTTAGAAATCAAAAGAAAAATTCTTGATGAAGTCATTGATGAGGAGATTTTAAAATGAAATGGTTAAAGTGGCAAGAAGGTAGACAAGCTGGAGATTATTCCAAAATGTTATTAGCAACTTTTATATTGCCACTCCCATTTGATCTTTACTTATTAAAGTTTCCGACTGGGTCAGAAATCAAAGCTCATGTAGATAAAGTTACATGGGGTCGTCATTTTAGATTAAACATAATTCTTAAAAAAGCAATTGAAGGTGGAGAATTCCGCGTTGCAAAAGTACCTGGCACTTTCATTAATACAGATAGAGTAAAATTCTTTAGACCAGATAAAGTTCTCCATGAAGTATCTGAGGTTATTGAGGGTGAAAGACTTGTATTGAGCTTTGGGTTTGTTATCCCTAGATTAAAGGATTTAATTCGTGCAAAGGCCTGAAGACATGTTTGACATTATTCAAGAAGAGCGAGTGCATACTCGTGAAGATGGCTCAACATGGACAACAAGATCTTATTGCTTGATATATAAACCTACAGGTGAAAAGCATTTTCCAAAATCAAGACAGTATGGATACTCACATCTAGTTCAAGCTAAAATAGCAAGAACAAAACTATTTAACTCCTACATGAAAGAGATGGAGAAAAGCTTGCTTGGCTAAAAAGTATGGAATATATATGGTTGTAGATGGGTCAGAGTTAAAGCCTTCAGTACCTAAAAATGGTGTAGGTTTCTTTATTGAATACGATATGAAGTTGACTTATGTTATTAACACATCTAATATGATGATTGTTGGTAAATATCAACAAAAATATTTAGCAGAACAATGTGCAGATTTTTTAGATAAAGCAGATCGCCTGAAATTAGAAAATGAAATGGATAAGGTATTACGTGGAGAATGATGCTTGGAAAAGCATGTTTTATGTATACCCAGGCGGTAACGGTAGCTGCTGGCTAGTTATAGAAAAAGGTAAGATGTTTTCTTACAATGGGATAATATATAAGACAGAAGCTGGTGCCAAAAAGGGCGCAAGAGCAGCTTTTAACAAAATAAATAAAGAATTTGAAAAAATAGTTCTTAGTTAACAAAATATTGTGGTATACTAATATCAATGAAATCTTTAGGACGCAACCTCATTCTAGGCACACAGACAGCGATGCAACATCGCAGTGCCGCTATGCGTCCAGCCGGTATTGATCCTACGTGGTCACATATTAGCACAGCGCAGCCGACGCTCTAAATCTTACTGGCTATAAATCATTACAATTAAATAAATGGGCCTGTAGTTAAGCGGGATAACGCTAGCTTTGCAAGCTTGAGTCCGGAGTTCGATTCTCCGCTGGTCCACCAAAATTTCATGAGGGAAATTATGTACTTAGGTAACTTTACAAATAGAGAAGATTTAATGTCTAACTTCAACATATCTGATGCAGATCTTGAAGATGTTCGCATTTTATTTGCCGCATACGAGAATGAATCGTATGAAGGTTATGCTATGGTTATTTTCTCTAAAGATGGAAAGTTGTATGAAGTAAATGGATCACATTGTTCTTGTTATGGATTAGAAGATCAATGGAAGCCTGAAGAAACAAATTTAGAGGTTTTAAAGTTACGTAAATATAACTATGGAGAATTACAACAAGACTTAACAAAGTTTTTAGTAGACTTCATATTTGAAGAGGATGTGTTGAGTAATTAAATGTTGGGGATTCGTCTAGTAGTTAGGACCTGAGGCTTTGACCCTCATGACACAGGTGCAAATCCTGTATCCCTATCCAAGTTTTAATGTATGCGCGATAAGAATATATGGTGATTTGCGTGCCTTCCAAGCATGAGAAGAGGATTCGAGTTCCTCATCGCGCTCCAAGTTTTTGTTAGTAATATCAGGGTCTGTCCGGAAATAGGTGCGGACTCGGTTTGGAACCGAGAAGATGCAGGTGCAAGTCCTGCGGCCCTGACCACTTTTAATATAATATGCCCTGGTGATGGAACGGTATACATACTGGTCTTAGAAACCAGGTTTTGAGAGTTCGAATCTCTCCTGGGGCACCAAGTTTAGAGGAAGTTATGGAATGGTTTGAAAACAAAATAAAAGAAGAGTGGGAAGAGCGCACATCTTGCCATTGCTGTCCTTGCTGTGGATGCTCATGCGATGAATATAGTTACGATTCAAGTGATTTTGAAGAGTTTAGAAAAGAAAGATATAAAGAATTAGAGGAAAAGACTATGAGAGATTTTGAAAAAGAAGTTTTACAATCAAAAGGAGAAGATTGACAATTCTGTAGTTCGTTACAGGATAGGAATAATTAACGACTTTAAGAACACAACGACAGTAGTGGACTTTCAGAAGTATGGGATCATGCAGATATTAGATGCATGGGAAGTGGGCAATAACCATAGAGGTTATCAAGTCGCAAGTGACGCCATCCATATCTTCTTGAACTTTCAAAAAGTAGCGGTTGTGAAATCAAAAAGCGAAGCAGTGTCCGTCTTGAATAAACTAATAGAAAATTGTCCTGCAGAATCCAAATCAGACTTTGCAGAATATAAGGAGATATTGTTTAAGTATATGCGCGATTAGCTCAATAGCAGAGCGCTCGCTTGATAGGCGAGTGACGTTGGGGCAGTACCAGCATCGCGTACCAAATTTAGAATTGAATTGGTTTAACGGTAGAACATCTGTCTCATAAGCAGAAGGAAATGGTTCGACTCCATTATTCAATACCAAGTATAAGTTTAATATGAAGAAATGCACTAAATGTTTAATAGAAAAAGAAAGCAATGAGTTTCATAAACGTGGAAAAATATTACAAGCTAATTGTAAAGCATGTAAATCTTTAGATCAAAAACAAAGACGAGAAAGGAATAAAGAGCAATTTAATGCTAAGAAATGGGAGCACTGCAAATTAAGAAAAGAAAAACTTAAAGAATTTGTATTTAACTATTTATTGGCAAATCCATGTATTAAATGTGGCGAAAGTGATCCAATTGTTTTAGAGTTTGATCATAGAGGTGATAAAGAATTTCATATTGCAACAGGAATTAATAATGGATACTCTTTAGAGAAAATTAAACATGAAATGACAAAATGCGACGTGCTGTGCGCAAATTGTCACAAAAGAAAAACAGCACAAGATTTTAACTGGTATAAGTTAAAATTAATGCAGGGATCGTCTAACGAATAGGACACTTCGCTACGAACGAAGAAATCAGGGTTTAATTCCTTGTCTCTGTACCATGCCGCTAAAGTGTAGATAGCGACACACCGCACTTGTAATGCGGGAAGCTCAGCGCAAGTCTGAGTAGCGGCTCCAGTTTTTATTTATGGTGTTTGTAGTGTAGTGATTGCACGGCGCTCTGTGAAAGCGCAGGTACTGGGTTTGATTCCCGTCATCCACCCCAATGGTGTTGTAGCTTAGTTGGTCTAAAGCGCCTGCCTGTCGAGCAGGAGATCGTGGGTTCGAATCCCACCAGCACCGCCATCTTTTTTCTTATGCACCACAAAGACAACGGCTGTCGTCGGGCCTCCAAAACCTTGAAGTCCTGGTTCGAATCCAGGGTGGTGTGCCATTTTAGTATAAAGATTTCACAGGAGATATTATGGCAAAAGCAAAAGCTATTAAATCTGAAGAATCTAAAAAGAAAAAAGGTCTTGATATCAAAGTTAAACTTGATAAGTCTGAAAAAGGCCGAATCACGGTTACCGTTACTCTTCTTGAAGACGGTAAAGAGATTGCCTCTGATTACGATTTCGTGCAGGTGTAATATGATTAGAACAACATTAGTATTAGAGTCGCGCACTAGTGAAAAAAACTTCGACAACAAGAGTATGTCTTTCTATGACTTTAAAAGTATAGATGCCATGCATTTCGTGATGAACATTAAAGAATTAGTTCTTGTTCATGTAAATAATCAAACCGAAGAGAAACGCACAATGGTAGTTGACGGTATGAAGTTCTTTAACTCACTTGACTATCGATCTTTTAATAAGAAGCGCATGATAGTTTACAGGTACTAATGAAGCTACTTTTAATGAATGATCCAGCTTTGCGAGAAGTTTGTCCTCCTGTTACTCAGGATGAGTTGGATTATATTAAGTCTTTAATACCAGAGATGACTAAGATTCTTAATCAAGAAGATGGAGCAGCATTGGCTGCTAATCAAGTTGGCGTGATTAAGCGATTCTTTCTAATGAAAGATGGCAAGTTAATTATCAACCCAGAAATAATAGAAATTGGCCCTCTTAAACCCTTTGAAGAAGGTTGTTTATCTATTCCTGGTACATCTGGAACAACACAAAGAGCTCAAACTATTAAAGTTAAGTATCGAGATGAAAACTTCAATGAAATTGAGATCGAGTATAAAGGAATAGAGGCTGTGGCAATTCAACATGAAATCGATCACTTAGATGGCAAGTTGTATACCGACCAAATGCAACCAATGAGAAGAATGTTGGTGCTTGATAAGCATAGAAAATTTCTTAAGTTAAGAGGGAGACAAAGATAGTGGAAACAATTAGCATATTACTTATTTATATTTCAGGTGTCATGAGTGGAGTAATTGGAACTATTGCCTTAACTCTTTATATAGGTGCTAGAGCGCTTAAAAAGCGTAAGCTTGAGCAAACAGCAGGGCCCAAAAAATCATCTGTCTCAGATAGAATGAAGCGTGTTAAAGACATCACTACAGAGCAACTTGAATTAGCTCAACAGGCTGATGGACCTCAAAAGAATGGTCTAGATGGTAAATATAAAAACGGCATTATTGGACAGATTAAAAGATTGGATGAAGAAAAGAATGAATTACTTATCTCTATCTTAGAAGATGGCCATGATCCTGAGCTTACTACTATGGATGCATCTGGTGTAGTAAGTCAAATGAAGTTATCAGAATATATGGCTTATATGGGAATTAAGATGACTCCTAAAAAAGCTGAAGAAAAACCTAAAACAGAAAGACTTGGAAAGTTTACTGTAGTTAGGGGTGGAAAAGATGACGGCGGGAATACTACTCATTAAGGAGTTTACATGGTAATAGTTACTCAAAATCAATATATTTTAGCGCAAAAAATTCACCATGTCATCATGGATGAACAGCTTCAGCATTTGGACTACCATGGTAAAAATGGAAGAACTTATACGCGATTAGATCGCTATTATCAAATCACAGTAATTTACACTCCTGAGGCTTCTCAATCTTCTTCTGCTAATAGTGGCTTTGGCTCTAGTAGCGGTAACCGTGGCGATGAAATTAAAGAATGTACTGTTCTTATTCGTAGTGCAACTAGGGCACACTTAATATTTAAAAATCTGATCCAACAAATCCGTGAGCAAATGCCAGATCAATTATATCTAGATACCGCATTAGAGAAAATGCTTTCTGGTGTTGATCTTGAAGGGCTCAAAGTAGATGACCAACAATATAAAGATTTGGAGGAGTTAGATTATGACATTAGCACAAAAGAAGTTCGTAAGCCTAGAAAAACAAAAAGAACAAATCAAAAAGTACTTCGAGGAGCTAAGCGCAAGCGTTGAAGAAGTCTCTAAAGAGATTGGCATCAATGGCATGTTCCAAGATGAAGAGGGCACAGTTTATAAAATTGTTGTTCCCGATGGAAAATTTGTACACTTTGAACATATCTCCTATGTTCGAACTCGTCGACTAGACGAAAAACGCGGTGATCTTTCTATTAAAGATGCAGAAGCCGCTGGCTTTTCAGTCCCAACTAAATAGTCTCAATCCGATTCAATATTTTTTTGTAGGAGACATTTATGAGTGTATTTGCAGACAAAAAATTCGAAGAGTTAGATTGGATCTCTCAGGCCACTGAGCCAATTGACTCACAATTAAATGAAGTATTAGCATCCATCCCTGATGAAACTATTATCGATTTTGATCTATACAAACAGATCGTTGGTGATTCTTATAGCATGGATCTATCTGTTGATCGATGCTTAAATTGGAGTGTTAATAAGTATTGTGTTATTCAACATCTTAGCTGGGAGCAAAGAGATGCTTTAAAGCCATGCTTTGAGTTCCAAATGGATGATAACATTATTCTTGACTTTGAAAAGAAAACTATATCAGGTCAAATTAAGTTTGTTAAAACTCAATACACCATGGATGAAAAGGTCCTTGAAGGAATGCTTGGTCGTCAAGGTATTGAGGCTATTGGCTCTATGTACTTTAGTGGTGCTGGTCTAAGTCGTGCAAATGAAATCATGGAATTACTCACAAAGTGCGAGTCAGGTCTACGTACTCGATCTGAGCGTAGAAAACGTGCAACTATTAAGCAAAGACTTATTACTCTATTTAAAAATAATGAGTGGAAAATTAAAGATACAGAGCTAGCAAATAAAGTTGGCCATTGGATTAAGGATTATGTTTGCAATGGTAATTTAGCCGCATTAAGTAACTTTTGTAGACTTAAAGTTATGACCCATAAAGATCAACCCATCTATTCAATGGAGGAAGTAAAGTGAAACAAATTATAGATATAGTAGAAACATTTAAAGTTTCACGTCCTGTTTTTCGGTTGACATTTGAGCGCGGTGGCAGTACAATATCTGCTAACCTATCAGAGCCTGTACATATTTATAGACCGCAACCAGAAGAAGGTAATTACTTATCTGAATTGGTTTGTGGCCACTACAATGAGCGTTTCGATTCTAAAGATGGTGAATTTTCTTTAAATCAACACGATATAGCAGTTAGGGCTATGAGCGAGGTTCGCAGGTCTATGTGCACTTTCTTAGAGAGAAACTTAGAAATGCGAAACCCGAGACAATCTAAAATTTATAGATGGTATTACAGAGATCTACCAGAAACAACTCATTTCGACAATGCTCTGATTATGATGTATAAATATATGCGGTCTTTTTCTGATAGCGATATGAAGGCGACTAATACTGAACATATCAATAATGCAATTGCATTATTGGAAGCAATGATGGAGAAATATGATGAAAAACGATGAAACTGATGAGCAACTTCTTGATTTAGAAATCGATATTGACATTGAAGAGCCAACCCCTTTAAAGAAAAACTTTAATAAATACAATAGAACTCTTACCAATGAAGATGTTCTTAAGTATGAGCCAATGGTTGAAAAATACATTAGAGATAATGTTGCTAAAAACTGGAATGAAGCCAATACTAAAAAAGGTATGGGCGACAATGCGCTTGGCAATACAGGTTTATCTCTAAATGATATTAGACAGCATTTACGCACTGAAGTTGTAGTTGCATTATATAACTATAATCCTAACTATAAAACTAAAGAAGGTCGTTCTGTTAAAGAATCAACATTTGTATTCCAACATTTGTTTAATCGTACTGGCCAATTAATGAAGCGATTAACTAAAAAGCGTTATGGTTATGGCGTTTGGCATGCAAATATTGAAGAAACTCTTTGGGAAACTGATAGGGAATAAATGGACTTTTGGAAGCACAATCCTAAATTCTTTGTTCCATTAAGTGGATCCTTACTTAAATCAGGTAAGGATCTATTTGATGAACAAATTAACCATCTTGGGTCTGCCATGTTAGTGGAAGACTATGATGCAAACGTAGAAGTGCTTACTACGCAAATCAATGCCACATGTAACTTTAATTTTCCTCCAGGCGCTTTAGTTTCTGGATCATTTGTCATGCATCATGTTGCTCATCATATAGGTAATATAAATCATGCATACGACGATGTTGATGTATACTTTAAATCTAAGGCAGATGCTCAGTTATTCTTAACTATGAATAACGCTCAACATCACCTTTTTTCATCATTCGATAATATAATGTGCTCTTACGGTTACATAGAGGGACTTAAGTTTAATTTGATTTATGGTGTCGACTATAAATCTCCTGAGCACCTTATATCTAGATTTGATATTCGTGCATGCTCTATGGCAATTGACATATCAACTATGACTTTATATGTAGTTAAAGGTGCAATTGAAGATTCAACTGCCAAAAGACTTGCCTTTAATCCTGTTCCACGTGGGTGTACAATTAGGCGCTTAACCAAATATATTAAAAAAGGTTTTGAGATAGATGGTTATCAAAGCCTATTCTTTACAGAACTAATTAGAAGTAATATTTACTCGGCAGAACTAGAACTAATGACAAAAGAATATTAGTACAATATCCTCCGATTAGGAGAAATGATGAAAGTATACAATAATGTCTCAGAAGCCTATCTCGGAACTCTCGCAGATGTCTATTTCAACCCAGATGTTAAGTCGTCTCCTCGCGGACAACCATGTAGAGAAAAACTCGACTACACTTTTCGTGTATTGCAACCTACTGATGCTGCTATCGTTACTAAAGATTCCGAACGCAACAGAACAATTGCAAGCTATACTGCCAAAGAGGTCGAACTTTACGATTCCTGCACTAACAAGGCTGAGGATTTTGGAAGAGCCTCAAAATTTTGGCTCTCTCTTGCGAATCCTGACGGCACAGTCAATTCGGCCTACGGTCACCTTATCTGGAGCAAGCGTTCCCACGGATCTGATTTCGAAACTGAGACTTATGTTACACACCCATCTACCAAGCCAGGCGAAGGTACAATCTCCCAAGTTCGACCAGTCAGAAGAACCCCATGGGAATGGGCAAGACAATCTTTAATTGACGATAAAGATACAAGACAAGCAATATTGCGATTTTCATTGCCAGAACATCAATGGAAGGGCAATAAGGATCAAACGTGCACAATGCATGGTAATTTCCTTATCCGTAATGATGAGCTTCACCTGTCTGTTGTAATGCGTTCTAATGATCTCACACTTGGATTAGTTTATGATCTTCCGTGGTTTTGTGGATTAATGGACAAAATGATTGAAGAATTAAAACCACATTACCCTAATCTTAAAAAAGGGCATTACACCCACACTGTTCATTCCTTACATATTTATGAGCGTAATGAAGAGATGGTAAAAAAGATGCTTGGAGAAATGTAATTTTGAAATCAAAACAAGATGATCAACTCTTTAAAGATCTTATAGATATGTACACCTCTCATAGTCGAACATATCCTTCTAATACTGTTACTGCCACTGACTTAGAACAGTTACGTAAAATGCTTGGCTTAGAAGATCCATTGACAGCAGAAGAAAAACAAGAGCTTGAAAACTTAAAGTCTCAATATGCAAATGATTTAAAAGTCACTAAATTAAACATATTTAAAAAACAAAGTTCACAATTACGCCAATATGTTATAAATTCTTTTTTATGGCAAGAAACAGTAAACTTAATGAATAGTGCTAAGCCATCACAAAGCGTCCGAATCAATGAGTTAGAAAATAAAACCTCTACTCCATTTCCTTTTTTAAGTGGATCTGGTAATACTCTATTTACTCAAGACAGTACAGGTTTCATTCCATACTCTCATCTCCCTATGCCTAATGGAATCTCTATCGAAGAATTACAGCAAGCCCATGTAGAAGCAACAATTGAAGAAGAGATGTTATATGGCGAAAAAAGCTAAAACACTAGAACCTAATGAGCTCTCTTATATTAGAGAAAGAGAAGAAATAATTGCCTCTATCATGGGTGGTTTAAAAGATGCTGCTAAATTTAAAGTGGGTGATTTTTTAATTGCTTTTCAACCTCAAACGCACTATAGTAAGCGAAAACAAGTTACAAATTCTTATGGCGCGCCAAGAAAATATGTTGTTATTCATACATGTAGGTTTGGCGTGCCTTATATCAAGGAATTAAATAAGAAGGGTAACCCAGTTGGAAACTTACTATCTCCACTAAGATTTGACGGTGGACATAGGATGATTAATCCTTCTGATTTTGAGTTTGAAGTAGACCCAGACTATGAAGATGCAATTATTCTTTCTGATGAAGAAAATTATGATGCCTCTGAAGCACATAAGATTAAAAGTAAAACTTTTAAAGAAATCACAGAGCACAATAAAAAGCTTAAAATCGATTGGCGAAATAATGCAGCCTTATTAAACTATCTTAAGTCTCTTAAAGTTGGAGATGTAGTTTATAAATCAGTTAAATCATATTTTACTATACTAACTTTAGATCCTATTCCTATCTCTCATAAAGGCACAAGGTTAATAGAAGGTGTTGTATTTGGAACAGCACAAGATTCTAAAGGCAAAATCTTTAATATTGATTATTTAGTTTTTAAATGGTCAGCTATATATTCCGGACAACCTCGTTCTTATAATGAGCTTAAAAATCCGAAATAATATATCATTCGGAGGTACTCTTATGTCGCAACAAATACCTAATATGAATTTACCTGTTAAGTCTGGAGATGATTTCATTGGTGAATTAGAAACAATGGATCTCTCAGAATTAAAAGACAAACAATATCTTGTTGCTGTCAATCAGGGCGAGCGAAGCGGTGTCAAGTTCGTTTGCTCAACAATCCGCGGACCTTATACATTTGAAGAAATGTGTGAACAAGTAGGCATGATCTGGAAAGAGCATCAACATCACTGCAAAGCTGTAATCTTGCAAAAAGATCCTAGTGCTAAGCCTATTTATTTAGATGAAAATACAATCGATTACATTGAAGCAAACTTTCAAGACATTATTACTGAATCAATGCTTGCAGGCGTATTCGATGAAGTTAAAGACTATACTTGCCGTGCCGGCATAGTTGTTGGTGACGGTGAGGATAATCCATTAGATGCAGATGCTTTGGCGGCTAAAGAAGCTGAAGCTTCTAAAAAGAAAGACGAAGAAGACGAGGATTTATAATGCTTCTTAATAAGATTCCGGTGCTAGATAAAGGCTATGTTGCCCTTCTTGATAGCTCGGTTACTACTCAAAAGATGCGCGATATTGGTGCCGAGTTTTTCGGTGGCGAATATCCTACTTCTTTAGAGGATCTTGGTTCCATGGTTGTAGTTATTAAATGCCCATTGTTTGTGCAACTTGCATTATCTAAGTTTAATTTAAAGGTGATTGATGCCAACCAACAAACCGACATACCAGATGCTTATATCCCAGATGCCACCTCTATCAGAGGAACTGACGTCGTTACAAGTCAAGCTATCTCTGATGATCTTCTTAGAACAACTGATGCCCTCCTCATTAATCCTAAAGCATACCAAGCAGATGGTTGTGACAAGTTTATCTCACAGGTTATTACTCCCGTCAATGTTTACACACAAATTATTGTCTCAGGAAACTACAGCGAGTGGTGCAAATTTGCTTATCAGGAGCGATTTCCAGGACCTATTAAACGATATGCAGAAGCTATACAGCAAGTTATAGAAGCGGAGTGGAAATAATGGCTAGACCTAAAGGCGCAAAGAATAAGAAAACTAACCATGTCTTCAAAGATCCTCAAATTGAGGAAATTATCGAAATGGATGTTGAAGTCAAAGATCCTGTAACAGGTAAGATGATTAAACAAAAAGTTAAAGTTAAGCGATTAAAAAAAGTCACTCATGATCCACATAGAGTATTTGTAGGACCTAAGGATATTATTGAGGATCTTGAATCTAAAGAAGATGACTTATCTTCTATTGAGCCAGATCCGGAGGATTAATGGAGTTTTTATTTGTAATTGCACTAATAATTATAATTGCATTAGTAATGCCTAAGCCTGGTGAAGTTGGTGGAGCATCTACTGGAGTTAGTGAAAAGCTTGTAATTGAAAAGAAACAATGTCCACCACATCAATGGTTTTGGCAAGAAATTGTTGACCAAGATGGTAATAAGCAAGGCGAACGAATTGTCTGTCGAGTCTGTGGGCCTATGCAATCTCAATCAGGTCGTGAATCATGAAAGTAGATCTTACACCCGATGAACTAAAACAAGTGCAAGCAGCACTTGAATCTAATCCTGTGCGCAGATGGATTGAACAAAAAGATATGATGAAGTTTGAAATAGGTGATGTTGTTTTAAAGTATCATCTTCGAACAGACTATATGACAAAAAAGACTAGTTGGGTTGTTGAAAATATCAATTCCGATAATAAATTAGCTCAAAGATATGTTTATATCTATGAAGATGAACATGGAATCGGCTATTTCAAACAGTTGCGTGTTGCTAATGGCACATTCGGTAAAGAGTTGTTTTGCGTAACTGATTTCGATTTATCTTGCACTAAATTTGAAGTTGATCCGGAGTATGCAGAGCATGTATTACTTGATGCAGACTTTGATATTAAAAAGATACATAAAGCTTCATTAGCTGGACGTAAAATTGTTTCTAAAATGAATCGCAAAATTGGCATTAAACCTAAGACTGTTCAAGAGTTTAATGATGCTTTTGAAAAACTTAAAGTTGGAGATACGTTTTGGACTACATCTGACTATACAGGTAGATTTGTTCAAGATCACACAATAACTGAAATGAAAAAAGTTCTAATCTCTGATTTAGAAAGAGGCAGTTCTTGGGATTGGAAAAGATTTAAAGATATTGCAAAATCAAACGGTATTGCGGCACCAGTAAATGCAACATATACTTATAAAATAAGTTACTCTGGCAAATATCCCAATAGAGATAAACTAATAGTAGAATTCAATAGAGATGTCATTTATCTAGGACAAGAGCCTGCTCAGGAAAAGAAATGAGACCTAGTAAAACCCAGAATTATATGGATGTTGCTTCTACTATTGCTAAGCGATCTCATGACGCTGAAACAAAAGTTGGAGCTATCCTTGTTAAAAATGATTCTGGTGCTATCATAGCCACTGGATATAATGGTTTTGTTCGTGGAGCTAATGATAGTGCTCTTCCAAACACAAGACCAGATAAATATGAATACATAGTTCATGCAGAACAAAACTTGATATGTAACTCTGCTAAAGAGGGAATATCAATGAATAATTGTTTTTTGGTATGTACTCTTAGTCCATGCAAGCTTTGCATGCGAATGTTACTCAACTGTGGAATCACAAAGGTTATTGCAAAAGACCTATATAAGGACTTCAATGAAATCCTCCAAATGCAAGACGTTAAAGTCGAAGCAAAGCAAGAAGAAGACGGTTTCTGGCACATCACTTACACAGTGGGGTAAATAAAAAAAGGCTAGGTTTCCCTAGCCTTTTTAAATCGAGTAATTACCTATTTGTTAATTACATTGCAAGCAAACCAGCAGCGCGCAATGATGCAAGAAGTGCGTTTACTTTGTTAGCAACGTCTTCAGCAGTAGCGGTAGCAGGATCTGCGATATCAGCAACTGCGGCAGCTTGAGCGTTTCCGCCAGCTTCGATTGCAGCAATGATTTCTTGAGCTTCAGCACGTCGTGCCATTGCTACTTCAAGTCTCTTTTTTGCTTTTGTTGATAGAGCCATGTTATTCTCCTTATTTATGGGTTTAACAGGAACCAAGACACCATGTCTGGAACCATCAAATTTAATCTTATCATTAATTTAAGTTGATTATAGAGTTTTAAGTCCAGCAACTATAGCTACTATAGTGGCTATAACTCCCAAGATCTTACCAATCTTAATCAATTTTTCATTTCTATATTTTGTAACAGCTTCTTCTTCTAATTTATTTTGCTCAAATGGTGAAAGACGCATATCAATACTTCGAACTAAGTCTTCTAAAATTTGCTGTCTTTGCTCTGCAATTTCTGTTCTATGCATGTGCTCTTTAAGGGATTCTGTATTTTGCTGAAGAATATCGTTCATTCTTTTGAACTCTTCATACATCTTTTCATCTTGCTTAAGATGATCATCAAATGCTGATTTTTGTAAGGCTACTTCTTTGTCTACTTTATGGATAGAGTCAACTACGTCATCTAGCTTTTCGCTAATTTTGTTCAACATCTCATCTGTAGTTTTAGCCATGCCGAGTCCCCACCTAAAGTTACTTACTTAATAATATCATGTTAAGTACTTAGTTAGTTATACTAAGGTACTATAACCGGTAATGATCGGTATAGATACTTCCTGGCATCCAGAAACATGCCTAGATTCAATTTGATTACAAAATCATGCCCTTTCATGGGCCTTAATCCGATTCAATATAAAAACAGCTCTCCCGAGGAGTTATGTTCTTGGCCCGGCATCGCAAGGTGACCGGGCTTTTTTGTATAATCATTTTATGAAACAAGCATTAGAAAAGCGTATAGCTCAATTGTCAGAAGAAATCCAATCTTTGGATAATGAACGTAGAGCCCTCTCTAAAAGAGATGCTGAAATTGAAGTAAGATTACATCAAGTTGTAGGGGCTATTTATGAGATGCAGCAACTTATTGCTGATCTGGATCGTCAGCCTTCTGGGCCGCCTGATTCTTTGATTGAGTTGGAGATTCCTCAGAAGAAAGACTAGAGTCACCTTTTTGCATATAGCGACCAAGGTATCCACCAAGAGCAGCTAATAGAAATTGAAATGAATAGTCAGCAGCAGTTTTAACTTGAACAATAGAGGCATCTGTAAGGACAAACAGTCCTGCCCATTTAGCAATAGCAGATGCAAGCATAAATAAGATACAAATTCCAAAGAGTCCTGCAGAAAATACAACTAAGGCCGCTGTGATTGAACCTTTACCTGTCTTAGGGTCACGTACTGTAGGTACAGGAATACCTAGACGATTCATCCTGTTAATAAACGCAATCCACTTATCTTTTAAAGCTTCTAACCACATAAGTATAATCTTATCATAAGGAGAGGTTATGAAATTAGCTAGAATTGCAGATATGAGATTCCATGCAGCCTTAGATAAATTGGCAGCATCCACTCTTCCAATTAAAGTGGCTTTTAAATTAAAAGGTGTTATTAAGACTGTTCGCGAAGAGTATCAAAAGTATGAAGAAGTGCGCAACAACTTACTTAAGAAATTCGGTAAAAAAGATGAAGCAGGTAACTTGCTATTAAATGATAAACAATCTGTGGAATTTGAACCAGACAGTTTACAAGAGTTTGTTAAAGAAATGGGTGAACTTGCTAACTTAGAAGTAAGTATCCCTACTATTAGTCTTTCAGATTTAGGTAATGAAATTAATCTAACTTTTCAAGATGTTGAAGCGTTAGAAGGACTTATAGTCGAAGATTAGACTACATCTTTAAAAAGTCAGAACACATCTTAGCAGGGGTTACCATTGAGTATTTTTGGTAACCCGATATCTCGCCACCTAATTCATTACAGAAATACTTATCGTCAGATTGCCAAGCATTGTCTTTTGGAAAATCTCTCTTGAAAGCTAAGTTAAGAAAGAATCTCCAAGCAAAATAAGCTATTCCTAGCCAATCATATTTTCTTCCCCAATAGTCATGCATATATGCAATAATTTCTTGTAAATTTCTTTCTTGCTTACAAGGAATTTTGTAGCACTCTTCGTTTATTTCAAGCCACTTTGAGTAAGGAACAATTCTTACTCCTGTTTCTAAAACAGACTCTAATACAAAAGCCTCTGGCCATTCAGGTATTTCTATAAGAAGAGCCATGTGAGATGGCACTTTTTTTAAGTCTTTAATTAAAAGACCGCTTGCAAAAGCTATAACTTTAGAACCAATTTTTTCGTTTCTTGAAAATAAATAAGAAAGTTTGACTTTCATAAAGTGATCGCAAGGGCAAATAATTGATCTATCTGCTGTGTAGTTAAACCTAAAGCGGGAACCATGGCAACTAAAATAGGATTATTTCTTTGAAACTCAACAGAATATTCCCATGTAACTCTAGTAATAGATTTATTTGGTTCTGGTAGTGTGTCAATTATGGCATCTATTGTTGACAAAGATATTCCAGACATAATTAAAGCGATACGCATTTGTCGTGGAGTTACTGATGCAATACTAGTTTGTTGTAAATTAACTGTTTGATTAAAGTCATTTCTAATTAGTATTTTTTGATCTTCAGGTAGAGATATAATTGCATCTTCTAATTCTTGCAATGTTCTGCAAACTATTCCATTATAAATAATCATATTAGTTGCTCACTTTTCTAAAAATCAAAGAAGAATTAGGTCTAATAGAGCTACCAGTTCCATTATTTTCAGATCTAAATTGTATAGCTATAGTTCCTAGAGCACTAATTCTCACAATACCATCTCCAGCTACCGGAAAATTAGCGTTTGCTGTCTGAGCGCTTGCTGAAGTTACATTATCTCCAACAGCCAATTGTGAATATTCAAAGTTTTTATCTGTACCGGCTCCACCTTGAGAAAAAGTCCAATTAATATTTACTTCAGAAATTGTAGCAGTTCTTGCGACTAATCTTAAACCAACTCCGTTTGCTGTAGCTGTTGATTGCATGATACCTCTAAGTCGTACAGCATAAAGTCCAGGTTCTAAATCTGATGTTACGAGTTGTGTAATATTAGCGTAAGTGCTTGACGTAGTTGTTTGAATTACATCTGTTGCGATATCATATTCAAAAGACCAATGCGTTCCAGCATATACGCATCTAGCAGATAAATTCGTATCATATACTTGCAGCCCTGTAGCTGGAGAAGCTATTGCCAATCTTTGAGCAGATGTCATTCTAGGCTGTAAGAAACCTTGTGTAGTCGAATCTATTTGTAATTTTGCAGAAGCCGATGGAGTTTGTGCACCAATACCCATTTGATCGAGGAAATAGGAGATTCCGCGAACTGCCATACTTCGAGAAGTAGTGCTTCCATATTTTATGTTATATAAAGTTCCAGGATCTGGATCGGTATAGCCACCTAAGCCAAATCTAGTTTCTCCACCGCTATCAAAGAAAATACCACCATTACTAAAATCTTGATTTCCAGTGAAAACATTTCCACCAGCTAAATTAGCCTTACCATTTAGAGCAGTTTGAGTTGCTGTAGATACAGGTTTATTAGCATCAGAAGTATTGTCGGCGTTACCTAAACCAACAAAAGCTTTATTTACTGATTGCCAAGCAGTTGGTCCACCAGCTGTTTTTAAGAAAATCGCAGTTCCATCAGTTAAAAAAGCAATTGAACCATCATTGGCAGCAAACCCATCAATAATAGGAGACACGTCAACTTCGACGATCTCTATTTCATTAATTGTAATTGAGCCTAATTTAGCCATTAATTCCTACTTTAACTTAATGTTTTGATTTCGTACGTAGTGGTCCAAGTGATGTTATTATTTGCAGCACCAGTTACACGAATCCTTGCTGTGGTACCAGTTACATCTAATGTTCCATTCCAAGAATTTTGATCCTCTGAAGTGTAATCAGATTGTAAATTATTAATTGTAACTGTTCCACCAATATTTTTATATCGAGCAGTACGAATGTAAACGCTTGAGTCGCCAGCAGAACCAGCAGAACCACCAGTTCGTCTACCCACAATTCTTGCCACAAGCAACATAACTGAATCTGTCGGTACAGTTATTGATTGCAATGTTGTTGTAGTAGAATTAGTAGTTGTTACTTGAGCTTGGAAAAGTTCCCAATTTGCATTTGATGCACCAGCATCAGCATATCTAATTGGAGCTCTAAAAATAGAAGATCCAGTGACATCGAGTTGACGCGCAGGAGTTGCATTTCCGATACCTAAACGGTTATTAGTATCATCCCAGAAAAAGTTAGCATTATCTTGTTGAATAACAGAGGCTGCACCAACGAACAATACAGAACCAGTAGTTCTGCCTGATAGAGTTGCAGTAACAAATGTAGGTGAAGCAGAAGTTCTAATATCTTGAACAGTATCAAGAGTAATTGAACCTGGACCATTACTAATAACTACACCAAGAGTTCCAGCTTGAGTTATGTTTGCAGCTACAGGTGCAGCTGATGTAGAGCCAATTAATAATTGACCATTAGTTAAAGCAGAAGCTTCAACAATTGCGCCACCAGAAGAAACCATAATGCGCGCATTATTAAGCGCAACACCAGAGTTTGTACCACCATTTCCAATAGGAAGAACACCAGAAACATCTGTTGCAGCTGTTAAAGATATTGTTCCATTTGATAAATTACCATTTGTATCAGAGCGAACAGGAGCAGGACCAACTAAACTTGTGATTCGAGCAGCGCCAGTAACATGAAGTGGAACTGTAGGTGCACTATTTCCAATACCTAATCTTCCGTTTGTATTATCCCAGAAAAAGTTAGCATTAGCATTAAGAAGATTTGCACCAGACCAATAAGCAACAGATCCTGCAATACCAGTACCAAGAGCAAAGGTACCAGAAAGATCTGGTAACGTGTAGCCTCTGTTTGCTGCAAGAGAAGTTGTTAAAAGTGTAGCAGTGTTAGCGTTTGTTGGAGCTTTAAAAGACCAACCATTTCTAGCTGCGGCAACGGTCATGAAGGCAGTAACAACACTTGCTTCTTCGATTTCAATACCTGAACCACCGCCAGAAGATGCAATACCACCATTATTAAGTAATATTGTAGGATCTGAGATTTCAGTTACTGTAGAGTTAATAGTTGTTAATGTGCCGTTAACAGTTAAGGCACCATTGATAATAATATCATTACCAAAAGTTTTATTACCATTAATAATTTGGCTACCTTCAGTTAAAACAAAATCAGCAGTAGCAATGGCATTGCCAGGATTTGGCACTGTATAAGTGATTGCTACAGATCGCGAAGGATGAGTAGTATGCGCGAGGATTACGTTTTGTGAATTTTGAACATATACGTCATCTACTACATTACCTGTAGCAAAGTAAACAGGAATTCTTCCAGCAACACCAGAAGAAACGCCACCTGACACACCTGATGTATTGATTTGATCCCATCCAGTATCTAATGAACTCACTTTAACATAAGCTGTTCCAACTGAACCAGAATTAAAGGCTGCAATGGCTCCAATAGGTGCAGATGTACCTCCACCAGCGCCTGGTGCCGCATCTACTTGAAGTATTTCCACTTCATTATTTGTTAATCTACCAATAATATTAGCCATTATAGCTCCTTATATATCCGTCTTTACTGCTTCTATCTTAACATGCCCAGTCCAATAAGTTCCAGTAACTGTAGATGACTTTACAAACATTGTAACCTCATTAACACCCATACTATAACTAACATCGAAACCTGGAGTTGATTTTTCTGTAAATTCTGTTTGCCAAGAACGCTGAATCTGAACATTACTTGATTCTCTATAAAAAAGACCTATTCGCTTAAAAGCTGCTCTAGCAGAGCCATCTGAAACCCTAGCTACAGCGTGAAACTCAATTTTTGCAGTTGAGTTCTGATCAATAGGAACTGTGAAGGCGACTTCATTAGCCGTACTATTTGTAGACAATGAATATGTCTCTTGACGAAGTCCAGATCCACTAAAACCTGTATGAGATTTTTGATGAAAATGATTTGCAGGCGCTACAATATCTGGACCTAATCCAAAGCGACCATTCTTATCAATTACTGCTCTAAATAGGTTATTAGTGCGAATACGCAAATCATGAAAATCAACTGTACCAAGAAAATTAACAGCATCATTTAAGCCATTATTACCATCTAAGCGCCAAGATGTCAATAATGCATCACTATTTGCATTAGAAGTAACATATAACACACCAAAATTAGCGTCTTGCCTAATAACAGTGGCAACTATACCACCAAGAGCGATTGTAGTTAAATTACCAGAAGCATCTGAATAAAGCTCTGTACCAACAGTCCATGCAGAAGTATCTATTTCAAATAGAAAACCAAAACAAGTCACATATCCAATTTTTCCTGGAGCAATATCGAACGCTACAATACCAAAATTAGAAAAAGATTCTGGGGCCGATAACTCAACTTGTGGATACACTGTACCCATGCCATTTAAGCGAACAACTTTAAGTTTAGTAAGTGTAGAACCTGTGTTATTCTCAACAAGCTCATTTGATGGTGCATGAAGGTCTAAGCCTCTTAGATTCTTATGTAAAGCCATTAATTACCTACCACCACAACGTTGCCGTTATTATCAACCACTATAGCAGGATCAGAAAGTATATGAGTCTGACTAGCAGGATCATAGGTCATTAATAATGTGCCAGCTGCGTTTCGTTCATTTGTAACGATACGATCTGGATTAAACTTTAACGCCATGTCTAATTTCCCTGTAATGGGATTAAACAAGATGGTCTCTTTGTCTTTTACTGTTTTATCAAATACTGACATTAAGGACCAACCTTTCTTACTCTAATAAGAGATTTAGCTAGATTATACGAAAGTTCTAAGTCCCTCACTTCTGAACCTCGCAAAAAGAATTGTGCCTCAGTAATATCCTCATCTAAGTCACGAGTAAGAATAACATCATCAAACTCAGATGTAACTAGGCCATCTTCTGACCAGTTAACTGTATTACCGCTTTGGTCAACACCAATAACTCTATATGCAACTACAGGCTCTTCTTCATAAACAGCCCTAACAATTTCTTCTTGAGGAATGAGTGGACGATGCTGTTCATTGGCAAATATAGCAGCACCATCGGCTACAGTAAATAAAGAAAGATCGGCTCTTGCATCAATCTTGCCTTTTGGGCCAACTTCAATAGTATTAACGTCTGTGATTCTTTTGATTTCTAAATCGGTGGTAGGACCTTGAGTGTTAGACTTAATAATAATCTGTTGCTTCACTTTGAAGAAGCCAGAATATACAACTTTTAATACACCACTAGTAGTTCCATTAGCTAAAAATAGCTGTGGAGGCACCGCGATGAAGCGTTTCTCTAACATAATTTCCTTACCCAACCAAGCATCTCTGACCCTTCAGAGACTCTTAATAACAACTCTATTATATCAGGTTAGTACCCTGATTTGCCATCATCACGATCTTCAACTTTAATGCTAGCCCAATAAGCAAGTTCTTCTTCTTCAGAAGAAAATCGTTGACTAATAGGTTTACTTGCTTCTGCAAAGAAGTTATTAAGTTGACTAGACCATTCATTTTCTTTAGCTTTAGCCATTTCCTCAGAAACAACTAAATGACCAAACATTTGTTCATCGGTTGGTTGTGGGGGTGGCGGGGCCATCATAGCTTTAACTGCCGGATGAACATTATTTCCTAATAAATTCTTACCTGCCATTAATGCTGCTAATTGATTAGCTGAAGCATCTTCTCCGCTTTGAGGAGCTCTTTTAGCAAGTTTCATAATTTCTTCTTCAGCACTTGGAAATGGTAGGTGCTGGCCCCACCCCTTTTTAAGATTTGCTTTAGCTTTAATTGCTTCTGCTACACTAGGATTTAGTGTTCCATCTTTAAGAGACTTAACAGGTTGAGGGCGTTTTAATTTAGGATCTGTTTGTGGAGTGGAATTTCCAAACTTAGCCGATGTGTATTGCTTTGTATTAACATTTTGACCAAATCCAGTTTGATCTCCAGTGTTATTAGCTTTACGGCGAGCATTATCTGTAGCACTATATTGTCCCGAACCTTTAGGTCCATAATTAGATTTAGCTATACATTTTTCACAATCTTCTTGTGAACACTCACAATCATCGCCATCTTCAGATTTTTTGTAACTCATAGATTGACTACTATAAGTATTTACTAATTTATTGGGTCCACCAGTAAGAACACGTGGCCCTGAATTTTCAGAAGCGGGAGTACTTGGAGTTGTTGGAGCTGCAGGTGCCGCTGGTGCTTTAGGTACTTTTGCAGCAGCTATTTGAGATTCATTAAGTGGAGGAGAGCCAGTTTGCGCTCGTCTATCATTAATTCTATTCTTTTCTCTATTTGCAGCTTGTGATGCTTTGCTATAAGGATTAGATAAATCGCTTGGATCAATACCTTTAGTCAAAGATTGAAGTGATTTAATAAGCTCATCTGCAACATTATTTGCAGATTGAGGCTTATAGAAATAACGACAAGTCACTGAACTAGAGGCTTTATCTTCAATCATGCCTTTAGCTTCAAGACTTTTTGTTAACTGTTCAACCATATCTAATGGAATATTGCTGTCTAATGTAACAGAAACTTCATTATTATTAATTTGTTTAAACTTAATCTTGCTCATCAGTTTCCTCTTCTAATGTAATTTCTTCTTCATTAGATTTCTTAAGTTTCTTTGCAGGAGCTTTAGGTGCTGGCTTTTCAGCAAGCTTTTCTTTAAGCTTCTTTTGCGCCATAGCTTCAGAATGTTTCAACTTAAGATCCATCTCTTTTTTCTTATACTCAAGCTCCATTTTAATCTCTTGCTTACGCTGCTCAACTTCAAGTTTGCGTAATTCAAGATCCATTTGAGCCATTTGCTTTTGAATCTCAGGGTCTGCTGAGTTAGCACGAGCATTCTCAAATTCAAGATCCATCATTCGTTTTTGATGCTCTTTGTCAGAACCATCAGGTGATTGAGCTTTAGCATTTTCATACTCAAGATCAAGCATTCGCTTTTTATGATTCTTTTCAGTCTCAGGATCGGGAGATTGCATTTGTGCATGTTGGAACTCTAAATCCTTCATACGCATAGCGTGCTGATGCTCCAAGTCTTGAGCTTTTAATTTCATCTGTAAGTCAGCTTCATTTTGCTTTCTAGCAGAATCAACATCAACATCTGACATAGCATACGTAGCATGAGCTTTAGCTTCTTTACCTTCATCGTATGTAGGAGAATGATGACCATGAAGAATATAAGCAATTTCTGGCTCAGAATATCCTTCGTCAGTTAAAGCTTGTTTTATTTTTTCGTCAGCGTCTGGATCTCCGTCGGCTTCTCCGGCTTCGTCGTCGGCTCCGGCATCGGCTCCGTCGTCTTCATCGGACAATTCTGACATTTCATCCACGGGCATCTCTTGCACGGCTTCTTCGCCATCGTCATCTCCTGCTTCAGGATCTAAGTGGTCGTTAGCACCAGATTCTTCGGACTCTTCTTCTTCCATTTCTGGTTGAGAATTTTCATCCGATTGATCGTAATCTTCCCCTTCAAAATCATCACCTTCAGGTTGTTCTTCAGTCATTTCTGCGTCTTCTGGAGTTTCCATTTCTGAATCCCCCTCAGAAGCATCAACTTCATCACCTTGATCTTGCATCATTTGTTCTTCTGGTTGCTCTTCAGCTTGTTGAGCTGCAGCAATATCCATAATAGCTTTAGAAGAATCTAAACCTTTTTTAAGTTCATTCCACTTTTCTTTCAAAGTCTTTTTCTTTGGATCTTTTTTCAGAGGTTCTTTTCCTTCAACAATTTCTTGTTTGCCATCAGGTGTAACTTCTAACATCTTATTGTCTTTCATTATTACCCCTTAAATGTAATCTATCAAGAATCGCTTCTGATAGTACCCTTTTGCTGCATCCATTTGTTTCTCGATCATATCGTTTAGATCTTTTAAACGATTTTGCAAGAAACCAGGACCAAGCGTTGAAGTGCTTTGTGAAGTACCATCGATACTGATCGATACCCCATTATGCGGAAATAAAATTGGACCCATTATTGATAGCAACTTAAATGCTGCCATATTTTCAATAAGACCAACTAACAACGCAGGAACTTTGCCAGTCTCAAATCCTGCTCTATATTCTACTTGGATTGCTCCAGGCCAGTTGCTAACTCCTGAAGAACCCATAGCATGGAAAGCTAGACCAGAGTAAATAGAAGCAATAAACCCAGAAACAGTAACCCCAGTTGCAGGAACTATTTGCATTGTTTGTTCTTGCGGTTGCGTATGAATATACTCTAGTGGAATATCAATTAGTGGAAAAGATCCAGGGCCAATATTTCCATTGTTAAATGATAATTGAAACTTAGACACATCTAAGATTGGGCCATGATTAACTTTAATATAACCGCGACTCCAAAATTGTTGATGTGCACTATAGTCATGACGTTCTCTAAAAGTTACAGGCGTAATATATAGATCGAGTGTATGTTCAATTTCTGAAATAGCTTCATCAATATAATGCTGAATAGCTGCATCAGTAACTTCTTCACCAGTTAAGAATGAACGAAGTGGAAGACCAAATAATACAGTTGATCTCATACCAGCAGGAGTAGGAAGATTCATGTATCTGTTTGGTGTTCCTTCTTGATCAACGTTTAGATAAGGGAACGCAGCTTGTGTAGTTGTCTTACTAATAGGCATTAAATTCCTCCGCCTGTTCCGCTAGTTCCACCAGGTTTTGGTGCTGACGCTTTGCGAATCTTTACTGCGCCACGAGCTGCACCAACGCGCGCCAATCGATCATGAATCTCAGGTGCCTTTGGATGTGCTCCAATAACTTGTTTAATATCTGGTTTAGGCATTGATGCCTTAGATGCAAATTTCTTTTGAGCTTGACGAACTTCAGTTGGAATCGCATCTTGATTCTTCATTGCCGTCATTTGTAATCCACGGATTTTATTTGCAGCATGAGTAGCAAAACTTGCCTTTGAAGGGTTCTCATGGTCATAATCATTCATTGCTTGAATTAAACCATGCATTCCAGCTTCATGCAACATGCTCATATCAATATCGGGACTCTTAGGATCAAGTCCTAAACGGTTTAAAGTTTTATGAGCATTCATACCAATTAATGGATGATAGTGTTCGAAAAACTTTTCAAATTTTGGATCTTTATTTGGACCTTCACCAAGGATGCGAGCTATGTCTCGTTTAGAACCTTCGTCATAGTGGTGCATCTCATCGATGTTGCCAACTTTTTTACCCTTGTTGGCATAATCTTTTGCATACTGATTAATGAAGTCTTGATTGCCCATAGCAAAACTAGAAGCAGGATCCTGCTTCACAGTTGCTTGAGTTCCTTCTTCACCTTTGGTACCGCCAGCATGTTGCATACCCTCTTCAAGAGAATATCCTTCGCCGCCATGTCCGCCACCAGAAATAATATTCTTAATCTGTGCATCTTTAGCTGCTGCATGCAAGTCTTTTGCGCTTTTACCTTTAGTATGAGCTTCGCTATGAGCACCTAGAGCATTCTTTAAATGCTCTGGATTCTTAGCATGCCATTCTTTTTCAAAATTATCATCCATTTCCATCTGTGTGATTGGATCTGCATTTTTATATTCGTCTGAGTTTGCAAATTGACGATATGCAGAATTCCTATCACCATGAGCCTGATTTCTAGCTTCGATAATATTTCCGTGTCTAGCTAGTTCTGGGTTCTTAGTTGGATCGGCTTTTAAAGCTTGTGCTTCACGAGCACGTTGCTCCCAAGGACGAGTGTATTGGCGCAAAGACATGAGTTCATCACGGCTTGGCTGATTCCAACGACTCTTCTTGCCACTTACTTCTTGCGAGGCTTGTGGTTTTTGTAATAATGCTTTTTCTTGCGGATCTTTTTGCCCTCTGATATTGGCGTTACCTTCTCTGGCAGCTTGGGTGCTTCCGGCTTCTGGTTCAACCAATTCAGACTCTGAGTTATCATCTCCGAGATCTTCTTCAATAGATCTTTGATGTGCATCTGGATCTTCGTCATCATCGTACTCTTCATATTCGTCTCCTCCTTGAGCTTTCGCTTCTGGGTCATTTTCTTTTAACCAGTCAGCTCCTGCCGACTCTTCATCGTCTGGATCAAATTCACGAAGACCTTCTAAATCAGGGTCAACAGAATCATTATCATCCATATCATTTGGATCATATTCATCAGACATTTTTGGACGAGCTTTTTCAAGCTCTTCTTTTGCAACTTTTAATTTTTGCATTAATAAATCAATTTTAGACATTACTTACCGCCAAACTTAGCACGTAGTGCTGGAGGAAGGTTAGCAAGATGTTCTTGTGGAAGTGCTGCTGCAGGTTTTGCAGGAGCAACTTCTGGTTGAGCAGGCGCAGGTGCAGCAGTTTGTGCTGGTGCAGCCGCAGGCTTATTTCCAAATTTAGCAGCAAGCTCTGGAGGTAAAGCAGACACATCAACTCCAGCTTTTTGAGCATGAGGTTGTTGTAATAAATCAATACCTTCAAAATGATGTGGGGCTTTTGTCTTACCACGAACTTTAAATGCTTCAGGATCTTTAGCATGAAGTTCTTTCACGCTTTGCATCCATTTTGCATTATGTTCTGATCCATGCCATCCTTGCATTTTAGTCGCAAAATCTTCCATTTGCTCAGGAGTCATAGAGTCCTGTTTATGCTCTCCCACTTCATGAATTGGATGTTCATCAAATGGATGAGGTGTAAATTTATCTTGTGGTTCAACATCATGAAGATGCAAATATGCTTCTTTAGCATCAATTTTTGCTGGATTACCTAATTGAATTTCTTCAAATGGATATCCACCTTTATGAGATGACTTTTTACTATCAGCATGCTCTTCGTGAGGCGCCATTTCTAGATAACGGTAATCTGGAACGGAACGAGGATTTTTATCTCGACTTGCGCTATTTAAGCGACGACGAAGACCCTTAGTTCCTTCTTTAAGTTTACCTGTTTCTGGGCGACGCTCAGTTGATGTGTAATTTGTTTCCCATGGCTCAAGAGGAACATAGTCTAGCCCTAATTGACCATTTGAATGTGCACCAGCTCTTGCAGCTAAGTGCATCATAGGAATGATTTTATTTAGATGTTGATCTGCAACATCGCGTTTACCGCTTTTTAATGCAGCACGATAGTGATTAACGTGGTGAGCTAAAGCATCACGCATCATCTCTACGTCTTTGTTTTTCATTTGATTTCCAAACGCAGTAACACCTGCGTTTGCACTTCGACCCATAGAAGCCTGTGGGCGAGCCATTTTTTCGAGAGATTCTAAAACCTTCTCAGCAATGATCTCGTCTTTCATGACGTCAATCAATGTCTGTAATGTAGGGTCGTTAGCCGCTTTTTTAAGAAGTAACTCCCTGAAACCTTTCAGTTCCATGTTAACTCCTTAGATTCTACGGTTTGCGTCTCTTGCGACTTGAACGAATTGATTACCAGTAATTACAACAGTTACTTGTGGAGCTTGTTTAGTAACCACGCCTGTTGTACCAGCATCAGTTTGTGTTGGAAGACCGCCACCAGCATTAAAAATAAGGATTTCGCCAGAAACCATAGTTGCTGCAAGAACACCGTCAATAGTGACTGTTCCACCAGCAGCTGCTCGGACTCTGAAAGCCTGGTATGGCAATAAAACCAATGTACCAGCAGCTCCTGAGAGTTTTTCTTCCCATACCATGCCGACATCTGATTGTCTAATTGCTTCGTTTGCTAAATTACTTGTTTTCATTAAAAGTCTCCTAAGCTAGGCTATAGAAGACATTATACCTCAACCCGAAGTTGAAACTTCGGGAAGGTTACTTTTTGAATAGTTCAAACAATGATTTTTTAAGTCGATTCTTAGCTGAGATACCTAATGGGGCTAGCATGTTTTCATACTCTACTACTGTAGCCCAGGCCTCTTCTTCTGAAGCCCAATTATAAGTCTCTTTTGCTTCTACCTCAATGAATCGTTTCTTCTCATTAAGGTTCTCATCATAGACTACATAATACACAAGTACGGCTTTTTCAAGGAATGCAATCTTGCAGGTTTTGAAGATGGAGAAGTTCTTTTTATATCCCAATAGTTGGCAAAAAGCATCAATAGAGGCAGCAGATTTACCATCTGTAGGTACGTTTACCTCTACACGATTATTATTATTTGCATCTGTTGTTTTGCGCTTAATAGTGAGTTCACCCATGTGGTCGTGATATCTATACCGAATAAACTCGTCTTTTTCATTTGTGAAATAGTCGTCGTAACTGCTAACCATAATCCACTCAGGGTTGAGTGGTTGGACGAGCTTGATAAAATCATTCATATCGATGTTATCGGCATAATATTTTGTTTCAAGCTCTTTAAAGTGCATATTTTATCCTTATGATTTCGGCGTACCCATTTTAAGGGATGCGCGCTTCTCTTTCGAGAATAAGTTTTGTTTATCGCGATGCTCAGCACCACATTGTTTACATTTGTGTTTTTGGAATTTACCGGAACTAGTGTAATAGAAACCATTTTTATGAAATTCAGTACTTCCACATTTACACACGTGATCTTCCTCATCATGATAAAGATTGAAATTTATGCTATTGTCCCAAGGAATTAGGATGTGATAAAGTTCCTCAAGAGAAAGAACATCGTATTTATTATAGATTTCCATCTCTTTCCATGCTTCTAGATTTCCAGCTAGACATTGTGTCCACATTTCGTGGCCAGGGAATTTTTTATGTTTTAGTTTTTTATATTTTGTGCAGAGTTTATCAGTCATATATTCAAGCTTATTACTTGTAAATCCAAAAACTTTACCTGCAATAATCTTAGTATCAATGTGCTTGACACTGCCTGGAGGCTGAAAGCCTTGAAGGACAAAGCGTGCGTTTAATTTCTTGGTATCAAATGATTTGCCGTTCTGAGTAATAACGACATCAGCTTCATTGAGTAAATCCCATATCCCTTGTAACAGCTTTTTATCGTCTTCGATATTTTTTGCATTACGTTGATCCATATACATAACTTTATCTGGTGGATCACCAAGCCATTTAGCACTCCAACTCAAGACATGCCAATCAGACACGATTTGATTTAAAGCCACGTTGTTCTCCCATAGAGACCAAACGTGAGCAATAATTGGTGCAGTTTCAATATCAAATAGAAGAACCCTAGGACCTGCTAATTTTGATTGATTCTTCTTCTTTTGCTTAGCCATTATTTCTCCAATCCAAGACCGGCAAGAATCTCGTTGTGTACTTCTTCAATAGACTTGCCGTCAACATCTATTCTAACAGTATTAAAGCTTTCAGACATAAAATCCATATTAAAAGATACTTGTTCCATAAATGAATCGCCCTTTGATTCCATTGCATCACCAGCAGCATATTCTTGTTTTGCTGCTTTAGCTTTTGCAAGACCCTTCTTAGAGTCTCCTCGAAGATATATTACTGAATCATATATTTTTGTAGCGTATGGAGAGAAACCATTGTCGTCAGTTGATGCTGAACCAACTACTTCATCAGAAAGCTGTTTTAGGAAACCTAATTGGTTGCCGCAGCCAGTACCGTAAGCATATCCACTCAAGATACCTCTATCTTGAATAATAAAATCGTACTTATCGAGATTTGGAACAACTAATTGCTCTAAGTGAATTGAGCGAATTGCCTGAGAGATAAATTCTCTTGCTGGACGCGTCATTTGCGCGTCGTATTGATTGTCTAGCATGATCCCTCTCAAGATCATTGTTAGAGGGACAAGAGATGTGCCCGGTTCTTTTGTTTGCAATACGGTGTATCCTCGCGCTTTCAGCGTATCAACCAGTAATTGTGTTTGTGTTGTCTTACCAACACCTTCAGTTCCTTCTAAACAAATATATTTTGCCTTTTTCATAAAGGCATTATACAGATGCTATTTGAAATTACAGGTGTTTTTTAAGCTGAGAAAAGAGATCGTAAAGTGAATCAAGACTTTTTGCAACTTTTAATTTAGGCTTTGCAAGTTGTTCTGTGTGCCAATCCATGGTAACTTTTTGTTGCTCAGGGGTCATTGCGCTCCATGTTGATTTAAAAGCTTCTGGATTAACTCCATGGTGTTGTGCAAATTCTTGATGAAATTCCATCTTAGGAGATGGTACTTGTGATGAAACGGGAGATGCCGCTGCTACCGGCGTTTGCGTCGGTTGTGGTGTTTGAACAAGTTGAGTCGCTTGCTCTGCAGCAGCGGCTTTCTGTTTTTTCTGTCTTGGAGCAGCACCAACTTTAGGAAGTGGTTTATTGTATGAGATTGCTTTTACGTTAGCTTCGGCCTGTGCCTTCATCTCTGGGGTTGCTGCAGGATCTTTCATGATAGCTGCATTACGAAGAAGTGCCTTAATCGCATTACGATTAACTGTCTTACAAAGTTCTTCTATCTCGTGCATTTCCATCATAACTCTATTCTACCATGTCGACAAATAGAAATAAAAAAGGCCAAACTTGCGTTTGACCTTTATTACTTAATCATTTAAGACTAATATTTGATTATTACTTACCTACGTTTTCGAACAAGCAGTTGAATCGTGGAGTATATACGAATAAAGCTCCGTACATAACAATCGCGAACTCAAGAGCAGTCGTAACGATAGCAAAGTTGATTTTGCTTAATGGAGCCAATTGCTTGAACTTCATGCACTCAGCAGACATATCTAACAAGAATGCCTCACCAAGACCAGCTTGCTTACGTCCAGCTAACACATAAGTAGTGTTTCCAGCGTTTGCAAAGTTACCTGCGAACTTTTCAGTTCCAACAGCGCCACCAGCTGCAGATAAGAACACCTTGATGTACTTAACGTTAGCAGGCATGTTTGTTACTGTCAACTGGATGTTTTGTCCAGCAGTGATAGTAGCAGCAGCACCTTGAACTGGGATTGATTCACCAGCGTCATTAACTAAAGTTGCCTTGATTTGGTAAACACCGGCTGCGTAAGCAGAACCAGCACCAGCACCAGCTGAAGCAACAGCGAATGAACCAGGAGCAGGAGCAAGAGCGGAAACCGCAAGAGCACGAGCACCAGCGCGAGGGCGCAAGAACAAGTTAGGCTTGAAGTCTACAGTTCCAGCAGTTGTAGTCATTTTGTTCACGTCATAACCAACCGTTTGGTTAGCAAGACCTGGAGCAGAACGGAACTGAGGATAGAACTGTTTTACGAACGCTGACAAAGCAGCTGGTTCGATGTGTAGCTCAGATGGAGAACCGAAGTTTTCCAATGCGATAACTGCTAAACGCTCGATGTCGTCTTGAGCAATTACGTTACCACCAAGGTCTTGAGCGATAGATTGAGCATCGCCATAACCTTCGAAGTCACCAGAACGCATTAATACGTCTGAATCACCTTTTTTAAGTTGTTGTAACAAACCAGACATCGCGATGCTGTTCTGTGGAAGATCAGCAGGAGATCCTGAGTTTGAACCGTCAAGACGGTTAATGAAGTGAGCATGACCCCAATACATTTCACGTTCAACGTTCTTAAGAAGGTGCATAGTTCCTTCTTTAGCTTGTTGCGCAACGATGTCACCAACAGTTGTGCGAACTAAAGTCATTTGGTGAGAGACTTTACGTCGTGTACCGAAGAACACGATCTTTTGTCCGTCACGAACGTACGTCGAATCTTCTTCGATCGGCGCTCCACCCTCACCAATATATGGTGCAGAGTCTGACCCGTAGCTGATCAAGCGGTTATATTGCTCGAACAAGTTGTATGCCTTATCAACGGAGATTGCAGGCCACATTTTCAAGTTTTTCATGTCGAAGGTAACACTTTTCAATGTAGCTTCTAATGATTCCGCTTGAAGGACACCACCATAAGTGAGGTCTGTTGGTTTACCAGCTCCGCCGTAACCGGCTGTGATGGCTTTGTTAAGGTTTTCGATGTCTGCTTGAGACACGATACCTTGATCTAGCCCTGATAGAATTTGATTAACAGCGTCTGTCATCATTTTCGTTTTCTCCTTTGATTACGAAATCTCGTATTTTTTAGCAATTTGTTGTAGGTCTTGTCCCATTTCAGCTTTAGTAATATCTAAAGAATCAACGCGAGTACCTGATTTTTTCAATTCAAATAGTTTTGAAGCTACTTGAGCTTTTGACAATGGTTCAGAACCTTGATCCGCTGATTTCAACAGAGGAGTTGTTCTTGCTGTAGCACCTTTAGGAGCAACAGGAGCATCTGCAATCTTATTGACTAAGTCAAGGATTGTAGAAAGTTTGTCTTCAAGCGGCTTTACTCGCTCTTCAACGTAGCTCTTCATTAAAGACTCAGTAGATTCTAAAGACTTTTTCATTTCACCTTTGTGCATGTCAAGAAGGTCTTTTGCAATCTTCTTTTCTTTTTCTTCATGCTTAGGGTCGTCTTTGTGAGGTTCTTTGTCCTCATCTTTATCTTCTTTGTCTTCTTTTTTATCCATGTCTTCAGCTTCTTCTTCGTCAGACTTTTTATCGTCTTTCTTGTCTTCAGCTTTATCCATGTCTTTTTTGTCTTCGTCTTTTTCGTCTTTTTTGTCGTCGTCAGCTTTAGCAGCATCTAACTTTCCATCAGACGGCTTACCAGCGATACCATCGCCTGGACCTTCGATTTTGATCTCAGCAGCAGCGAATTTCGATTTACGAAGTTCGTCTAGCTCCATAAGAGTTTCATCGATTAGATCTGTAAGACTCTTTTGTAATTTGTTATCCATGTGATCTCCTTTCGTCAGTTTCCGTTAAAGATTACTGACCAAGGCCGATAATATCGCTATGTCCACGAATTACAGTTACAGTTCCATTTAACGATACTTGAAGATCGTTAGCAAGAGCTGCGCACATTGCTAATACTTTCATGCCAGTTGCAGAAAGTGCTGCATCTGTGCAAGTGATTGCAACTTTACCAGGGTTACCTACGCCAATACCAAGGTATGGGCTAACAGATGAATCAACGCCACCAACAACCGCAGGGCTGAAAGATGCGTCAACATAACTGATAGTGATATCGTTAGTGCCATTTTCGATTACGACAGCCGTTTGACTTTGTGAATTAACAGTCAATCCGAGCATCTTCGCATTGCGAGCTAGCTTTTGAAGAATTGCAGCAGAATTTGCCATGAGTATGATCTCCTTTTACAATATGAGTTGAACTCAATATTTATTAAATATACCACGTGCCTATACTTAAACACGTGATGTTGTTACTTACTTATTACCGCGCATAGCCTGGTATAACTTTTCAAAACTCATACCATGACCACACTCCCTACATTTTACCTGGTGTTTAGAGTGGACTTGCTCTTTTCCACAATTATCACACGAAATATACTTAAACCCAGGTCGACCTTGTTCTAAGGACTCACTCTGGATTACTGCGCCAGAAACTCGTGACGTAGGGGACGCCGCTCCACCATATCCAGCTGTCATAGCTTTCTTAAGTGGTTTCTTTTGCTCAACTTTTTCACTTTTTAACTTCTTATATTCAGACATTACGCCTTGTACATAAGGGTGTTGCTCTAGGGCAGCTTGGCCACCTTCTTTATACTTATTCCAAGAACCTTTTAAACCATTAAGCCAACTATAAGCCATTTGATGGTCACTCTTAGTTTTGCTCTTATTTCTCTTATATGCTGAAATTGCAAAGTCAGCTGCAGCTTCAGGATCATTATTGAATGTATCTGTAAATGTCTTATGATGTTTATCTACATCATTTGCAATTTCTGCTAACTTAGGGTACTTTTCTGCTAAATCTTTATCTTTTTTAATAGCAAATGCCGCTGAGTGTGGCATCATTCCCCATGGTCCGCCAGCTGTCATTCCATCGTGAATTCCACCTTTCATCGTTTTATGATTAAGGTTTTTTCCACCAGAAGATTCTTTCATACCAATTGCACCAAGCATTGGGTGCTCTTTTGATACTCGGCTATATACTTCCTGCATAGAAGCTTTTTGCTTTTGAGCTTCAGCAGGTACAGAAGGTGCTACTGGAGATGAATCATTCTGTGAAGTCATTGATGGGCTCATTGCTAATGCAGCGCCCATGCCAGCAGCCGCTAAAGCATTTTTAATACCAGCTTTTTCAAGCTCTTCTGCTTTTAATTCGGCCATCTTTTGTTTTATTAATTCTATATTAGTTTGAATTTTTTGCTCTAAAGCTTTATTTAGAATTTGCTGTTTAGAGGGGATTGTAATCTCTCCTTCAATTCCTAACTCTCTCATAAGATCTACAAGCTTTGTAAGGTTATTTTGAACCTTTGTAGCTGAAGCATCGCGAGCGATATGACGGAAAGAAGGTACATTTGTTTGAGCCAAATGAACTACAGATTTAATGAGAAGCATATCTGCAGCCTCATCGTATTCTGATTTCTTAAGACTGGTAGGCTCAACAAGGGTATTGTTATTAGCAGGAGTAAATGTTAACGCCACCGAATGAATTTTAGTTCTAGCAAGCAACGTACTATCAGAAACACCACGAGCAAGAACTCCACCTTCAACTGAAGCTTTCAGCTGTAGCGGTGTATCAGTTTTATGTATGTTTCTTAAAATAGCGGCAGCTGCTCTAGCATTAGGATGATCTTCATCGTCATATAGATAGCCTTTAACAAAAATAAAAGGAGCTTTTACTTTATTCCAGTAATACTCTTGTCTTTCATTTTCACAATCTTCTTTTTTAAAGATTTTTTTAGCATCGGTTACGCGACCAATAGCATTAAAGAAGCCTTTTCCATGATTATCATTAAGACGACCACGGCCAGCTTGTAATTCAGATATATCAGCGCCTTCCACGGAGAGCATTTCTCCCTGTGTGTCCCTAAGCTGGGAGCCGGCAATCATGTCAATTTCTAGAGGTTTCTTAGCCACACCATAGATTATACTACGGTTCTAAGTTAGCGATATATCTTATAGTCGGGGGAATCTGAGTCTGAGACAACTGGGCCATCACCTTTAAGGTTGGCAAAGGATTTATGTTCTCTCATTTTAACTAGGGCCTGTTTTTCTATTTTTTTAATTGTATCCACAGATACATTGAGAAGTGCAGCTAACTCTATATCAGATATAGATTTCTCTGAAGTGAATTTTGATAAATACTCAAAGAAACAGTAATGAGCCAACTGATGATCAACTGCCCAAGGACAACCTGGGAGTAGTGCTTCTTCCTCTTCAGTTAACTCACGACCAGCATTACGAATAGCTTTTAGACGCATCACTGCAAGCGGGCACCAGTCATCCGGCATTTGTTCAAGGCGTCTAGGACACCTTTTGTCCATTTTGGAGACTGGTTCATTAGCCATTTTAGTGAGATACTTCCGCCGCGGCTTGGACTGCAGTAGGATTACGTACGCTTAGTAATTCAACTTCATGATCAATTCCATTAAGCTTAACAGAAAGCTTATCTCCAGCTTTTTTGCCAGCTAATCCATTAATCAAATCTGGAACACCAGATTCAGACAGCTTAAGGCGAGAACGGAAAATACCGCGATCATTTCCTTGTTCATCTTTTGCAACAGAAGTAATAGTGATAGTGCTATCAGCTTCTACAGCTTCTCCAGCAATAAGACCATCTTTAAGATCGGCTTTCGCAGAAGCTTCTTCAAAGTCTGCAAGACGCATTTCATTACCAATCTTATTAAGTTCAACTGCATCTAGTTTAAGAAGTTTTTGAACTGCATTCAGTTTATACTGCGCTTCATAAAGTTGATTAAGAGCAGAACCTAAATCTTCTGACATTGTTTTAACAGACTGCATAAGCTGTTGAGTCATCATCTGAGAGATGCGACCTGCCATTTGCAAGTTTGCCAACTCAGTTTTAAGTGAGTTGATTTCTTCATTTTTAGATTTCTGAGGTGGTACGCGAAAACCCTTCATTAGTTAGCTCCTTTATCGTTAGCTCTTTTATACATAGTTTTGTAAAACTTAATTTCATCTTGAGTTAAAGAAAGTTCATTTGAATTTGAACCGCCACCTAAAAGCTTGCCTAATTTAGTATGAAGGAAGTGGCGCATTTCGTTTTCAATATCATCATACACGTTTCCTTTTGATTTGAGGATACGTTTTGATAAAATTTCATTAATAGCGTTTGCAACCTCTAAAGTATGCTGCTCACGTGACTTTTGTGGATACTTAGCCGATGTAGAACTAACTGGCGCAACTGGCGTTTCAACTTCAGTAGTCGTAGTTTGACCACCAGAAGAAGTTACTTGTAATGTTTTACTTTCTAGTGCAGCACCTTTTTGTGCATCTACAATCGCTTGAGCATCCGGAAATTGCTTAAGGAACGTCTGTAGTGTGACTTTTTCAAAACCATATTGGTTGGCAATTGAAGAAAACAATCCTCGTGCACGAGTAAACTGTGCCTTATCAAGAGGTTCTTTATTATCTACACAACGCTGCCAATGAGCCTTAAGGTCATCATCTGTCATCCATAGGCGTTGAACACCTACAGAATTTTCTACTTCTCTAAGAGCCTCAATTGCCTCTTCATCAAGAAGAGCTTTACGCCCATAGATTTGTGGCCACACTAATTCACCATAGTGAGTTCGATCCATTACAATATCTTTATTTGCAGCAGACGAAACAAGATCAATCATATCTTGTAGATATTGATCTGGAGTGGTTCCTTTAGCAGGAGCAGAAAGATGAATCTTTTCGAAACCAAGTGTTTCAAAATAAGCGGCAACGGTAGATTTACCTGTGCGATCTAAACCTTCAAGTAATACTAATGCCATGAAATCTCCTCATCAGAAGAGATTATACAAAGAGCGGTGTAAACTTCATAATGAGTTCCATTGCTAGGCTTTTATCTATAATCTCTAGACGAAATAGTACCTTAAGCAATTTTATATAAGCAAGACGGTAGTCCTCGTCGACTACCATATCGTTTACAATATATAACTCTTTAACTCTCATCGTCTAATTTATTGATTGGATTAGCCATAACTTTTCCACCAACGTTAGATGCACCAGAGGCACCAAACTTTTTAGCAGCATCGCGAAGAGCGTTTCCACCATGACCAACAGCATCAGCAGCAGCTTGAGCTTTTAGTTGCTCTATTTCCATTTGATGCTTTTCTTGATCTCTAGCGTGAGCAGCTTCTTTATGACCATGCTCTTGCTCTTTAAGTTTCATTTCCATAGCTTGTTGTTGAGCTTCAGATTGACCTTGAGCAGCCATTTGAGCTTCTTGCTTCTTAGCATTATCAATAGCAAGCAGTGTCTGTTGCCAACTCATAAATGCTGGATCACCAGGAATGTATTGCAGTTCTCGACGTTGAGAAGCACCTTTGTCACCAAAGAATGTTTCACGAATCTCACCTTTAGTCATATTCTTTTCAACCAAAGCCCAGAAAGCTTGATTTAATGGAAGATCTGCAGCAGGAGTTTTAATTCGTTCTTTTTGAGATTGAATTAAAAGATCATTCATTGACTTAAATACAGTCATCTCAGCTTGCATTTGGGCAATTTCAGTTTGAGGAGTCTCATCTGTATAGCCAGTAAACACAAAACGATACTTATTTGCCATATCTTTATCAATAGATGGCAAAACGTCAGAATTAATTAAGTCTTCCATGAACATTAAGATTGGATATAAACCACGCTCACGTGAATATTCAATCTTGTATTCATTATTTGATTGTTGAGCTGGAGATTTACCATTAGCAGAAACTAAGTAATCAAGACCTAATTCAACTGGATCAATTTGGAATTGTGCACAAAGGATACGCATTAAGTGGTTATTGAAGTTAATGTATTCCATTTCCTTCGCAGAACCAGACATTGGTACCCATTGAACTTCATCAAGACCAGCAACAATTGGAGTTCTCCAAGCATGTTGAGTTCCTGAGATAGTGTTATAAAACTGACGACGGAAATTCATTAATTGGGATTGTGTAACAGTCCCTTTTAAATGAAGAACTCCTCGTGCAGCATAACCATGAGTAAAGAAGTTACTATTATAGTTTTCTACATTCAAGTGATTAGTAACATTGATAATAGCAAGTTCAAGTGGAGAATAACAATAGCCCTGAGAATCAGCAAAGTTCTGTGGATTGAAATTCTTCCAAATCATATCCTCATCGCCAAAGTAATTCATTGGTTGCATATTATAAGATACTTGAACGAATTTCCAGTATTCATTATCAGCTAAATTTAATTCTTGTTTAGCTTTAGGATCATTGTTTGATAGTGGCTGTTTAAACTGTTGTTGAGCCGCTTGATCTTGTTGGATAATTTGCTCTTTTGACATACGCTGAGGAAGTAGGTATGTGTTTTCAGCAGGAAGTGGACGAATTCGGTGTAATCCACCTTTACGTGTTTTAACTTTTTCAATAGCTACGTGACCAAAAGTTAAAGCATCGCGAACAGTAAGTTTTAAAAACTCACCAAACAACATTCGATCTTCAACAGGTGTTCCTTCTTTACGACCACAATTATAGATAAAATCTTCAAGAGAAGCTATCTCTTGTAATTCTTCAGTGCTGTATTCTGCATTGTGGTCTTTCTTAACAAAGCGGAAACCCATTTCATGTCTTCTATGCTCTGGACGAGAAAAACGCAACAATGTGTCAACACGGGCTTGAATAATAGAAGAAACTAGCCAATCGCGTACAGAAACTTCTTTAAGTGATTTATTACTAAGTCTAGAAAGTTTTTGCTTAACATTGACCGTATTTGACATTTGCTCAAAATACGGATCATCAATAATGGCTTTACGGCCAATTTGCTTAGAAACATCGTTGTTTTCGGGTTGATCCGGAAGCACATCAGCGGTATAAGCTCCAGTAACCATACCAGTTGGAGCTGCAGCTTGAGCATCATTATCAACAGTGACGCCGTCAGCTTTTAACAGCTCACCAATCTCACCTTTAATTCTATTTTTTAACCAGTCATCCCAGATTGCCACAATGCACCTCTATTTAGCTATTCTACCTTAAAAGGACCATAAGAAGCCGCCCTGGCTTCCAGAGCTATCATCTGGGTCATCTAAATCAGATTTCTTACCAATTTTTCCCAGCTTTGAAGCATCCGGTTCATTTTGTTGAAACGGAATTCCTTGTGTTTGCGCAAATTCAGCAGCGGTAGGTGTTCTGCTATAAGAACCATTAGTATCTCGCAAACCTTCTGTATTATCGAAATCTAGTCCACCACCTAAAACTATGTTATTTTTACCTAATAACAAAGAAAGTGGATAACGTAAAGCATCCAACCAGTGATCGTGATCTGTGTTTGGAATATCTGTAACCATACCAGCAGCATCAAGTTTATAGTGATATAAACCAAATTCACTAATAATATGCTGACATTCCTCATTAATAAATAGTTTAGCTTCAGATCCACCAGGAACTTTAAGTAGTTTCTTAATTGTTTGAATACCAGCCATGATCTCAGGCTTCTTTGCATCATTTGCAGTAGGTAAGCCTGCTTTTTTCATTTCTTGAATCGCACCTTGATCTGCTTGATCTGGTACATATAGTTGAACTCTATACTTAAGATGATATTTAGTCTTAAGGTGATGAATCCAGGCAGGAGATGAAATCTGAGTCATACCATCAGTGCAAACTATAAAGACATTATCTCTTTTATCAATAAAGAAGAAAACAACAGTATTAGGCGATGAATATCCCCAGTCAATCCCTGCATAGCATGGAAGTTGCATTTCATGGCACTTTGCAACAAATCTATCATGAGAGCACTCACCTGGATAATCTTTACCAGTAAGTATCTTCCACATTTGATCCCAATCTTTAACGTGAATCTTTTCTTCAAACTCACGATAAATGATCCCTTCAACTGAAGGTTTCAAGTTCATTAACTGAGCAAGGGCCCAATCGGCGCCTTCTGCTTTAACTTTTTGAATCAAATCCACATCTAAATTTTTTAACATAGGAGAAGTAGATGTTTGATTTTTAGCATCTGTTAAACAAATTGAGAAGATAGGGCATTTAGCACAACCTTCAAAACCTTCATACATTGTGTATTCTTTTTGCTTAACAGGTTCCTTTTTATCAAATTCATACTGAGTTAAAGTCTCCATTTTGTCTTGGTTGACATAAAGTGGAATCTTTTTAGTACCTGATCTAGTATCATCGCAACGCTCCATGAACTCAAATGCAGTCCAGCGGCGAACAGTACGACCTTCTTCTTTAGCATTTTCAATTTGCTTATTCATTAGCCCATAACGTGACTTACGCGTAGAGATACCTACACGAAGGGCTTTCTTTCCGTTACGGGAGTCAAGCATCCCTGAGATTTCTTTGAAGGCCTTCACACCTTCACCAGAAACCGTATCGATCTCATCCACGACCACGAGGGGAACGTGAGGACCGTTACAGGCTTTTAACGTACAAGGGATAACTTCTAGTGTAATCTTTTCACCGCCAATATTAAAAAGAGATTTAGACATATTAGCTTTTTCTAAAATTCTTTGCTCTTCTGGAATATCAGGAGGTGTAACGAGTGGCTTTAATTTACGATTATATAGAAAGTTCTTTTGATAAGCATAGCAACGTTCAGCTTGGTTTTGAATAGCCCCAACATGCACAACTTCACGAGAATCATGAAACATAACCATAAGTTCAGCAATAGCCATACCTAAGGTCTTTCCTGAACCTCGACCGGCAACAAATAGTAATTCTTTAATATTCTCAGGGTTATTTTTATTAACACAAATATCATAAACTTCCCAAATAACCTGTAAGGGATTTGTATCTGAGTAACGAGATACAGTTACATCTGGTAGTTCTAGATTTAGGAAATATTTGATCCAGCCCTTAAGCTCTTGCTTAGTGCGACATGGTTTTAGCAAAAGTTTGCGCTCTTGCTCTAATGTTAATTTCGGTGCCTTCTTCTTAGCCATTATTCCTTACCAGTTGGCGTAGGCATAGCGTCAGCTAATTTAGTAATATCAAAGTCTTCATCTTCTTCTGGCTCTTGATTTTGCTTATTAGGTGAAGCTGTAAGAGCATCAAACATTGGAGATTTATCTTTGCCTTTTCCAGTGCCGCCACCAGTAGAACCAGCAACAATCTTATAAAGAGTTTCTGCAACATCTTTATATTCTTTGATATTAGTTACCCGCATTGCAGGTTTTGGATTATTAATAGGATCTTGAACGTATTTGATCATGGCTTCTAAGTGCTCTGCATTTGCTACAGCCATCATAGAAGTAAGGAAGTCAACTTGATCTAGTACAGATTTAACAACTTTTGCACGAACCCTATCTTGTAGGGTGTGTTGCATTTTGTCTCTGTCTTTGGCCCAGCCTCTAAGAGCAGCCGTTAAAGCAATTTGACCAATTGTATAGTTTGGAAAATTCTGTGCAATCTTAGCAATTGAGTCACCAAGAAGGTACATTTCATAAAGCTTGGCAGCCTCTAAATCTTGTAGAGCCCCAGCCGTCTTATTTTTACGTAAGTGTTTAGTAGCGAGTTTGATCTCTTCTTCGCTAAGACCGTATCGCTCTTCTTCTGTTAGGTTTTTCTTTAGTGCCATAAGCCTCTTCCCAACATTTATTATACCTGATAGTTGCTAGAGTCTGCTTAATACGTACCTGACTAATACCTTTTATCTCAGAAATGCGACCTGAATCAAGTCCAAGTATAAGACAGCAAATAATTGATCTTTCATAGTCAGTAAAGTTAGTTTCGATAAGTTTCGCAAGATCTTGCGAAATAGGATTATTGATTAATGTCCATATTGCTTTTTGTAACTCTGAATCTTCTTGGTGCTCAACTTTAATTCGCACTAGGCGCGCTTCAAATGATTCAACGGATGCACCGCTCAAATAATGAACCCAAAGGTCTTGCCTTACGTCTTCGTCGTTACTCAGGCAATTGATCAAGTTGCTGACTTCGTCCAGCGATCTCACTTTGTTCTCCAAGCCCATCTACGTAGGTGTTGAAGTCCAATACTGTAAGTGTGACGCTCCAAGTGGGTCCGCAATAATCCTTGACTAATTTAGTCAGGATTTGTTGGAAGTCCAATGCTCCTTCTTTTTTAAGGAAGCGCTTGAATCGCCACATATCAAACAATGATGTGGACTTAGAGAGAACGTGATACTTGCTAATCTTCTTAATGAGATCTGAGTTTACGTAGATCTTGTAATGAACCTTTTTATTTTCTGGTTCTAAATCTAACTCAACAGCTTGTACTTCCTTATGGACAATAGAACCACAAAAGAATAGCTGGTTTTTTACATCGTCAGTGATGAAGCCGTTATTTAACAGCCATCGTCTTTGATCGACGTACTCCTCCAGGTTTACTTCTTTTTTAGAGTCCATGTTGTCTCCTAGGTGTTCTCACCTGAGTTAATTATACCAGGTGGGAACCGTTGTTAAGTGACTCGAAAATATCCTTCGCAGTCAACTTAAGTAAATCTTTATCGATAGAACCGTTATATACCTTATCTATATACTCTGATACAATGTGAGATAGTGATAATGCTTCTATTCGAACTTGTCGCTTTTCTTTATCAGTAAATACGGTCTTGATTTTTACATCTCGACCTATGGTCAGACTTTTGCCTTTTTTAGATCCAAGATATCCAATTACTTCTGCTTTTGGTCCTGTAATTTCAATCACCCAATGATCTTTATCATTAAGTGTTTGCATTAATTCCTCATGCATATCTAATGCAGAAAAACTTTGATCTAATTGAAATTTGACTCCGCGCCACGTAGGAAGTGGACAGACAATAAATTCTTCCGCATACGTTTCCGTATCAAAAATACTTACACCCTTAACTTGATTAATGTCTGAAGAACTCTGAGAAAACGGGCTACCACAATATATGACCTCTGGTCCTCCGGTGGCCAAGCGCTGCTTCTTATGTATGTGTCCTGAGATGATGATCTCTGCGCCTGTAACGCTAGTCGCATCAACGCCATCTTTCGTGGTAATGTCTCCGAAATCTGCTCCTTTGAAGGTTTGGTGCGCGACACAGATCGGAAGCGTTTGTTTGGGGAAGTCTTCTGGTTTATGGACATAAGGTACGAATGTCATCCCATGTAAGTTAATTAATTCATCCACTATGGTGAACCCTTTAATCTTACCTTTAAGATGCTTAAGCGCGTGATATTTATTATCATTAGGCTTGTACATATCATGATTGCCTAGTAAATAAATATAAGGACAAGTTTTATTTGTAGATTCCACATGCTTCATAAACTCAGTAAGAACTTCAGAACGAACTACCGCATGGGTGTCAAATGTATCTCCTAAATTAACAACTAGATCTGGTTTGTGTTGTGCAATAATATCGTTGACCCAAGTCAAGAATTGCTTAGCCAAATCGAAGCGGGTTATTTTAAGATGAGGATCCCCGATGAATAGAACTTTCACGACTGATCCTTATTTAGGATAATCTTTTCAAACTCGCGATCGACATGATTTGATTCAACTACAAAAAATGAAGGTGCTCCTAAGTTGCCACCAATAGATTCATCATTGTGTTCCATAACAGCAAGTTCAACAAGGCCACCAGGAATCGCTAGGTAATTTGAATACTGTTTACCTTTTTCTAGTGTGTTTACACTAAAAGGTAAGTTGGACATTAATTCAGATAAATCTTTATAAGAAAACTTAACTGTATCTGGTATTACTCCATACCTATTATAGAATTCATTGCAAGCCTGTAATACATCACTATACATAAGCATGTGATGTGATGTTGGTTTCATCCAATTAAGTCTCATATTTGCCTTCCAAAATAACTAAATCTTCAAATGCTTTATCTATTCGTGCTCGCTCTTGATCATTCCAAAATACTGGATCAACACCGTTTGCAGTAAAAGCTTCAAAATCTTCTTTACGCCCAATTAATAAAAAATTACGCAATTTTACTACTGCTTGAACATTTAAAGATCCTGCAGATACATTTATACTCATGATTGCTTGACCAAAAGCAGGCACTCCAGGACCAGAGAATCTTACGTGCGATGACATTTGTTTTTGTAGTTCTGCATATAGATCAGAACTTATGAATACTAAAGTAGGAAAGCCACCGTTTTCAACGCATTCGTTTGCTCGGCGCTCTATTTCATTTATAGAGATGTCGGTGGTTTCACACCACTCTTTAAGACTATTTCGCATATATGATCTAATCTTTCTACATGCTCGTATGCAGTCCATGGATCACCTGCAACAGCACATACACCATGACCAACTTGACCAACTATATCAAACTCTAAATTATCAGTTGGACACATTGCAAGATATGTAGCATTACCTAATTGCTCTGTAACAGCAGGAATTTCTGGGACATTGGGTCCAACTCTTGTATATCGATAGATTTCAGCAAAAGGTTTACATAATTCTTTTAAATCCCAACCAGCATGCATTGCTGCAATAACATGAGTAGGATGAACATGGAGAACTGCGCGAGTCTTAGTGGCAGATCTTTGAAGAAGCCAATGCATGTGTAACTCACCAGATGGTTTAGTTCCTTCAGGAATCTGAAGTTCTTGTCCACCAGAAACAATCTTCATTTTAATAATATCTTCAACTCTAATGGTATTTTTGCGAATACCACTAGGCGTAATATAAACACAATTTGCACCACGAAGACGAACGCTGGCATTACCGTCTCTTGTGGTAATCCAGCCTTTATCGTAGCATCTTCTCATTACATCGCCAATAGCTGTAATCATGATTATTCCAAATCTATATTGATGTCATCAAGAGCATCATCGCCAACGACCATGCCATCTGCATCTGTTTGAACAGCTGCATCTTTATGAGCAAAGCATGATTGCATGATTTCTTCCTGAATTGCTTTAGATCCTTGAACAAAAGCCAGCATATTAGCTTCACCACGGATAGGCTGATGATTTCCAACTGCCCACATTTGAGCATTAACTTTTCCAGTTTCTGGATTAATTGGATGAAATACAACTCCTAAAGATTTTCCAAGTTCAAAGATCTCTGTAGCGGTGTCAACAATACCGTTATCATAATGATAAGTGAATTGTGCCATACGAGCAGGGGCGCCAAGACGATTCTTCTTAACTTTAATACGAACTTTATGACCTGTCTGTTGAGCTGCTCCAGAGATTGTTTCTCCAGATTCAACAATACCGTTTTTAGTATCTAATTTAACAATTTCCAACATAAGATCTGCAGCATGCTTAAGAGCACGACCTTCTGTGATTACGTATGGATTACGTAAAGCTTTCATTGGATCGATTTCCATAGTTACTTGTTGGATAAAGAAAGTTAATAGATTATATTCAGCAATAACAGGAATAATTAGCTTGAGTGCTGAAGGTAAATATGATGCACCAGTTCCGCCCATTTTCTGGTCGGTAGTTTGCTTCATGTTTGCTTCTTTAGGATATCTAATCGCTTTAATAGAATCAATAACGATACCACGGATTGGAGCTCCTTCCTGTAGTGCTTCCAACATCTCACCTCCAATATAGTCGAATATCTTAAGGGGGTCGTTGGTTTTACGTACAATAAGTCGTTCAGCATCTCCGCCAATCTTCGTGAAGAGAGGTAGATTGAATGAGAATTCTGCATCGAACCACACAAAGATGGCTTCTTTATCTTTCTTTTGTTCATCAGCTACCGCCATCATTGCTAAAAGTGATTTACCAGAACTTTCAGGACCGTATAGAACGGCAACTTTACCTGGTTGAAATCCACCAATACCAGTTGCCCAGTTAAGTGAAGGCGATCGTGTAGGAACAACCGCTGGAAGTTTACTGTTTAGATTCTTTGCGACCACACCAAAATCTGCGGTCAATTTACTCATCCATTTAGACATATTACATCCCCTCGTATGGAGTCAAGTGCGTATCACCATATAAGATCTTTTTTAGATCATCATGTGCTTGACGCAGGACAGATAGTTTGTTCTTCATTAATGATACTAAAGCTTCTGTCTGAGCTTTCTTATCCTTAGCAGCAACAACAGTCTCGTCGATATCAACATATCGTTTACGAGCCTCAGAACTGTCTTTAATACCTTTTGATTGTAGATAAGCAGAAGCATTATCTAAATACGCAACAGCTTCAGCATGTTCTAAACGTGCTTTTGCTTTTGCATCTTCTCTAATTGCTCGTGCTAACATTGCGCCTGCAACGTCTTGACCTTCAATAAAGTCTCTTAAATAAGTTGCGCCCATCATTTTATTGATGGACGCAATCTCTTTAACTTTATTAAGATAGACTGCAAGCTGAGTAACATCTATTGATGCCACTTGCTTATCGTCACTCATCTTTACTCCTTACGAGTTTAGAAGTGCGTCAGCTTCAGCCAAGAAATCGTCTTCTACAGAAGCTGCTTGAACTTTTGTAGAGCGAGTAGTGGTAGCAACTGGCGTTTCTTCTTCTTCATCATCATCCATTTTTAGTGTCACAGTCTTTGTACCAACAGGCTTTTGCGCTTGCGCAGGAGCAGCTTTAGGTGCAGCAGACTTGACAACAGTCGTTGATGCTCCAAGATCTGCATCAGGGCAAATCTCGATAAGCGAAGCCATATTGGCTTCAAGAATTTCTGCCAATTCATCGTATGATTTAACTTGGTAAACTGCACCAAGATCATAAGCTAAATTGTCATAGTTCTCTACGACAGAATCAGGAAGTGGAGAGCGATCATCTTCAAAAGAGATCTTTCCAGTTGTAGGGTTTTTAGTTTTAATTTGCATTTTCTTAACATCGTACTCAGTATCGCGACCCATGCCAGATCGAGTGATATTGAACCACAATCCAGAATCTGTGTCTTCAGAATTTAAAGACGTTGGATCTTGGTTGTAATCTTGGATGTATTGAGCCATTTCAGCTTTCATTTTCTTTTGAGCAGTAGACTTAAGCTCTAAAAGACCAACATCACCAGATTTATCTGCTGCGTTGTAGATATAAACCGTTTTAGGGTTTAAATCAGAAATCAGCTTGTTTAAAGCTCCAAGACGCTCTTTTTGAGTTTCTTCATCAACACCGGCAGCTGCTAGTTGTGATTTAAGAGCCTCAGCTTTTTTCTTCAATTCTTGAACGTATTCCGTAACAGGGCATTTCTTTTCACTTGTCATTGAAGAAGCGAAAGGACGTGCACGTCCAGATTCTGGATCTTGTAAACCCCAGATGATCTGCCATTTTCTGTATGGATAGCCGTTAGAAGATTCGCCAAAAGGCGGGAGGATTCGGTACACGTTTGAACCGTCTTTTACTTTATGACGTTTCCATTCACGACGTGTTTTGAGACTGTCAAGATTAATCTTGATCTTCGATTGAGACATAGATACTCCTTAGTGTATACTTACTGTTTATTCATGGGCGTAATTGCCGTGAATATATTATACCACGGCTTTATACTAATTGCACAATTATTGGCTATCTGCTTGATTTTTCTTGGCTTCTGCTTCTTCTTTAGTGATTGCAGGTTTGCCAACTACTTTATCAGATTTAGGTTTTTGTGGAGCTTCAACTTTTTCTTCTCCCAAACCATTGCGATAAAATATTTCATATTGACCAGAAATATTACTGTCAACATAATACACAGTAGTTGTTCCAGCTGGACGATTGCGAACTTTAACTTCAAGATATTTAGGAAAAATGGCTGGATAATCTTGAGTTAATGCTTCAACAATGATATCATTAAACTGTTCATCAGTATCGAATTTACGTCCTTCGTATTTGTGAGCTTTAATTGAATAAGCAGTCATATTCTCAGGATCATAAGCTTGAGAAATTGAGTCTACAACCATACGAATATAGTGAGAGCCAGTTAAGCCATTGCGAGGCTTCTTCGCTTTATGTAAAGCAATTTGCTCCACAAATGAAGGTTTGTCGATAAGATATTCACCTTTTTTTAATTCTTTTGGTGCTTCTTTTACTACTACAAATTTAGCCATATATTCTCCTTTAGAGTCTTATTCTACTTTTTCAATCTCTGTGATGTTTAAGCTTAGAGCTGTTCTGAAGCCAGCTTTTAATTGACCGCGAACATAAACAATTGTGTCCTTTGACCAACCTAAAGCTTTCTTAGTATCCCATAATGATGCTTCAATGAAATTATATCCATCAGATAACATTACAGAACACAAATGCCATTGTTTACCTGTTTTCTTTGAAACACCTGTGCGATAGGAAGAACTATCAAATAAAAGAATCATAGCAACATCTTTTTCGTAGTTCTTTTTAAGAAGACCTTCGCCAACTTTAACTGAACCAAGAACATAGGTATCGTGTTCACTACCTTGTGCAGATTTCATATAGTATGGAATACCTTGACGACCAGTGGGCGTAAGTGCAGACCATTTTGACTCTAAAATCTTACCAATAGCAGGATCAGCCATGAGATGACGATTAAATGAGCTATTGTATTCTTTCTCTTGTAAGAAGATTTTGATTGCGTCCAAGTCATACATATCTTCTTTAAATTCAGTTTTAGATTTACGAAGACCAAGATATTTCTTCATTAAATCTAAGCGACGCTCAACATAATCAGGAATAGATTGATCCATTAAGTCGTCTGCAGCTCTTGCTTTAATTAAGGCTGAGAATGAGCCAATATTGACACGAGAATGGTTGACCCGCAATACGTAGTCTTCCAATGAAGTAAATGGTCCTTTTGAGACCAACTCGTTGACGACAGCAGGCCCAACCGACTTAATAGCACTAATAGGGGCAACGATTTTTCCATTTTTGATAGCAAAGATTTGCGTTGGCTGTGAGAGAGAGGGTGCAACCACCGTATCTCCGAGATACGCGATATACTTTTTGATTTTATCACCATTGTCCTCATTATTTAAAACTGCAGTCCACCACTCTAACTTATAATGATGTTTTAGATATAGAGTGATATATCCTAATTCAGCATAAGCCCAAGAATGAGATCTATTAAATGAATATCGAGAGAAAGCCATAATAGTGTTGCAAAGCGCATCTGCTTGCTCAGGAGTCCAGCCACGAGATGCTGTAACCTCACGGATACGACCAAACGTAGCCATAATTACTTCATGTTTTTTCTTTGCAATCGCAGAACGAATAATATCTGTTTCTTCTAAAGTATATCCACAAAGACCTACTAGAATTGCCATTACTTGCTCTTGATAAACGATAATTCCAAGAGTATCGCTAACATAAGGTTTTAGATCTTCATGGATGTAATCCTCATGGATGTTTCCATTTCTAATACCTACATATTTATTAGTAGCTGCCATTGTTTCTGGACGACCTTCTTTTCCAAGCTTTTTAGAATTACTTCCAGCAAGAACAAATTCTGTTTGAGCATCCATTGCACCTGGACGATAAAGTGCTGTCATTAAAGATAGATCTTCTCGACATAAAGGTGCAAACTCTTGAGCTGCACCTTTAATAACATCAGAGTTGAATTGAAATGTAGAGTCAGTATCTCTTTTATAGAAATCGCTAAATACGCCTTTATCACGATCAGGAAGACGATATATTGCTGGAACACCTTTCTCTTCTTCACGGAAATCAATGCCATGTCTTTCTTTAATAAGATCAAGAGCATCAGAAACCATATTAAGAGTGTTAATTCCTAAGATATCGGCTTTAACCATTCCGCATTTTTCAACCATTGGGGCATCAAATTGAGTCACCATGATTTCGCCTAATTCTTTATCAGACATTATCATAGTAGGAACACGACCATCAGAAAGATCTAAAGTTGAAATAACAAACGCTGAAGCATGACGAGACCATCCTGCAATAGCGCCAATAAGCTTATCAACCATTTCTTTTACTTCTGGGCGCTGCTCAAAGAAATTTTTTAATAGAGGCTTTTTATCAACTTCACCTTTATGCTCTTCACCCTCTTTATCTGTGTAACCATATAAGAAATCATATTCATCAACGCCCTGTGGAGAGTCATCAATTTCATTACATACAGCTACAATTTCAGGGTCTTTACCACCACGACCATAGAGCGAATACATTGCATCTTTAATGGCTTTTTTAGTTTTCATTTTAGAAAATGTAGCCATTTGAGCAAATCCAAGACCATATTTATCTTGAAGATACTTCATAACTAAAGGTCTAGCGCGACGTGCAATATCTAGATCGATATCTGGGAATGATCCAGCACGGATACGAGCATGACTTAAGAAACGCTCAAAAGGTAGATTTTGTGCCACAGGATCAACATGGATAATTTTAAGATAATAACTTAGAAGAGATCCACCGGCAGATCCGCGCGCAATACCTTGAGGTAAACCAGACGATCTAGCATAAGAGCAAATATCTTCATAAACTAGAAAGTATGGAAGAAAGTTAAGAGTTTCATTCTTCATGATGACATCAACTTCGCGCTTAAAACGATCTACATAAACTGGGTCATTATTCCAACGACCATGTTCTTTGATCTTTTGCATCATATAATAATATGTCTGCATATTATAGTCATCAGTCTTAACTCTTAAAGAGTCTGGTATTTGTATTTTAGGCAAGTGGAACTCATGTTTAATCTTAATAGATGCAGCATGATTCATGATGTCATAGGTATTATTTATCATTACTTCAAAGTCATCATAAGATAAAGCGTCACCTAGATGAGCTTTTAAAACAGAATACATCTCTTGAGCACGTGTTACGTGGCGAGATTCAAAGAAATAACGACCATCTTTGTATGAGTTTCTAGATACGCAGTCTTGAACAATCTTATCTTCCTGACTAATAAAATGAGCATCTGAGACAGGAATAGCTTTAATATTAAATTGCTTTGCTATTGAATTATAAAATATATTGATATGCTTTTGAATGTTTCCGCCATCAATATTGTAAGAACGGAAACCAATAGCAGAATCATAGTATTTATAAGCATCAAGAGATGCCAATTCTAAACGAATATCTAGATTATCATTTAAGTATTGAATAAGAGTAGATGCCTCAGTCAATTGACGAGACATAATCATTTGAGTTACAGGACCATTGATACCTGGAACACCAAATACAATTCCTTCTTGTTTAGAAATTACATCTTCTAGTGAAACAACAGGAAATTCGATGTCTGAGATGTCGATTCTATTAGCCCAGCCAATAGATGCCAATTTAACTAAGTTGTTGTATCCTTGATTTGATTGAGCCCAAGCGGAAAGATAAAACATTTGATCACCATGCTTAACATGAAGACCGGAACCAGGAATTCCTATGACTTTTTCTTTTAAATGAGTCATATCAAATAAAGAAGCCGCATTACCATGATCTACAATCGAGAAACCTGGAACTTTATTATCAACACACCATTTAGCCCATTCAGCGACAGAATTTAAAGAATCTGTATGCGAAAACATAGAATGAAGATGTAATTGTGCAGGCTCAGGGAATGAGACGTCGAGAAGATCATGCTCTTCTGCAACGAACACTTCTGTTTCACCAAGCATATCAGAAAGTATTTTATCAACCTTCATTGTTGCTTGAATATCAGAAAGAGCATCGTGAGCATTAATTGGAATACCAAAATGTGCCGCAAGGGTGGCTAATTTAATGTTAGGCGTAGGCAATTGAGACTTTAGGGTCTTTGCTCGCTTCATTGTGTCGCGAATATCGCCTGTAAACAATGCAAGGAAATCAGCTTCTCTGCCAACTTTTTTAAATAAAGAAGCAATAAAGTCTTTATCAAAACCTACGTTATAGCCTGCAATAATGAATTTACAATTAAACTGTTTAGCAAACAAGACTAGGTTATTAACCATTGCTTGAGGTGTTTGTTGCTTTTTTAGAAAATCAATTGTGAGACCGTTAACTGCTAGAGCTCCAGGGTCAATCTCTTTCCAATCGATTGGTTGACAGTATTGATTGAATGTAACAGCTTGCTCAACACCGCCAACAACTGCAATACAAGCCAGTTGTACGATGTCATTTCTAAGAGAATCAAGACCAGTAGTCTCACCATCAAGCCACAAATAATTTACGGTATTGCGTCCAAATTTCATAGACGCATTATACAAAAAGAAAAAACCAGGCTTTTGGCCTGGTTTTTCAATATGTTTGTCTAGATGTTATTAAGTCGTTTGGAAATTAAAGTTCAAATCAATTTTTGTGTCAACAGAATCAGAGACATTTAATGATGGCGTACATTCGTAGTTATAGATCTCCTGATCGGCCAAGCCTTGCTGAATTCCAGCCAAGTAAGCTTTCAAGATCAAGTT
>LNFM01001100.1_pt1 | contig 63164 bp, 61 predicted proteins | sample 596031 | NCBI WGS metagenome assembly LNFM01 (sample SAMN04254537, study PRJNA301005) | activated carbon metagenome | isolation source: dual media filters at the Ann Arbor, Michigan drinking water treatment plant | place: USA: Ann Arbor
CAGATTACCCTTGTTGTTTCGGTAACCTTTAACTTGAGGCAACGATCCCTTTTCCTGACTACCTTGGGTAACTTTTATCTTGAGGCAATTCGACTCGTTAGACGCATTAGATTTACATCTCAATTTGCGAGATAATCACCTAGCGTTAAAGCCAGGAGGCAGCCTATGCAACTCACAGCCGTTTTAATCCCCGCCCAAGAGGGTGGTTTTGTGGCAATTAACCCAGAAACGGGCACCAGTACTCAAGGCGAGTCAATTGAGGAGGCTCTTGCCAATCTGCAAGAAGCTACTGAGTTATATCTGGAAGAGTTTCCGTTAACTTCCTATGGTCAGCCTCTCATGACTACGTTTGAAGTTCCTGTCCGTGCCGCCTAGCCTGCCACATATTTCTGGTGCTGAGGCGATTCGCGCACTTCAAAAACTCGGGTTTGTAATTGCGCGCCAGAAAGGAAGCCATGTCATTCTACGCCGAGGCTCCACAGGTTGCGTTGTCCCCAATCACCGTGAGATAAAAATTGGCACGTTGTCGAGTGTTCTAAAACAAGCGGGTGTCTCCTCTGACGAATTCATCTCAGCATTGTAATTTGTGGCATAACACGTCATTCAAGCGGGGAACGCTAAAGCACTCTCTTTAATTCAAACGCTATAACCCCCCATGTGGCACGCCCTAACCAAACAAATCTCGGCAGCAACAAACTCCCCATTCAAGCTGCGCCACCGCCATTCCGTTGGGGGCGGCTGCATCAACTCCGCCCATGTCATAGAGAGCGAAGACGGCAGGAAATACTTTATCAAACTCAATGAGGCCTCCAGGGCCGGCATGTTTGAGGCGGAGGCGGCGGGGCTGCGGGAAATCGCCCACACCCAAACCATCCGTGCGCCTGAGCCAGTCTGCTGGGGCACGGCGGACGGTGCCGCTTACCTTGTGCAGGAATATCTCGACCTGCGCGGCAGCAATTCCCCAGCCAGCGTGGAAAAGTTAGGGCTCAAGATCGCGCAGATGCATCGCGTCACCGCCCGCACCGGGCACTACGGCTGGCAGATCAACAACACCATTGGCAGCACTCCCCAGATCAATACCCGCGCCGATAACTGGCTGGCGTTCTGGCGCGAACAGCGGCTTGGGTTTCAATTGCAACTGGCGGCCAATCACGGTTATGGCGGCGCGCTACAGCGCAAGGGTGAGCGGCTGCTCGCCGATATTCCCGCTTTTTTTACGGATTACACCCCCGCACCTGCTCTGCTGCACGGCGATCTGTGGTCTGGCAACTATGGCATTCTTGCCTGCGACAACCCCGTGATTTTTGACCCGGCGGTTTATTATGGCGACCGCGAAACCGATATGGCGATGACGGAGCTGTTCGGGGGGTTTTCCCCGGCGTTTTATCACGCCTACAACGACACCTACCCGCTGGACAGCGGCTATCAGAACCGCAAAACCCTCTATAACCTCTACCACATACTCAATCACTTGAATTTGTTCGGTGGCGCCTATTTGTCGCAGGCAGAACGGATGATGGATGCGTTATTGAGTGAAATTCGTTAATCTTCTCTCATCGCACCAACAATGGAGCATCGTCATGGCTGAAAAAATCCACAAATCCGATGATGAATGGCGGGCGCAACTGACGCCGGAGCAATACCGCATTGCACGGCAGGGCGGCACCGAACCGGCGTTTACCGGAGAACACTATGACCGCAAGGAAAAAGGCATTTATCGCTGTGTGTGCTGCGGCGCGCCACTGTTCAGCTCCGCGCAAAAATATGATTCCGGCAGCGGCTGGCCAAGTTTCTGGGAGCCCATCAGCGGCAAAGACCTGGAAACCACACATGACTCCAGCCATGGAATGAACCGGACGGAGGTGACGTGCGCCTCTTGCCAGGCGCACCTGGGACATGTCTTCAGCGACGGACCACCGCCTTCAGGGCTGCGTTACTGCATTAATTCCGCGGCGCTGGATTTTGACGCCGAGAGGGAAACCTGAAAATAGCCCGGCAGGCTTTTCAGCCAAAAATATCACAAAAAAATCATTGCGCCTCTTGAAGTTCCTGGAAGACGCCCGATATAAGGTACTGAGTGCGATTAAGTTTGCACTTTCCCGTCCCACCCCCTCCCGGGACGGGGACCCCCATACCCGGTTTCCCCAAGCCGGGTATTTTTGCCCCGGCAGCTCCTCCCCTTTTTGAAGCGCCGGGGCTTTTTTATGGCCTTTTCAGCCACTCGTCAAGTTTGGTATGCGCCTCTTCTATGCCTATCCCCTGCAAGGCCGAGAACAACTGAACTGTGGGTGACAATGCTTTATTCTCCACGTAATGCTTGCTCAAGGTATTACGCACCTTTTGCAACACCGCGCCCGCCGCGCCCTTGCTGAGCTTGTCGGCCTTGGTCAGCAGTATATGGACGGGCCGTTGCGCGTGGCGGCATATCTCGAGCATTTGCCAGTCAAAATCGGTGAGGGGATGGCGGATATCCATCATAATCACCAAGCCGCTCAAGGACTCGCGGGCAGCTAAGTAATGCTCCATTACTTGTTGCCAGTGCTGTCGTGTGGTGAGCGCCACCTTGGCGTAGCCATAGCCGGGCAAGTCCACCAGGCGGCGCGTCTCATCCAGCGTGAAGAAATTGATCTGCTGGGTACGCCCCGGCGTTTTACTCACCCGCGCCAGCGCGCGCTGGTCGGTTATGCGGTTAATGGCGCTGGACTTTCCGGCATTGGAGCGGCCTGCAAAGGCCACCTCGCTGCCGATGTCGGGGGGGAATTGATCGGCGGTGTGAGCGCCGGTGGCGAATGTCGCGCGCCGGTAAAGGGGGTTCATGGTGTTGTTACCGGTGTGTGGGCGGCCACTGCGGCCGCCCCGAATGTCGAAAATTATTTCTTGCCAGGACCAAAGATATAGCGGGACAGGGTCGCTTCATCCTCGCTGACGCGGCGCACCAGATGATCCAGGCTGATGATGGCATGTTCGAGCAGGTTCACCGCGATGTAGGGGTGCTCCACCCGCAGGCGCTTATATTTGGCGCGAGCCAGCTTCAGAAGTTGGGTGTCGTCGGTCATGGCGACGATGCGTAACAGGCGCGGCTCCCGGTCAAAGAACGACATTTCGCCCATCAGCTCGCCTTCTTTCATGCGCCCCACCTCGACCACTTGACTACCGTCGTCGTGCAGCAGCGCAACTTCGCCTCCGACCACGAAATACAGCGCCTCGCCGACGTCACCAATATCGGCTATGACGGCATCTTTTCCGTAGTCGACATATTCGGTGTATTCAAGCAGGGTTTCCACCTCCTTGACGGTAAGTGACGCACACAGGTATTGCTGGTTCAGGAACTGGGTGAGATTGATTTTTTCTTTTGGGGACATGGGCAACGCTCCTTGATCGGGACTGTCTATAGCATAGCAAATAATCAGGCGCTTGCTTTAGTACAATGACTTGCATAGGCTAACAAGCCTGTAGCGGTTTCATTCAAATACCAAGGAAATAGACATATGAAGTATATGGCAAAATGGCTGTTGTTTCTGCTATTTGTTCCGGCGCTGGCGTCGGCGGGGCTGTTTTCGCCCGCGCTTGAGGAAGGGGTTTCCTATCGGGTGATCACCCCCGAGCAACCCACTGTCAGCGGTGAAAAGGTTGAGGTGGTGGAACTGTTTTCATATGCCTGCCCGCATTGCTACCACTTTGAGCCAAATATCGAGCGCTGGCTCAAGAACAAGCCAGAAAACGTCAAGTTCGTGCGCATGCCGGTCATCTTTCGTGACGACTGGATTATCTTTGCCAAGGCGTACTATGCCGCGGAAGCGCTAGGCGTGCTGGATAAAATCCACGGGCCGCTATTCAAAGCCCTACACGCGCAGAAACGCCGCTTGGGAGATGAGGCATCGCTGATGGCCTTTTTTGCGGAACAAGGCGTCAGCAATGCGGATTTCAAGAAAGTATTTAATTCCTTCGCCGTGGACAGCAAGGTGAAGCGCTCCAGGGATCTGACGCGGCGCTACGGCATCAACTCCACCCCGTCCATGGTGGTGAACGGAAAATACCGGGTTGACGGCCAGATGGCGGGCGGGCTAAACGACCGGTTTCTGCAAATTGTTGATGGCTTGATCGCTAAAAAATAGGGGCAAGGTGCCGCTATCTGGATGAACGTGCTCCCTCTCCCCACTCTCTCCCGCCCTGCGGGAGAGGGTTACAATGGAATAACATGAAAGCAGCCGAACTCTTTGTCAAATGCCTCGAAAACGAAGGGGTGGAATATGTTTTCGGCATCCCCGGCGAGGAAAATCTGGCGGTAATGGATGCCTTGCTGGATTCCCCCATTACGTTCGTCACCACGCGCCATGAGCAGGGCGCGGCGTTCATGGCGGATGTCTATGGGCGGCTTACGCGGCGCGCGGGCGTGTGCCTGTCCACACTCGGCCCCGGCGCGACGAACCTGATCACGGGTGTGGCGGACGCGAACATGGATCACGCGCCCGTGGTGGCGATTGCCGGGCAGGCGGGCACCAACCGCCTGCATAAGGAGTCCCATCAGGTGCTTGATCTGCAAAAGATTTTTGACCCCATCACCAAATATTCCACGCGGCTGCTGACGCCCAACACCATCCCCGAGGTGGTGCGCAAGGCATTCAAGCAGGCGCAGATGGAGAAATCCGGGGCTTCATTTATCGAATTCCCGGAGAATCTTGCGGAGATGCCCATCGAGGCCGCGCCGCTGCGCTCGCAGTACCCAACGCCACCTGAACCGCCCACCGGCCGGGTACAGTACGCCGCCGAAGTTATCTCCAATGCGCGCAGTCCGATCATCCTGGCGGGCAACGGTGTGATACGCGCCCAAGCCTCGGCTCAGCTTGCCGCCTTTGCGGGCAAACTCAATATCCCTGTCACCAACACCTTCATGGCCAAGGGCGTTATCCCCTTCAAGCACCCGATGGCGCTGGGCAGCGCGGGCCTGCAGGCCCATGATTATGCAAATTTCGGCTTTGATGAGGCCGATGTCATCATTTGCGTGGGCTACGATCTGGTCGAGTATCACCCTTATCTGTGGCACCCGACATGCGACCGCAAGATCGTCCACATCGACATGTCGCCTGCGGAAGTGGATGCGCACTATGTGGTGGAGGTCGGCGTGATCGGCGACATCGGGCACAGCCTGGATCGCATCGCGGAGCTTGCCGCGCCACATCAGGGCCACCGCCTGCGCCCGCTGCGCCAGGCGCTGATCGACGAGATGAAGGTGCACAGCGCGGATCAGGGCTTTCCTGTCAAACCGCAAAAAATCATCTGGGATTTGCGTACTGCGCTGGGGCTGGAAGACATTGTGATCTGCGATGTCGGCGCGCACAAGATGTGGATGGCGCGCATGTTCCGCTGCGAATATCCCAACACCTGCATCATCTCCAACGGTTTCGCCAGCATGGGCATTGCCGTGCCGGGCGCGATTGCCGCGAAGCTGGCCTACCCGAACCGCGCGGTGGTGGCGGTGACAGGGGATGCCGGGTTTCTGATGAATTCGCAGGAGATCGAAACCGCGATGCGCATGAACACGCCGGTTGTGATCCTGATCTGGAATGACTGCGGTTACGGGCTGATCGAATGGAAGCAGATGAATGCTTATGGCCGCGCGGCGCACGTTAAATTCACCAACCCGGATTTCGTCAAATACGCCGATTCATTTGGCGCCAAAGGCTATCGCGTTGAGCACGCGAATGATTTGCTGCCGATCTTGAAAACAGCGCTGGCGGACAACACTGTAAGTATTATAGATTGCCCTGTCGATTACAGCGAAAATCTCAAGCTCACCGAAAAATTGGGGGAAATGATCTTTCAGTTATGACTTCCGCCGCCCGTACCGCCCATTCGATGTATCACCAATCCAGCGCCACACCTGCGGTGATGACGCGCCTGCGCTTATTGAGTTACAACATCCAGGCGGGGGTTGCCGCAACCCGTCCCCACCATTACTTCACCCAGAGCTGGAAGCATGTGCTGCCGCATCTGGGCAGCTTCGACAATCTGGACCGTATCGCGCATCTGGCGAGCGATTATGACGTGGTTGCGCTGCAGGAGGTCGATGCGGGCAGCATGCGCAGTTACTTTGTCAATCAGGTCGAATACCTGGCGCGCCGAGGACGTTTTCCTTATTGGTACCACCAGACCAACCGCAATCTCGGCAAGTTCGCGCAGCACAGCAATGGCCTGCTGAGCAGAATTCAGCCACGGGAAATCATCGAACACAAACTGCCTGGACTGATCCCCGGACGCGGCCTGATGATGGTGCGTTATGGCAGTGATGACCACCCGCTGATTGTCTTGCTCGCCCACCTGGCGCTCAGCAAGCGCGTGCGCTTGCAGCAGTTTGCATTCATTGGCGAGATCGCAAACCAGTATGAACATGTGGTGCTGATGGGCGACCTGAATTGCCAGCCGCAGAGTAATGAAATGGAAACGCTGCTGGAAAATACCCGGCTGTGCGAACCATTGGAGGCATTGCATACCTTCCCCAGCTGGCGCCCGTTCCGCAATATCGACCACATTCTGGTCACGTCCTCCCTGAAGGTGTGTGACATGCGCGTATTGAGTCACGCGGTATCAGACCATCTGCCTATTGCGCTGGAAATCGCCGTACCCGGAAATGTCCATCTAACCGGACAAGCCCTCCTCAGCTGATCCCCAAAGGAAGCACCCTACGCAGCAATGGTCATGAAAGGCGCTTTAGTTGTCTGAGACGCCCAACCACAACATCAGGATCAAACATCCAGGTTAGCCACTGTCAGCGCATTCTTCTCGATAAAGGCGCGGCGCGGTTCTACCTGGTCGCCCATCAGGGTGGTGAACATTTCGTCGGCGGCCACGGCGTCTTCAATCTGTACGCGCAGCAGGCGGCGCACCTCTGCGTCCAGGGTGGTCTCCCAAAGCTGTGATGGATTCATCTCGCCCAGGCCTTTGTAACGCTGGATATGCTGGCCGCGCTTGGCTTCTTCGAACAGCCAGTCCAGCGCCTGCTTGAAGCTCGCGGCTTTTTGCTGCTGTTCACCGCGCTGTATATAGGCATCCTCGCCAAGCAAGCCATCAAGTTTTCCGCCCAGCTCGACTATGCTACGGTACTCGCCGGAGCTAAAGAATTCTCCGTTCAGCTCACGCTTCACCGGTACACTATGGGCAATCTCGATAATGCTGGCGCGGCAAGCGGGCGTCTCGGCGCTCTGTTCTACACTGATTTCATAGCGCAACGCGCTGTTTTCATCGCTGTTAAGACGGTGCTGTAGCTCCGCGAACCATGCTGTGGTGCGATCCTTGTCGCGCACATCCTCTTCGCTCAGCACAGGCATGTAAATCATTTTCTCCAGCACGGAGGGACTCACCCGCCGCGACAAGCGCTTGATGGTCGCCATCACCGCCACATAACCCCTTGCGAGGTCTTCCAGCGCCGGTCCGGCTATAGCGGGCGCCTGGGCATTAACAAACAGCCTGGCATCATTCAATGCGGTTTCCAGCAAATAGGCGTTCAGTTCCGCATCGTCCTTGACGTAACGCTCTTGCTTGCCCTTTTTCACCTTATAGAGCGGCGGCTGGGCAATATAAAGGTGGCCGCGTTCGATCAACTCGGGCATCTGCCGGTAGAAGAAGGTGAGCAGCAGGGTGCGGATGTGCGAGCCATCCACGTCGGCATCGGTCATGATGATGATGCGGTGGTAACGCAGCTTGTCCGGGTTGTATTCCTCGCGTCCTATACCGCAACCCAGGGCGGTGATCAGTGTGCCGATTTCAACGGACGACAGCATTTTGTCGAAACGGGCCTTTTCCACGTTGAGGATCTTGCCTTTGAGCGGCAGGATCGCCTGATAGCGGCGGTCACGCCCCTGCTTGGCCGAACCACCCGCGGAGTCACCCTCCACCAGGAATAATTCTGATTTCGCAGGGTCCTTTTCCTGGCAATCCGCAAGCTTGCCAGGCAATCCGGCAATATCCAGCACGCCCTTGCGGCGCGTCATTTCGCGCGCCTTGCGTGCCGCTTCACGCGCCCGCGCCGCTTCGACGATTTTGGCGCTGATGATCTTGGCCTCGTTGGGACGCTCCAGCAGGAACTCCTCGAGTTTTTCCGCCATCGCGGACTCTACCGCCGCCTTAACCTCGGAAGAAACCAGTTTCTCCTTGGTCTGGGAGGAAAATTTTGGGTCCGGCACCTTGACCGACAACACAGCGGTCAAGCCCTCACGCGCATCATCACCAATGGGTGCAACCTTGGCCTTTTGGGCGATGCCCTGTTTTTCAAGGTATTGATTCAGCGTACGCGTCAGCGCGCCGCGAAAGCCTGCCAGATGCGTGCCCCCATCGCGTTGCGGTATGTTGTTGGTAAAGCAGAAAATATTCTCCTGATAGGATTCATTCCACTGCAACGCCACTTCCACGCCGATCTTGTCTTTTTCCGTGCTGAAATAAAACACCGTGTTATGGACGGGCGTCTTGTTGCGATTGAGGTATTCGACAAAGGCACGGATGCCGCCGACATATTCATATGTGTCGCTCTTGTCATCGCGCTCATCCGTCAGCTTGATGCACACCCCGGAATTGAGGAATGACAGCTCACGCAGACGCTTTACCAGGATGTCGTAGTGAAATTCCAGGTTGGTGAAAATGGTGTCGCTAGGTTTAAAACGAATTTCCGTGCCACGCTGATCGGTCTCACCGATACAGCGCAGTGGCGCATCAGGCTCGCCCAGATGGTATTCTTGGTAATAGACCTTACCTTCGCGGCGGATGGTCAGGTGCAGATATTCCGACAAGGCGTTGACCACGGACACGCCCACGCCATGGAGCCCCCCCGAAACCTTATAAGAATTGTCATCAAACTTTCCGCCGGCATGCAGTATGGTCATAATGACCTCGGCGGCGGAGCGGCCTTCCTCGGGATGGATATCCACCGGGATACCCCGCCCGTCATCCGTCACCGTTACCGACCCATCGCTATGAATGATTACCCGTATCTGGGAACAGTAGCCCGCCAAAGCCTCATCAATGGCATTATCGACCACTTCAAACACCATGTGGTGCAGTCCGGTGCCGTCATCGGTATCGCCAATGTACATCCCTGGACGCTTGCGTACCGCATCCAGGCCTCTTAATACCTTGATGTTTGATGAGTCATAACTTTTGGTTTCGTCGTTCATGGCGCGCTCTGTTCTGAAATCCATCTAAAGCCGGGGGGTGATTATTGTAACATATTGTTACTGTATAGAATCTGGTCAAAAAGCCTGCTCCGTTACCACGCCGTGTTTCACGTGGAACATCTTCCTCCCAATTATTTCAGGCGCGGCGATCAATTCTTTGTCGGTTGTAGTGACCATTATTTGTGCATCGAGCCCGCAGAGCAGCGCCATCAATTTTTTGCGGTGCTCTATATCCAGCTCGGCGGGCAGGTCATCCACCAAAATAATGCACTGCCGTTGCACACGGGATTTCAGAAGCGCAGCCTGGGCCAGATACATTGCGCATATCAATAGTTTCTGCTGACCCCCTGATGTGTATTCCTGCGCGGGTTTGCCACCAATTTCTATCATAACATCGGCGCGGTGCGGACCCCTGCTGGTATAGCCTAGCGAACGATCTTTTTCCAGCGAACGCGCCAGCACCTCATGGTATTCGGCATCCTGAGCCCATCCGCGCAAATAACGCAATGATAGCCCTTCGATGGGTAGCAGTTTTTCCGCAAAACCAGCAAATAAAGACGCATAATCCCGCAGGTAGTTGCGCCTGAGCAGGTCTATCCGGCTTGCGCTTTCCTGCAACTCTATACTCCAGACATCTTCCGGCATTGAGCGGCCAGAACAGCGCAGTGATGCATTCCTTTGCTTGAGGGCGCGGCAGTAGCGTGCCCAGAGGGGCATAAAGGCATGTTCCACGTGGAACACACCCCAATCCATAAAACGGCGGCGCTGCCGTGGACCCAGGGTTAGTATCTTGTGGCTATCAGGGTTAATTAAAAGGAGTGGGAGATGGCTGACCAGATCAGACGTGCGCTCCAGTGTTTGGCCCGCCGCACGCATGCGCATTTTTTCCGGCGCATATTCAATGCCCAAGGGAATACGCTGATCAACACCAATGTTGACCTGACCGGCTATAGTAAAACCGTCCGTGCCCTTGCTAATGACATTCTGGACATGAGACGAACGAAAAGAGCGTGCCCGCCCCAGCAGGTAAATAGCCTCCAGAAGACTTGTTTTTCCGCTGGCGTTAGCGCCGTGAATAATATTCAGGCACGGGGCAGGTTCGATATGAGTCTCGGCAAGATTCCGGACATTTTTGATATAAAGGGAGGCCAGGCTCATTAATAAGGTTAGCCTGAATATTCCAAGCTGAAAACAATCATCACCCGTGCATTAGAGCCGCATTGGCATCACAACATACTTGCAATGCTCCATGCCGATACCCTGTATCAAGCAACAGCTATTGGCATCTGAAAGTACCAGCTGCACCTGCGCTCCAGTGACGGCAGAAAGCGCGTCTATCACGTAACTTACATTAAAGCCTATTTCAAGAGCATCGCCCTGATAGTCAACAGCGACCTCTTCTTCCGCCTCTTCCTGCTCAGGGTTGTGGGCAAAGATGCACAGACTACCCTTCGCCAACTGGAAACGCACGCTACGGTGTTTTTCATTGGAAAGAATCGAAGCGCGCACCAGCGCCTGTTTGAGCGTTTCCTTGTCACTGATAACAAGTTTGTCGCCACCCTGCGGTACAACGCGCTGATAGTCGGGGAAACGTCCATCGATCAGTTTGGAGGTAAAGCTTATTTCCGGCGTTGAAAGCTGGATATGGTTTGCGCCAAGTTGAACCTGAACCATCCGGTCTGAATCCTCAAGCAACCGTGACAGCTCTTGTATACCCTTGCGGGGTATAATAATTTGTTGTATTTCAGACACTTTAATATCGACATCAGCATCACATAGTGCGAGCCGGTGGCCATCGGTGGCAACCGTGCGCAACCTGCCATCGGCAATCTCCAGCAACAGTCCATTCAGGTAATAGCGAATATCTTGTTGCGCCATCGCAAAACTTGTCCGATCAATGAGATTTTTCAAGATATTCTGTGCGACGGAAAAGCTGAGTACTTCATTGAATGAACCGATATTCGGAAATTCAGCTGCAGGCAGTGACGAGAGGGTAAAACGGCTCTTGCCGGAACGGATTACAGTACGTTCTCCCTCTACCGTCAGTTCCACTTGGGCCTGATCTGGTAATGCACGGCAGATATCCAGAAACTTACGGGCAGGCACAGTCGTTTCCCCGGCTTCGGACCCATCGAATTGGGTATGCGCCATCATCTCGATTTCCAGGTCTGTCGCCGTAAGAGACAGTCCATCCCTTCCAGCTCTGAGCAGCACGTTGGATAGGATGGGCAGGGTCTGCTTGCGCTCCACAACACCACAGACCAATTGAAGCGGTTTCAACAAGTTTTCGCGCTGTATTGTGAGTTTCATAAAATTACCTGAATATTTAAAGTTATTGTTATAGTTATAATGCCCTATATTTTTCTAAAATTCATTTAAAAACATAATCTTATTATAATTAATAAAGATACATAAAACCACAGCTTAGAAGCTTGCTCAATTAGTCAGGGTTCTTAACAGGTTCGAATAATCCTGGTTAATGTGGTTATCACCCTCTTTCAGTTCCACTACTTTTCTGCACGCGTGCAATACTGTAGTGTGATCCCGCCCCCCAAAGGATTTTCCTATTTCAGGCAGGCTGTGCTTGGTCAGCTCCTTGGCAAGCGCCATGGCAAGCTGGCGCGGACGAGCAACCGAACGTGTGCGCCGCTGGGAAACAAGATCGGTGACACGGATCTTGTAGTAGTCCGCGACAGTCTTCTGGATATTTTCAATCGTCACCAAGCGGTCCTGAACAGCCAGCAAGTCGCGTAGCGCCTCTTTGGTGAACTCAACGGTAATGGGTTTGCCGGTGAAGCGTGCATTGGCAATAACGCGGCGTAGCGCCCCTTCCAATTCGCGTACATTGGAACGAATACGCTTTGCAATGAAAAAGGCAACCTCACTGGGTAGCTCACATTGGGTTTGTTCAGCCTTGTTCATTAGGATAGCAACGCGTGTTTCCAGCTCAGGCGGTTCGATGTGTACCGTCAATCCCCACCCAAAACGCGATTTGAGACGTTCTTCCAGACCATCCACTTCTTTCGGATAACGGTCGCAGGTCATGATGATCTGCTTCTGTCCTTCCATCAAGTAATTGAATGTATGAAAGAATTCTTCTTGAGAACGTTCCTTTCCGGCAAAGAATTGAATATCGTCGATAAGCAGGCCATCCACCGAGCGGTAATAGCGCTTGAAGTCGTCGATGGTGTTGTGCTGCAACGCTTTTACCATGTCGACAACAAATTGCTCTGAATGCAGGTAGATGACCTTGGCATCGGGCTTGGCCTTTAACATCATGTTACCGACGGCATGCATCAAGTGCGTTTTGCCCAAGCCAACGCCCCCGTAGATGAATAAGGGATTATAGGCCCCGCCAGCGTTCTCTCCCACCTGCAGGGAGGCAGCATGCGCCAACTGATTGGACTTGCCGCTCACAAAGGTATCGAAAGTGAACTCAGGCTTCAGATTGCTGACGTGGTCCATCTCAGACGTGTCTTCTTTTGCGCTGTGATGACCCCGTCTTTTGATTGAAGTAGGCTTGGCGGCGGCGGAAGAGGCGTTTGCCGCCTTGGAACTGCCGATTTCCAGAATCAACCGAGGACACTCGCTATCCCCTGATTTTGTAAGAATATCGTTGATCTGACTGGAGAAGCGTTCATTAACCCAGTCCAGAACGAACTGATTGGGCGCAAGAAGGCGTAGCGAAGACGCATCCTCAACCGCATGCAGTGGGCGAATCCAGGTATTGAACTGTTGTGGCGTGAGCTGGCTTTCCAGCCGCTCAAGACATCGTTGCCACAAAGAAAGCTCCACGGATATAAATCTCCAGAAAGATGGCAATAGGGGACACCAAGGACGAAAGTCTATACCTCTTGAGTGAGGTTATCCACAACCTTGCGGCAGTTTTTTTTAACTTTTTGAAAGAAAAGATAATTTTGTTAATTGTTTGTTTTAAATAGTTTTTTTAAAATATTTCAGGGTAATTAAAGCGGTAGACTTGACATCTGGCTGTCCAGGTGCGATTTACAATACAACACTATTAATATGGATATTTATATGGTTTCGAAAATATTTCGCAGATGGCAACCCCATTCTTTAATTATCTAAATATTTAAAACCTTATTATTACTATAATTAAGAGCTTCATATTGCTGTATATGTTTAAAAAAACTTTTATATACATAGTATTGAATTAATCATAAGAAGGCGTAAAACCGCACGTCAAAGTGCCCGGGATCTTGTTGATGCTTTGTGGATAACTTTGGTTTATTAAAAACTTAGAAAGTTATCCACATGTTGTAAACACGAAACAGCTATTCTTCTTAACAGATCAGGCTATCTGTAAATTAGATCAAAAACACTGTCGCTAGCCCTAAAAAGGCCATAAATCCAATAACGTCGGTGACGGTGGTCAATACCACGGAACCCGCCAGTGCCGGATCGGCGCCCATCCTGCGCAGTAGCAGCGGCAGGGTGGCGCCAACGAGGGCGGCGGTGATGAGGTTAATGGCCATTGCCGCTGCGATGATTGCGCCTATCCTGTAGTCCTTGTACCAGACGCTGGCGACGACGGCGACGACCGCTGCCCATAGGATGCCGTTCAATGCGCCTACGGCAAGCTCTTTCATCACTACACGCTTGGCGTTCGCGGCGCCAACACGTCCCAGCGCCATGCCGCGTATCACCAGCGTGATGGTCTGGCTGCCGGCGATGCCGCCCATGCTGGCGACGATGGGCATCAGCACCGCCAGCGCCACGATCTTTTCGATGGTCGCCTCGAACAAACCGATTACCCAGGAGGCGAGGAAGGCGGTCATCAGATTGATGCCCAGCCATACCGCGCGGCGTTGCGCGCTGATTACCACGGGGGCGAAGATGTCTTCCTCTTCGCGCAAACCGGCCATGCTCATCAGGGAGTGTTCGGCTTCGTCGCGGATGACGTCCACTACGTCGTCGATGGTGATGCGGCCCAGCAATTGTCCGGCATCGTTAATCACCGGCGCGGAAATCAGGTCGAGCTGCTCGAACAGGTTCGCTACCTCGCCCGCGGGCAGAGTGGCCGGGATACCTTCGACATCGCGCATCATGACTTCGGCCACGGCCAGGGAGGGATCTTGTGTCAGCAGATCGGCGAGCGATAGCAGACCGATGTATTGGTCGGCGCGGGTCACCACGATCAGGCTGTCTGTCGTCTCGGGGATCTCGCCGCGCCGCCGCAGGTAGCGCAGCACAACATCCAGCGTCACATCCGGTCGCACCGTGATGGTGTCGGTGTTCATCAGACCACCTGCGGTGTCTTCTGGATAGGAGAGTACCGCCTCCACCCGCTGACGGTCCTGCTCGTCCATGGATTGCAGTACGGTCCGGATTACCACGCGTGGCAGGTCTTGCAGAATATCCGCCAGGTCGTCGGTTTCCATGCCTTCGGTGGCTGCTACTAGCTCGTTGGTGTCCATGAGGCGCAGCAGGGACGCGCGTACTTCGTCACCGATGTGAGACAGCACATCTCCCTCAAGCTCCGCGTCTACCAGCTCCCATGCCAGGGCGCGTTCGCGGGGAGGCACGGATTCCAGCAAATGTGCGATCTCGGCGGGATGCAGGCTGTTGAGCATCTTGCGGGCGTTCACCAGCGCGCCGCCGCTCTCGAGCGCGGCGGCCAGCGCAGTGGTGAGGGTTTTCAGGCGCCCCTGGCGTGTTTCCTGTGCGACGGGTTCGGTCATTTCAATCCCTCGATCCTCAGTGACCGTAAGTGTATGAAAAAGCGGAGGAGATTGGAAAGGCTATTGCAGCCCGGAAGGCTCGCCAATGCAGATCGGAGCTCCGCTTCGGTGCGCCAGCGCGCTCTTAAGTATGTGCTTCTTGCCGTCACTTTGGACCTTGTCACGCCATAACATAAGGTAGCCTGAATAAAACGGACGCTCCCGATTGGTATAATCACTTATCAGGAGGTTGGTATGAAAAAGGGCATAAACTACACTGTACCCACCGGAGTTTCGGGCGGAGGCAGTGAAAATAGTATTGGAATACCCTGACCAGCATCACCATTTACATTGGCCAATTTGACATAATTGTTCAGGTAATGTCCATCTCGTTTGTTTCAGAACGTCATTTGTGTCGTATTTTAGCAAACAAGTGTGTGGCAAAGGCTCCAGACTCTACGTCAATAACCAGTTCGGCGATTCGCATGCCTTGGATGAACAAGTCAGGCTCCTCGAAATCGAAGAATTTTCCACGACTAGCATTGTTAGCTCTCCAGTAAGAGACCCCTTGATCTAGTCGCACTGTCAGTACATGCGTAGAAGAAAACCGCATCATTAATGTACGACCATGCGGTGACTTTCGTTTATCGACGGCACGAATTACTGCGTTCATGCTATTACAATCCAGAGCATGGCAAATTGCCCCATTACGTGATGCCATATCAGTCCAATCGTCCCAAACAACATTTCTTCTTCGATTGTTTCCGCAAGAAGGTTCATTGGTAGTGGTTATATTTATGGGCGGATTGTCCCAGCGCGCTATTCCAACTGTATCTCGAAGTCCCATGATCAAATTGACCAATAAGGCAGCGGCAAGGGGGGAGAAGAGATAGCGGTCATGGTATGAAATGCTGATGATATCTGCTGCGGAATCTGACAACAGTGCATTCGCTGCGGGATGCGACTGGGCAATGAGACTCCAAAACCGCTTGCCGAACCCCTGCAAAGGGCCATCTAATTCGTTACGCACTTCGATCTCTTTGTCACCAATATTTTCGGAACGTGAGCGCAAAGATTGGACAGCAATCCTTTCTCCGCCAATTGCCAGCGGCTCAAGTTTGTCTCCCACAATAAGCGGAGCCTGCCCAATTCCCCATGTCATGCCAAAAGCCAACGCCGAAACGTCTGAAGTTGTCCATCGGTACGCTTTCCCGTCTTCACGCAGTTCGGCCAGCACCAACGCATCACTAGCCTTGGGCAGCGTTTTCACAACACTCACCACGATAAGGGATCTTGGATAATCTACAAGGCTGGCAAGAAGTTGGCGATCCATATCCTCAAGTACGTCGTAACAGCGCTTCTCAAGTACGATCTCGACCTTTCGATTGCCCGTAGCCAACTGATAGGCCAATGCGCGTAATGGTGAGGGGCCAATGTCCCAGTCATCTGGTGATCCACCGGCAAAGAGTCGCACCTCTCCGTCGCCTGATTTCCTACCTACTCGCAATACAGCTCCGACAATACCGCCGTACTCGACACGGGAAGATGGCCCGAAGAACGCCAACTCATCGGGTAGCCGCAGGGATTGTAACCATGTGTCTGTCAATAGTTTTAAAGCCGCGTGGCGATTGAGGTTCTCGGCAGCGAAGCGTTGATCGAAGTCGAGTACACAGTGAGGGCAGGCGCTATCACAATCCGCCCGGCAGTTGAGGCGATCACGAGCAATACGAAATATTTGGCCCATGAATTGGCTGGCGTTAGAGGCATAACCCGCTGCGAAACGATCATAGATAAGGATGGAGCGACAGCGAGTTCTGGAGTCCTCGGGACGGGCCTCTTTTTCGTCACAACCTAACTCATTTGCTTGCACACCCAGCAGTTCGGCCAGAGAATCACGCAACGCTACGGCCAAGGTCAGCGCTGTTACTCGGTCATTCAGCCAGAGCCCCGACTCATTCTTGAGTTGTATCTCCAATACGTCGGTGTAACCCTCATGACCGAGTGTAATACCGGGCTTGATGGCCCACTGCTCGTGGCTGCCCGGACACTCCTCGCGCCCCTCATTGCTGCCTTTAGTGTTCTTGCCACCGCGCAACTTTTTGTGAGGCGTGAGCTTCGTTGGCGTCGTTTCATCGCTCATGGGTACAGCACGACCGCAGACGAGGCAGATGGCGTAGCCCTTATCATGTAAACCTTGGGATTGGTGAAACAGATGTCCTCGTGTAGTGATACGGAATTGGCCAAAATCAGGATTAGGTAGCGGTGCCCATTCGCCATTGGCGCTCACCCATGGCGCCTCGACCGGAATAAAATCCTGGGACGTAACGTCGTTATCGGGCTCGTCGTAGAAATCGACAGAAAATCCAGCGGGTTCCAAAAATGTGCGTCTGTTCTCCTGCTTTATTTCAGCATTGCACTCTGAACAATGGAGCGCTTCGTTCATGAGTCGTGATGATCCGTTGTGGTTACAACGGTCACAGCGCCACGCATATCTGATTGCCTGTACTTCCCTTGCCTCTTGCTCGCTGGCTGGTGCTTTCCAGTTGAGTGTGATACCAGCAGAACGATAGACCAGTCCATCCATGACCACTTCCGCGCCCGGCGCGTATTCACGTAGTGCCATCACACTATCGCGACTGGCCAGTTCGCGACGGCGATAATGATTGTCCTCACGCCCCTTCTTCTCGTCCTCGCGCTTCATCCGTTTGAATTGCGATACGGTGAGGTTGTCAAACGCGGCGATGTGGGTAGGGAATCCATAAGCAGGCAGAAAACCCTGGGTGGCAAGCTCCCGCAAAAGATACTCACCAGCCATTCGCTCCTTCTGGTATTGAACCGCTTTATGGGCCGGGTTGCTCTCGCCAGAACCTTTGGTGGCCTCGTCCTGACGATTTAGCGCCTCCCATTCAGGCCGCCAAATCGCAAGTACTTCCTCCATCGCCTTGCCTGCCTCCCGCACCAATTGCGCCGATTCTCGTCCCTCGTAGAGGCTATGGCGAACCAGTTGGCACAGCCCCCTGACGAGCCGTTCTTCTTGACCATCGAATGTTTGGCACCACTCGGAAAAACGTTCCGCAGGAGTTAGCCCTTCAGATGCAGTAAAAAACCAGCCACAGGTAAGCTTGGAAGCGTCTTGCCCGCTGGCGGCTATTTCTGCCGCCAAAAAGTGGGTAAGCACTAGGGAGTTGACGTGACGCTGGACAATCACCGCGCTATTGAGTGCAACCATTGGGGCGGGTAGTGGGGTAGTGAAAGGCCAATCGGTCTTCGAGAAGACTATTTGGTCGTGAGGGTTGGATTTACATAAGGTGAGCGAAACTGAACGCGGTTCCTTGCGCCGCCCTGCTCGCCCGGCACGCTGAAGATAGCTGGCAGGATGAGGCGGGACGTTGTTCATCGCCACCATCGCGATGCCGCCAATGTCGATCCCCATTTCCATGGTGGTGGAGCAAGATAGGAGATTCAAGTCTCCGGTCTTGAACGCCTTTTCATAGCGATCAAGGCGATTGGCGGGCTGTTGGGCGGAATGTTCGGCGGCAACGAAATATGGAGAGAGCTCGATAGCGAAGTCATTGACTATCGGCCATAGTCCTTCTTCCCGTAGCTGACCAATTTCCACTTGCTTATTCAGCCACTCACGGCTGCGTGCCATATGGGTCAGCGCGTCGGCATCTCCGCCAAACGGGTCATCGAAGAGAGGAATTTTGACCTGCTGGCATTTCATCGTGGCCTCTGCGTGCTGAAATGGCAAATACGGAGTAATGCCACGGAGGGTGGTATCGAGAAAATGGCGGGTAACCGGGCAGACCCAAGCGGTCGTAATAGGTGCAAACGCCATCTGGTTCAGCGGTAGAATCCTGCGACCGCCGGCTGATGACTGAAGAATCCCGCTCTCATCGGTCAAAGCCTTCCAAGCGGCGGTCAGCGCTGAATCCACCACATCCTCGCTATAGGGGGTCGCGATGTTGGCCTTGAGTACATGGGCTAATAACCTCACCAGGGTACTGCGAATATTAGGTTGTTTCTTGCCTTTTTGCAGGACATATTGGGCACGGGGCCAGCGTCTTTCCTCCCTCGCTTTTTCCTTGCGATCCTGGTCTACCAACCAAGTTTGTGGAAACGGTATCCCCAGCCAGTGGCGACAGCTCTTCGATATATCCAGTGAACCGCCCGCGCGAACAAAGAAATCCAGCGCGATTTTCAACAGGCTGCGCCACTCGTCGAGAGTGAAGCCTGGGTGGGGCACGGTGATTCTATTTAGCGCAGGATAGTGCACTGCCACCAGCCCCATAGACTCCAGATTATTGAGCCGTTTTGGCCGCCGCCCGAACTCCCTGACCAGAAACATACGCGCCAAGGCTAACGGCCCCTCCGATCCGCCGAAACTTTCATGCGATACATCATCGCGGTAGTGATGCAGCATGCGCTCGAAGTCCTGCCCCTGATTAGCGAGTTGACGCGCCATTTCATCTAAGGGAATAGGCGTGGGTTGGGACAAGGCAGTCAGCTGGCCTCGTTTTTTTTCCAATTCTTTTTCAAAGAATCCTCGTCCTTCTTTCTTCACATGAGCCAGTTGCGCCTCGAAATTTTCGATTTCTTCCTGGAGTTTTTTTGCCTCGACGTCAGACCGTTTCATGCCATCCCGCAATGCCAGGTGATAGACCAAACCACGCACCCGGTTCCGCTCCGATTCCTGCTGAAGCTTGGCAGCGACGCGGGCAGTTCCTTGACGGCTGTCATTGAAGGTAAGGAGGCGGCGACCGCGATAGGGGTGATCGGCAGGCTTGTCGCCGTCGGGCGCGAACTCCAGCAACGTCGGCAGAATTACGCCAAGCGAAAACGGCGCGCCGATGCGCGCTTCCTGGAAGAGCTTGCGGCGACGAGTGCCATTACTGCCACCGCCGCAGCAGGGGCAAACGAGGCCGTCGCCACCATCATCTTGAACAATCAGCCGAAGGGTCGTCGTGGCGCCGCCGTCGTCAGCTTCCACATATTGGCGGCTCTGCCGCTGAATCACTTGCTCGCCGGTTTTGTCCAGCGGCCGATTGACTATTAGAACCTTTCTCTCTGGACTTTGATGTGCCTCGTCATCGGGCTCTTGCTCCTCCTGATCAACATCCTCTTCGCCAGGTTCTGCCTCCAGTTCGAATTCATCAATGGCGTTAAAACCACGGGGTTGCAGTAACCTACCGCCGCGATCAGCAGCAAGAAGATGGGGCGCGCCGCAATCGTCACAGGCAACCAGTTCATAGGCCGGACTACCGCAGCGGCAATGCTGGCGTGGCTCCAGATAGATCTGCCCGAAGGGCCACTTGTCATCCTGCAATTCTGTGCCCGCCTTTTCAGGGCAGTTGGGATCGGCACAGGCCCAGATCCCGGAGAGGGTTTGATGAAAGAGGTGGGCGCGTAGCGGCAGGAATGAGAAACCATCGGCACTACGGGTAGCGCTCAGGAGGTCGAGCCAGCAGAGTGCCTCGTGCTGTTGGTCGCGGGTAAAGGGCGTCTCAGTTCGATAGAGCGTTTTGCATACATCGGACAGCCGCACGACCATCCCATTGCCGCCCTTTTCCCTGTTCGTTTTTTCGTTCTCAATGAATAGATGGCGCATGGCTCGTGCCGTGGGGTGGGCCGACAGGGCGGTGTAGCGTTCCGGCGTCGCTTCTTCAGGTTTCTTCTCCGACTCTATTGTCAGCAGCTTGCCCAACGAGCTTTGCCGATCCGGGTCTTCGTCAGGCAGCACAGGAATATGGCGATGCCCGGCGACGAGATGAACCCGTTCTAGCCCAACCCCGGCCACGTCGGCCAAAAAACGCTTCAGCTTCTCACCCGCTTCACCGTTCGGGTCGCCAATGGTGGCCGATGTAGCGACAAAACGCACCTGCTCAGGCTGCACGCCGAAGGCATGGAGCACGCGCCGTATAAGCAGCGCGATCTCTGCGGCCTGTGATCCCACATAGGTATGCGCCTCATCCAGTACCACCCATTCCAGCTTGCCTTGGGACTGTTCCAGAATAGGCGCGTCTACAGTGCGTACCAACATGTACTCCAGCATGGTGGCGTTGGTAACCAGGATCGGTGGCGGTGACGCGCGCAGCGTTTCTCGATCCATCGCCTCATTGGGATAGTCCCGCTTCTGGTGGGTAGGGAGCTTATCCGGTGTATTGCCGTTGAACAGGCAAAATCGAATGTTGTCATCGAAGGCGTGGGTCCATGCCCGTAAGCGTTCCCGCTGGCTATTGATCAGGGCGTTGAGAGGATAGAGGAAAAGCGCCCGTACCCCGATCAAACGACTATTCTTCTCTGCCTGTAACCGTGCGAGCCGATCGAGGATCGGCACCATGAAGCACTCGGTCTTGCCTGAGCCAGTGCCGCTGGCGACCACCAGCGATTGCGGTGTCTCGTTCGCCAAAATCCGCCACGCTTCTAGTTGATGCTTGTAGGGATGACGGTCTCTGTTGAAGCGATAATCCTCGGCCAATTCTTTGGGTGGCTGATCCATCGCCTGCACCAGCTCCGCTGTCAATAATTGCCCTGCCAGATGGGACATGGTTTTCTGATCCTCTTCCCAACCGAACACCGCCTCGAAAGTGGGGTCGGCCAGGAAACTTCCCGTCTCGCCGAAGGGACGAGAAAAAAGCTCAGAGAGATGACGATACAACGGCACATGCGCAAACCCCAGCCGACTCAATACCGCTGATCGGGAGCGGTCTGCCAATTGGTATAATAGACTGGCAAAATACTGCTGATCCATTCCTGAACTCCTAAAGTTGCATTACACCGGCAGAGAGGCAGCGGGCAATGGTCAAATCGAATGCCTCTGTAAACCAGTCCGGGTCGAAAGCTTGATATGTGCGAAGGATGTGGATGCGTTCGGGATGATTGAACCACTCTCCGGTAACATTGGTGGCAACCTGAATCGCCAAGAGGATCGGCAGGCCGATAACTCCATCCCTGAAGGTAAGACTCTCCTTCGGGAATAGATGCGCGAACGAGCCGTGTTGGCGAGCGTCATTCACCCAAGCAAACAGGCCGGAATCACTGGGCCAGGTTTCATCGGCATGGTCGCGGAGGAGTCTTTGCAGTGCGCTCTGTTCTCCGACAAAAAGTCGTTGCTGAAAATGCTTGTCGCTTCCTGGGTCGCGCATCATCCGAATTTCCCTGCAACCGTCCTGCAGAATCACCGACCTTATAATTCCCAATAAATTTCTCAGCGTCGGTTGGTGTCTGGTTAGCTCTATTACTCGCTCAGTCAAAAAGTCACCGAGTCGCTGTTGAGCAATCTCCTCACCAAACCAAGAGGCGCATTGCTGTTTCAACTGATCTGCGGCTGCAATCCATTCTTTGATGGATACCATTTCCCAAATAAAAGGCTGTTCCAGCGGAAACCGTCGCAGAAACCCATCGGGCAAGTTGTGCAACCGTAACCCAAGGGCCGCCATACCCACTGGCGAGTGAACCAAGCGCCTCCAAAGATCGAGGGCGGCCAATGGCAAATGGCCGAGGTGCTTGACCAGTCGTTCCAGGTCCGCCCAACTCGGATCACAAAAATCGGCAGCCATAGCCTCGATCACCTGTGACAACGCCGCCGCGCGTTCATCTCTGTTCTCTATTGCGAGCGCTCGCGTCAGTGGACTGGTCGCAGAGGTTTCCCCTGGGACTATCCACAATGTCGGCCTGAACGGCAGCGCGGAGTCGGCGCCGGGATAGATGAGCCAGGAGCCCGGCTCGCGACTCTCGGCTGCGAATTCCCATGCGCCTGTGGGCACTCCTTCCGAGAGTTTTGCCAAAAGCGCAATGGCATCCTCACCCGGTTGATCCAGACGCAGGGCGAACACGGAAAGCTCGCCCAAAGCTTCTAGTGAAGTCTGCTTCATTTCCTGTATCTTGAGGCTGACGTTATTGCCATCGCGCTGCATGGGACAGACATAGCGTGACACTCGAATACGCAAAGTTTCTTTGTGATTAAGTGAGAGCGTTACCTCAACCCAGGCATCCAGGAGTTCATCGGCGGCCAACAGTCGCTCGATGTCGTCAACGTAATCCTGAAGGCGAATGTCGATGCGCAATGAACCAGCGACGGGGCGTATGCGATGACGCGCTTCATGGGCGTTTTGACGATCCTTGGTGTGTCGTAGACAAAAAAATAGTTCCACGGGGACATGATGGCGGCTGATTGTGACAAGGCGAATCCCCGCCAGCCGTTGCGCGGATAGCCAAGCATCAGCGGGAAGCTCAGCTCCGTTACAATCGAAGGCACGAGCGCCTTCGGAAGGGAATGGCAGTCGAATCCGCGCGGGAGTTACATTTCCGTCCCAAACCACCTCGATCTCGATCCACTCAGGAGGAGTCGCATCATGTGATGAACAGATTAACGCCATGGAATCACCGTCACGGTTCGTCCGCATATCTATACCGGAGTTTTCCAGCAAGTGCGCGCCCGCTGCTTTCCAGTGTCGCAAATAGATAGTTCCGCGACTCAGATTCTCGGGCTCAAGATCAACGGTTGCTTCTTTGGGAAGCAATACCATGCGGGCGCGATGCCGCAATTCCTGGCGCTCTGTATAAGTGACCTCTACTGGCCCGGCAGCAACGTCTTTTGGCACCCGGCTCAGAGAGTGTTCAGAAACGGGGAATTGACTTGTCTCGCTGCGAATCATCCGAAGGGCTGGTCTTCCTCGAAAAGCCAGAGCCGGGCGCAGGAATTCTGCCCACACTCGATCTCCAGACCACTGGAAACTCTCTTCAGATGCGTTTGCCTGACCAGTTCGAATCGTCCAGCGATGTCCTAGAGTATCTGTAATGATGACCTCGCCTTTGACTTCATAAACTTCGCGATCTGGCTCTTCGATAAATGCCTTGAGAAGACAAGGAGTCTCTGTCCCCATTACCATCTTCCAACCATTGGGTATCGCGACTAGCGCTTCAACCGTTTGCACGCTGCCGCCACCTTGGCGAATTAATCGAGGCGAATTCTCTTGGGTCTGTTCGAATATCCACGGCAAATCCCGGTCAAGAGGCTCTCCACTACTCAAGGCCGCCGACCAAGATCTGCCATCTGTTGCGCGAAGAGTGAGTCTGTATTCCTCCATGGCCACCTGACCTGTGAACTGACACGGACGGCGGTCCAGGCGATAACAGTCATGCCCAGCCAGTCGTCGGGCATTGATTGATAGACGGTGATCTGAGACCTCGATGACGAACTCAACGGTACGCGGAATGTCGTTAGAGTCGGCAATGCCAAAGAGTGTACAAATAGCTTGACTGGCTAACGTCTCCGGCAGTGCGATGCTCGAACAGAGTCTCCAGATTTCATCGCCCTGTGATTCCAGTGAGCGCTCTACTTTGAGCGAACAACCTGAGGGCTTTCCTGAATCGTCTGCCACATCGCGAATCAACTGCTCGATAAGTCCCTGGACTTCACTGTCTTCCACTGGGAGAGGGAATCGCTCACGCCAGGAAGGTATTCGTTGATCAAGCTGAGCGATGGCATTCGTGCTTTTCGTGAGATTGGCATCCTTTCTGAGACTGAGCACCGTTGTAATGACATCGGTCAGGAGGATGTATATCTCTTCTCTCTGGTAACTCTTGGGCAGTTCGTCCTTGAGGCTCTCTATCCAGCCACGAATCTCTCTGAATCCCGCTGTACTTCCTCGCGCAAGCCCGAGCACACGCCGCAGGACTCGACCGATATTGCCTCTGGCGATAGCAAGGAGCTGCATCGGCAAACCACCCTGGACAGCCACCGAACCGAGGTAACGCAGGCCACTGGTTTCTGACAGATTCAGTTTCCACTCCCGTAAACCACGCTCGATGCATTCTCCCCGTTGAGTGGCCGCCCAACTCTCTGCTTGCGCGCCAATATCCCTCTGGATTGGCTCCCAAGACCATTTCGAACCATCGTATCGGCGACGCCACCATTCGGAAGCGTAAAGAACGAAGAGAGCGCAAAAGAGAGGGTTTGAGTTGACGATCAACCCCAGGGTTCCAGAATTCGGGTAACCATCGAGTTTGCTGCGCAACGTTGTTTGAAGTGTTGCGTACTGCTCTTCTGTCAACCGATAGGCATAGAGTGGACGCCCATCAGGAACGAGGAGGCTGTGGCAATCCAGGAGGTGACGCATCCATTGCGACAGCAACGACTCACCCGCATTGAATGTCATGCAAACCCCTTTAACCTCTTGTCTACACTTATCAACAACCCCAATCAGTCTACAGAGACCCCATACGAGATCGAAGTGACAAGGGTTCCAAATTGTCCGTTTATTAACCTAAATCCGGCGATTACCCCGCCGAAAGGAAAAAGCGCATAACGCGCGGTTTATTCTAAATAACTGGATGACCTATTTACGAGTAACTGCTACATTTCGATAGCGTTGATTTTTCCGATCAGCATGCGAATTTCCTCGGCATCGCTGCATTTCAGCACCTTGCGTGCCATTTTGGTTAATTCCGTCAAGCGGCTGGAGTGGATGATGCTCTTTATTTCCAGCAGCATGGAAGGATGCATGCTGAACTCGTTCAATCCCATGCCAAGTAGCAAGCGGGTGTAGCGCACGTCACCCGCCATCTCGCCGCACATCGCCACTGGGATGCCGATGTCGCGTCCGGCACGGAGGGTCATGTCGATCAAGCGCAGCACGGCGGGGTGGAGCGGGTCATAGATATAATTAACCGCCTCGTTGGTCCGGTCGGTGGCAAGGGTGTACTGAATCAGATCATTGGTGCCGATGGAGAGAAAGTCCAGGTGGCGGGCCAGGCTTTCGGCGATGAGAGCGGCGGCAGGCACCTCGATCATAGCGCCCACGCGCATGTTTTCATTGTATTTGAGGCCTTGCCCTTTCAGTTCATTTTTCACATCTTGCACAAGCTGTAATACCTGGAGCAGCTCCGGCAGGCTCGATAGCATGGGGATCATCATGCGCACCCGCCCATACGCTGAGGCGCGCAGGATGGCGCGCAGTTGCGGGCGGAACAGGGACGGTTCTTTCAGGCACAGGCGTATCGCCCGCAGTCCCAGCGCGGAATGCGTGGTGGATGGGGCTATTTGTTGTCTGCCGCCCGGCATCTTGTCGGCACCAAGATCAAGGGTGCGGATGGTAACGGGCGCCCCTCGCGCGGCCCGCGCGATGCTCACATAAGCGCGGAGCTGCTCTTCTTCGTCAGGGATGTTCGGCCGGTTCATAAAAAGAAATTCGGTGCGGTATAAGCCTACGCCTGCCGCCGCCGTGCGCTTGATAGCCTGGGTATCCTCGGGTAACTCAACATTGGCGCGCAATGTAATCGACCAGCCGTCACGCGTTACCGCAGGCTGTTTTTTGAATCTGGAAAGTGCCGCAAGGTGACGTTTATCTTCCCGCTGTTTGCTGCGGAAATAACGCATTGATTTCGCATCGGAGTCCACCAGTACAGTCCCTTGCTGGCCATCCATGATCAGTCGAGAGCCGGGGGGTATATTGCGCCGCGCGTGTGCGACTCCAATGATGGCGGGGATGCCCAGGCTACGGGCCAGGATGGTGGTGTGGGAGGTGGGGCCGCCTGCTTCGGTAATAAATGCGGCAACGCCCTGATGCTGCATCAAGAGCAGATCCGCCGGGGAGATATCCCCGGTAACAATGATGACGCCCTTTAACCGGTCATCGGAAAATTCCAGAGGATGGGCGGGCTGGTTAAGCAGAATGCGTTGAATACGGTTGACGACATGATCCACGTCATCCTTGCGTGTGCGCAGGTAGGGGTCATCCATGGCTTCGAATACGCTTACCAGGATGTCGCGCTGCTGCTTGAGCGCCCACTCGGCATTGCACCGCTGGGTTTTAATCAGTTTCACTGGCGCATCCGTCAATGCGCTATCTTCGAGCATCAACACATGGGTTTCAATAAAGGCGGCAATGTCCGCCGGGGTGCCGCGCGGAATCTGCTTGCGTATCGCGCTGAGCTGTTGCCTGGCGGTGTCCAGTGCGGCCTTGAAGCGCGTTACCTCGTCAGCGACGAGATGTTCCGGCAGGGCATATTCGATGATTTCGGGTGCTTCAGGCTGTAACAGATAGGCATTGCCTATCGCAATACCTCTGGATACCCCCACCCCTGTCAGCGTCAATCCCATGATCGCAAGCATACCCAGTTAAAATTTGAAACCGCGCCTATCCGGACGATTACTCCTCTTCCCCAAAGCGCATTTTGATCAAATCATCAAGCAGGCGGATGGCGTCTTCCTCGTCCGCTCCATCGGCCATGATTTCCAGGGAAGTGCCGCGCCCCGCGGCCAGCATCATTACCCCCATGATACTTTTGCCGTTCACTTCGCGGCTGCCCCGCGCCACGCGGATATCGCTCTCGAACCCCGACGCCAGGGTGACGAACTTCGAGGCGGCGCGCGCATGCAGCCCCAGTTTGTTGATGATCTCGACTTCCTTGCGTAGCATGGGCGTTAAGTATCCGAACCAGGGGTGCTCAGCAAAATACCATCCCTTCCCCCGCTTAACGCCTTGTTGACCAGCTCATCGAGGCTCAGACGAGGATAGTTGAGCACGCGCACCAGCATGGGCAGATTGACGCCGGCGATAACCCGAACCTGATTATCGTCGGTCAACTGCGCGGCAATGTTGCTTGGTGTTGAACCATAGATATCCGTTAGCACCAGCACGCCGGTACCTTGATTGAGCCGCGCTACGTGATGCCGCGCCTCGTTTAGAACATCGTCGGGATCGTTCTCTGGTGCCACTGACAAGGCTACCGTCATGACGGGGCACATGCCGAGCATCCCTGTGGCCGTTTTCAATAATTCGTCACCGATATGGTAATGCGTGATGAGCAATAATCCGATCATTATGTCAGCTCCCTGTGGCGGGTCAGTACATTATCACGCGCGAGAAGAAAATATTCCGCCAGCCGCTCAACCAGGTAAACGGAACGGTGTTGGCCGCCGGTGCAGCCGACCGCCACGGTGATATAGCTGCGATTTTCCGCCTCGAAACGGGGTATCCAGGTTTCCAGGAATACTTTCATATCCTCCAGCATTTGCGTAACCAGGGGCTGATTTTCCAGAAAGGCCACGACTCCCGCGTCCAGGCCCGTCAACGAGCGCAAATGTGCCTCCCAGTGGGGATTGGGCAGGCAGCGCACATCGAATACAAAATCGGCATCCACCGGCAGGCCGTGTTTATAGCCGAACGACACAAACAGCAACGACAAGGCGGTACGATTTGCGACGCGCGCCTGAATCATGCTGCGTAACTGATGGACATTGGTGCGGCCGGTATCGATGTGCCAATCGGCACGGGCGGCGATGGGCTCAAGCAGCTTGCGTTCGGCACGGATCGCTTCCGCGAGCGATACGTCACCGCTGGTCAACGGGTGTTTGCGGCGCGTTTCGCTGAAGCGTTTGAGCAGGGTGGCGTCATCGGCATCGAGAAAAAATATCTCGCATGCCAGCCCCTGCGCCTCGATATCTTTCAATATCTCCGGAAAGTGCAAAAAATCCGCGGAAAGGTTGCGCGCGTCGATGCCGACGGCGGCGTCTTTGGGAAGACGTCCGGCTGCGCTCTTCATTTGTGCCGCAAAGGCTGGCAACAACCCTACGGGAAGGTTGTCGATACAGTAGTAGTCCAGGTCCTCCAAGGCATGCAGTGCGATGCTCTTGCCGGAACCGGACAGACCGCTGACGATCAATAGCTTCATGCTGATTGCTGCGCCATGATGTGCCGTTGCTGCTCCATAAAGGCCTTGCTGGCATGATATCCGCCGAGCGACAGGATGTGGTTGCGCACCGCACCCTCCACAAGTACGGCAAGATTGCGCCCCGGCGCCACTGGCAACAGGATTTGCGGGATCTCGACCTCCAGCACGGTGCGGATGCTGTGTTCACCGCGCAGGCGATCCATTTTATAGACCTCTTCGTCTGTCATACGCCGCAAATGAACGATCAGCCGCAAGCGTTCACTTTGTTTTATTGCGCTGTCGCCGAACATGGCGCGGATGTCGAGCACTCCCAGCCCGCGCACCTCGAGGAAATCGCGCAGCAACTCGGGGCACGTGCCGTCCAGCGTGTCGGGGGCGATATGCGAGAACTCAGGCGCATCATCGGCGATCAGGCAGTGGCCACGGCTCACCAGCTCCAGCGCCAGCTCGCTTTTGCCCACACCGCTATCGCCGGTAAGCAGCACGCCAATCCCCAGCACATCCATAAAAACGCCGTGCAGGGTGGTTTTGTCGGCCAGGAAGTTGACCAGATAGTAATGCAGGTGATCGACTATTTTGTTACTCGACTGGCGCGATGCAAACAGCGGCGTGGCGGTGCGCTCGGCATATTGTTTGAGTTCCGGTTCGGCCGGCTGTCCGTCGGCGATAATGACGGCGGCAGGGGCATAATCGAACAGGTGCTTGATGGCGTCATCGTGTGAATTCTTTCCCAGTCCCCGCAAGTAATCGCATTCCGAGTGCCCCAGCACCTGGATGCGGTTGGGATGAATAAGATTAAGATGCCCTACCACGGCTGGGCTGGATGAAGAGCCCCAGGAACTGTCCGGGGAATGACCGGCGGCATAATGCCGCTTTTCCAGCTCTACGGCACGCCCCTCCCCCGCATGGCCCGCCAGCCATTCCAGCACGAGCTTTTCGTGATGGACTTCAAACAGGGCTCCGGCGGTAAGGGGGGTAGGCATAAGGATCAGGCATGATGCATGGTGAGCGGCATATCGGAAGGCGGTCTGTGGGTGACCAAAGTACACAGCTCATCGCGTGTCTGGGCGCAATGTAGTTTCTCGCGCAGCCTCTCATCGCTGAACATCTCTGCCAGTTGGGCGATTAGCTGCAGGTGTTCTTCGGTTGATTTTTCCGGCACCAGCAGCACAAACAGCAAGTCCACCGGTTGATTGTCGCTGGCATCGAAGTCTATGCCTTTTTCCAGCTGTACGAAGGCGCCCAGCGCCTTGTCGATCTTCTTGAGGCGGCCGTGGGGAATCGCCACCCCATGACCCAACCCAGTGCAGCCCAGCCGTTCACGCGCAAGCAGGCTATCGACAATTTCTGCCTGCGTCAGTCCTGCCTGGCTGCCCGCCAGCAATTCACCCAACAATTCAAATACGCGCTTTTTGCTGTTTGCCTTGACATGGCAAGCAACGCGATCAAGTGTAATGATATCCGCTATTTGCATATTTGCTGGAACATCTCCCCCTTATAATCGCAGGGGCGTGCCTTAAATCTACCCCTGCGTGCTTGTGTATTTCAGGCCATCCGCTTGCGCTCGCTGGAAGGCGCGATAGTCATGGCCTCGCGGTATTTCGCCACAGTCCGGCGCGCGACATTGATCCCCTGCTGGGAGAGGATGTCCGCAAGCTGGCTGTCGCTGAGCGGCTTTTGTGGATTTTCCGCCGCCACCAGCTTCTTGATCAGAGCGCGTATCGCGGTGGCGGAGCACACGCCGCCAGTGGCGGTGGAAACGTGGCTGGAAAAAAAGTATTTTAGCTCGAAAATGCCTTGCGGGGTATGCATGTATTTTTGGGTGGTGACGCGCGATATGGTGGACTCGTGCATCCCTACCACCTCGGCGACATCGTGCAATACCAGCGGCTTCATCGCCTCCGGGCCGTAATCGAGAAAGGCGCGCTGCCGCTCGACGATGCACGAAGCCACCTTGAGCAGGGTTTCGCTGCGGCTTTGCAGGCTTTTGATAAACCAGCGCGCCTCCTGCAGGTGATTTTTCAGATAAGTGTTGTCCGTGCTGTTGTCGGCGCGCCGGATCATATTGGCGTAGCGGGCGTTGACACGTACCCGTGGCATAGCCTCAGGGTTGAGCTCGACGCGCCAGGCGCCGCGCTTTTTCGTGACGACCACGTCGGGAATCACATATTCAGGCGCCTTGCTGGAAAAAATGCTGCCGGGGCGTGGGTTTACAGTCTGGATCAGCGCATTTACCTGGCTTAGCTCCTGCTGGGTCAGCTTCATGCGGCGCAGCAACTGCGCGTAATCGCGGCCCGCCAGCAGATCCAGGTGCTCCCGCACCAGTTGCAGCGCCTGCGCGCGCCAAGGCGTTGCCGGATCGTACTGCTGGAGCTGGATCAGCAGGCATTCGCGCAGATCGCGCGCCGCCACGCCGGGCGGGTCGAAATGCTGGAGACGGCGCAGTACGGCCTCCACCTCGTCCAGCTCGACATCCAGATCACTGTGCAGTCCGGCACGGATCTCTTCCAGCGGGCTGGTGAGATAACCGTCATCGCTAATCGAATCGATAAGCGCGGTGGCGATGGCGCGGTCGGTGTCACTGAATGGGGTAAGCTGCATCTGCCACATCAGGTGCTCATGCAAACCCTCGACAGATTCGCCCTGAACCTCATAGTCGCGTCCATCTTGATCGCCGCTTTGCGTCTGTGGCGCGATGCTGTCATAGACATCGTCCCAGGAGCTATCGACCGGCAGGTCGTCGGGCATGTCTGACGACTGCAAATCGAGCGTGGACTCGGATGTGGTTTCCCTCGCCGCGGGTTGATCATCCATGGCCATGCCACCGCCGGCATCAATGCCTATATCCATGGGCGTAGGCGGCAGAAATTCGTCGGCCCCGCCGGTTTCGCCCTCGCCCGGCACGTAGTCTTCGGATGTGCTGGACGCTTCAAGCCCGCCACCGGCCAAGGCGCTTTCGAACTCCCCCTCCTCGGCAAGCTCAAGCAGGGGGTTGGATTCAAGGGCCTGCTGCACTTCCGTCTGCAATTCGAGTGTGGACAACTGCAACAGGCGAATCGCCTGCTGTAGTTGTGGCGTCATGGTCAGATGCTGACCCAGGCGAAGCTGAAGTGATTGTTTCATGGTAAAACGGCTGACTCAATCATGCGTAAGAAAACAATATACGCCTATGTGGCGAAGGACGGCTAGTCTATCCCCAAATCATCAAAGTTGGAACTGCTGTCCCAGGTATACATCCCTAACCTGCTGATTACTCAAGATCTCGGCAGGTGCGCCTGCGGCGATTACCTTGCCTTCACTTACTATATAGGCGCGGCCGCAAATTCCCAAGGTTTCCCGCACGTTGTGATCAGTGATCAATACGCCGATGCCCTTGGCGCAGAGGTGATTTATTATATTCTGAATATCAACCACGGAAAGGGGGTCGACGCCGGCAAACGGCTCATCCAGAAGGATAAAGCGCGGCCGGGTGGCCAGGGCGCGGGCGATTTCGACGCGCCGCCGTTCGCCGCCTGACAGGCTCATTCCCAGGCTGGCGCGGATATGGCCGATGTGGAGTTCTTGCAGCAACTGCTCCAGTTCCTGCTCCTGCTGTTCACGGCCCAGCCCCGGCACGGTTTGCAGAATGGCGCGGATGTTGTCGGCGACGGTAAGTTTGCGGAATACCGAGGCCTCCTGCGGCAGGTACCCTATCCCCAGCCGTGCCCGCGCGTGCATGGGATAGGCGGTGATGTCCTGGCCATCGAGCATGATGGTGCCCTGTTCACAGGAAATCAGGCCGACGATCATGTAAAAGCAGGTGGTTTTGCCCGCCCCGTTGGGGCCTAGCAAACCCACTACCTCACCGCTGTTTACTTCCAGGGATACGCCGTTGACGACATTGCGCGCACGGTAGCGCTTGGCGATGTCGTGTGCGCTTAAAACACTCACGGGGTTTTTTCCTTGCGCCGCGGCTGGATCACGGCCTGCACGCGCTCCTGGCCGGTTTGCGCCTTGCTGGCCTTGACCGTCTCCTCGCGGCCGCTGTATTCAATGACGTTGCCAGAAAATTCACTGCCTTCTTTCCAGAGATAGGCGCTTCTTTGCAGTACGACGCGCTCCTCGCTGGCAAAATAGTCGATGCGTTCGGCGCGGGCGCGCAACTCTTCATTCTTGCCGGTCACGGCATCCTTACTGTCCAGAAGCTGGCGATAATTCGCCAGCTTGCCTTCAGCGATGATCTTGTCCAGTTGCCGCTCCTTTTTTTTGCCCTCCGCGCCGGGCTTGGTCTCGGTGACGAAGGAGGCATAGGTTGTTACCGTGTCAGCGGTCAGCACGATGCTGCCCTGGGTCATGCGCACATTCCCCCGGTAGACACTGATGCCTTTTTTGTCGTCGATATCGACACTGTCGGCTTCGATGTGGATGGGCTGTTCCCGGTCGCCGGTCATGGCCATGACGGCGGCCGGCAACAACCCTAGCGATGCGGCGATCAGTATAAGTTTAAGGACACCTCTATAAATTCGATCAAGGTGCGAGGGCAAGGCGGAAATGCGCGAAAAAGCGGAGTGTACACGGAGTACACGAGCATTTTGAACGCATTTCCAACGCCGCCATCGCGGCTTCAGCGAATTTATAGAGGTGTCCTTAAGGTGTTTCAGATACATAAGTTCCTCTTACTTTAGAGAGCAATTGCAGGTGTTCGTCTTTCAGGCTGGCGCGCATCCCCACCGCATCGACCACGCTGCCTGCATTGTTGCTGAAGGTGACGGGCCGGTCCGTTTCCGCGTATTCATCATCCGGTTTGAGATGCAGTTCGGTGGTGCGCACTATTTGTTCGCGCCCCATCGCGGGATCGGTTTGCCGCATCATCACATTGCCGTGCAATATCACGGCCTTGCCCCCCGACGATATCCATCCCTGCTCGGCGTCGATGTGCCATGGCGGATCATCCTTGCGGAATACGGTCATGTGCGGCAGCGTGAGCAGCGCGCTGTCGTCGTCCGCGTAATGCACCATGGAAGGCGCGGCCAAGTGGTTGCGCGGCGCCCCCGCCTTGTCCATGGTGGTCAGCGTGAAGTCCTTCAGATAAAAGTCAGGGTCGTGCCGCGTCGATCCGGGGCGGCTGGCCTGCGGGGTCTGTGCGGATTGCAGCAGCCACCAGCTCAGGGCGGCGAGCGCGGCGAGAATAATCAGGATGAACCAATAGCGCCAGTGAAAATGGATGCTTGTATTAACCAAGGGCTGTGTAATCCTGCAAGCTAATCACCGCGCCCGCCGACCCGGCTTTTTGCACATATTTGCAATCAGCGGTGACGAATAGCCCGTTTTCCACAAGGGCCAGCGCATGGTAAGCGGCGTCGTAGAAAGTCACGTTGAACTGCTGCGTCAACGATAGGGTTTGATTTAGCCATGCCTTGCCTGGCAGGCTTTCCTCCATGCCAAATTCCATCAAGGCTTCCAGTATTTCCTTTGCCTGATTGGGAAAGCACCGGGCGAGGGTATTGCCTACCTCATAAAGCCACAGGGAAGGGACTTTAACAAAGATTTCCCCTTGTACCGCAGCATCGCGCAAATGCAGTGCTGCAGCGAGATCTCGCTCTTCGGGGCCAGGCAGAACCCATTTCAGGATGACCGAGGCATCCGGGACAATCAGCATCACTGCATGCGTTCCCGGTCTTCACGAATCCAGTCGGCGATATCTTGAGTTGATACATCAGGCAGTTTGGCACGCAGTATGTCCATTTTTTGCGCCGCCTTGATCCGTTGGCGGGTCTTGAACCATGTGGTAATGGCGTTGTTCACCACCTTGCTGCGCTCACCTTTGGCGCACGCCTGTAAGGCGTTCCACGCATCCTCATCCAGCATGATGTTTACGCGATGTCCCATAACATAAGTCCTCATCAGTGTGTATGCGGTTACACACTACTGAAACAGGCCGGTTCCTGTCAAGAATCATCCGCCACCAAATACCTGCCCAGTTGCGCCTCCAGTGTCCCCTGTGCTTCCATAATCAGTTCGCATACGTCCCTGGCCGCGCCACGCCCGCCTGCGCTGGGGGTTTGCCAGTGCGCGTGTTTTTTGACCAGATAATGGGCGTCCTGCACCGCAATTGCCAGGCCGGCGCGCCGCATCACTGGCAGGTCGATCACATCGTCGCCGGCATAAGCCACCTGCTGCGTATCCAGCGCCAGCTTTTCCAATAGCGCTTTAAACGCGGCGAGTTTGTCCTGCTGTCCCTGGTAGACGTGCTTGATATTGAGGCTGGCCATGCGGTGGGCGACGGCTTCGGAGGTGCGTGCGGTGATCACCGCAATATTGACACCGCTGTTTTGCAGCATTTTCATGCCATGCCCGTCGCGTGAATGAAACACTTTGAGTTCTTGGCCTGCGGCGTCTATGTACAGGCTGCCGTCGGTGAGCACGCCATCCACGTCAAAGATCATCAGTTTGATGTGTGACGCCTTTTCGAGTATGTCTTGCATGGGAATATCCTGAATTTTTAAGTCAACGTTAGCATGGCTGGGTTGGATATCGCAAAAAACATGAAAATCCGTTGCACTTTTGCGAAGATTCACTTACCCGGATAATGGACTTCGGTTATGTAATAGCGTGTACTTCCCTCTGGCGTCTGCACTATAACCTCGTCATCCACGGCCTTTTTCATCAAGGCGCGCGCAACGGGTGAGTCTATGCTGATGTAACCTTTTTTCACGTCGAATTCATCGGGGCCGACGATGCGGTAGACCACTTTCTTGCCGTGCTCGTCTTCAAGATGCGCCCAGGCGCCAAAGAAGATGCGGGTTTGATCCTGCGGGATATCCCGTACTACTTTAAGGTCCGGCAAGCGCTTTTGCAGGTAACGGACGCGCCGGTCGATCTCGCGCAGCTCTTTTTTGCGATAGATATATTCGGCGTTTTCCGAGCGGTCCCCCTCGGCGGCCGCGGCCGTCAATGCCTTGGTCACCTCGGCGCGCCGTTTCCATAGGCTTTCCAGCTCATCCTGTAGGCACTGATAGCCTTCGGGTGTGATGTAAGGGGAAGATTTTGGCTGTGGCGGGCGGTAGCGTGACATCTTGGTGATCTCAAGTATCCATTTTCAAATCCGCGCGAGTATGGCATAGATAGCAGTGTAGAATAATCATTTTTAGAGCTGGCCGGTTACAACGATTTAACGAGTGTAGATAATGAATAATTCAAGCAAGGCAGCGCAGGATTTCTCCGTGGTGTATTACCTCGGCGACCGCAATACAGGAGCTATCCATGTTGTAAGCCGCAGCAACGGCCAAACCACGATTGAGCACCTCCCGGTTGCACCGGGCACGGGTCTGGACAAGCTGCTCAAACCCGTCATGGCCGGATTGACGCAAGATCGTCAGGTCGTTCTGCTTGATCCGCGCAGCAAGGAGGTTCGACTGCAGGTGGATTTTCCGGCGGATACCTTTCCTGCCCATCTTTATGCCGATCCGTATTCCAGCCGCGACTGGTTCATGAACGACGGCGACAAAGCGACCGGCAACGACACCTTGAATTGCGGAGATAAGGGCTCCTCGGTGACTGTTATCGCAAGCACAGCGAGCCACGATGCAACAATGCTGAAGACAATTTGCATTGGGCGAGGTCATCACCAGGCGGCGTTTACCCCGCCCCCCGCATCAGCACACAACGTGCCGCAGCGCGCCTACATCAGCAATCTCAACGATGGCACGGTCTCTGTCGTCGGCAACGACCCCGACGATGCCGCAAGCCATCTGAAATTGCTCGCCACCATCAACCTGTGCGAGCCGGAGCGCGAAGAGGGCGTAGCGGACAAGATCCCGAACACCGCGTATCCACATGGCCTGGCGTATTCCACGGCCGCAAGCAAGCTGTATAACCTCAACAGCGGTTACGGCACGGTGGCAATCATCGACCCGATCACAAACGTCATTGAACAGTGCCTGAATTTCAAGGGTTACAGCAACCTGTTTGCGGCGCCAGGCGGACGCTATCTCATCGGGCGCGGCGCGGATCGCAAGTCCGACCCCAACCACGTTATCGCCAAGATAGCCGCGCTGGACACCGCCACCAACAACGTGGCGGACAACCTCGACCTGCCAGACATTTATTTCAGCAAGTACTATTTCAATGCCGAAGGCACCAAGCTGTATATGACCACCAGCAGCTCGGGCAGCCCTGAGCAGCAGGCGAACATCAAGGCCGATGTGGTGCTGGTGTTCGACCTCACCACCTTGCCGAAGCTGCGGCTGATCCAGGAGATCAAGACGGGGCCTTCAGGATCCCTGGCTTTTCTGGTTCAGAACGGTGTCACGGAGCTGGTATTTTCCGCCAACGCGGAGGCTGGCTCGCTGGTGGTGATCGACGGCAAGACGGACGCCGTGCTGGAGACTGTCGAGGTTGCGGCGGGCGCATCGCATGCGCGGATCTGGATGTTGGGTGAACGGGCGTAACAGGAGGAGCACATGAAACATTTTTGGATAATCGTTGCGTTGTTTATTGCCGGTATCTCCTCCGCTCAGGCGGCGGTGCAAGGCGAAGAGGTTGACTATAAAGCTGGTGGCACGGTGCTGAAAGGCTATCTGGCCTATGACGACAGCATCAAGGGCAAACGCCCCGGCGTGCTGGTCGTGCATGAGTGGTGGGGTCATAACGAATACGCACGTAAGCGGGCGCGCATGCTGGCGGAGCTGGGCTACACGGCGCTGGCGGTGGATATGTATGGCAACGGTCAGCAGGCCGAACACCCGGATGACGCGGGCAAGTTTGCCAATGAGGTGGCGCAGAACAGGGAGGCCGCCAAGGCGCGTTTTCTGGCGGCAATGAAGCTGCTGCAAAGCCAGTCAACAGTCGATCCGCGTCATATCGCGGCGATCGGCTATTGTTTCGGGGGCGGCGTGGTACTGGAGATGGCGCGCATGGGCGTGCCTCTCGACGGAGTGGTGAGCTTTCATGGCAGTCTGGGCACGGCCCATCCCGCGCAGCGCGGTAAAGTAAAAGCCAAGGTGTTGGTATTGCATGGCGCTGACGATCCCTTCGTCAAGCCCGAGCAGATCGCACAATTCAAGAAGGAAATGGAGCATGCCAAAGTGAATTACAAGTTCATTTCCTACCCCGGCGCCAAGCATTCCTTTACCAATCCCGATGCCGATGCCTACGGCCAGAAATTCAACCTGCCACTAGAGTACAACGCCGAGGCCGACCGGCGCTCCTGGGACGAAATGCAGGCGTTTTTCGTCAAGCTCTTCAGAAAATAGCACAATGATTTTTCGCCCCGGCAAAAATGTCACCCTACCCGCGCCGCACGAGGCGCTGCCGGGCCGCAACGAGAAGATGCCGGTGGCGGAGCATCATTACGTAAACCGTCATCGTATCGTACCGCCCTTCCCGGAAGGTATGACGATGGCGATGTTCGGCCTTGGGTGTTTCTGGGGCGCGGAACGCAAATTCTGGCGTGTGGACGGCGTTTACTCCACGGCGGTGGGCTATGCGGGTGGCTACACACCGAATCCCACCTATCAGGAGGTCTGCTCCGGGATGACCGGTCACAATGAGGTGGTGCGGGTGGTATACGACCCCGGGGCCGTGAGCTACGAGCACTTGCTGAAGGTGTTCTGGGAGTCGCACGACCCGACCCAGGGCATGCGTCAGGGCAATGACATCGGCACACAATACCGCTCGGGAATTTATGCCTGTGACGATGCGCAAAAGACCGCGGCGCTGGCCTCAAGAGAGATCTATCAACAGGCGCTGCACGTGGCAGGTTATGGAGCAGCCATCACCACCGAGATCATCGACGCACCGGAATTTTATTATGCGGAAGACTATCACCAGCAATACTTGGCAAAAAATCCTGACGGCTACTGCGGCCTGGGGGGTACCGGAGTGGCGTGTCCAGCGGGGCGCGTCTCCGTGCAGCCGCTTCCAGGATGTTAGGGTTTTTGGAAAACCCGCTGACAAACTGAAATAGGAGTGATGCACATGTTTGTAATTCTGCTCAAATTTTCGGCAAACAAAGCCAATGCCAGCCAGTTCATGGACGGTCACAATGCTTGGCTGAGAGATGGTTTTGAGAAAGGAGTTTTCCTGCTGGCTGGCACTATCCAGCCCAAATTGGGTGGCGCCATCGTTGCGTACAACGCCAAGATCGAACAGATTCAGGAAATCGTCAAAAAAGATCCTTTCGTTTCTGAAAATGTCGTAGTCGCAGAAATCCTTGAAATTACTCCGTCAAAAACGGCCGCCCATCTAAGTTTTTTGATGGCGCAGTGAGGTGAGCACAGATGAGCCAAACTATTGTCGGTCCAGACGGAAAACCACGTTGCCGTTGGTGCGCTGCCGCACCAGAGTTTCTTAATTATCACGATAAAGAGTGGGGCTTCCCAGCAGATGATGATTTCAAACTCTTCGAGAAACTCAGTCTTGAGGGATTTCAGTCAGGGCTTAGCTGGCGCACCATACTTGCCAAGCGTGAAAATTTTCGTAAAGCATTCCAAGGCTTTGATTACAAGAAGCTCGCCAAATTTACGGCAAAGGACATAGACCGCCTGCTTCAAGATGACGGCATAGTTAGGCACCGAGGAAAGATTGAGGCAGTCATCAATAACGCGCAACGGGCTGTTGAGCTAGCAAAAGAAGAAGGTTCTCTCGCAGCCTTCATTTGGCAGTATGAGTCAACACCTGAAAGTGCCCCCGCGCCGCAAACGGTGTCAACATCACCTGGGTCAGTCGCCCTATCAAAGGCGCTGAAAAAACAAGGGTGGAAATTTGTTGGTCCAACGACAGTTTATGCTTTCATGCAAGCAATGGGTTTGATCAACGACCATGTTGATGGCTGCATAGTTCGCAGCAAGGTTGAAAGTGCGAGGAAGAAATTCCGTGTGCCCCACAAAAAGCCTTAACAACGCAAGCCAAAAAACCTGATACGAGTTTGATATGGTCAAGGAAAGGCCGCTAAAGACGCGCCGCGGCCAGTGTCGCGCCCATCAGCCCTACCTTGGGGTTGACGATCACATACACAGGCACGCCGCCCAGCAGCGCGGACATCCTGCCTTTGTTGGCGAAGGCGCGCATGAACGCGCCGGAGGTGATGTGGCTAAGGATCTTGGGGGCAATGCCTCCGGCGACGTAGACCCCGCCAAAGGCGAGATTGATCAGGGCGAGGTTGCCCGCTTGCGCGCCATAGATCGACACAAACATATCCAGCGCGTCACGCGCCAGGGGATCGCTGCCCGTAACGGCGGAGGCGGAGATCGCTGTCGCAGGATCGGCGCGCTGCATGATTTCCTGTAGCCCGGCGGGTGATGCACCGGCGTTTTCGTGCAAGAAAGAATAGATATGCGCCAGTCCCGGCCCCGACAGGATACGGTCGTAGGAGACGTGGGCGTAGTGGCGCTGCATGTAGCGCAGCAGCCCGATCTGATATTCGCCGACAGGGGCAAAATCGGCGTGGCCGCCCTCGGAGGGAATGACCTCGTAGCGCTCGCCCTGCCAGATCATTTGACCCACGCCCAGCCCGGTGCCCGCGCCGATGATGATACGCGGCGCGTGGGGTTGCGGCTGGCTGGTCTGCAGCACAGCAATGTCATCCGCTGCAAGCGCTTCGATGCCGTATCCCACCGCCTGGAAGTCGTTGATCAGGGACAGCCGGGGGATGTTGAGGGCGGCGGCGAGAGGCCGGGCGTCGATGTGCCAGGGCAGATTGGTGACCTTTGCATATTGGCCGGTGGTGGTTGTGCTGATGGGACCGGCAACAGCAATACACGCATGTTCAATGCCGGACGCCACGGGCGCGGCGCGCAGAAAGTCCTGGATCAGCGGCAGCAGCTCACTGTAATGGCGGTTTTCCAGGCGTTGCTCATGCAGCACCCGACAATCCTTGCCGGTAATATCCGCGATTTGCAGCAGTGTCTTGGTGCCGCCGAGATCGCCCGCCAGCACTCTCATGGCGTGGCCTCGGGCAATGCCTGCGCGGCGGCGGCATCGAGATACCACTCGAACGTCCCGGCGGGGTGAATCATTTGCACGGGATACGGTACGCTACGCTGACCTTCCGTGAGTATCTGGCGCACGATCTCCGCCTTCGCCGCCCCTGCCACCAGCACTATGATGTGCCTGGCACTGTCGATGACCGGCAGCGTCAGACTGATGCGCCACGTGTTCAGTTTATCCACATGCACGGCGGCAACCTGGCGCACGCGCTCCTGGAGGATGGCAGTATCGGGAAACAGCGATGCCACATGGCCGTCCGGACCCAGCCCGAGCAGGATCAGGTCAAATTGCGCCACGCCTGCCGCAGATCTGGGAATAGAGGCGGTAATCAGAGTCTCATAGGCCTGTGCGGCAGCGTCCTTTTCGGCCTCGATGCGATGCACGTGAGCGGGTGGAATCGGCACATGGCTTAGCAACGCCTCACAGGCCATGCGATAGTTGCTGTCAGGGTGACCGGGCGGGACAGTGCGCTCGTCGCCGAACCAGACATGGACATGCTGCCAGTCGACACGCCCGGCAAACTCCGGTGAAGCCAGGCATTCATACAGGCTGCGCGGGGTCGTGCCGCCGGAGAGTGCGATATGGAATTGACCGCGTGCCTTGATGGCTTGCTCTGCAAGCTCGATCCAGCGCTGCGCGGCGGCGCGGCTTAGCGCGTCAGTGTTGTTGTAAATGTGTACAGGATATTGGCTCATGGCTTTCTGGCACCAGATTTGGTTACTTGTTGATATGCAGCAGGGCGAGCTCCGCCTGTGCCACAAATTGCGAGAACCCGCGCCGCTCTTCGGCTGTCATCGGCGAGTTTGAGACAGCCTTGTCGGCATAAAACAAACCTACGGGCTTGTCGCGATGGTGCAATGACGACAACATAAAACTGGACGCCTTGGTGTGGGCAAAAAAATCATCGCGGATCAGGCCGTGCCAGGAGGCATCCAAAACATTTTCGACAACCAACTCGTTGCCTTCCATGAGCACCTTTGAAAGTAAGTCGCACGTAGTGTTGATCGGCAAACAAAAATAGCGCTTGAGGTCTTCCGCGCCTTCCCCAAGAGCAAGCCTGCCGGCATAAGATGTACGATCCGTACTCAACAGGCACAGTACCGCCCGTTCAAAACCTACACCAAGATGGATGCCTTCCAGCACTTTGAGAAATATCGTGCTGAGGCTCGCCGAATGGGTGATGAGGCCAGTGATCTGCTGGATGATTTCCAGTTGGAGCATGGGGTTGCTGCTATGCCTCGCAAAGGGGCGCTCTGTGTCTTGTGGCGTGGCAAGGGTGGTGATTGTACTATCCGGCACCGGGTTTTGATTGGCCGCGTAATAGGCAAATGTACGGGCTATCCTGTCACGTGATTCGTCTTCATCTTCCCGCATCAATGGCTGGAGCATCTTCCTGTTGAGCCCGTATTCACCCGCCAGGTCGCATGACATCCTGAAAGAAGCGGACAGCCTCTCTTCTATCACCCCGACATCGGTGCCGGCGGCCTTGGCCAGTTCACCTAAAAGATGCTGGAAAGCTACCTCGGAGGGGGCGTGCTCTACATACAATTGATCGACCACCCGGCTGGCGAGCGATGACAGCGCACGGTTTAGCTGGCCACTGCTGCGTATCGGCCCCTCGCGATTGGGCAGGTAATCGGCCAAGGTGCTGGTCACTGCAGAAGGAAACCCCCAGTTCGTCGCCAGTGTTTTGCCTATGCTCATGAATGACATGCCCAGCACGGCCTGCTCAGCCTCCCCAGCGCGTAGCGTTTGGGTTTTTTTCAGGCGGAGTATTTCGATATATTTTTCAGGCAGGAAGTAGGCGCACGCCACCTCGCCGAGGTTATGCAGCAATGCGCAGATATAACTTTCTTCCGCATCCTTCACGCCGCATTTGATGGCCACATTACGCACAAAGCCTGCCGTGAGGTAACACCGTACCAGGATCTTGCCCATGTCTATGCCTGGGTAGTCTTGCTGAAAGCTTTCGATGAACTTCAGCGTGAAACCCAGGTTTTTGACCATATTGAAACCCAGCAGGATCACCGCGCGGGAGATGGATCCAATCTTACCCAAACCGCGGTTGTAATGGGTGGAGTTGGCCAGACGCAGCAATTTGACACTCAGATTTGTGTCCTTCATTACCTCCTGCGCCAAATCCATGGCATTGCTGTCGGGATTAGTGCTGATCAGGCGGATGCGGTTGACGCTGGCGCTGAACACCGGCAAATCGCCCATGCGGTCCATCTGCGCGTATATTTCCCTGATGGTCTGCGAGTGTTCCAATATCTGAGCTCCTTGAAACGAGGTTCTTAGGTTTAATTCTCCATTACTGATAACAGCATAAGCACACCTACCCACATCGCCCCTATGCTTAGAAGTAAAACGGCCGCGGCGGCGCAATCTTTAACGATTTTGATGCGCGGGTGGCGTTCGGGGTGCAAATGATCCACCAGATGTTCCAATGCGGTGTTGATCAGTTCCGCCGCCAGCACCAGGGTAATCATCATTCCCGTCAGCGCCCACCATAGCAGCGCGGGCCGCAGCACCGCCATGACGGGGATTACCGCCAGCCCGATCCAAACCTGCGTGCGCAGGCTGCGCTCACTGCGCCATGCCACGCGCAAGCCCGTCCATGCGAAGCCGAGGCGCGCGCCAAAGCCCTGGTTTTTCATGGACGATTCCCCGCCGCGGCGGGTTGCTGGGGTTTGTTCCCTTGAGGGTACATCAACACCACGGCACCGTTCCAATGCGCATTTTGCACCGAGGGGCGTTGCGCCAGCCGCCAGGTTATACTTGTAAGAAAGGGCTGCAACGCGCGCAGTGGGCTGTCAAACTCGTTTTCGGTGAACGGGACAGTAAATAGCGGCAGTGGATGCGCCAAGTGCTGCCAGGTTACGGTGCCGGCCCAAAGCGGAACCTCCTGTCCCGGCAATAGCCGGCTCAACGTTGTGTCGGACGGCCACAGGCGCAACACAAGCTGACGGTCTTTAGCCGCCGTGGCGCGAACCAGCAGTAACGCCTCATGACGGCCATCGTGCGCCTGCGGCAATACCGGCAACTGCGCAAGAGCAGGGTTGGGTGTCAACCAGCTCAGCGTCCCGGCGGCGCTGAGCGGCGCCGGGGCACGCCAGCCCTGCGCCTGTAAATGCCCGCGCAGATTTTCAATAGTCCCCGCCCATTGCACGGTGAGCGGCTGCTCCAGCCTGCCTCCCAGATCGATGCGGCGGGCAGGCAAGGTTTGCCATTCGTGCGTCCACCACGCCTGGGCTTCCAGAGTGCGGATCGCATAACGTGGCGCGTAACGCTGCATATCCTGATCATAGTGACGGCTGATATACCAGCCTCCGCCCACGACCAGCGCCGCCAGCGTGGTGATAAGCATCCCGCGCACGGATAAGCCCGGTGGCTGATGCCTGACATAGGCGATACCCAATAGCGCGACCCAGGCCAGGCCCAGCGTGAGGCCGCCCACCACATCCGACAACGAACGCGCGCCGAGATACAGATGGGACAGCGAAACAGCAATGATGATCAGACCTCCTGTGGCATACGGCAGCCAGCGTTGCGGCCCGGGCAGCTCGCGAGCCACCAGTACCGAGAGAAATCCGTACATGATCATGCTCATCGCGGCATGGCCGCTGGGAAAGCCAAGAATATCCAATGTGTCATAGATTGCTGCCGGGCGTGGTACCTCTAGCGTCACCTGGAGAACAAGCGGCAGCAGGGCGGCAAAGGCTACGGCCGCCGCCCAATGCGCCACGGCAAACCAGCGGCGCTCCCAAGCCAGCCAAGACAGGATCGCCAACACCACCAGCAGAACAACTGAAGCATCACCCAGCCCCGACAGCAGCACCATGAATTGATCCGCCCAGGGAGTACGCAGGCCCTGCATGATATGGGCAACAGAGCTATCGAGATAGGCCAGCGGGTTGCCGCTTACCACATGATCCACCGTCCACAAAAAGGCCCACGAGGCGAGCGCCAGGATGCCCGCCATGATAACTAGGCCCTTGGCCTCGGGGTGATCGGGATCAATCACTGCTGCGGTAACACCGCCGAGCACCGGATGTGCGCGGCTCCATGCCAGCAGACGCGACAGCAGCACCTCGGCGCGTGGTTGCAGCACCAGAAACAGGCGGCGCACTCCCCATACCGTCAGCCATACCCCCGCCAGCAGCCCCACCACCAGCACCGCCAGGCGCGTCGCAACCTCCGAGGCCAGTCCCAGCGACGCACCAAAAATTATCCCCGGCAGCAGATAGGCGGGCGCCCAGGTCACCGCCGAGGCGACGTTGACCACTGTGAAACGGGCGGGGGACATGCCCATCATCCCCGCGATAGTCGGGATAACGGGCCGTACCGGCCCCACGAAGCGCCCGAATAGCACGCTCTTGCCGCCATGACGGAGGAAAAAGGCCTCGCCCCGCGTTACCAGCCCCGGATAACGCCGCAGCGGCCACATGCCGCGCAGGCGGTCTTTATAGTAATAGCCGATCCAGTAACTGATACCATCCCCGACGATGGCGCCGAGCGTCGCCCACCCCAGCGTCTCCCATAATTCAAGGCTCCCCGTCGCCACCAGTGTTCCTATGCCGAACATCACTATCGTGCCCGGCACGAACAGCCCCACGATCAGCAGCGACTCGGAGATGGAAAGCAGAAAAACGGCAAGACCCGCCCAGGTCTGATGCTGGGCGATCCAATCAAGCAACGGTTGCAGGTACTCGGAATGCATGGCTTGGGATTATAGACATATCACGCCTGTTTTGGGGACGATAAATGGCACGCGCCATCCCGGTATCTTTGCGAAGCTGTGACGGGTTTAACAGAAAAGCCCAGCCGTCACTTCTACAATCTCCTCACAACAACCCAATCCGTCAGGAGAGACAACCATGTTTAAAAAAACGTTTTTACCCGTAGCGCTGATCCTTGGTGCGCTAACGGCCACGCCGCTGGCGCAGGCGAGTGATGCCTTTGACGGCCTGGATGCTGCCCGTGCCGGTGATTATGGCCAGGCCGCCACGCTCATCGCCCCTCTGGCGATGCAAGGCAATCCTCAGGCTCAGTTTAATCTGGCGCTGATGTACCACAGTGGCGCTGGGGTGGCACAGAATGAAGCGGAGGCCGTGGCGTGGTATCACAAGGCGGCAGAAAACGGCTCAAGCCAAGCCCAGGAATTCTTGGCGGCGGGTTACGCGGAGGGTTGGTTTGGATTGCCGCACGACGTGGCAAAGGCCAAATACTGGTATCAAAAATCCCAGATTGAATAATGCCCGTATGATCCATCAAGCGGGCCACGCGCCAATGTAGTTGGCGAATAAGAGCCTGTCTGTGAATACATCATCCCCGCGACGGAGGCCGGTTTTGAGCAGGGGCAAGGAACGCTGAGCGTAAGTGTGCTGGTTGCACATGAGCAAAGCGCGACGCCGCACTGCTCACCCTGTTTCTTTGAAATGCGCATCGGTCCAGCGCTTCATGGCATCTGCTTCCCCCTGCACAAGCAGCCTTTCCTGAGTGGCGACCAGCGACTGATAGGCGGCAATGTCGGCATTCTGATGACCCCAGGCGGTAACTTTTTCGATCTCCTCAGGGGCGAGGCTGGTCAAGGACGCAAGGGCGTCATTCACTTCCTTTTTTGGTGCCTCGATTCGGCCCTGGCGGATGTTGCCGTATATGGCGAATACCCAGAAAACGATGTATGGGGTGAAAAGAACGAGGGCGGTAACGATGGTGGGGCTGCTGCTTCCTTTCTCTAGGATTGGGCGTCCCACCGTCAGCGCCAGAACCAACAGCGCGACCATTACCATGATCATCGCCAGAAAAATCTTCCAGTCCCGGCGTTCGAGGACAGCCTTGTCCTGCAATAGCCGCTCGCGTGCGGCCGCGATGTCGGCGGCCGTGGGCGGGGCGCTCTGGATGTCAAACGTAATTCCCATGCTCGGTTCTCCGGTAATCATTCGCCGATTGCCGTGTTGAGGTTGGATGGCAGGTGAGTGTCCCATATTTCAAGGCGCATCAACAACCGGAGGCTGCCAGGAGATTTTTCAGGATTGCCAGCAGAATTAAACGGTAAAATCGGGTAGAATCCGGTTTTCCCCCTCAAAACACGCTGAAACCAGGAATGCGTAAACTCCCGCGGATTTTGGATGCGCAGACGATAGCCAGGACACGGCTCTTTCATGTGGAGCAGATGGATCTGGAGTTTTCCAACGGCGTTGTCGTGCAATATGAGCGGCTGAAAGGATCGAGCCGTGGCGCGGTGCTTGCGGTGCCGATGCTGGATGCGGATACCGTATTGCTGATCCGGGAGTACGCCGCCGGGGTGCAGCGCTATGAGCTGGCGTTGCCCAAGGGCCGCATCGAGCTAGGCGAAGACCTGCTGGAGGCTGCTAATCGTGAGCTTACTGAAGAGGTGGGGTACGCCGCAAGGAAATTGCGGCATATCACTTCGCTGACGGTGGCGCCGGGTTATCTGAGCCATACCACGCATGTGGTGCTGGCTGAAGATCTGTATCTCAGCAAGTCCGTGGGTGACGAGCCGGAGGAGATCGAGGTGGTGCCGTGGCGGTTGAGCCGTCTTGGCGAATTGCTTGAATGTGAAGACTGTACTGAGGCGCGTTCGATCGCGGCGCTGTTTATGGTGAGGGAGTTATTGCGTAATGATGATTGAAGGCCTTGGCAAGCTGCTTATTCCGGTAATCGATATAGCCGAGGACGCCGGGCGCAGGATCATGGAAGTCTATGCGCAGGATTTTAGTGTCGCGAGCAAATATGACCGCTCCCCGCTTACCGATGCCGACATGGCTGCGCATGATGCGATCCTGGCGGGATTGGAAATACTCACGCCTGATGTGCCGGTGCTATCCGAAGAGTCGGCGGATATCCCCTTCGCGGAGCGGGCGGCGTGGAATCGTTACTGGCTGGTGGACCCGTTGGACGGGACGCGCGAATTCATCAAGCGCAACGGTGAGTTCACGGTCAATATTGCGTTGATCGAGAACCATCAGGCCGTGCTGGGAGTGGTGTACGTGCCGGTGAGCGGCGTTTGTTATTTCGCGAGTAAAGGCGGCGGCGCCTATAAGCAAGAACGTGGCGGTGATCCCGCGCAGATCCGTGTGAGGCCTTGCGATGGCGGACGCATCACGGTGGCGGGCAGTCAATCGCACCGCAACGAGGCGTTCGACGCCTTTCTCGCCAACCTCCCCGATTCCGAGGTGATCTGCATCGGCAGCTCGCTCAAGTCCTGCCTGGTGGCGGAGGGCAAAATAGATATTTATCCGCGTCTCGGGCCGACCTCCGAGTGGGACACGGCCGCGGCCCAGTGCGTGGTCGAAGAGGCGGGCGGCCAGCTCACCGACACCCGTCTGCGGCCGCTGCGCTACAACACCAAGGATTCGCTGCTCAACCCGTCTTTCCTGGCGTATGGCGATGCCCGGCACGAGTGGTCGAAGTACGTGCCGGAAGAGTACCGCGATTGACCAGTAAAGTGACAGAGTCTGTTGCAACCGTGTCGAACGACGAGGGCTTGTCTACGCTGCTGGCGCGCGGCCTGGAGCAGATGAATTTGCCCCTGCCGCCGCAAACCCAGGCCAAGCTCCTTGGCTACCTGGCGCTGCTGGCCAAATGGAATCGTGTCTATAATCTGACTGCCGTGCGTGATCCCACGCAAATGGTGATGCGTCACTTGCTCGATAGCCTTTCCGTGGTGCCCTATATCAAGGGTTCCCGTGTGCTGGATGTGGGGACGGGAGCGGGCCTGCCGGGCATTCCTCTGGCGTTGGCGTTACCTGATGTGCAATTCGTGCTGCTCGACAGTAACCGCAAAAAAACCCGTTTCGTCACCCAGGCCGTTGCGGATCTGGGGTTGAGCAATGTCACTGTCGAGGCGTGCCGGATTGAGGATTATCGTCCTGGCGAGTCCTTCGATACGGTGATCTCGCGGGCGTTTTCGGAGCTTGTTGAAATGCTGACCGCCACCGGACGCCTGTGCCGCGCGGGTGGCGTCATGCTCGCCATGAAAGGCGAGTATCCGGCGCAAGAGCTGGCTGGGGTGCCGGAAGGTTTCGCGGCCGCCACCGTGCATCCTTTGATCGTGCCGGGGCTGGATGCGAAACGGCATGTCGTGTGTGTCACCGCTAACGGAGCGAGCTAATACCCATGGCCAGGATTATTGCGGTAGCCAACCAAAAGGGCGGGGTCGGCAAGACCACCACCACGGTCAATCTCGCCGCCTCGCTGGCGGCAACCAAGCGCCGTGTCCTGCTGGTTGATCTCGACCCGCAGGGCAATGCCACCATGGGCAGCGGGGTCGACAAAAAGACCCTGGAGCTTTCCAGCTACGACCTCTTGCTCGGCGAGCAAGAGGTGGCGGGCGTCACCGTGGCGACAGGGCAGGCAGGTTATGCCCTGGTGCCCGCCAACGCCGACCTGACCGCCGCCGAAGTGAGCCTGATGTCCTTGACCGCGAACGAGCAGCGGCTGCGCGAGCGCCTCGATGTTGCGCGCGGCAAGCTGCCCCTGGCCGCGCGCGAACAGCGGCTGCGGCAGGCCCTGGAACAGGTGCGGGCGGAGTATGATTACATACTCATCGACTGTCCGCCCTCGCTGAACATGCTTACCGTCAACGCCCTGGTGGCGGCGCATTCGGTGATCATTCCCATGCAGTGCGAATACTACGCGCTGGAAGGCTTGACGGCGCTGATGGAAACTATCGAACAGATTCGCGCCACCCTCAACCCGCAGCTCAGGATCGAAGGACTGCTGCGCACCATGTTTGATCCGCGCAACAACCTTGCCAATGAAGTCTCCGGCCAGCTTGCCGAGCACTTTGGCGAGCAGCTCTACCGCACCGTGATCCCCCGCAATGTGCGCCTCGCCGAAGCTCCCAGCCACGGCCTGCCGGTATTGCTGTATGATAAGGCCTCGCGCGGCGCCCTGGCTTATCTGGCGCTGGCCGGGGAAGTGCTGCGCCGCGAAGAAAAAGCGGGTGCAGTTGCCTGATGCTCAAAATTAAACGCCGGGGGACGTGTTTCATGCGCCCCGGCCTATTCGAAGCGTAAAGTTTATGTCGACAAAAAAACGCGGCTTGGGTAAAGGCCTTAACGCCTTGCTGGGTGATATCCGTCCTATCGGGCTTGATGGGGGTGAGGCCGCAGGTGATCTGCGTAATCTGCCGGTAGATCTGATCCAGCGTGGCAAATATCAGCCGCGCGTCGACATGCATACCGAAAGCCTGGAAGATCTGGCCAGCTCGATCCGCGCCCAGGGCGTAGTACAGCCCATCGTAGTGCGCCCGCTGGCTGATCCCGGCCGCTACGAGATCATCGCCGGCGAACGCCGCTGGCGTGCCGCGCAGATCGCCGGCCTGCAGGAGATTCCCGCCATAGTACGCGATGTGCCGGACCGCGCCGCTATTGCCATGTCGCTGATCGAAAACATCCAGCGCGAGAACCTTAACCCGCTTGAAGAAGCCAACGCCCTGCAGCGGCTGATCGATGAATTCGCCATGACCCACCAGCAGGCCGCTGAGGCGGTGGGGCGCTCGCGCGCTGCAGTAAGCAATCTGCTGCGCTTGCTGGAGCTGGCCGACGACGTCAAGCGCCTGATTGAGCACGGCGACCTGGAGATGGGGCATGCGCGTGCCCTGCTGGGCCTGCAAGGCGCGGGCCAAGGCGAGGCGGCCCGGCACGTTGTTGCCAAGGGGCTGTCCGTGCGCGAAACCGAACAGCTTGTGCGCCGTTTGCAATCAATCGCTCAAGGAAAGGGCGAGCAACCCAAGGAAAAAGGGCATCTTGATCCCGATATCCGCAAATTGCAGGAAAACTTGTCTGAAAAGATCGGCGCCAAGGTGGATGTGCAGCATGGCGCGCGCGGCACGGGAAAGCTGGTCATCCATTACAACAGTCTCGACGAGCTCGACGGCATCCTGGCGCACATAAAATAGTGCCATTCCCCCCCCTTTTGTCTGGTTGAAGTGTGATTTTGGCAAAGTTTGGGGTTGTGATGTACGTTCCTCGGGTGTTAGAATGCCGCCCGTCTTTTTGTTCGGTGCGCGCACCATGAAGTCCCCTCCGCAAATGGGTTGGCTGCTGGTCGGAGTAGGCTCTCATCTGGCGGCAATGGTCATAGTGGGCTTTGTGCTGGGGTACGCCCTGGATGCTTGGCTGGAGACCCGTCCCCTGCTGATGTTTATCTTTGGTTGTCTCGGTTTTGTCGGTGGCATCCTGAAGGCGCATAAGATGTTGAGCAGGTGGGGGTAGATTGGATAGCGCCGAGCACGAAATTGCTGAAAAAACCCGCAAGATCATCGTCCTTCAGGTGGTCATCGGCCTGCTGGCAGCGGCGGGATTTTATTTCGGCAAGGGTGGCTGGGAGGCGCGCTCCGCACTCTACGGCGCGTTCATAAGTATCGCTGCCGCTTTGTTATTGCGCCGGGGTGTGCGCCGTGCAGCAACGCAGGCGGCCGAGCATGGCCCCAAGCATGTCATGCTGGCGCTCTATATGGGCGCGGTACAGCGCTTTGTGATGGTGCTGGCGCTTTTTGGGTTGGGTTTGGCGGTATTCAAGCTTGCGCCACTGGCGGTCATCGCCGGTTTTGGCGCAGCACAGCTGGTCTATCTGGCGGGCGCGAGCGGTTCGCGGCCAAGCTGAGTGGTTAAAATTTTTTATTGAGCATTGGGTGGGGGATAGAGTCTTGAGTGAGGCAGCACATAATTCCGGCGGTGGCGGCACCGTTGAGTATATTCAGCACCACTTGACCAACCTGTGCGTCGGCGACTGCGATCCCGTTACGCATCAGGCGTCCGGTTTCTGGGCGCTACACCTCGACACAATATTTTTCGGCTACCTGATTGCGGCGCTGATCGTGTTTGTCGGCTGGCGTGTCGGCAGCAGCCTCAACCCGGACAAGCCTAGCGGATTTCAGAATTTTGTTGAGATGATCTTGGATTTCGTCAGCACGCAGGTCAAAGACACTTTCCCCGGACACAATCCGCTGATTGCCCCCCTGGCGCTGACCATCTTCCTGTGGGTGTTCCTGATGAACTTCATGGATCTCATCCCGGTGGATTTATTGCCTATGCTCGCCTCCGGGCTGGGCATTCCCTATCTCAAGGTGGTGCCGACCACCGACCTGAACACCACGCTGGCCATGTCGCTCACGGTGTTCGCGCTGGTGGTCTTCTATAGCCTCAAGGTCAAGGGACCGGTCGGCTATCTCAAGATGTTCCTGTTCCATCCCTTCGGCAAGTTCTTTATTCCGGTCAACATCGTCATGACCACCATCGAAGAGCTGGCCAAACCACTGAGTCTGGCGTTGCGTCTTTTCGGCAACCTGTTTGCCGGCGAACTGGTATTTTTGCTGATCGCGTTGATCGGCGGCACATTGACGGTAGGCGCTGCGGCGCTGTTCTGGTTCCCTCTGCAGGTAGTGCTTGATCTGGGCTGGTTGATATTCCATTTGCTGGTGATCACCTTGCAGGCGTTTATCTTCATGGTGTTGACCATCGTTTATCTGGGAATGGCGCATACCGAAGAGCATTAAAAGCGGTTTTTTGAGTTTTATCTTTAATTTTCATCAATGAGGAGAGCAGTAAAATGACACCCGATATGGTTGCACAAATTTATGCCTACACCGCGATTGGCGTTGGCGTCATCCTGGCCGCCGCTGGTTTAGGTTCCGCCATCGGCTGGGGCTTGATCTGCGCCAAGACCCTGGAAGGTATTGCGCGCCAGCCCGAGATGCGCCCTGCCTTGATGACCAACATGTTTATCTTTGCCGGTTTGATGGAATCCTTCCCCTTCATCATCTTGGCGTTCGCCATGTGGTTCCTGTTCGCCAACCCCTTCGTTGGTGCCCTGGAAGCTGCGCTCAAGACGGTGGGCGGCTAATTCTGCCGGTTTTGTACGGTGATCATGCCGAGAGGAATGTAACGTGAATATAACCGCAACCCTGATAGCCCAGATGATAGCCTTCGTGCTGTTGATCTGGTTTGTGAACAAGGTGCTGTGGGGACCGATGTCCGCCATGCTGGCCGAGCGCCAGAAACGTATCGCGGATGGTTTGGCTGCGGCGGAAAAGGGCAAACACGACCTTGAGCTCGCCGAGAAGCGTGCCAAGGAAGAGTTGCAGACGGCGAAAGCAAAGGCTGCCGAGATCATGGCCCAGGCCGAGAAGCGTGCCAATGCGATAGTCGATGAGGCCCGGGTTAACGCCCGCGCCGAAGGCGAACGCCAGCTTGCTGCCGCCCAGGCCGAGATCGAGCGCGAAACGAATCGTGCCAAGGAACAGTTGCGGGGTCAGGTGGCATCCGTCGCCATGGCCGGCGCGGCCAGGATCCTCAAGCGCGAAATCGATGCCAAATCGCACGGTGAAGTACTTAACGACGTAATTGCGCAGATCTAGCCATGGCAGAAAAATCTACAGTTGCCCGCCCGTATGCCCAGGCCATTTTTGATCTGGCGCGCAGCCAGGGGGCATTGCGCGAGTGGTCCGATAGCCTGCATCTGGTGACGGCGATTGCCGCTGACGCCAGGGTGCAGCGTCTGATCGCCAATCCGCGGGTCCGTGGTGACCAGTTGCAGGCCTTGCTGCTGGATATCGGCGGCGCGCGATTCACCCCGGGTGTTCAAAACCTGATCAAGGTGTTGGTCGTAAACCGCCGCTTGGTGCTGCTGCCTGAAATTGCGGCGCTCTATGAGCTTTATCGCGCGGAAGCGGAGCGTACCTTGCAGGCTGAGGTGGTTTCCGCATTCCCGGTCAGCGGCGAACAGCAAAAAGATATTGCCGCCGCCCTGAAAAAACGTTTGGGGCGTGACATCAGCCTGACCTGCAAAGTTGACAATGGCCTGGTGGGCGGAGCGATTATCCGCGCCGGTGACTTGGTGATCGACGGTTCAGTGAAGGGGCAGTTGGCCAAGCTCGCCGGTGCTCTGGCGCGCTGAGAGGATAAAATAGGGGCGGTCTTAAACGCCGCGCCCCTAGAAAAATACCGGCGCACCCCGCGCCACGCAAGGTTTCGCTAATTTAAGGTTTATAGAGGATTAGATAATGCAATTGAGCGCTACAGAAATCAGCGAGCTGATTAAACAGCGGATCGAAAAATTCGAGGTGGTGACCGAAGCCCGCACTGAGGGCAGCGTAGTCAGCATCACCGACGGTATTGCGCGTGTCCATGGCTTGGCCGACGTGATGCAGGGTGAAATGATCGAGTTTCCCGGTAACACCTACGGTATGGCGCTCAATCTGGAGCGTGATTCGGTCGGCGCGGTGATTCTGGGCGACTACGAGCACATCAGCGAAGGCGACAGCGTTAAGTGTACCGGCAAGATCCTTGAAGTTCCGGTCGGTGAAGGTCTGCTGGGGCGTGTCGTTGATTCCTTGGGAACCCCGATCGATGGTAAAGGGCCGATCAAAGCCAGCGGTATGTCCCCGATTGAAAAAGTGGCGCCTGGCGTCATCAGCCGCCAGTCGGTGAGCCAGCCGGTGCAGACCGGTCTCAAGGCTATCGACGCGATGGTGCCCATCGGGCGCGGCCAGCGCGAGCTGATCATCGGCGACCGCCAGACCGGCAAGACGGCCGTGGCCATCGACGCCATCATCAACCAGAAAGGTACCGGCGTTAAGTGTATCTATGTGGCAGTTGGCCAGAAGGCCTCCTCGATTGCCGCCGTAGTGCGCAAGCTGGAAGAGCACGGCGCGCTGGCTCACACCATCGTGGTGGCCGCCGGCGCCTCTGACTCCGCCGCCATGCAGTTTATTGCCCCCTACGCCGGCTGCGCGATGGGTGAATATTTCCGCGACCGTGGTGAGGATGCGCTGATTGTCTATGACGATCTGACCAAGCAGGCCTGGGCCTACCGTCAAGTGTCGCTGTTGCTGCGCCGTCCGCCGGGCCGCGAAGCCTATCCCGGCGACGTGTTCTACCTGCATTCACGCCTGCTGGAACGCGCTGCGCGCATCAATGCCGAGCATGTAGAAAAGATCACTAACGGGGAAGTCAAGGGTAAGACCGGCTCACTGACTGCGCTGCCGATCATTGAGACCCAGGCCGGTGACGTGTCGGCATTCGTGCCCACCAACGTGATCTCGATCACCGACGGCCAGATCTTCCTCGAAACCGATTTGTTCAATGCCGGTGTCCGTCCCGCCATCAACGCCGGTCTGTCGGTGTCGCGCGTCGGTGGTGCAGCCCAGACCAAGATCATCAAGAAGCTCGGCGGCGGTGTGCGTCTTGACCTCGCCCAGTACCGCGAGCTTGCGGCATTCGCCCAGTTTGCGTCCGACCTGGATGAGACTACCCGCAAGCAGATCGAACGCGGCCAGCGCGTAACCGAGCTGATGAAGCAGAAACAGTACGCGCCGCTCTCCGTTGCCGAGCAGGCGTTGTCGTTGTTTGCTGCCAGCGAAGGCTTCCTGGATGATGTGGACCGCAAAAAGGTCGTGGATTTCGAGCAGGCCCTGCATGCCTATGCCAGAGCCAATAGCGCCGATTTGTTGGATCTTATCAATAAGACCGGCGATTATAACAACGATATCGCCAACGGCATGCGCGAGACGATCAAGGCCTTCAAGGCGAGCAGCGTCTGGTAACCAGGAGCAGATAAATGGCCGTCGGTAAAGAAATCCGCACCAAGATCAAGAGCGTAAAAAATACGCAAAAGATCACCCGCGCCATGGAAATGGTGGCCGCCAGCAAGATGCGCAAGGCGCAGGATCGCATGGGCGCCGCGCGCCCTTATGCGGAGAAGATCCGCAATGTGATCGGTCATCTGGCGCACGCGCACCCGGAGTACAAGCATCCTTATTTGCAGGAGCGGGAAGTCAAAAAGGGTGTAGGGTTTATCATCATTTCTTCTGACCGTGGCCTGTGCGGTGGACTGAACGCCAATATGTTCAAGGCCACCGTGCGCGCCATGCGCGAATGGAATGACAAAGGTGTCAAGATCGATTTGTGCACCATTGGTGCCAAAGCCAACGCATTCTTCAAGCGTCTGGGCGGCAATGTCATCGCTCAGGCCTCGCACTTGGGCGATACGCCGCAGGTGGCGGACCTGATCGGGGTGGTGAAGGTCATGCTGGATGCCTACGATGCTGGCCAGATTGACCGGCTGTTCCTGGTGTACAACGAGTTCGTGAACACCATGACGCAGCGGCCCCACGTCGAGCAACTGCTGCCGATTCATGGCGTGGAAGACCCGCAGCTCAAGCATCATTGGGATTATCTCTACGAGCCGGACGCCAAAGACGTGCTGGACGGTTTGTTGATGCGTTATATCGAATCGCTGGTCTATCAGGGCGTGGTGGAAAATCTCTCCTGCGAACAGGCGGCACGCATGGTGGCGATGAAGAGCGCCTCCGACAACGCGGGGAATCTGATTGGCGATTTGCAGTTGGCCTACAACAAGGCGCGTCAGGCGGCGATTACCCAGGAATTGTCCGAGATCGTGGCGGGTGCTGCGGCCGTTTAACAAGTGGTTGGGGTGAACCCCATCCGCATCGTTTTTTATCTTTTGTGTGAGGAACTGAAGCAATGAGTTCGGGCAAAGTGGTACAGATTATCGGCGCCGTAGTCGACGTGGAATTTCCGCATGATGCGATGCCCAAGATTTATGATGCGCTGATGGTGACGGACGCAGGTCTGACGCTGGAGGTACAGCAGCAGATCGGCAACGGCGTGGTGCGTACCATCGCCATGGGTTCGACCGACGGGCTGCGCCGCGAACTTGCGGTAACCAATTCCGGAGCGCCGATTTCCGTGCCGGTGGGCAAACAGACGCTGGGCCGTATCATGGACGTGCTGGGCAACCCGATTGATGAGAAAGGCCCGGTTGGCGAGGAGCAGCGCTGGGGTATTCACCGCAAGGCACCTGCCTTTGATGAGCTGGCTGCATCCACGGATTTGCTGGAAACCGGCATCAAGGTGATCGATCTGGTATGTCCCTTTGCCAAGGGCGGCAAGGTCGGCCTGTTCGGCGGCGCCGGGGTAGGCAAGACAGTGAACATGATGGAGCTGATCCGCAATATCGCTATTGAGCACAGCGGTTATTCGGTGTTTGCCGGCGTCGGTGAGCGTACCCGTGAAGGTAATGACTTCTACCACGAAATGAGCGAGAGTAACGTGCTCGACAAGGTGGCGCTGGTCTATGGCCAGATGAACGAGCCGCCCGGCAACCGTCTGCGCGTAGCGCTGACGGGTCTGACCATGGCCGAATTCTTCCGTGAGGAAGGGCGCGATGTGCTGCTGTTCATTGACAATATTTACCGTTATACCCTGGCCGGTACCGAAGTCTCCGCGCTGCTGGGACGTATGCCCTCCGCAGTGGGCTACCAGCCGACGCTGGCGCTGGAAATGGGCGTGCTGCAAGAGCGTATCACCTCCACCAAGACCGGTTCGATCACCTCCATTCAGGCGGTATACGTGCCCGCCGATGACTTGACCGATCCGTCGCCAGCCACCACCTTTGCTCACTTGGACGCCACAGTGGTTTTGTCGCGTCAGATTGCCGAGCTGGGTATTTATCCTGCTATTGATCCTCTGGACTCCACCAGCCGCCAGCTTGACCCGCTGGTTATCGGCCAGGAGCACTATGACGTGGCCCGCGCCGTGCAGGGTACCTTGCAGCGTTACAAGGAGCTCAAGGATATCATTGCGATTCTGGGTATGGATGAGCTGTCCGAAACCGACAAGCTCACCGTGTCCCGCGCGCGCAAGATCCAACGCTTCCTGTCGCAGCCGTTTTTCGTCGCCGAAGTATTTACCGGCAGCCCAGGCAAGTACGTGTCGCTGAAGGACACCATTGCCGGCTTCAAAGGCATCGTCAATGGTGAGTATGATCACTTACCGGAGCAGGCCTTCTACATGGTTGGCACCATTGAAGAGGCCATTGAAAAGGCCAAGAAACTCTAATCCGGTAGTCCACGCAGGAGTAAAATATGGCTATGACCATGCACGTAGACATCGTTAGCGCAGAGGCGGAAATCTTCTCCGGTCCTGCGCATATGGTGTTCGCGCCCGGAGTAATGGGCGAGCTCGGTATCATGCCGCGCCATGCCCCGCTCCTCACCCGCCTCAAACCGGGTGAGGTAAGGGTGCGCACCCCTGAGGGTGAAGAAGAGTTCTTCTATGTTTCCGGTGGTGTTCTGGAAATTCAGCCGCACAGTATCACTATTCTCAGCGACACCGCACAGCGCGCCAAGGATCTTGATGAGGCGGCGGCGCTTGAGGCCAAGCACCATGCCGAACAGAGATTGCAGGATCAGGTTTCTGAGTTTGATTATGCTCAGGCTCAAACTGAGCTTGCCGAGGCAATGGCGCAACTGCAGGCCATACAAAAGTTGCGCAAGAAGCTGGGCCGTTAAGCTTCGAGCCTCAATCTGAAACAAACGGCCAAAGATCCACGCACGGATCTTTGGCTATGATTTAATCCCTTCTGAATTTCGGCTACCTCTCTGTAATATCGAGGTCTGCTGCCATTGTCAAACATGACAGGAACTGCATAACAAGCACATCCATTCGGCGGGCGCCTTGGCAAGATCTGGTGTTCCCTCTGCATTCTCTGTGCGCTCTGCGGTGAATCACCGTTTTTAGGTTGATTCAGAGGTTTCGCGGCACAAGGGCGTGGTTGAAAAATTCTTCGAATGAATTTTTCAGAATCTTCTTAAATTAAGCCATAAGCCTGGGGGCGGAAAGCACGCCAGGGGAGGTGCGGCGTTTTGTTTCACCCTGTCAGCGCCATGAACCGGCCCGTTGACTCAAGACCCATGAAGGGGCGGGTTACCGCCTCAATGATGATGCCCACCATCACCATGCACATGCCGATGAGAGATTTCTTCCGCCGACGCCGCACGTACGTCAACCACCTCTATTTCAAAGGTCAGCGTTTTGCCCGCCAAAGGGTGGTTGGTATCCACGTCAATCGTTTTGAGCCCTGCCTTAACCACAACAACCTCACGCGGGCCGTCGTTGGTATTCACCTGCACCACCATGCCTGGCTTATAGGCAATTTTTCTGCCGGCAGGGTTGACCACGTGTTTAATCGATACCCTCTGTTGTGAATTTTCCCGTCTCACACCATAGGCCTGTTCTGGTGGCAGCGTTACCGTAAACTTGTCACCAGCCTGCTTGCCCGCCAGCGCGTCTTCCAGTCCAGGTAGCATTCCGTGATGTCCATGCAAATAAACCACGGGATTACCCTGATGCGAGTCTTCCAAAACCTCTGTGCCAGGCTCACTCAACCGATAATGAAACGTCACCACTTTGTTGGTTTCAATCAACATGCTTGTTTTCTCCAGATGCTTTAACCTAAAAACGGCAGTTGACCGCTTCTCTGGGCGGCTAGCAATATGTTTCTAATAAATTTTATTCTGCCCTGCAGGCTTACCCGTTTGGTTAGTCCGCTACAGGGCGGATTGCACGATTTTCAGTGCGCATGGCAGCGTTGCAACTCCTTGGAATGGAGCAACCATTCCAAGGAGTTGCGCCTCATTGTGCCCTTCACCCCGAAAACCGTGCACTCCACCCCGTCCAACTGCCGTTTTTAGGTTTAATTTTGCCTTGTCCGCAATTTTACTACCAAACGTGGCACATGGCTCGTAGCGTTTTAAGGAATCGCTGATTTATTCGGTATCTCTGCGATACAAGGGCGTCTACTCTCGATTTGGAAATGAAATCACGTCCATGGCCGGTTTCCCCATTGATGCAAGACCAGACCCACCATGATCAATGCCGCACCCGCCCAGACTTGCATGCCTACATGCTCACCATTCAAGAAAGACCCCAGCAGCAAGGCTGTCACCGGCGTTATCAAGGTTATCAAGGCGATGCGTCCTACCGCCATGTGTTTGAGGGCATAGTAATACAGTATAAAACCCAGCACAGAGCCTACCGTCCCTAAATAGACGATGGACAACATCGCGCGAATGGGCAATGCCCGTGGCAGCGCGCCCTCCGCCAGCATCCACGTCGTCAAATACAGCGGCGCTGCCACCAATAGACCACCCCCCGTTACTGCCATGGCAGGCAAATCCGCACCGATGCGTTTAATCCACACGGCGCTTACCGCATGCAGAAATACAGAAAGTAGCACGGCCGCCATGCCTAATACCGCGAAGGTGTCCGTACGCGCGCCCACGCCGAAGATAACCGCCAGCCCCGCTACGCCTGCCGCCATGCCCGCAAGCTTGCCTGGTGTAACGCTGCTTTCACCCAAAAACACAGCGGCCAGCACACCTGTCATCAATGGCGTCAATCCATACAAAACCGAGATCAAGCCTGAGGGAATATACTGCGCACCCCAATAAACGCTGATCATAGAACCATAGATACCCAGCCCGGCCGCCACATAGGTGCGCCGCGCGTTTTTATACCAAGGCATGTCGACACGTAGCGCGCGGACGAGCGCCAGACAGAGTGCGGCGCCAAGCAACATACGCCCGGTCACCCCAAACAAAAACCCGCCGCCCTCACTGCTCCACTTGATCGCCAAAGGCGTGGTGGACCAAATGAGAATGACGCCGATAAAAGCGGCCGGTACAGACACGGCTTTCTCTCCTTGATGATGACGCCAAAAACAAAAAGGCCGCGGAACATGGGTTCTGCGGCCTTCGGAATACTACTGACTAATACTAAATGATCAGCGGGTTAAATCCCTCCAGCACGCAAGCGCACGCCATGCGCGCAGCTTGGGCAAGCAACGTGCCGCGGGAATAGCCATTGAATGGAGATTGGTAAACATGCTGTGAGTCTGCCAGCACATAAATTTATATGCAAGCGAAAACTGACAGAGTGAAAAAATGCAGCGGAGCTTCACATGTCCAAATCACTTCCCGCGCCACCCCTGGATTTGCTTGCGGATCAGCGGTAATGCCGCTTGCGCCGCCTTCTCTCCTTCCAGAATAGCAAGATGCTTGCTTTCGAAATCGGTGGCGCCGATCATGCCAGTGTTAGGGCGGATCACTATGTCGGCGCCGGCCAACTCATAGCTGCTGATCGATTGACCCATGATGGTGAAGGTCTGCAACAGGACGTCCAGCGTATCTTCGATTTTGGCATTGCCTGGCTTTTTGGAGATATCTACCGCGATCACTATATCAGCACCGAGGGTTCGCGCCGCGTTGACAGGAACGGGGCTGACCAACCCGCCGTCCACATATTCGTGTCCGGCAATCGAGACCGGTTGAAACACGCCTGGCACGCTGCTGGAGGCGCGCACCGCCATGCCGGTATTGCCGCGCCGGAACACGATCATCTCCCCGCTTTGCAAGTCGGTAGCCACGGCGGCATAGGGCTTGGGCAAATTCTCTATGCCCCGGTTCTGCAGCGCCTTGTTTATAAATGCCTGTAGTTGCTCGCCCTTGATGAAGCCGCGAGACGGCAGCATATAATCGCTGACGCTGGATTCCTCCAGCTGGAATGCGATTTTCTGTAGATCAAAGCCGCTATACCCGCCGGCGTACAACGCACCGACCACGCTTCCGGCGCTGGTGCCGACCACCATATCCGGCACGATACCCTGCGCCTCCAGAACCTTGATGACACCGATGTGAGCGAATCCCCGCGCCGCTCCACCACCCAGCACCAAAGCAATCTTCGGTGGTGGCGGCGGCTTGACGGCCGCTGGCGGAGGCATGGGCGGCACCTCCTTTACTACTACAGGAGCAGCACAGGCGGCCACGAGCCAGATTATTAGCGGGAAGCATAGCCGGCGGATTAAAGAGAACATGGAAAAGTGCCAGGGTCCCCTGCATTCGGCATTCATGTATGTACGTTTTATGATCAACCTACCCCCTCGATGAGGATCAAAGCTAACGCTGGTCCGCCAACCTACACGTCCCTGCCCGCAATCTGCCCTTTGATTTCCAGCGCCACGGCCAACGCGCTCTCCACCGAGGCATCCACACAGGTATAGTGACCCATTTTGCGCCCTGGGCGGGCTTCACGTTTGCCGTAGAGATGGAGTTTGGTTTGGGGATGGATAAGCAGGTGTTCCCACTGCGGCGCGTCCTTGCCCCACAGGTCGCCGAGGAGATTGACCATCACGGCAGGGGTGAGCAAGCGGGTATCGCCGAGCGGCAAGCTGCACAGGGCGCGCACCTGTTGTTCGAACTGATTTGTAACGCAGGCGTCCAGCGTGTAGTGGCCGCTGTTGTGGGGGCGCGGCGCCATTTCGTTGATAAGCAGACGTCCGTCGTGCAGCACGAAAAATTCCACTGCCAGCACGCCGCAATATTCGAGCTGCTCCGCCAGCGCAACGGCCGTCTGCGTGGCGTTGCGCGCCAGGTCACCGGAGATGCGCGCGGGGACGATACTCACGCCGAGGATGCCGTCGTGGTGCTGGTTTTCAGCCACGGGATAGACAGCCGTTTGACCGTCCGCGCCGCGCGCCAGCACCACGGAGACTTCCCGTTCCAGCGGCAGCAACTCCTCCAGCACGCAGGGCACGCCGCCCATCTCATCAAAGGCCGCCAGCGCCTCTTCAACGCTGTTCACCCGCGCCTGGCCCTTGCCGTCGTAACCAAACTGGCTGACCTTGAGCAGGGCGGGTGCGCCAATCTGCTGCATCGCCTGGACTATCTCTTGCCGGGAGCGGATCACCGCGAAGCGGGCACAAGGGAAACCGTTCGCCGCCAGGTAATTCTTTTCCGTGATGCGATCCTGGGCTACCGCCACTGGCTCCGCCGCTGGACGCACAGCGCAGAATTGGGCGAGAAAACGCAAGGTATCGGCAGGGACATTTTCGAATTCGGTGCTGATGGCGGCACACGTTTTAGCTAGCTGTTCCAGCGCCCTCGTGTCAGAAAAGCCGGCAACGATATGGACGTCGGCAAAGTGCGCCGCCGGACTGTCAGGGTCGGGGTCCAGAACAGCGACCCGATAGCCCATGGTACGCGCCGCGACGGCAAACATGCGGCCCAGCTGGCCACCACCAAGGATGCCTAGCATCGCACCCGGCAGTATCATTGCGGCGCGGGCAGTTCCATCGCCAAAACAGTTTCTTTCTGGCGGGCGCGAAAGGCGTTGAGGCGTTGCGCAAGATCGGGATCAATGCGCGCCAGCAGGGCAGCGGCAAACAAGCCGGCATTGGCGGCACCCGCCTCACCGATGGCGAAAGTGGCGACAGGAATGCCCTTGGGCATCTGCACGATGGAAAGCAGGGAGTCCATGCCATTGAGGTGTTTGGAAGGTACTGGCACACCGAGCACCGGCACGATGGTTTTGGCGGCCAGCATCCCCGGCAGATGCGCCGCACCACCCGCGCCCGCAATGATGCAGGCGAGGCCGCGCCCCTCGGCGGTCTCGGCATAGTGAAACAGGAGATCGGGTGTGCGGTGCGCCGACACCACTTTGGCTTCATACGGAATGCCAAAGGCGTCCAACTGCTTGGCCGCGTGCTGCATGACATCCCAGTCACTGTTGCTGCCCATCACCACGCCAACCAATGGGTTGCTCATGTCTTCGATCTTTGTTTTCTGTTGTGGCGCGCCCGAGAGGATTCGAACCTCTGACCTTTGGGATCGGAACCCAACACTCTATCCAACTGAGCTACGGGCGCGGAATCGCGTAGAATAACTTATTATTGGGGATAACGTCCAGATACAGCCTCTTCCAATATGAAATGAGTCTGAAGTGGTTACGTATTTCCAACATGGAATGAGTCTGAGAGACTAAGATTCTAATCGGTCATTATGCAA
>LNFM01002361.1_pt1 | contig 63119 bp, 55 predicted proteins | sample 596031 | NCBI WGS metagenome assembly LNFM01 (sample SAMN04254537, study PRJNA301005) | activated carbon metagenome | isolation source: dual media filters at the Ann Arbor, Michigan drinking water treatment plant | place: USA: Ann Arbor
GACAGCCGGATGCCGTTCTCGCCGACCAGCGTGTCGTAGCCGGCGTCCATGCGCTCGATGAACTCGTGCGCGCCGGCGGCCTTCGCGGCGGCGATGACCGCCTCGCGCGACGTCCCGGCCATGTCGCCGTAGGCGATGTTCGCCGCGACGGTATCGTTGAACAGGGTGACATCCTGGCTGACCAGCGCGATGTTCCGGCGCAGGCTGGCCAGGGTGAAGCCGGCGCTGTCGCGGCCGTCGAACAGGATGCGTCCCTGGCCCGGCGCATGGAAGCGCGGGATCAGGTTGGCGATCGTCGTCTTGCCGCTGCCCGAGGTGCCGACCAGCGCCACCGTCTCGCCCGGCGCGACCGAGAACGAGATGTCGTCCAGTGCCGGGGGCTGCCTTTCGTCGGTGGCCGGATACCGGAAGCCGACCGACTCGAAGCGCACCGCGCCCGACAGCCGTCCTGCATCGACCGTCCCCGGATCGGGTTCCGCCGGCGTGTCGATCACCTCGAACACCGTCTGCGCCGCGGCCAGGCCGCGCTGCAGGTACTCGTTGATGCTGGTCAGCCGCTTCAGCGGCGCGGTCAGCAGCAGCATCGCGGTGACGAACGCGATGAACGCCCCGACCGTGGTCTGGTCCTGCATCGCGCGGTTGGCCGCGATGTAGACCACGGTGGACACCGCGATCGCCGCGACCATCTGCACGATCGGCACGTTGGAGGCGGCGGCGATCACCTGCTTCATCGTGTAGCGGCGCATCCGGTTGGACACGTCGAAGAAGCGCTGCCGCTCGAAATCCTGGCCGCCGAACACCTTGACCACCTTCTGGTTCTCCACCGTCTCCTGGAGCACATGGGTGATGTCGCCCATCGAGCGCTGCGCACCGAGGCTCGCTTCGCGCAGGCGGCGGCTGACCAGGCGGACGATCCAGGCGATCAGCGGCGCCATCGCGAACACGATCAGGGTCAGTTGCCAGTCGAGCCAGAGCAGCACGCACAGCAGCGCGATGATGGTCACGCCGTCCTTCACGATGATGGTGATCGCATCGGTGGCCGCGGTGGTGACCTGCGCGGCGTCGTAGGTGAGGCGCGAGATCAGGTTGCCGCTGGCATGGCGTTCGTAGAACGAGGCGGGCAGCCGCACCAGGTTGTCGAACATCCGGGTGCGCAGGTCGAGCACCACGCGGCTGCCGACATACTGCGTGCAGTAGCTGCCGACGAAGGTGGCCACGCCGCGCACCGCGAACAGGCCGATCAGCAGCACCGGGATCAGCGTGATCCACTTCGGGTCGCGTTCGACGAAGGTGCCGTCCAGGATCGGCTTCATCACCGCCGGCAGCGCCGCCTCGCTGGCCGCGACCACGACCATGCCGAGGATCGCGCAGGCGAAGATCCAGGCATGCGGCTTCACGAAGCCGAGCAGGCGGCGGTACAGCGCCACGCTGTCGACGGGCGGTGCGGGGGCAGGCGCGGGGCCAGCCAAACCGGCGGAGGGTTGCTTCGAAGAAGCCACGGCAGGGAGGACAGCCGATCGACCGGCCCCGGAGACGTCCCGCGGCAGGCGGGCGAAGCGGGCATTATGCCCGACCGCCCGACCCTGCCGCGGGAAGTCGCCTCGCGGCAGTCCCCGCCTCCGCGCCCCGGTCAGCGGAACCGGTACGCGACCGTGGCCAGCGCCGTGCGCCCCGGCAGTGGATACGCGTTGAAACGGTCGGGCGTGGAGGCAGACGTGGAACGCACCGCGTAGTTGAAGTAGCGGCGGTCGAGCGCATTGTTCACCGCCAGCGCGAACTGCCAGTTGCGGTTGTCCCACGCTGCCCGCAGGTCCACCAGCATGTACCCGGGGATGCGTGCCGCCAGCGTGTTGCCCTCGTCGTTCTCCATCACCGCGCTGGACAGCCTGCGCAGGCTGCCCGACAGGGTCAGCTCGGCCACTGGCTTCCAGGACGCACCGACCGCGAACTGGTGCGACGGCACCAGCGGCACCGTACGGCCGGCGAGCACGATGTTGGTCTGCCCGAACGGCGCCGTGCCGGGCAGCACGCCTTCCCGGAACCGGGCCTCGATGTAGGTGTAGGCCATCGTCAGGCGCAGCGCCGGCGCCGCCTGCCACCAGCCCCCGAGTTCGGCACCCTGCCGGCGCAGCGCCGGCAGGTTGGTGTTGCCGATGCCCGAGGTGAACGGGTCGAGGCGGATCTCGTCGTCGACATCGAGGCGGTGCAGCGCCAGCCGTGCACCCGCGGTCGGTGTCGCATAGTCGAGCCCGACCTCGCCACCGTTGGCGACCTGCGGACGCAGGAACTGGAACTGCCGGGTGAAGGCCGTGGTGGTGCCGTAGATCTCGTCGATGTTGGCGAAGCGGAAGCTGCGCCCGGCCCTGCCCAGCACCGACCATCCTCCGCCGAGCGACTGACGCGCGCCCAGCTCCCACGCATGCTGGTAGAGCGTCTGGCTGCCCACCCCGGCGGACGAGCCCCCCGCCCCGCCAGGCGCCGCGGGATCGTGGACATCGGTCGCGTTCGACGCGTAGCGCTCCCGGCGCAGCCCGCCGGTGAACGTGGTCCCGGTACCGGCGAAGGCGACGGTGCTCGCCACGTAGACGGCGGCATTGTCCTGCGTGGCACCGACGGTGTTGGACGGCCGGGCGATGTTGCCCGGCGAATTGCTCGCCACCAGCCGGTAGTCCCAGCGGTAGACATCGATGCCGACGGTGGTCGACACGCTGGCCGGCCCGAGCGCGTTCATGAAGCGCACGCGGGGCGTGATCGCCAGCACCGACAGGTCGCGCTCGGAGTAGTTCGGGAAGCCGGCGAAGTCGAAGTACGCATCCTGCTGCTTGTTGCGCCAGCCGATGCCCAGGTTGAACTCGCCGGCATCGAACACCCGGTCGAAGTCGAGGCTGGCCCGTGCACCGTCGCGCACCGCGTAGTCGAGCGGCGTCGAGGTGCCGCGCGGGTTGGACGCGACCTGGTCCACGCCCGCCGAGGGCTGCACCTGGCGCACGCCCGGCAGGCGGCTGTTCTGCCGGTCGAGCGAGAGCCGGGCGGTCAGGGTGTTCGGCCCGTCGCGCCAGCGCAGGTCGGCCTGGCCGACATGCTGCATGCTTGCGCTGTTCGCCCGCCAGCCGTCGGTCTCGACGTGCGTCGCATACAGCCGCAACGACAGCGGCCCGCTGCCGAGGTTGCCGTTGACCGTGGCCGATCCGGTGGACAGGCTTCCGCCCTGCAGCGTGAGTTCCGCCGATCGTTCCCCGGCCCGCGGCAGGCGGGTGATCACGTTGATCACGCCGGCCGTCGCACCCGCGCCGTACTGCACCGCGCCGCTGCCGCGCAGGATCTCCACCCGTTCGATCGAGGTCAGCGGCAGCGTCGACCAGGACACCGCCGACAGGTCGGTGTCGTTGAGCGGCCGGCCGTCGATCAGTACCAGGGTGTTCTGCCCGGCGACCGCGCCGAAGCCGCGCAGGTCGACAGTCGCGCCGGCGGCGCCGCCGCCGTAGAGCTCGCGCACCGTGATGCCGGGTTGCAGGGCCAGCAGTTCCGGCAGCGTGCGCGCGGGCGCACTGGCGATCTCCTCGCGCGGGATCACGCTCAGGTTGACCGGCCGTTCGCCGGCCGGCTCCTCGAAGCGGGTGGCGGTGACGACGACCTCGCGCAGCGAGACCGGGGTGGGCTGCGCGATCGCCGGATGCGACGCGAGGCAGCACACCGCGACCGACAGCGCGGCGGCGGGGCGGGGGTTGAAGCGCTTCATGTGTCTGCTCCTGGCAGCGGCGCGCCCTCCGCACGCCGGTATCCGACAGCGGCCCCGCATCGAGCACCGTCGTCGAACCATGCCGGCCCCGCATCCGCAGCCGGCTGCGGGAGCGCCTTCAGGTCGACCGGTCGCCACCCGCAACGGTCCGCTGCCGACCACTGCCTGTCCCGGTTTCGGACCCCAGGGCAGCGATCTTCGTCCCTGGCCGGTCTCCGGGCTCGCGAGTCTTGACATGCCGCCTTCCCATGGTCATCCCACAGTGGCTTGTTGGCATGTCCGCACTCGCTTACCGTTGCGGGGGCAGCACCGGCTTCATGGCCGATCGCCCGATCGGCCATTCACCGGTTTCCCGTTTAACCCCGCCAGTGGAAGCGGCAGGGCACCTGGAACATGCAGCCAGTATATACGCTCGCACCGCTTTGACGCGCGGCGCCCGATTCCCCTATAGTCAGGTCATGGATCTCGACCTCAAGGGCCTTGAAGAGCGTGTCGCGCAGCTCATCGAGCTGAGCCGCCGGCTTCGCGCCGAGAACGGCAGCCTGCGCCAGCAGCTGGTCATCGCCCACAACGACAACAAGCAGCTCGGCGAACGCATGGAGGCGGCTCGCCTGCGTGTCGAGTCGCTGCTGGAGCGCATGCCGCCGGCGGCGCCGCGGGACCCGGAGTGACACCTTGAACATCGATCCACAGGCGGGCGCAAGACATGGGTGAGGCACGGCTCTCGGCAGACGGAAAGGCACTCGAGGTGACCATCCTCGGCCGCGAGCTGCGCATCGCCTGCCCGCCCGGCCAGGAGCAGGAACTGCTCGACGCGGTCACCTATCTCGACAACAAGATGCGCGACATCCGCGACGGCGCCAAGGTGATGGGCGCGGAACGCGTGGCCATCATGGCTGCGCTCAACATCGCGCATGAACACCTGACCACGCGCGTGGCCGGTCCGCTCGATGTGTCCGAGTTGCGTCGCCGCGTCACCGTGCTGAATACTTCGCTCGACGAAGCGCTTTCGGAACAGGACAAGCTGTTCTAGTGGTGTAGTCTCGGTGCTTCAGTTCGCGCGTCGAGTGCCGTTGTAACAGTTCAATCCCCTGTGGTGCCGTACGGATCGGAATCTCTTGAACCAATGCGGTAACTCCGGTTGCCGACCTACAGAGCGCTGTGTGCGCGTCCCACGCCGGACGTACCTGAGGTGCTCGGAAGGTGACCACTCTTGAACCTGATGGTTCAAGACTCGGGTCCGGATGGTATCCGCAGGGGTCCCCTATTCGCCTTTCGCGGCTCGGTGCTGCACTTCCCGTCGGATCCACGATCCGGCCCGGACGGCACCGAGTACTTCGAAGACGGCCTGCTGGTGGTCGAACACGGACGGGTGCAGCGCATCGGACCTGCAGCCGGGCTGCTGGCCGCGCTGCCGGCCGGCACGCCGGTCACCGACCATACCGGCTGCCTGATCCTGCCCGGGTTCGTCGATACCCATATCCACCACGCGCAGACCGATGTCATCGCATCGGGCGGCAGCACGCTGCTCGAGTGGCTCGAGCGCCATACGTTCCCGGTGGAGCGCGGCTTCGCCGACGCGGACTGCGCCCGCGCGACCTCCGCGTTCTTCCTCGACGAGCTCGCGCGCAACGGCACCACCACCGCGCTGGTGTTCGGCACCGTGCATCGCACGTCGATCGACGCGCTGTTCGAGGCAGCCGCGGCACGCAACCTGCGCCTGGTCGCCGGCAAGGCGATGATGGACCGCAACTGCCCGGAAGACCTGCGCGACACCCCGCGCTCGGCCTATGACGAGTCCAGGGCGCTGATCGAGCGCTGGCACGGCAACGGCCGGCTCGGCTATGCGATCACGCCCCGCTTCGCCTGCACCTCCTCGGAGGCACAGCTCACGCTGGCAGGGCAACTGGCCCGGGAGCGCCCCGACGTGATGGTGCAGGGCCATGTCGCCGAGAACGTCGACGAAGTTGCCTGGGCGCGTTCGCTGTTCCCGCAGGCGCGCAGCTACCTCGACATCTACGAGCGCTACGGCCTGCTGCGACGCTCGGTCTATGCGCATTGCATCCACCTGGACGACGAGGACCGGCGGCGCATGGCGCTGGCGCAGGCGGCGGTCGCGTTCTGCCCGACCTCGAACCTGTTCCTCGGCAGCGGCCTGTTCGACCTCGCCGCGGCAGATGCAGCCAGCGTGCAGGTGAGCCTCGCGACCGACGTCGGCGCCGGCACCAGCTTCAGCATGCTGCGCACCATGGCCGAGGCCTACAAGGTGGCGCGCATGACCGGCCAGCAGCTGTCGGCACAGCGGGCGTTCCATCTGGCGACGATGGGTGGCGCGCGCGCGCTCGGGCTGGACGACCGGATCGGCAGCTTCCTGCCCGGCCGCGAGGCCGATTTCGTGGTGCTCGACCCGGCGGCAACCGCCATCGGCGCGCGCCGCGACGCGCGGGCGCGCACGCTGGAGGAACGCCTGTTCGCGCTGATGATCCTCGGCGACGATCGGAACGTGCGGCAGACCTACATCATGGGCGTCCCGGCCATCGCCGGCCGCTGAGCGGCGGCCTGCCACCGAACGACCACACCGGAGCCACCGATGCACGCGGTCGATGCACTGCCCTGCCCGTTCCGGTTCGAGCCGGAGAACACCGCGCTGATCGTGATCGACATGCAGCGCGACTTCATCGAGCCCGGCGGCTTCGGCGAGACGCTGGGCAACGATGTCGCGCAACTCGCCGCGATCGTGCCCACGGTGGCCGCACTGATCGCCTGGTGCCGGGCGCATGGCGTGCGCGTGCTGCATACCCGCGAGGGGCATCGTCCGGACCTGTCGGACTGCCCGCCGGCGAAGCGGAGGCGCGGCGCCCCGGCGCTGCGTATCGGCGACCCAGGCACGATGGGCCGCATCCTGGTCGATGGTGAGCCGGGCAACGACATCCTTCCCGCCGTCGCGCCGGCATCCGGCGAGACGGTGATCGTCAAGCCGGGCAAGGGCGCGTTCCACGCAACGCCGCTGGACGAAATGCTGCGGCAGCAGGGCATCACCCACCTGCTGTTCGCCGGCGTCACCACCGAAGTCTGCGTGCAGACGACGATGCGCGAGGCGAACGACCGCGGCTACGACTGCCTGCTGGTGGAGGATGCCTGTGCCAGCTACTTCCCCGCATTCCACCAGGCGACGCTCGAGATGGTGCGCGCGCAGGGCGGGATCGTCGGCTGGACGGCACCGTTCGCGCGGTTGGTCGCGGCCGGCTGAGCGAGCGATAACGCCCCTGCGAGTCACTTTTTCGCGCCCGTCGGCGTTGGCATCAGCCGGCTTCTACGCGACTCCGAAGGTTCTTCGCCTCGCGCAGCAGGTTCGGCTTCACATCAGCGAGTACAGCAGCCAGTCACGCGACACGGACAAGGTCCTTCTGTACGTGCTGCCGTGCACGGGGCTTGAGCCCTCGCTCGGTCACGAGGTCCACCGAGCGGCCCAGCAGCGCCTGAAGATAGTCCTGCAGCTTGAAATAACCGTCGTAGGTCGCATCCCCATCGAACTCGACGAGGACGTCTACGTCGCTGTCGTCCCGCAACTGGTCGCGGGCAGCCGAGCCGAACAGGCTCAGCTGCTTCACGCCAAAGCGCTGCGCAAGCTCTTGGCGATGGGCAGACAACGTGCGAAGTATCTGATCTCGATCCGGGGCCATGCTGCCTCCATGACCGGAGTTTAGCCCAACACCGATCGCCAACCCGCAGCGCCGATGCCAGGCCAACTCGATATACTTTGCCCGTCCCTCCCGCAGAGATTACCGTCCCGCCCATGCGCCACTGGCTGATGAAGTCCGAACCCGATGTCTTCGGCATCGACCAACTCGCGAAGGAACCGGGACGCACGGCGGCCTGGTGGGGCGTGCGCAACTACCAGGCGCGCAACTTCATGCGCGACGACATGGCGGTCGGCGACCTCGCGTTCTTCTATCACTCGAGCTGCGCGGAACCGGGCATCGCCGGCATCATGAAGGTGGCGAAGAAGGCCTACCCGGACATCACCCAGTTCGATCCGGCCAGCGAGTACCACGACCCGAAGTCCACGCCCGAGGCACCGCGCTGGATGAACGTCGACATGAAGCTGGTGAAGAAGACACGGCTGGTGCCGCTGGCCGAACTGCGGGCCCATCCGGAACTGGCCGGCCTGCGCATCCTGCAGCGGGGCAACCGGTTGTCGATCACGCCGGTCGAGCCGGCCGAATGGGAATTCATCGCCGGGCTGATCGAACGGGCGGGCTGATCCCGGTCAGACGATGCCGTCGCGCTTCAGGCGTTCGATGTCGTCCGCGGTCATCGACAACCGCTTCGACAACACCTCGGCCGTGTGCTGGCCGAGCGTCGGCGGCGCCGTCTCGTAGGTGATAGGTGTCGCCGAGAAGCGCATCGGGCTCGCCACCATCGGCACCTTGCCGGCGGTCGGATGCGGCACCTCTATGCGCATGCCGCGCGCGATGACCTGCGGCTCCTCGAACACCTGCTTCAGGTCGTTGATCGGGCCGTTGGGCACGCCCGCGCCTTCGAGCGCGGCGACCCAGTCCTTCGTCGTGCGCTTCGCGAACACCGCATCGAGCGTCTCGGTGAGCACCGTACGGTTCTCGACCCGCTTGCCGTTGGTCGCGAAGCGCGCATCGCTGGCAAGTTCCGAGCACCCAGCCACCTCGCAGAACTTCCGGAACAGGTTGTCGTTGCCGCAGGCGAGGATGATCGCGCCATCGGAGGTGCGGAACGTCTGGTAGGGCACGATGTTCGGATGGGTGTTGCCCAGCCGGGCCGGCGCCTCGCCGGTCGCCAGGTAGTTCATGCCCTGGTTCGACAGGAAGGCGACCTGGGTGTCGAGCAGGGCCATGTCGATGTACTGGCCCTTGCCGGTCACCGCGCGGTGCGCGATCGCGGCGCACACCGCGATCGACGCGTACATGCCGGTCATGATGTCGACGATGGGCACGCCGACTCGCTGCGGTCCGCCGCCCGGCAGGTCGTCGCGCTCGCCAGTCACGCTCATCAGCCCGCCCATTCCCTGGGCCATGAAGTCGTAGCCCGGCCGGTCCTTGTACGGACCGGTCTGGCCGAAGCCGGTGATCGAGCAGTAGATCAGCCCCGGGTTCTCCTTCGACAGGTCTTCATAGCCCAGCCCGTAGCGCGCAAGGTCGCCGACCTTGTAGTTCTCGAGCAGCACGTCGGACTGCGCGGCCAGCCGGCGCACGATCTGCTGCGCCTCGGGCTTCGACAGGTCGAGCGTCACCGACTGCTTGCCGCGATTGGCACAGACGAAATAGGCGGCCTCGGCGGTGTCGTTGCCGGCGGCGTCCTTGATCCACGGCGGGCCGAAGGCGCGCGAATCGTCGCCCTTACCGGGCCGTTCGACCTTGGTCACTTCGGCGCCGAGGTCGGCGAGGTTCTGGCCACACCACGGACCGGCGAGCACGCGGGTGAGGTCGAGGACACGGATATGCGAAAGCGGGCCGGGCATTACATTCTTCTCTCAGCGGGATATCCGGATGATGCTAGCACAGTGCACAGATCGCTCCGGCGCGGCGAAGGCCCTGCGTCCTCGCCCTGCCCCTTCAACAAAAAACGGGCACCCGAAGGTGCCCGTCTCTGCGACGCTGCTGTTCGCTTGTGGCGATCAGAACGTGTGGTTGACGCCCACGCCGATGTAAGTCACGTTCATTCCGGCGGTGAGTGCACCAGCAGGTGAGGTCGAACCATGGCCGGCGGCTTGGATAACACCGTTGCGCTCGTTGTCCAGGCGCGAGAAGAAGCCGTAGACTTCCGTGCGCTTCGACAGCACGTAGCCGTAGTTCAGCACCCATTGGTCGGCGCCAGTGCCGGAACCCAGGCCGTTGGCCACGCTGGCGACAGCCACGTTGCCAATGACGGCGCCGGCGTTGGTACCGACCGCACCCTTGGTGTCTTGCGCGACCATGTACTGCACGCGGAAGCGATGCTGGCCCATCGAGTACTGACCACCGAGCAGCCAGTTGTCACGCTTCAGGTCGCCGCTGGCCGTGGCCAAGTTCAGACGCGAGTAGGCGCCCTGCACCAGGAACGGTCCGGACGTCCAGCTCAACGAGGCGATCCACGAATCGTCGCTCAGGTTGGCGCCGCGCAGGTCGTTCTGCTTCTGGTAACCGAAACCAGCACGGATCGGGCCGCTGCCGTAGCGCAGTGCAGCGGACGCGACGTAGGGATCCGACTGGGCGCCGACGCCGGTGGGCGAACGACCTTCGTTGGCACCGTACTGCGCTTCGACGCTGAAGCCGCTGAAGGTCGGCGAGATGTAGGTGATCGCATTCGCGGTGCGACGGTCGAACGCAGCGGGCGCGGTGTAGGCGCCAGCGGCAGTGCCACCCGACGTCGTCGCCGTACCATTCATGAGGATAGGTGCCATTCCCGTGGGCCCGGTCAGGCCATTGCGCATCACGTTGTTCACGCCCATCACGCGCTTGTGCGGGCTGTCGAACAGACCCGCATGCACCGTACCAAAGCCGCCGGAAAAGCCGATGAAGGTGTTACGGGTACCCCAGGACGAGCTGCCGGTGCCGTCGAGGCCGCTCAGACCCTGCTCGACCTGCCACACGACATTCAGACCGCCGCCGAGGCTTTCCGTGCCGCGGAAGCCGATCCAGTTGGTGCCGGGCGAACCGACCAGCGTGCGACGCTGGTACTCGGTAGTACCGACACCCGAACCGCCGCTGCCCCTGACGCTCACAACCTGCTGCTCGAGGTTGCCGTAGATGGTGACGTTCGCCGGCTGCGCGAAAGCCGGCGCGGCGAAGGCCGATACCACTGCCGCCGCTACAAGTTTCATTTTCACAGTAGAGCCTCCTGAATTGCTTCGAAGTGGTGGTAGCTGGCGCCATCGCATCGGATGGATGAAAGGTATACGTCTTGCGCCGCCAACCAGTCTTCCCAGTGCTGAGAAGTGTCGCTAATCTACCAACCGGCCATGGCGTTCCACAACCTCGGTGCGCACTGTGTCGCACGGATCGACCGAAACTGTTGCAACAGCGCAACAGACGGGTGCCGCGAACCAGACGGCAGGTGACAGCCGGTCGGCGTACGATCGGCGGCCTGCCCGGCCCGTCTGAACGGCCGGACCCCTCCCGCCTGACGGACGCCCCGCATGCCAGCCACCGCCCCCCACCCGATCACCCTGATACCCGGCGACGGGATCGGCCCTGAAGTCACCGCCAGCGCGCGCGCACTGATGGAAGCTGCCGGCGTGGAGATCGCCTGGGACGTGCAGCCGGCCGGCCTCGCCGCCCAGGCCGCCGGCGGACAGGCCCTCGGACCTGCGGTGTTCGCGTCGATCGGCCGCACCGGGCTCGCGCTCAAGGGCCCGACCGGGACGCCGTTCGGCGTGCCCTACCGGATCGAGGTGGGCAGCCACCCGATGAACCCGCAGGCCGAGCCGCGCGTCTATCCGAGCGTGGCGATCGCGCTGCGCAAGGAGTTCGGCCTCTATATCAACGTGCGGCCGATCCGCAGCCTGCCGGGCGTGCCGTCACGCTACAGCGGCATCGACCTGATCGTGTTCCGCGAGAACAGCGAAGACCTCTACCTCGGCCGCGAGCGGATGGTCGACGCCGACACCGCCGAGGCGATCAAGACGATCACCCGCGGCGCCACCGAGCGCGCCGCGCGCTATGCCTGCGAGCTGATGACCCGGATCGGGCGCAGGCGGCTCGCCATCGGGCACAAGTCGAACGTGCTGAAGATGACCGATGGCCTTTTCCTGCATGCCGCGCAGGCGATCGCGGCCGGCTACCCACAGATCGAGACCCGCGACCGGGTGATCGATGCGCTGTGCATGGAGCTGGTGCTGGCACCGGAACGCTACGACTGCCTGCTGCTCGCCAACCTGTATGGCGACATCGTGTCCGACCTGTGCGCCGGGCTGGTCGGCGGCCTGGGCATGGCGCCCGGGGCGAACATCGGCGAACGCTGCGCGATCTTCGAGGCGGTGCACGGTACGGCACCGGACATCGCGGGGCGGGACATCGCCAACCCGATCGCGATGATCCTGTCGGCCACCATGCTGCTCAAGCATGTCGGCGAACTGGACGCGGCCGGCCGCATCGAACGCGCGCTCGATATCGTGCTCGAGACGAAGAAGGACCGTCTGACGCCCGACCTGGGCGGCAGCGGCGGCACCCGCGCGATGACCGAGGCGATCATCGCAGCCCTGTGACCCGGAGGAGACGCACATGCAGCGACAGGACAGGCCGCGCATCGCATTCGTCGGCGCCGGCGCCATCGGCGGCTATGCCGGCGCCCTGCTCACCCGTGCCGGCCATGACGTGACGCTGGTCGACGGCTGGCCCGAGCATGTCGAGACCCTCCGCCGCGACGGCTTCGCGATCGACGGCATGACGCCGCAGGAGTCGGTGGTGGTCCCGGTGAAGGCCCTGCACATCTGCGATGTCCCGCAGCTGTCGAAGCAGGGGCCGTTCGACATCGCGGTGATCGCGATGAAGTCCTACGACACCGAATGGGCAGCGCACCTGATCAGGCCCTACGTCGCCCCTGGCGGCTACTTCGTGTCGATGCAGAACTCGATCAACGAGGAGCGACTGGCCGGCGTGGTCGGCTGGGGAAAGACGGTGGGCTGCTGCGTCAGCCTGCTCGCCGCGGAGCTCGACCGGCCAGGGCATGTGCAGCGGCACATCCACCTCGGCGGCGAGGCGCACACGGTGTATCGCGTCGGCGAGGTGCATGGCCGGATCACGCCGCGGGTCGAGCAGTTCGCCGCGCTGATGCGCGCGGCCGACAGCGCCAAGGCAACCACCAACCTGTGGGGCGAGCGCTGGTCGAAGCTGATCATCAACGTGATGCGCAACGGCCTCTGCGCGGCGACCGGGCTCGGCGGCAATGGCCGCGACCTCGCGCAGCAGACGCGCCGGATCTCGATCAAGCTGGGCTCCGAGGCGGTGCGCGTCGGCCAGGCGCTCGGCTACTCGATCTCGCCGCAACAGGGGCTGGAGCCGGAGACGCTGGCGCTGGCCGGCGAGGGCAACGGCGATGCGCTGGCCGAGATCGAGAACGTGCTGATCGAACTCGCCGGCCGTCGCGGCGATGGGCAGCGCCCGTCGATGGCGCAGGACATGCACAAGGGCCGGCGCACCGAGATCGACTACCTGAACGGGATGATCGCGAGCGAGGGCGCGAAGATCGGCGTCGCGGCGCCGGTCAATGCGCGGCTGACCGAGCTGGTCGGGCGGGTGGAGCGCGGCGAGTTCGCCCCGTCGCCGGGGCTGGTGGCCGACTGGAAGGTGATCGGGTAGCGGCGCGGAAAGACGGTTTTCCCGAAGCGTCTGGCGGGTCGCGAGCGGCGAGAATTCGTCGCCTGGAGGGCGCTTGCGACGAGGGAAGATCGGTGGATAATCTGGTGCTGGAGTCCCTGCGCGAGTGTCGTGGAACGACGGGTTGAGATGGCCATCCACGCCCCGCAGGGGTCTTGCCTGAGCCGCTGGAAGACGGTTGAGTAATCTGCTTTGATCAGTGTTTTCGGGCCAGGCTTCGTGTCTGGTTCCCGCGCACAGCTAAGGGCCTCCCGATGACTGAAATGGATCCAGCCATGACAGACCTCGTGCTCGAGCACCTGCGGGCGATCCGCGCCGACATCCGGTCGACGCACGAGCGGCTCGACTCGCTCACGCTGCGCGTGTCTTCACTGGAACACAACGTCGCCTCGCTTCATGGCGAAATGGCGGCCATGCGCGGCGACATGGCGCACATGTCTGCACGCATCGATCACGTCGACCGGCGCCTCGACCGGATCGAACAGCGCCTGGAACTCGTCGACGCGCCGGTCTGAACGGTCCGACGCGCGGCCGACGAGCCCCTCTCGCGGCTACTTCGCCGCCAGCGCTTCCGGATTCAGCACGTTCTGCGGCTTGCCGTTCGCGAACGCCAGCAGGTTGTCGAACGCCGCCGCGAAGTACATCTCGTAGGTCGACTGTTCGACATAGCCCAGGTGCGGCGTGGCGATCACGTTGTCCATCTTCAGCAGCGGATGGGCGGCACCGTACACCGGCTCGTCCTCGAACACGTCGACCGCGGCAAAACCGGGGCGACCGGCCTTCAGCGCGGCTTCCAGCGCACCGGCGGCCACCAGCGGCGCGCGGCTGGTGTTGAGGAACAGTGCGGTCGGCTTCATCAGCGCCAGGTCGGCAGCGGTGACGATGCCGCGCGTCTCGGCGTTCAGCGGTATGTGGATCGACAGCACGTCGGACTGCGAGAACAGCGCCTCGCGCGAGGCCGCCGCCTCGAAGCCGTCCGCCTTCGCCCGCTCGAGCGAGGCACCGCGGCCCCAGCAGATCACCTTCATGCCGAACGCCGCGCCAGCCTTCGCCACCAGGCTGCCGATCTTGCCGTAGGCGTAGATGCCGAGCGTCTTGCCATGCACGCCGACGCCCATGGTCGACTGCCAGCGGCCGGCACGCAGCGCCATCACTTCCTGCGGGATGCTGCGCAGCGAGGCGAAGATCAGGCCCCAGGCAAGTTCGGCCGGGGCGTAGGGTGAACCGGTGCCGGCACCGGCCACCGCGACGCCGCGCTTCGTGCAGGCTTCGAGGTCGATGTGCGCGACGTTCTTGCCGGTCTGCGCGATCACCTTCAGCTTCGGCATCCGGTCGAGGTGGGCCTGGGTGAACGGCGCGCGCTGCTGGATCAGCACCAGGGCCTCGGCCTGCTCGATGCCGGCCGGCAGCTTCGCCGGGTCCTTGATGGTGTCGGTGCAGACGGTGACGTCATGGCCTGCCAGCTTCGACCAGGCGGCGGTTTTCGGCGTGGCGGACTGGTAGTCGTCGGCGATGAAGATCTTCATGTCTGCTCCTGCGCAGTGGGTTTCGAGCGCGGATTATGCCAGCGCCCGACCGCCACCCGGCGACCGGCTATGATCGGCGTCCCGCATGCAACGGCAACGGCCCAGATGAAGATCGCCATCCCGCACGACCACCAGGACCTGGTGCGCAGCCTCGCCTGCTTCTCGAAGTTCGACGGCCACGAGGTCAGCGTGTTCACCGAATCGCCGGTCGAACCGGCTGCGCTGGCCGCGCAACTCGCCGGTGCCGAGGCGCTGGTGCTGATCCGTGAACGCACGCCGGTGTCCGCCGCGCTGATCGAGCGCCTGCCCTCGCTCAGGATGGTGAGCCAGCTGGCACGCACCACCCACCATATCGATGTCGCCGCCTGCACCGCGCGTGGCATCGCGATCGCCACCGGCAACAGCAAGTCGCCGGTCTCGCCGGCCGAACACACCTTCGCGCTGATCCTCGCCGCCGCGCGGTCGATCCCGCTCGAGGCCGGGCGCATGCAGCGTGGCGAGGAACCCACCACGCTCGGCTTCACGATGCGCGGCAAGACGCTGGCCCTGCTCGGCTTCGGCACCATCGGCGAGCTGGTCGCGCAGATGGGCCGTGGCTTCGGCATGCGCGTGGTCACCCATGGCCGTGCCGGGTCGCGCGAGCGCGCGGCGGCGGCCGGGGTCGAATTCATCGAGGACCGCGCGCGCTTCTTCCGCGAGGCCGACGTGCTCTCGCTGCACCTGCGCCTGACGCCGGAGACGAAGCATTCGGTGACCGCCGCCGACCTCGCGCTGATGAAGCCGCGGTCGCTGCTGGCGAACACCGCGCGCGCCGAACTGATCGCGCCCGGCGCACTGGTCGCGGCGCTGCAGGCAGGCCGTCCCGGCTACGCCGGGCTCGACGTGTTCGAGCACGAGCCGGTGCCGGTCGACCATCCCCTGCTGAAGATGGACAACGTGGTGTGCACGCCGCACTACGGCTGGGCCACGCACGAGACCTACGAGCAGTACTTCGGCGAGGCGTTCGACAATGTCGTCGCGTTCGCGGCAGGCAGGCCGACGGGCATCTTCAATCCGGAGGTGCTGGCGAAGTGACGCCCTCGCCGGGGCGTCCGCCCTCGTCGAGGCGAGGCGCCCGGCGCCCTGCGTTTCTTGGTATGTTTGGCACCCGGTTCCCAAGCGCCCGTTGCGTACAGAGGCGGCACACGGAACCTCCCGGAGGAGAATGCCGATGGCGTCATCGATCATCCGCTCGAACGTGCCCGCAGCGCTCCTGCTGCTGGCTGCCGGCAGCGTCTGCGCGCAGGCACAGTACCCGTCGCGTCCGATCCGCATCATCGTGCCGTTCGCCGCGGGCGGCCCGACCGATTTCAATGCGCGCCTGGTCAGCCAGCGACTGAACGAGGCCTGGGGCCAGCCGGTGATCGTCGAGAACCGGCCTGCGGCCGGCGGCGTGCCGGCGACCGAGTTCGTCGCCAAGGCGGCGCCCGATGGCTACACGCTGCTCGGCGCCAACCCCGGGCCGCTGACCATCGCGCCGCACATCCGAGGCAACCTCGGCTACGACCCGATGAAGGACCTGGTGCCGATCGTGCTGGTGACCACCACCACCAGTGCGACCGTGGTGCATCCACTGGTGCCGGCGCGTTCGGTCAAGGAACTGATCGCGCTCGCGCGCAAGAGCCCGGGAAAGCTCAGCTTCGGCTCGCCGGGCGTGGGCACGGTCGGCCACCTCACGATGGAACTGTTCAACTCGATGGCCGGGCTGAAGATGGTGCATGTGCCGTACAAGGGCGTCGCGCCGGCGCAGGTCGACCTGCTCGCCGGGCATATCGACGTGCTCACCATGTCGATCCCGAACGCCCTCGAATTCATGAAGCAGGGCCGGGTGCGGGTGCTCGCGGTCAACGGCCTGCAGCGCGCACCGACCCTGCCCGACATGCCGACCGTCGCCGAGGCCGGCCTGGCCGGGTTCGAGTCGCGAAATTTCAACGGCATCATGGGACCGGCCGGCATGGCGCGCGACCAGGTGGTGCGCATCAATGCCGAGGTGAACAAGCGGGTGCTGTCGCCCGAAGGCCGGGAACAGCTGACCACGGTCGGCTACGACGTCTTCGGTGGATCGCCGGAGGATTTCGGCGCCTTCCTGAAGCGCGAATTCGAAAAATGGGGCCGCGTCGTGCGGGCGGCCAACGTCAAGGCAGAGTTCTGAGGAGGGGCGGAAGAGATGACTGCATCGAGCGAAGCAAAGAAGGATCCGCAGTACTTCATGTACTTCCCCGGCAACTATCGATGGTCGTCGGCGTTCATCAACATGCTCGGATCGGCCTCGTACGGCGGTGCCGAGATCGGCGAACTCGACCGCATCGGCCGGCTGCTCAAGGGCAAGTCGCCCGAGGACGACCAGGCCTGGTTCGATGCCTGCAACACCGTCGCCGACACCGTGACCGCCTTCGCCAACGAGCGCAGCGGGTCGGGCCACCGCTACTCCGCCGCCGCAGCCTACCTGCGCGCGGCGAACTACTACCAGATGGCGGAACGCTTCCGCACGCCGAAGGACGCGGCCGCGCTGGCATCCTACAAGCGCGGCGTCGACTGCTTCCATCGATTCATCGGCGAGACCGACCTGAAGATCGAGATCGTCGAGATCCCGTTCGAAGGCGCGAGCCTGCCCGGCTACTTCGTGCATGCACAGAACAGCTCCGAGGCACGCAAGCCGTGCGTGGTCTACTTCGACGGCCTGGACGTGACGAAGGAGATCCAGTTCATGCGCGGCGTGCCCGAGCTGATCAAGCGCGGCATCTCGTGCCTGATCATGGACGGCCCGGGCACCGGCGAAGCCATCCGCTTCCGCGGCATGGTGCTGCGCCACGACTACGAGAAGGCGGGCTCCGCCTGCATGGATTGGCTCGAGACGCGCGCCGATGTCGACGCGAAGCGGGTCGGCGTGGTCGCGATCAGCCTGGGGGGCTACTACGCGCCGCGCATGGCATCGCTCGAGCCGCGCTTCGCCGCCTGCATCGCCTGGGGCGCGATCTGGGACTACTACGCGACCTGGAAGAAGCGAATCGACGCCTCGTTCAAGACCTCGCTGTCGGTGCCCGGCCACCACATCACCTGGATCCTCGGCGTCGACACGGTGGAAGAGGCGCTGCAGAAGCTCGAGCCGTTCCGGCTAGACGGCGTGGTGCAGAAGATGCGCTGCCCGTTCCTGATCGTCCACGGCGCGGACGACGAGCAGGTGCCCCTGGTCGACGCCCAGTCGCTGCATGACGCCAGCGGTTCGCCCGACAAGACCCTGCGCGTGTTCACCGCCGAAGAAGGCGGCGCCCAGCACTGCCAGCGCGACTACCTGACCAAGGTCGTCGCCGTCATGTGGGACTGGTTCGAAGACAAGCTCAAGCCCCGCTGCTGAACCCCGCGATCCGCGTGCGCAATCCGGGTCAGAGACGATTTTCCCGAACGCTGTTGCCATGGCGGCGGCCTGGCCGGGAAAATCGTCTCTGACCCGGATTGCAGGCAGGGGAGTCATACTTGACTGAATCAGTCAACTTTGCGTATGGTAGGGGCTCCGGTGGCGCCATCGCGCCGCCAGCCAGTCATCTTTCGGGGTCATTCAGATGAACGCTCGCGACACCATCCACGAACAGGTCACCAGCCATCCCGTCGTGCTGTACATGAAGGGCAACCCGAGCTTCCCGCAGTGCGGCTTCAGCGCCAATGCGGTGCGCATCCTGTCGTCCTGCGGCGTCGACAAGTTCTTCTCGGTCAACGTGCTGGAAGAGCCGGAGATCCGCCAGGGCATCAAGGAATACGCGAGCTGGCCGACCATTCCGCAGCTGTACGTGAACGGCGAGTTCGTCGGCGGTTCGGACATCATGACCGAGATGTTCCAGTCGGGCGAACTGAAGACGCTGCTCGAGACGACCAAGGGCTGAAGCAGGGGCCTGCGCCCCGGAGCCGGGGCTCAGGCGCCGAACGCGTACTGGCTCAGGATCACCACCGCCATCGCGCCCAGCGCGAGGCGCAGCCAGTTCCGGTACGTCGCGGGATCCACGCCCTCGCGCGCGCGGATGCCCCGCCGCTGCGCGATGACCGTCACCGCTGCCAGCGGCAGGGTCATCGCCCACTGGGCCATCGTCACGCCACCGAGCAGCGTGAAGGTGACCAGCTGCGTGGCCTTGCCGGGCAGGAAGCACAGGTTGAAGCCCTGGATCATCGCCACCGGCGCCAGCCCCAGCCCGGCGTAGTACGCGATCAGCGGCGGCGAGGCGACGTTGGCCGTGGTCTCGAAGATGCCCGCGGCGAATCCGAACAGCGCCCCTGACGCGACGACATGGCGCTTCATCCAGGCCGACTCGCTCTTGCCGCGCCAGTCGAGCCACAACCACATGAAGATGGCACCCACCAGCACCAGTGCATACGGGAACTGCGGCGCACGGATGAACAGCTGGGCGCCGATCGCCGCGCCGACGAACGCCGCCACCGGCATGAACCAGAACCGCTTCAGCGTGCCGATGAAATCGGGCACCGACCAGATCGACACGACGATCGCGACCAGCACCGGCACCACCAGCACGATCACCGCGTCCTGCAACGGCATCACCAGCGCCAGCAAGGGCGTTGCGATCAGCGGCAGCCCGATGCCGAGCACGCCATAGACCCACGCGGCGACCGCGACCACCACCACGACCCAGAGCAGCAGGCCGGGCGTCAGCACTTCCAGCGGACTCAATGCAGCTTCGATCCGGGCATCAGGCGCCGCCACCCCTGCCTGCAGCGCCATGGCCCGCGCGATCGATCGCATCGGCCAGCAGCTCGGCGATGTGCAGCGCACGCCGGTCGCCCAGCTGCGCGATCTGCTCGCGGCAGCTGAACCCGTTGCTGACCACCGTGGTGTCCGTGCCGCACGCGCGCAGCGCCGGCAGCAGTGAAAGCTCGGCCGCCTTCACCGACAGCGCGTAGTGCTTCGGGTCGAAGCCGAACGAACCGGACATGCCGCAGCAGCTCGAGTCGACCATCGTGTGCCGCACGCCCATCGCGTCGAGCACCTTGTTGTCGGCGCCCATGCCGATCACCGACTTCTGGTGGCAGTGGCCATGCACCAGCGCATCGATCTCCAGCGTCGGGAAGGTCACGCCCTGGTCGACCAGGAACTCGGTGAGGAAGCGCACCTGCAGCGCGAGCTTGCCGGCGCGCGGATCGTCCGGGAACAGCTTCAGCAGTTCGTCGCGGAACACGGCGACGCAGGCCGGTTCGAGCCCGACGATCGGCGTGCCCGCCTCGATGTCTTCGGCCAGCGCCTGCATGATCTCGCGCAACTGCTTCTCGGCCTGGTCGAGCAGCCCGAAGTCGTAGAGCGGGCGGCCGCAGCACAGGTGGGCCTGCGGTATCGACACTTCATAGCCGGCATGCTCGAGCACCTTCACCGCCGCCAGGGCCGTCTCGGGGTGGAAGTGGTTGTTGAACGTGTCGGCCCAGAGGATCACGCGCCCACGCGGCGCGGCGGCCGGCTTCACATGCCCGGCGAACCACTGGCGGAACGTGCGCACGGCGAACTTCGGCACGTCGCGCTGCAGGGCGATGCCGGCCAGCTGCTTGGCCAGCGCGCTGAGGCCCGGTGTCTGCGTGAACCCGTTGACCAGCCGCGGCATCTTCGACGCGATGCGCGCCCAGCGATGGATGAAGCCCATGCTCCAGGCCTGGATCGGCCGGCGCTTCTGCTGGTGGTAGTGGTACAGGAACTCGGCCTTGTAGCTCGCCATGTCGGTATGCGTCGGACAGTCGCTCTTGCAGCCCTTGCACGCCAGGCACAGGTCGAGCGCCTCCTTCACCGCCTCGGACTGCCAGCCACCGGTCACCACCTCGCCGCGCAGCATCTCGCCGAACAGCCGCGATCGGCCGCGGGTCGAATACCTTTCCTCGCCAGTCACGCGGTAGCTCGGGCACATCACGCCGCCACTCTGCGACCGGCACTTGCCCATGCCGACGCAATGCTCGATCGAGCGGGCGAAGCCGTCGCCCTCGGCGGTGGTGAAGTTCATCCGCGTCTCGAACCGGATCGGGGCGTAGCCCGGGCCGTAGCGCAGGTTCTCGTCGATGCGGTAGGCATCGATCAGCTTGCCGGGGTTCATCCGGCCCGCAGGATCCCAGATGGCCTTGAACTCGCGGAATGCCTGCATCAGCTCCGGCCCGTACATCACCGGCAGGAACTCGGCCTTGGCCTGCCCGTCGCCATGCTCGCCGGACAGCGAGCCGCCGTAGCGCACGACCAGGTGCGCCGCATCCTCGGTGAACCCGCGCCACTTCGCGATGCCTTCCGGCGTGCGCAGGTCGAAGGTGATGCGTGCATGGATGCAGCCATCGCCGAAGTGCCCGTACAGCGAGGTCTCGTAGCCGTAGCGGTCGACCAGCGCCTGGAACTCGCGCAGGTAGTCGCCCAGGCGCATCGGGTCGACCGCCGCATCTTCCCAGCCGACCTGCGGATCGCGGCTGCCCGCGAGCCCGAGCGCACTGGCCGAGGCCGCGGTCTCGCGGATGGTCCAGATCGCCTCGGCCACCGCCGGGTCGTCGATCAACCAGTGCGACGGCGCATCGGGCCGGCCCGCATAGTGGTCGACCAGCGCCTGCGCCTGCGCGCTCGCCGCGGCCACCGTATCGGCGCCGAACTCGATCATGATCCAGGCATCGCCCTGCGGCAGCTTCGCGATGTCGGCCAGGCGCAACCCGCGCACGCGCAGCCCGCCGATGATCTTCTGGTCCAGGCCCTCGGTGGCGATCGGCCCGAACGGGAGGATCTGCGGCACCGCATCGCCGGCGACATAGATGTCGGGATAGCCCAGCACCAGCAGCACGCGCTTCTGCGGGCTCTGCACCAGCCGGGTCTTCGCCTGCAGGGTGATCGCGCAGGACCCCTCGGTGCCGACCAGTGCGCGCGCGATGTTGAAGCCGTTCTCGGGCAGCAGCTGGTCGAGGTTGTAGCCCGACACGCGCCGCTTGATCTTCGGATACTTCGTGCGGATCAGTTCGCCGTACTTCTCGGCCAGCGCCTTCAGCTTCGAGTAGATCTCGGCGCGCCGCCCGCCGGCCGCGACGATGCGTTCATATTCATCATCCGGCGTCGGCCCGACCCACAGGCGCAGGCCATCGTAGGTCAGCACCTCGAGCGCCTCGACGTTCTCGACCGTCTTGCCGGCCATCACCGAATGCGCGCCGCAGGAGTTGTTGCCGATCATGCCGCCCAGGGTGCACCGGCTGTGGGTCGCCGGGTCGGGACCGAAGGTCAGCGCATGTTCCTCGGCTGCATCGCGCAGCGCATCGCACACCACCCCCGGCTCCACGCGCGCCGTGCGCGCCTGCGGGTCCACCTCGAGCACGCGGTTCAGGTACTTCGAACAGTCGAGCACCACCGCGACATTGACCGTCTGGCCATTCTGCGCGGTGCCGCCGCCGCGCGGCAGGATCGGCGCGCCGAACGCACTGCAGACCTCGACCGCAGCGACGATGTCCTCGACCGTCCTCGGCAGCACGACCCCGATCGGCACCTGCCGGTAGTTGGACGCATCGTGCGCATAGACCGCACGGCTGCCCGCGTCGAAGCGGACCTCGCCCGACACCACCCGGCGCAGCGCGGCCGCGAGTGCCTCGACATCGATGCCGTGCGGTGCACGCGCCGGTGCAGCGGGCTGGGCGGGGGACGGCGTATCGAGGGGCGGTGGCATGGGCAGGGAGTGTAGCAGCGGGCCGGCGCGCATCGACCCGGCCGGATGCCGTCTCAGGGCGTCTCGAATGCGCCTGCGAGTTCGTCGGCGGCCTGTCGCAGGCGCGGGACGAGGCTGAGCGCCCGTTCGAGCGACAACCGGCCGACCGGCCCGTGCACCGCCACCGCGGCCATCGGCCTGCCGCCTTCGTCCAGCACCGGCACGCTGGCGGCGACCAGCCCGTCGAGGAATTCCTCGTTGTCGGTACCCACGCGCGACTCGCGGATGCGCGCGAACTCGGCCTCGAGCAGGGCGGGCTCGGTCAGCGTGCGCGCTGTGCGCCGGTCGAGCGGCAGCGTGGACAGCAGCCGCTTGCGGGTGCGCGCGGGCAGCAGCGAAAAGAACAGCTTGCCGCTGGCGGTGCAATGCAGGGGCACGCGCGACCCGGGCTGCAGGGTCATCTGCAACGGCCACTGCGACTCGACCCGGTCGATGTACACCACCTCGGACCCGTCGAGCATCGTGATGTTGCAGGTCTCGTTCAGGTCGGCGACCAGCCGCTCGAGGATCGCCCGCCGGTCGGCCTGGCGCGCGCTGTGCCGCATCGCATCCACCGCCAGGCGGGTGGCCCGGCGGGCGAGCATGTAGTTGCGGTCGGATGGTTCCTGCGCGAGGAATCCGGCGACCGCGAGCTGGCGCAGGATGCGGTGTGCAGTGGGCCTCGGCAGCCCGAGCGCATCCGCGATCGCAGACAGCGACAATGCACGATCGGACGCCGCGAGCACTTCAAGCACGCGCAGTCCACGCAACAGCGCGGAATCCGGATCGGGCCGCACGGTGGCCAAGTCAGCACCCCCCGTCCAAGGACCGCGGCTCAGCCCGGCGCTGCGCCCTCGGCAGGGGCCATCGGAGCGGCAGCAGGCTGCGCCCTCGCACCGGGAACTTCGGACAGGTCGAACTCATCGTGTATCAGGTCGCGGATGCGCGCCTTCAGCGCGACGAACCCGGGGCTTTCCTCTCGCCGCGGGCGCGGCATGTCGACCTCGATGTTAGCCTTTACCCGGCCCGGCCGGCGGGTCATCACGATGATCCGGTCGGACAGCTTGATCGCCTCTTCGATGGAGTGCGTGACCAGCACCATCGTCTTGCGCTGCTCCATGAAGATGCGCACCATTTCATCCTGCAGCATGCTGCGGTTCTGCGCATCGAGGGCGGAGCAGCACCGCCGGGTCCACGGCCAGTGCGCGGGCGATCGCCACCCGCTGCCGCATGCCGCCCGAGAGCTGGTGCGGATAGCGGTGCTCGAAGCCGCGCAAGCCGACCAGTTCGATCTTCTGCTGCGCGATGCGCGCGCGCTCGCTCGCGCCCACCCGCTTCATCTCGAGCCCGAAGGCGACGTTGCCGAGCACGGTGAGCCAGGGGAACAGCGCATAGTCCTGGAAGATCATCGCCCGCTCCCAGCCGGGCTTGCCGATCGGACGCCCGTCGAGCTGCAGGCTGCCGAGCGTCGCGTCGTCGAAGCCGGCGATGATGTTGAGCAGCGTGGTCTTGCCGCAGCCGGAATGCCCGAGCACCGAGCAGAACTCGTCCTGCCGGACGGTGAACGAGATGTCGGCCAGCGCCTTGACCGGGTCGTCGGACGGACCGTGTCCCGGATAGATCTTCACCACGTTGCGAATGTCGAGCACGCCCATCGTTGCCGCTCCTGTCTTCTTCAGCGCGCCGTGTTCAGCGAACGGTGCTCAGCGAGTCATCGCCAGCGACCACGGCAGCATCTTCTTCGCCACCCAGCGCAGGCCCTGGTCGATCACCAGCCCGGCGATGCCGATCGAGATCATGCCGACCAGGATGATGTCGGTGCGCAGCACGCTGCGTGCATCCGAGATCAGCCAGCCCAGCCCGGAGGTTGCACCCACCAGTTCGGCCGCGACCAGCGCCATCCAGCCCACGCCCAGGCCGACGCGTACGCCGGTGACGATCTGCGGCAGCGCGGCCCGGAACACGATCTTCACCAGCACGTCGGTCTCGGATGCCCCGAGGCAACGCGCGGCGCGGATGACGTTGTGCTCGACGTTCTTCACGCCGGCAATGGTGTTGATCAGCAGCGGGAAGAAGATGCCGAGGAAGATGATGAACTGGTTCTGCAGGTCGCCGATGCCGAACCACAGGATGGCCAGCGGGATCCAGGCGATCGGCGGGATCGGCCGCAGCATCTCGAAGACCGGCTCGAACAGGTTCTGCGCGGTCTTCGACCAGCCCATCAGCAGCCCGATCGGGATCGCCACCGACGCATAGGCGAAGGCGATCGCCTCGCGCTGCAGGCTGGCCCAGAAATGCTTGGCCAGGTCACCCGACTGGATGAGTTCCCAGGCACCGGCCGCGACTGCGGTCGGCGGTGGCATCAGCGTCACCAGGTTGGCATCGATGCGCGGCAGGACGACCACCGACAGCAGTTGCCAGCCGGAGAAGAACAGCACGAGGCCTATCCAGCGCGCGAAGCGCTGGAACAGGTTCGGTGGCCGGCGCAGCGCCTCGAGCGCCCGGCTTTCCTCGGGCGTGATCGCCGAATGCGAGGTGTCGGGCTGCGCCGCAGGCGCAGCCCCCTGCACCCCCGGGACTGCGGCGCTGAGCGCCGCGGGTGCCGCGGCTGCGATGCGTTCGGACATGACTTTCCTCGTTCAGACCCTGCGTCACCCGTCAGTTCACAGGAGGCTCAGGGCTTGAACATCTGCCCGTTGAAGCTCCACGGGCGCACCAGGTCGCCCGCCTCCGGGAAGGGCTGCGGCCCCTTCATGTTCAGGAAGGTCAGGTATTCCGGATACGGGGGCTTGCCCACCGTGCCGGTCCAGCCCGCCGGGATGAACGGCGGCTGTGCCGGCACCCGCCAGCCGAGCCGGTTGAACGTGCGCTCCATGAAATCGGGACGGAACACCGCCTGGAACTCCTTCTCGAGCAGCGGCGTCTTCATGCGCTTGGTCTCGTACAGCCAGTTCACCGTGCGGTCGTTCTCGCGGAACCAGAAGCTGGTGTGCGGATACAGGTAGGTCGGCTTGAACTGGTTGTTGTACTCGGCCACCTGCTGCGCGAGCAGCGTGCGCGGCACCAGCTTCAGGTTGGGATCCTGCAGCAGCGCATCGACCGTGCGCTCGGGGTTGAGGCGGATCCACAGCTGCGACTCGGCGATCGCATCGGTGAGCGCCTGCACCACGTCGGGCACGTTGTCGACCAGTTCCTGGCGGACGTAGGTGACGCCCAGGTAGATCACGTAGGGATAGTGCACGTCGATCGGGCGGCCGGTCTTGCGCTCGTTGATCACCAGCGAGTTGGTGAAGTCCCAGGGCACGATCGCGTCGATGCCGCGCGGCAGCAGCGCCTGCTCGGGCGGGGGCATGTTGCGGAAGGTGACGTCCTTGCCGATCACCAGCTTGTTCGACGCCAGCGACAGCTGCAGGTAGAACTCGGCGGAGGAGCCGGTGGCGATGCCGATCACCCACGGTTCCTTGGTGGCCGGGTTGCCGCCGCGCAGGTCGGCGATGGTCTTCAGCGGGGAATCGTTCGGCACGATGATCTGGTGGCGCAGGTTCGGCGACATCAGCGCGATCACGCGCATCGGCACGTTGCGGTCGATCAGCGTGTTCATCGGGAAGTTGCCGCCGTTGCCCACCTGGGCGCGGCCGGAGATGAACACCTCGTTCAGCGTCGGGCCGGACGGGAAGGCCTGGAAGTTGGCCTCGATGCCGCGCGCCTGCAGGAACTTCTGCTGGTTCATCACCGCGAAGATCGCGTTCTGCCCGGACCACGGGGGCTGGTAGGCGACGGTCATCGGCCACCAGCCGCGCTCTTTCATCCAGGCGATCGACTTGTCGGAGATGCGCTCGTACGGCTGCGGCCAGCCCCACTGGTTGAACTGCTGGGCGAAGGCGCCCGTGGCCGTGAACATCGCGACCAGCGCGAACGCCGCCGCCGCGAACCAACGATTCGGGCGCTTGCCCGTCGAGTCACGCATTGCATCTCCTCCTGGAACACCGCTCAGAAATACGCCGACCCGACTGATTCCGTCTCCGCTGCGGCACGGTCCCCTGGACCCGGCCGGCGGCCGGTATCCGGCGCCCCATCGTTCCTGCATTGCAGGAAAAACGTTAGCAGCTAAATTCGCCATCGGCAAGCAATCGTTTGAAAAATGGAATCTTGCGTGTCATTATCAATAGACAATGTCGCCGCCAAACGTGCCCAGCGCTCCGGCCGCCACCCACGGGCCCGAACACGATTTCATCGTGGTCGGCGCAGGATCGGCCGGCTGCGTGCTCGCCAACCGGCTTTCGGCGGATGGGCGCTTCAGCGTCCTGCTGCTCGAGGCGGGGAAGCGCGACTGGTATCCGTGGATCCACATCCCGATCGGTTACGCCAAGACCATGTTCAACCCGACATGGAACTGGATGTTCAAGACCGAGCCCGAGCCGACGATGAACGGCCGGCAGATCTACTGGCCGCGCGGCAAGGGCCTCGGCGGGTCGAGCTCGATCAACGGCCTGATCTTCATCCGCGGCCAGCGCGAGGACTACGACCACTGGGCCTCGCTCGGCAACACGGGCTGGGGCTGGGACGACGTGCTGCCGTACTTCAAGCGCTGCGAGGGCAATTCGCGCGGCGCATCCGAATACCACGGTGGCGATGGCCCGCTGAGCGCGTCCGACATCGGCCGGCCGCATGAGCTGGTGGACGCATTCATCGCCGGCGCCGGCGAAGCCGGCATCCCGCGCAACGACGACTTCAACGGCGCGACCCAGGAAGGGGCCGGCTACTACCAGCTCACCACGCGCAACGGACTGCGCTGCTCCACTGCGGTCGGCTACCTGAAGCCGGCACGCGGGCGGCCGAACCTGCGCATCGAGACCGAAGCCATGGTCAACCGCGTACTGTTCGAGGGCCGCCGCGCGGTCGGCATCGAGTACTCGCAGGGCGGCCGCACGATCGTCGCCCGCGCGCGGCGCGAGGTGGTGCTCTCGGCCGGCGGACTGCAGTCACCCCAGCTGCTGCAGCTGTCCGGCATCGGCGATCCGGGGCTGCTCGCCGGTCACGGCATCCCGGTGGTCCATGCACTGCCCGGCGTCGGCGAGAACCTGCAGGACCACCTGCAGGTACGCGCGATCTTCCGCTGCGCGAAGCCGGTGACCACCAACGACGACCTGCGCAGCCTGGTCCGCAAGTTCGGCATGGGCCTCGAATGGCTGGTCCGGCGCAGCGGCCCGCTCGCGGTCGGCATCAACCAGGGCGGGCTGTTCGCCCGGGCGATGCCGCATTCGCAGACGCCGGACGTGCAGTTCCATTTCGCCACCCTGTCGGCCGAGATGGCCGGCGCGGCACCGCATCCATGGTCCGGCTTCACCATGTCGGTCTGCCAGCTGCGGCCGACCTCGCGCGGAACGGTGCGCATCAAGTCGAACGATCCCCGGCAGGCACCGGCGATGCAGCCGAACTACCTGTCGACCGAACTCGACTGCGAGACCACGGTGGCCGGCCTCAAGCTGGCGCGCACCATCGCGGCCACCCATGCGATGAAGGACTACACGCTGGACGAGTACCGCCCCGGCCCCGATGCGCAGAGCGACGCCGACCTGCTCGAGTTCGCCCGCAACCATGGCGCGACCATCTTCCATCCGGTCGGCACCTGCCGGATGGGCATCGACCGCGAGGCGGTGGTCGACCCTCGACTGCGGGTGAACGGCATCGAAGGCCTGCGCGTGGTCGATGCCTCGGTGATGCCGACGCTGGTGTCGGGCAACACCAACTGGCCGACGGTGATGATCGCCGAGAAGGCGGCCGACCTGATGCTCGCCGACGCTGCGGCGGCCTGAGCCGGCACGCTCCCGCGCCGGCGCGCTCCCGTACAGCGGCGCTACAGCCCCAGCCCGCCCCAGATCGAATCGACGCGCGCCTTCACCTCGGCGCTCATCGCGATCGGCCTGCCCCACTCGCGCGTGGTCTCGCCGGGCCACTTGTTGGTGGCGTCGATGCCCATCTTCGAGCCCAGGCCCGACACCGGACTGGCGAAGTCGAGGTAGTCGATCGGCGTGTTCTCGACCAGCAGCGTGTCGCGCGCCGGATCGACCCGGGTGGTCATCGCCCAGATCACTTCCTTCCAGTCGCGCACGTCGACATCGTCGTCGGTCACCAGGATGAACTTGGTGTACATGAACTGGCGCAGGAAGCTCCAGATGCCGAACATCACCCGCTTCGCATGCCCGGGATACTGCTTGCGGATGCTGACCACCGCCATGCGGTACGAACAGCCTTCCGGCGGCAGGTAGAAGTCGACGATCTCAGGGAACTGGCGCACCAGCAGCGGCACGAACACCTCGTTCAGCGCGACCCCGAGGATGGCCGGCTCATCCGGTGGCTTGCCGGTGTAGGTGGAGTGGTACAGCGGATTGTCGCGGTGCGTGATGCGCTCGACCGTGAACACCGGGAAGCGATCCTGCTCGTTGTAATAGCCGGTGTGGTCGCCGAACGGGCCTTCGAGGGCGCTCTCCCAGCCAGTGGGCGAGGACGCATCCGGATGGATCGCGCCTTCGAGCACGATCTCGGAGGTCGCCGGCACCCTGAGGTCGTTGCCGATGCACTTCGCCAGTTCGGTGCGCCCACCGCGCAGCAGCCCGGCGAACTGGTATTCCGACAGCGTATCGGGCACCGGCGTCACCGCGCCGAGCGTGGTCGCCGGATCGCAGCCCAGCGCCACCGCGATCGGGAACGGCTGTCCCGGGTTCGCCTTCGCATGGTCGCGGAAATCGAGCGCGCCGCCACGATGCGCGAGCCAGCGCATGATCAGCTTGTTGCGGCCGATCACCTGCTGCCGGTAGATGCCCAGGTTCTGCCGCGTCCGCGTCGGACCCCGGGTGACGGTGAGCCCCCAGGTGACCAGCGGCCCGGCGTCTCCCGGCCAGCAGGTCTGGATCGGCAGCCGGCCGAGGTCGACCTCGCTGCCTTCGATACGCTGCTGCTGGCAGGCCGGCCGCGACACCTCCTTCGGCGCCATGTTCAGCACCTGCTTGAGCAACGGGAGCTTTTCCCACGCGTCGCGCAGGCCCTTCGGCGGCTCGGGTTCCTTCAGGTAGGACAGCAGCTTGCCGATCTCGCGCAGCGCGGAGGGGTCGTCCTGCCCCATGCCGAGCGCGACGCGGCGCGTGGTGCCGAACAGGTTGCCGAGCACCGGCATCGAATGGCCGGTCGGGTTCTCGAACAGGATGGCCGGGCCGCCGGCACGCAGCACGCGGTCGCAGACCTCGGTCATCTCGAGGTCGGGCGAGACCGGCGTGGCGATGCGCTTCAGTTCACCGAGGCGCTCGAGTTGCGCGATGAAGTCGCGCAGGTCGTCGTATTTCAATCAGGTCGCTTCCTTGCCTGCGGGCGCGCCGAAGTCCACCTCGCGATGCAAATTGCGTGGGGAAATGCCCGCGACAAGTTCCGGCAGTGAGTAGGCAACCTCGGCAGTAGGCTCGATCACAGTTGCAGGTTGCGGAGGGGCGACCGCTTCGCTCTGGCCCGATTTACGGATTGCGGTATTCATGGAAGTCTCCAGAAGAGCGCGGAAGTGTAGGGACGGGGGCAACCAAAGGTCAACGAATCCGGCGCTGCCGGTCAACTCCACGCCGACAGGACAGGGGCGATCAACACGCATCTACAAAGGGAGCACCCGCAGCCGTGCACGAACCGGATCGACGGTGACCAGCGCACCCGCCTCGAGATCCTGGCTCAACTGCCTCAGGGCAGCGACAAGGGCGTGTGTTCGAGGAAATCAATCCAACGCGGCGACAGGTTCATGTCGACGAGCAACTTCATGCGGAATGCAGCTGGACCTCGCGTTCCTCAGCCCGCCACGCCGCATAGCGCAGCGCCTGCATCACGTCTTCATGCTCGAGATACGGGTAGTCGCCAAGCACTTCGTCGACGGTGCGGCCGGCTCCGATCTGGGCGACGACCATGCCAACCGTGACCCGCTGGCCGCGGATGCATGCCTTGCCGCCCATCACTCCAGGCTGCTGGGTTATGCGCTCAAGTTGTTCCATGATGGTCTGTCTCCGAGCAGGAACCCCATGATACGGCAAGCCCGGGACGCCCCACGCGAATTGGAAACGGGCCTCTCAGCCCTACAACGCCACCCTGAACCACCCGTCCACCATGATCCCCATGAACACGATGCCGCCCACCGCGATGTTGTTCATGAACGCCTTGAAGCACTGCTGCGGTTCGCGCGTCTCGCACAGCGCGACCTGGTAGCGGGCGAGCATCGCGCACAGGATCAGCGCGAAGAAGTAGATCCAGCCGCGCTGGGTCATCACGCCGACGGCGATCATCGTCAGCAGGAACGCCCCATGGGACGCCGCGATGCCGACCAGGTCGAAGCGGCCGAAGGTGATCGCCGAGGTCTTGATGCCGATGCGCCGGTCGTCCTCCCGATCGACCATCGCATAGGCGGTGTCGTAGGCGATCGCCCAGAAGACGTTGGCCAGCATCATCACCCAGGCCACGGCCGGGACGCTGCCGGTGGCTGCGGCATAGGCCATCGGGATGCCGAAGCCGAACGCGATGCCGAGGTACGCCTGCGGCATGGCGAAGAAACGCTTGGTGAACGGATAGGTGAAGGCGAACACCAGCGCGAGCAGCGACAGGCCGATGGTCAGCCAGTCGAGCATCAGCACCAGACAGCCCGCCAGCAGGGTCAGCACCCCGGCCAGCACCAGCGCCTCCTTCACCCCGACCAGGCCGGCCGTGATCGGCCGATCACGGGTGCGCGCGACATGGCGGTCGAAGTTGCGGTCGGCGATGTCGTTCACCACGCAGCCGGCCGAGCGCATCAGCGCAGCGCCGAGCACGAACACCCAGACCAGCACCATGTCGGGCCGGCCGCTCGTCGAAAGCCAGAGCGCCCACAGGGCCGGCCAGAGCAGCAGCAGGATGCCGACCGGGCGATCCAGCCGCATCAGCTTCTCATAGTGGGACAGACGGGTCGCGAGGGAAATCGGACCCGCGGGGGCGCTATCGGCCATCGGCGTGTTCATCGGCTGTGCACCCTTGCACCGGCATGGGCGGGATTGCGTGCTGCGGCGCGCGTGCGGGCGACAAGGATGCCACGGCGGGCAGGAAAACCTCTGTCACGAGCAATTGGCGCCCGCCCGCGCTGAACACGGAACGTCGCGCCCATAGCGTTCGGGGCACCGCCAGCCCGCGCGCCGAGAGCTCGGCCGCCGCGTGCCGGTATCGACGGTCCGGTGCCCGCAGTTGCCGGAAGCGCAGCGGGCCGCGCCGAACCCGAGGGTCGCGGAACAGCGCTTCGCCGAGCGGCCGCGACCCGAGTCCGGCGAGCCAGCGCCATCGGCCGCGCAATGCTGCGGCGTCGATCACGCTGTGCGCGAAGACTGTCGGCGAACCATCGCATACCAGAAGGACCTCCCGTGCCAGGACGGCGAGCCGGCGCGGGGCTCCGCGCCGTGACACCCGCTGCTCCTGCTGCCCCTGCGACCGGGCCCGGCCAGGGGCCGGCGACCGGATGCAGTCCGCTTCGTCGCTGCTCGCGCCGCCCCTTCCCTGGGCCAGGCGCACCACCTCGAACACGCCCGACGCACGCTTCAGGCGCTGTGTCAGCGACCCCTCGCCGGTCAGCCAGGCGCGCTGCCCCGGCAACGCCGGAACGACCCGGTGCCAACGCGTGCGCGCCGCGCCGGCGGCCAGGAGAGGGTTATCGGCAGGAAATCGTTTCACTTCAGTCCAGGGCTTCAGCCCGGCGACGAGCGTCAAGCCGGGATTGGTTTCAGGCGTCAGCGTGCGCTCACCCATTCAGCCATTCGAGGGCCTCCGGCAACCACCGGGCGAGGTGCCGCTGCACCGCGTCCGGGTCGGATTCCAGCAGCGGCCCGGCAGCTTCGACGGCGGCCTCGAGCAGGTCGACATCCTGCACCGGATCGGCGAAGCGGAGCATGGGCAGCCCACTCTGCCGCGCACCCATGAGCTCGCCGGGACCGCGCAGCTCGAGGTCGCGGCGGGCGATCTCGAAGCCGTCACTGCTCTCGTAGACCACCTTCAGCCGCTCGCGCGCCAGCGGCGACAGGGGCGTCTGGTAGAGCAGGATGCATGACGACTTCGCACTGCCCCGGCCGACCCGGCCGCGCAGCTGGTGCAACTGGGCAAGGCCCATCCGCTCGGCATGTTCGATCACCATCAAGGACGCGTTGGGCACGTCGACGCCGACTTCGATCACCGTCGTGGCCACCAGCAACTGCAGCGTGCCCTGCTGGAAGGCCGCCATCGCCGCCGCCTTCTCGGCGGCCTTCTGCCGTCCATGCACCAGGCCGACGGCCAGTTCCGGGAAGGTCGCACACAGGTCGGCGTGGGTGTCGACGGCCGTCTGCAACTGCAGCGCCTCGGATTCCTCGATCAGCGGGCAGACCCAGTAGGCCTGGCTGCCCTGCATGCAGGCGTCGCGCACGCGCTGGATGACTTCATCGCGCCGGTGGTCGCCGACCAGCCGCGTGCTGATCGGGCTGCGGCCGGGCGGAAGCTCGTCGATGGTCGATACGTCGAGGTCGGCGTAGCAGGCCATCGCCAGCGTGCGCGGGATGGGCGTGGCAGTCATCATCAGCAGGTGAGCCTCGGCGGCGTTGCCGTCACTGCGGTTGCCTTCACCGGCGCCGCCCTTGCCGCGCAGCGCGAGCCGCTGGTTGACCCCGAAGCGGTGCTGTTCATCGACGATGGCCAGCGCGAGCTTTCTGAAATCGACGCCCTGCTGGAACAGTGCATGGGTGCCCACCGCGATCGCCGCCTCACCGGAGGCGATCCGGACACAGGCCGCGTCGCGTTTCTTCTTCGTGAGGCTGCCGGCGAGCCATGCCACCTCGACGCCGGCGGACGCGAACCAGCCTTCGAACTTCCGGAAGGTCTGTTCCGCCAGCAGTTCGGTCGGTGCCATCACCGCCACCTGCGCGCCAGCTTCGACCGCCTGTGCCGCGGCCAGTGCGGCGACCAGGGTCTTGCCGCTGCCGACATCGCCCTGCAGCAGGCGCTGCATGGGCTGGGCGCGCGAGAGGTCGGTGGAGATCTCGGCCAGCACGCGGGCCTGGGCGCGGGTGGGCGCCAGGCCTGCGGCCTCGAGCACCTGCCTCGACAGCCGGCCGGCGGTGGGCAGCGGCACGGCGCGCCGGGCGGCGCGGCTGTTGCGGTGCATGCGCATCGACAGCTGCTGGGCCAGCAGTTCGTCGAACTTCATGCGGCGCCAGGCGGGGTGGGTGCGGTCGGTGAGGGTGGCGGCGTCGATGTCGGCCGGGGGTTCGTGCAACAGGCGCATGCTCTGATCGAACGGCGGCAGCGCGAGTCCATCCAGCAACGGCCCGGGCAGCGTCTCGGCCAGGTCGGCCTGCGCGACCGCCCGGCGCACCAGCCGTTGCAGCACTGGCTGGGACAAGCCCTGGGTGGTCGGATACACCGGCGTCAGGCGGTCCGGCATTGGCGTGTCTTCGGCCACGACGCGCCAGCGAGGATGGACCATCTCCGCGCCGATGAATCCGCCTCGGATCTCCCCCGCGACGCGGATGCGCACCCCGGGTTCCAGCGCCCGCTGCTGGCTGGGATAGAAGTTGAGGAACCGAAGCGTGAGTTCTGCAGTGGCGTCGGCGACGGTCACGACCAGCGTACGCCGGGGCTTGAACAGGACCTTGGCGTCGAGCACGATCCCTTCGACTACCACCGCCATGCCAGGCAGGGCCCGCATGGCCTCCGCGATGGTCGACAGACGAGTTTCATTGTCGTAGCGCAGCGGCAAGTGGAGCGCGAGGTCGGCATTGCAGCGGATAGCCATGCGGCCGAGCAGCTTCGACTGCGCCGGCGTGATCCCGGGCAGGCCCGCCCTGCCCGCCGCGCGTGGCAAGGCATCGGCAGCGTGATTCTTATCGCGGGACACACCGGACATGCGGGGATGCTAATCGAGAAGCGCGCACGGTGGGTCTGGCGACCAACACGGCACAAGTTCAGCGCCTTGCCCGCCCAGCAGTTCGATGGGAAACGGCTCGCCCCTCAGGCAACATCGACCGCGCTTTTCTAGGTCGGATGTGGCGACTTGTGCTACCGTCGCGCCAGCGTGGGCCTCGCGATCTGCGCTACTGCCAGCTTTCCGTGAGATAGCCTTTGGAATACCGTTTCTTGGTCGGATCTTCCCGGGGTCAGGCGCGCAATTGAAGGACTAGATGACTGATTTACTGGGCATACTCAAGGGCCGCATAGACCAGCGTGATGCGAAGGTCGCGGTGATCGGCCTCGGTTACGTGGGGCTCCCGCTGGTGCTGCGCTTCGCCGAGGTCGGATTCCCGGTCATCGGCGTCGACATCGACGCGGACAAGGTGAAGAAGCTCGAGGCCGGCGAAAGCTACATCGAGCACATCCCTGCCGCGGCGGTGCGGTCGCTTGTCGCCAAGGGCTTCCGCGCGACGACGGATTTCTCCGTCCTGTCTTCGGTCGACGCAATCGTGATCTGCGTGCCCACGCCGCTCAACCTGCACCGAGAACCCGACCTCAGCTACGTCACCGGCACGATGGATGCCGTGGCACCGCACATGCGGGCCGGGCAGCTCGTGGCGCTCGAAAGCACGACCTATCCGGGCACGACCGAAGAGGAACTCAGGCCGCGCATCGAACGCCAGGGTCTGGTGGTCGGGCAAACGGCCTTCCTCTGCTTCTCGCCCGAGCGCGAGGATCCGGCCAATACGAAGTTCAAGACCCAGACGATCCCGAAGGTGTGCGGCGGCTCCACCCCCGCGTGCCTCGAAGCCGGCGTGGCGCTCTACTCGAAGATCATCGACAAGGTCGTAGAGGTCAGCTCCACGCGAGCTGCGGAGATGACCAAGCTGCTCGAGAACATCCACCGCGCCGTCAACATCGGCCTGGTCAACGAGATGAAGGTCGTGGCCGACCGGATGGGCATCGACATCCACGAGGTGATCCGGGCCGCAGCCACCAAGCCGTTCGGCTTCGTGCCGTACTGGCCGGGGCCCGGCCTGGGCGGGCACTGCATCCCGATCGACCCCTTCTACCTCACATGGAAGGCGCGCGAGTACGGCGTCAACACGCGCTTCATCGAACTCGCCGGCGAGATCAACAGCGCGATGCCGAACTGGGTGGTGTCGAAGCTCGCCGATGCGTTGAACGACCGCGAGCGTTCGCTCAAGGGCAGCCGCATCCTGATGCTCGGCGTGGCCTACAAGAAGAACGTCGACGACATGCGCGAATCGCCGGCCCTCGAACTCATGGAGATCCTCGGCGAGAAGGGCGCGCAAGTGGACTATTCCGACCCGCACGTGCCCGCGCTGCCGAAGACCCGCCGGCACCACTTCGAGCTCGCCAGCGTCGCGCTCGATGCCGAGACGGTCGCCTGGTACGACGCAGTGCTGCTGGCGACCGACCACGACGCCTTCGATTACGATCTCATCAGGAAGTGCGCCCGCCTCATCGTGGACACGCGCGGTGTCTATGCATCCGGTGGCGCGAACATCGTCAAGGCCTGACATGCAGAATTTCGCCCCCCCCGTGGTCGATCGCAAGGTTCGCTTCGCGCTCGTGGGCTGCGGCCGCATCGCCGCCAACCATTTCGCCGCGCTCGAGAAGCACCGCGACCGCGCCGACCTCGTGGCCGTATGCGACATCGACCCCGCGGCACTTTCGCAGGCGGTCGAGCGTACCGGGGCGGAAGGCTTCGACCGGATCGACCGCATGCTCGCGAAGACCGACGCGGATATCGTCGTGCTCACCACACCTAGCGGAATTCACGCCGAGCAGGCGATCGCCGTGGCCGCGACCGGGCGCCACGTGATGACCGAGAAGCCGATGGCAACGCGCTGGGCCGACGGCAAGCGCATGGTCGCCGCGTGCGACGCGGCCGGCGTACGCCTGTTCGTGGTCAAGCAGAACCGGCGCAACGCCACGCTGCAGTTGCTCAAGCGCGCATTCGAGGCATCCCGATTCGGGCGCGTTTACATGGTCACGATCAACGTGTTCTGGACGCGGCCGCAGGCCTACTACGACAGTGCGCCGTGGCGCGGCACATGGGAGTTCGACGGCGGTGCCTTCATGAACCAGGCCAGCCACTACATCGACCTGCTCGACTGGCTGGTCGGGCCCGTCGAGAGCGTGCAGACCGTGGCCTCGACGCTCGCCCGCGACATCGAGGTCGAAGACACCGGCGTGTCGCTTGTGCGGTGGCGATCGGGCGCGCTGGGTTCGGTCAACGTCACGATGCTCACCTATCCGAAGAACCTCGAGGGCTCGATCACCATCCTGGGCGAGAAGGGCACGGTCAGGATCGGCGGCGTGGCCGTCAACGAGATCCAGCACTGGGAGTTTGCCGAGCCGCACCCGGACGACGAACTGGTCAAGACGGCCAGTTACGAGACGACCTCGGTGTACGGCCACGGCCACCCGCTGTACTACGACAACGTGATCCGCACACTGCGCGGCGAGGCCGAACCCGAGACCGACGGGCGCGAGGGACTGAAGTCGCTCGAAGTGCTCATTGCGATGTACCTGTCGGCGCGCGACGGCCGGAGAATGCCGTTGCCGCTCGACCATTGATGGCCAGCCGCACCATCCATCCCACCGCCATCGTGGACCACGGGGCCACGATCGGCGAAGACACGCGGATCTGGCACTGGGTGCACGTGTGCGGCGGCGCGCGCATCGGCCGTGGCTGTTCGCTGGGCCAGAACGTGTTCGTCGGCAACCAGGTGGTGATCGGCGACAACGTCAAGATCCAGAACAATGTCTCGGTATACGACGATGTTACGCTGGAAGACGACGTTTTCTGCGGACCCAGCATGGTTTTCACCAACGTCTACAACCCGCGCTCGGCAGTGTCGCGCAAGGACGCCTACCGCCAGACGCTGGTACGCCGCGGCGCGACGCTCGGGGCTAACTGCACGATCGTCTGCGGCACCACCATAGGACATCATGCGTTCGTCGGCGCCGGCGCGGTTGTCAACGAGGATGTTCCAGACTTCGCGTTGATGGTAGGCGTCCCAGCGAGGCAGATCGGCTGGATCAGCCGCTTCGGCGAGCGGCTGCCCCTTCCGCCCCAGGGCAAAGGCCAAGCAGTATGTCCGCATTCGGGTGATCGCTACGTTCTGAACGGATGCGTACTCGTCCTCGCGGAAGAGGGAACACTCCCTATCAACGCCCTGGCAGATTAGATCAAGGGAACCGCATGGAATTCGTCGACCTGAAGAGCCAGTACGCCGCACTGCGCGCAACGATGAACGCGCGCATCCAGAGTGTGCTCGATCATGGCCAGTACATCATGGGGCCCGAGGTCAAGGACCTCGAAGAGCGACTCGCCGCATACATAGGCGCAAAGCATTGCATCACTGTGGCCTCCGGCACCGAGGCGTTGCTCATCTCACTCATGGGGTTGGACTTGAAGCCGGGCGACGAAGTGATCACGCCGCCGTTCACCTTCGTCGCCACCGCCGAGGTCATCGTCCTGCTCGGCGGCAAGCCCGTATTCGTGGATGTCGAGCCCGATACTTGCAATCTGGACCCACAGAAGGTCGAAGCGGCGATCACTCCGCGCACCCGCGCCATCATGCCAGTCTCGCTCTATGGTCAGGTCGCCAGCATGGACGAGATCAACGCGATCGCTGAGCGTCACAAGCTGCCGGTGATTGAGGACGCAGCACAGAGCTTCGGTGCGGCGTACAAGGGCCGGCGCAGCTGTAATCTGTCGACCATCGGCTGCACCAGTTTCTTCCCGTCGAAGCCACTAGGCTGCTACGGCGACGGAGGCGCGATCTTCACGAATGATGACGCCCTCGCCCTCGCCATGCGCGAGATTCGCGTGCACGGACAGGAAAAGCGCTATTACCATACGCGCATTGGCGTGGGTGGGCGCATGGACACACTTCAATGCGCCATCGTGCTAGGCAAGCTCGAACGCTTCGAGTGGGAAGTCGAGCGGCGCCGCGAGATCGGCGCTCGCTACAGTCGGCTTCTCGCGGAAGTGCCGGGTATCACACCACCAACAGTACGGCCTGACCGCACGAGCGTGTACGCACAATACACCGTGCAGGTCGACGACCGTGCAGGCTTCATGAAGGCACTCAACGAGCAAGGCGTGCCGACTGCGGTGCACTACCCGGTACCCTTGAACCAGCAACCCGCCTATGCGCATTTCGGGCCCGCAGACGCGACCCCGATCTCCGCCCGACTCGCCGCCCGCGTGGTGAGCCTGCCGATGCACGCGGACCTTGATCCCGGCACTCAGGACCGTATCGTTGAATCGGTACGCAAGGCAGTGCGCGCTCCGGCGCACTCGGAGGACTCCTGACATGGACATACGCGGGAAGAAGCTCCTTGTGATTGGCGGCGCCGGGTTGATCGGTTCTCACACAGTCGACGAGCTCGTGAAGGAAGATGTCGCCGAAATTGTCGTGTACGACAATTTCGTGCGTGGCTCGTTCGACAATCTGCGCAACGCCCTGCGTGACCCGCGCGTGAAGATCTTCGAAGCCGGTGGAGACGTTTGCCAGACGGATGTCCTGGCCGCAGCGATACACGGCGTAGACGGCGTCTTCCACCTCGCCGCGCTCTGGCTGTTGCAGTGCCACGAATTCCCGCGCGCCGCGTTCGACGTGAATGTGCGGGGTACCTTCAACGTCATGGAGGCGTGCGTGGCGGCAGGGGTCAAGCGGCTGGTGTATTCGTCTTCCGCCTCCGTTTACGGGGACGCCGTGACGGAGCCGATGACCGAAGATCATCCGTTTAACAACCGCAACTTCTACGGCGCCACGAAGATCTGTGGCGAAGCGATGCTGCGTGCATTCCACCATCGCTATGGGCTGAACTACGTGGGGTTGCGCTACATGAACGTCTACGGTCCGCGCCAGGATTACCATGGCGCGTACATCGCCGTGATCATGAAGATGCTGGACGCGATCGACCGCAGTGAAGGGCCGACCATCCTGGGTGACGGTTCGGAGGCGTTCGACTTCGTCGCCGTGGAAGACTGCGGAAGAGCGAACGTCTGCGCCATGAAGGCGGAATCGACCGACCGTTTCTACAACGTCGGCACCGGCAAACGTACCTCGCTCAAGCAACTGGCCGAGATGCTGCTCCAGTTGTGCGACTGTGACAGACAGATCCACTACGCACCGCGCAGCCAGGCAACGCTCGTGCGCAACCGCATCGGCAGCCCGGTGCAGGCGCGCAAGGAGATCGGCTTCGAAGCGTCGATCGATCTCGACCGGGGCCTGCGTGCCCTGATCGAATGGCGCAACACGCACAAGGCCGAAGTGCAGGCGCGCCAGCGCGCTGCGCCGCAGGCATCTGGCGGATGACCGAAAGCCCGGTGCCGTCATGCCATCTGGTGAACAGCCCTCCAGCGCCATGACCTCAGCCGGCGCAGCCCAGAAGGTTTCAGACGAGCGGCAGTTGGCGGTTTCGGTGGCCCGTTCCGACCCCCATGCTGCCCTGCTGGCGCTGCGCGAATGCCTTCCCTTTCTGACATCCCCGGATTCCGGGCTGGCTTTGCAGTTCGACCGCGATGCGCAGCGCATGCGAGACCCTGGCGGGCTGAGCTATCCGCTTCGCGGCCCGTTGCCGGTGCTGGTGCCGGCCCGCCTGCAAGCCCACTTCACGGATTGCCTGCGCCTGTCGCCTGACAATGCCTCGGATGCATTCATGCAGTACTTCCTGCTGGCGTGCATCAAGCAGTCGGGCGCGGTCGGAGACATCAATGCACCCGCCGACGACGTTCACTACCAGCGGCATCTGTTCCGCATGCGCGAGTTTCTGCGGCCGGCCAGCGGCCGGGTGCTCGACGTGGGATGCGATGATCCCCTGGTGGGCCAGGCCTTGCTGCCCGCGTCGGCGATGTACCTCGGGCTGGACCCGTTCTGCCGGCGGCAAGATCCGTTTCGTATCGTCGGATTCGCGGAGTACCTGCCCTTCGCAGACGCGAGTTTCCAGGCCGTGGTGTTCAACACGAGCCTGGACCACATCCTGGATTGGCGCCGAGCCATCGATGAGGCGTTGAGAGTCCTCGTGCCCGGGGGCGACCTGTTCATCAGCACGCTTGTCTGGGAGGCGGCGGCGGGACTGGTCACCGATGCGGTCCACTTTCATCACTTCCGGGACTACGAGATCTTTGGCGCGCTCGCTGGCCTGGAGGTGACGCAGCAGCGCCGTTACGACTACAAGGGCAACCAGCACCGCCATGGCCTGTACCTGGCGGTCCGCAAGCCGTCGCCGTCGCCGTCGTCTTCGTCTTCGTCGACCTAGGGCACGACCCATGTGTGGCATTGCCGGAATCCTCCACCACGACGGTCAGGCTGTAGCGCCCGACGCGCTCCGCGCGATGGCCGACGCGATCGCGCACCGTGGCCCGGACGGCGAGGGCTATTGGCAACGGGGCGGGGTCGGCCTGGCCCACCGCCGCCTCGCCGTGATCGACCTGACCGATGCCGCGCACCAGCCCCTGCTGGCCGAGGACGGCCTGTCGGCGCTCGTGTACAACGGGGAGGTCTACAACTACCGCGAACTGCGTGCCGAGTTGCAGCAGCGTGGGCACCGCTTCCGATCCAGCGGCGACAGCGAGGTCGTGCTCCATGCCTTGCGCGAATGGGGCACCGACGCCCTGCTGCGCTTCAACGGCATGTTCGCGCTGGCGTGGTGGGACGTACGGTCGCAGTCCCTGCTGCTTGCACGCGACCGCTACGGCATCAAGCCGCTGTACTACAGCGCACAAGGCGGTACGTTCGCGTTCGCCTCCGAGCAGAAGGCCATCATGGCCCTGCCGCAATTCCGGCGCCGGCTCGACCGTGCGGCGCTGATCGAATACTTCACCTTTCAGAACCTGTTCACGCAGCGGACTTTCCTGCAGGACGTCCGGATCCTTCCCGCTGGCCATTTCGTTCTGGTGCGACCGGACAAGGGCTTCGATGCGCTCACATCGACCGAGTACTGGGATTTCAATTTCCAGGAACCGGCCAGCCCGTGCGATGCCCGCGAGTACCGCGAGGAACTCGACCGCCTGTTCCAGGCCGCAGTCCAGAGACAATTGGTGTCGGATGTGGAACTGGGCTGCTACCTGAGCGGTGGCATGGACTCCGGGTCCATCACCGCGATCGCCTCGCGCAGCAACCCCTACATCAAGTCGTTCACCTGTGGCTTCGACCTGCGATCGGCGTCCGGCCTCGAACTGGGATTCGACGAGCGGGCGACCGCCGAGTACCTGTCCTATTGCTTCAAGACCGAGCACTACGAAATGGTGCTCAAGGCCGGCGACATGGAACGCGCGATGCCCGCGCTGGCCTGGCACCTCGAAGACCCCCGCGTCGGGCAGAGCTATCCGAACTTCTACGCGGCCAAGCTGGCCTCCAGGTTCGTCAAGGTGGTGCTGAGCGGGACGGGTGGCGACGAGCTTTTCGGCGGCTATCCCTGGCGCTATTACCGCGCGGGTGCCAACGATGATTTCGAGCACTATGTCGACAAGTACTACGCTTTCTGGCAGCGCCTGATGCCCAACACCCTGCTCAAGGAGGTCTTTTCCCCCATAGCCGGCGAGTTCGCCAACGTCTGGACGCGCGACATCTTCAGGGACGTGTTCCACCGCCACGCCGCCGAGTTGACGAGTCCGCAGGACTACATCAACCATTCGCTGTACTTCGAGGCCAAGACCTTCCTGCACGGACTACTGGTGGTCGAGGACCGCCTGAGCATGGCCCATGGCCTGGAGAGCAGAGTGCCCTTCCTCGACAACGACCTGGTCGACTTCGCGATGCGCTGTCCGGTGGCCCTGAAGCTCAACAACCTCGCGGAGGCGCCCAGGCTCGACGAGAACCTGCCCGGTCACAAAAGTGCCAGTTACTTCCAGCAGACCCGGGACGGCAAGATGATCCTGCGCGAGATGATGCAGGGCTACATTCCCGCAGAAGTCACCACCGCGAGGAAGCAGGGCTTCTCGGGCCCCGACGCGAGCTGGTTCAAGGGGGAAAGCATCGACTACGTGCGGCGCACCCTGCTCGATGGCGATCCCCGCATCTATGCGCTCATGAACCGTGACGTGGTCATGCGCCTCGTCAATGAGCACCTTTCGGGCGCCACCAACCGGCGATTGCTGATCTGGTCCCTGCTTAACCTCGAAACGTGGCTTTCACGCTTCGACTGTGAGCAGGTCTGAGGAGCTGCCATGCGCAATGTCGTCATCACGGGAGGCATGGGACTGCTGGGTTCAAGGGCTGTGCAGTTGTTGCGCACCAGCCATGCGGTCCATGCCATCGTGCGCGAGCGACCTGCCGCGCCGCTGGATGGCGTGTCCTACCATGTGATCGACCTGGCGCAAGCCTGGTCCACCGAAGGCCTGCCGTCGACCGCCGATGCGGTGTTCCACCTGGCGCAATCGCGGCAGTTCCGGGCTTTCCCCGAGGGCGCCCTCGAAACCTACGCCGTGAACACCGCCGCCACGGCGATCCTGCTCGACTATGCCGTGCGCGCCGGGGCGCGCCGCTTCGTACTGGCATCCACCGGGGGCTTGTACGGCGCTTCCGCGGATCCCATCGCCGAGGATGCGCCGCTGGTGCCTTCCCGGGGCCCGCTCGCGCATTACTTCAATACGAAGCGCTGCGCGGAGATCCTGAGTGCCGGATTCCAGTCGCACCTGGACGTCACCGTCCTGCGGCCATTCTTCATCTATGGTGCGGGCCAGACGCCCGACAAGCTCGTGAGCCGCCTGGTCGAATCGGTCGCCGCGGGGCAGGCGATCCAGATGGTCGGGGAGCAAGGTGCCTCCATGAACCCGGTGCATGTCGACGATGCGGCAGCCCTGCTACACGCGACGCTGGCCCTGACCGGGTCGCAGACAATCAATGTGGCGGGCCCGCAGATCGTGACCGTCCGCAGCATGGCCGAGCGCATCGGTACGCTGTTGTCTCTGCCGGTCCGGCTGGAGGTGGCACCCGGTCAGCCGGAGCGCTTCGTGGCCGACATCCGGCCGTTGGAGCAGCTGCTTGTGCGGCCTCTGGTTCCTTTTGACGAAGGCATTCGGTCCATGTTGACGGGCCACGGAGGTACGCCGTGACACTGGCGATCTGCAGCCGTGCGCATCGCGGATCGCGACGCGTTGGAATTCGCTATTCTGGGCCATCTGCTGGGGCAGTCAGACAGGTCTTGTCCATCGGCAAGCTGGTGCGCCACTGGTTGGGCGCAAGCTCACACTGCCGCGGACGATCAAGGTCATTCACCAACGCTTTTGCCCTCTGCCGCAACTAACCGGTACTACCCATGGAGATCTTTTCCAGGCTTTCGACGATTGATCCCGACGATCCATCAACTTGGGAAAGGGCTTTCATCACCCTCGATATGGACTGGGCGGCAGACGATGTCATTGGTCACACGATCGACCTCATCGAGCGCGCCGATGTTTCAGCGACCTGGTTCGTGACGCACGCGACAGATACCCTGGCAAGGCTACGCGAAAACCCGAAGTTCGAATTGGGGATTCATCCCAACTTCAATTTTCTGCTTGCCGGCGACCTGCGCTTGGGTGGAAACATGAGGGAAATCGTATCTAGACTGCTGGAAATAGTCCCTGAAGCAAAGAGCTTGCGGTCCCACTCTCTCGCAGGCAGCACGCAGCTATTGCAGTCGATGCCAGCGCTGGGACTGACCCATGAATCAAATCTCTTCGTGCCATTCGATGCGGAGCTGGACGTCAAGCCATTCCGACTATGGAACGGCGTGATACGAACACCACACTTTTTCGAGGATGATCTGTTTCTGCTGGGCGAAGGCGACTTCGCCTCATTGGGAAACGGCCTGCCCGCTAGTTTACATCCGCGGACTAGAGGCTCTGCAAGGATCTATGATTTTCATCCCATCCACCTCTTCTTGAACACGGACAGGATCGAGCGCTATGAAACGTCACGCCCACATCATCGGGACATGTTGAAACTGCAGCAACATCGCAACTTTGGGATAGGTACCCGGACGGCATTCGAAAAACTTCTGGAGTGCAGATAGTGCGCGTAGCAGTGATTGGGCGAACGGAAGCTCTCTTTGACGCCGCTACCCACCTTGCCAGCCTCGGCCATGAGCTGGCTCTGGTTGTGACGGCGCGCGAAGCGCCAGAATATACAAGGACAACGGAAGACTTCAGAAGCTTGGCGATCTCGTGCGGTGCTGTTTTCCTTGCCACCCCCAGGATTTCCGACAAGTTGGCGACCATCCAAGAGATCCCGAGGCTGGATATCGCAATCAGCGTCAACTACGTCGAGGTAATTCCTCAGAACATAATCGACTGCTTCCGCCTCGGAATACTCAATGCTCATGGCGGTGATCTTCCTCGATACCGAGGAAATGCTTGCCAAGCGTGGGCGATCCTTAACGGGGAGCCTCGAATCGGGCTCTGCGTGCACAAGATGCAAGGTGGTGAACTAGACAGCGGTGACATCGTGGCCAGGGATTACCTTGCTATCGACATGAATACGAAGGTGACGAAAGCTTGGGCATGGATGACTGAGCGTATACCTTGCCTGTTCGCAGAGTCGCTGGCACTTCTGGACCGGAACCCAGCGTTTGTTCTAGAGCGACAGCCAATCGACCCTGGACTGGCGTTGCGGTGCTATCCGCGGTTGCCTGAAGACGGCCGCATTTCTTGGGGAAAGTCTGCTCGTGACATTCTGCGGCTGATCAACGCCAGCAATAAGCCCTACGCTGGCGCTCACTGCGATCTCGAAGGTCGTGAACTCATAATTTGGGACGCACAACTCGCCGATAACGAGAATTTCTTGGCTGTCCCGGGTCAGGTTGCCTCCATCGGAAGCGGGTACATCGACGTCACATGCGGCGTGGGCAAGCTACGCATCTTCAGCGTTGAATACGATGGGCAAGTCGGAAGCGCAGACATGTTTGTGAACTCTCTTCGCCAACGTCTTCGGTGAAACTTCATGAGTAGACAGGATGTTGGCAACGAGGCGAAGGCCATGGACTTCACAACGACGCATTACAGGCATCTTCTCCGCTTGGGGAAGCGCCGATACCGTTTTGCGACCTACGCGGAGGATCTAGACGAGGCAGCGCTGATTCTGTGGCGCCACGACGTCGATTACTCGCTCAACCGCGCCCTTCGACTGGCGGAAATCGAGCATGACGAAGGCGTCAGGTCCACGTATTTCATCAATCCCCATTGCGCCTTTTACAACCCATTAGAACAGGGCCAGAAGACGATTGTCGACAGGCTGTTGCAACTCGGCCACGATCTTGGCGTTCATCTTGATGCGGAGTACTACGGGATTGTTGCCGAGCGTAGTCTAAACGACATCGTTCAGGCGGAGGCTCGTTTCTTCCTGGAGCAGTTCGGGGCGCATGTAGCTGCATTCTCCTTCCACAACCCATCGTCATTTCTGTTGACTTGTGACCGAGAGTCTTATGGTGGGCTTAGAAACTGTTATTCAAGGAGCTTCAGGTCGTCCTTTGGCTATTGTTCAGACTCGAACGGCTACTGGCGGTTTCAGAATCTGCAAGAGGTACTTGAATCGTCCTCACACGATCGCCTGCAGGTCTTGACGCATCCAGCGTGGTGGCAAGAGTCCCCAATGTCGCCGCGCGAGCGCATATTCCGGAGCATTTATGGCCGCGCGTCCGCGGTGGCGGGTGACTACGACCGTTTGCTGATCACCCATGGGCGAGCCAATATCGGGCCACTTGACTGTGAGTTTGACGCGTTGCGAAGCTGGCTGGGCACGCGGGCTTCGGCGCTTGACCTGTGTTGGTTGCGTGGCGAATTCCGTACTGTGTTTGTCGATGTGTGCCGCATGCTGGAAGGGCGTTTGGCATGCATTTGCTACCTTGGCCTGTCTCGACAACTGCAGATTCCGAGAAGAGAGGCCCGCACCTTGCTTGAAGTCACTTTGCCGAAAGTTCCATTGCACCGCGTATTGGCCGTCCTTCTCGGGAAAAATTGGGCAGACGTTTCTTCATCGGAAGAGCACCAGATAATGTATTGGTTTTCGTTGCGTGACCGGTTTATGCGAGGCCGGGCCCCACTTTCGAAGGGGAAATGCGAACACGGCATCAGATTTCTTGTCGCTCTTGGCATTGAGGTCGCCACACGCATTGAAGCGGCGAAAGATCTGTTTCGCCGAGGCGCCAGTCCTGATTCTTCGACGGACAACCCAACGCCATCGCGTCGCAGCGCGACCATCGAGTGGGCGCGTCGGAATTCGGTGGCGCTTGGCATTGACCGGGAAGACCTGCTGCCGGCGCCAGACAAGGGTTCGTTGCCATTCGGAACCGGAACAGGATGAAGCTTGTACGTGCCGTGCTCCTAATGAGCAATACCAACGCAGACCTCGCAGTCACGTTTGCCCAGGATGCTGGCATCGACTTGCGCGCGACTGTGGCTGCGTCGGTTGACGAGCTGGCGCTTGCGTTTGTTGCTCCGATAGACCTGCTTCTGGCTTTTGGGAGCGGGGTGATCGTCCCCAGAAGCATTCTCGAAACTCCAGATCTGCTGGCGTTGAACATTCATCCAGCATCAGTCGAGTTTCCCGGGCGCGATCCGCATCATTTCGCTCATTACTATCGAGCCAGGACATACGGTGCAACTTTGCATTTCATGTCCGAACGCGTTGATTCCGGCCCGATCATTTCCACTGAAATCTTTGATGTGCCGGATTTCGCAACGCCCTCGTGGCTTCTGTCGCGCGCGAACGATGCGGGCAAAGAGCTCATGCGTCGTTTTTTTTGTTCCTTTGCAAACCATGGTCGGCCTCTCGCGGATCTCTCGTTAAGATGGGCGTCGCGAAAATCATCGCGCGAGGACTTTCTGGAAATGTGCCGTGTCCACTCGGATCTGGATAAAGCCGAGTTCCTTCGCCGACTGCATGCGACCGCCATGCCCGGATACAGCAACCTGTTCATTGACTTGCATGGCTACAGGTTTCGGCTGGAAGGCGAGGTGAAGTGATGGTTGTCGCGATTCATCAGCCGAATTTCTTCCCCTGGCTCGGCTACTTCGACAAGATGCGCCGGGCGGATGTGTTCGTGTTCCTGGACGACGTGCAGTACCAGAAGACCGGCGGCGCCTGGTCGAACCGGGTCAAGGTGACGGTGGGTGGCGAGGCGCGCTGGCTGACCGCCCCGCTCGACCGGTCCTTTCACGGCACGCGCCGCATCAACGAGATCCGCTTCCAGGCGGGCGCACCGTGGCGCGAGAAGCTGCGCCTGACACTGCAGGCGGCCTACGGGCGCGCGGCGTTCTTCCGCGAAACCATGCAGCTTCTCGAGCCGCTTCTGGCTTACCCAGACGATGGTGTCGCGGCGTACAACATCCACGCGATCCAGCATCTCGCGCGCGCCATCGGACTGGGGGCGACAACGTTCGTGCATAGTTCATCGATCCCCTCATCCGGCACGTCCACGCAGCGACTCATCGACATCACCACCCGCCTTGGCGGCAAGCACTACCTGTGTGGCGGTGGCGCCAGTGGCTACCAGCAGGATGAACTGTTCGCCGCCGCCGGCATCGGTCTGCAGTACCAGCACTTCGTGCACCCGGAGTATGCACAGCACGACGGCGTACGTTTCGTGCCCGGCCTGTCGGTCATGGACGCCTTGATGCACTGCGGGGCGTCTGCAGTCGCGGCCTGGTTCCAGCCCGCCGCCAGTCACGGCATGGCGGTCGCACCTGCGGGGCTGTCGGCGCATGATTGACCGCCTGTGCAGGCACTTCCTGAATCCGCGGATCGCGTCGCTCGCCTGGGCAGCGCGGGGCGCTGTGGCAGCAGAGCGACTCAGGGTCGCGCGGGCTGAAGCCCGCTCGCGCGCTCTTCTCGCTCGAATCGACGTCACACATCTCATCAGCTCAGACCTGTGGCGCGAAGAACGACAGGCCGCAACAGCCGCTGGTTGGCCTCGCACGCGAGCCACGTCGCGCACCGTCGCGCGGCTTGCGGTGCTACGCCAACGTGCGCCGCAACTGCGCGACGCCTTTGTGGCCCTCGCTGGCCCCCGCTATTTCTATTCGGGTCAGGCGTACTACAACCATTGGTATCTTTCTCGCGCGTTGCGCAAGCAGGGCGCAAAGACATGGCTGCTGGACTGGGACGGCGACCCGGCCAGCGAGATCTACTACCATGGTCGGGACGAGAAGATCGACTCCACCGCGCCCGACTGGAAGCCGCGACTGGCCGCCCGCTTCGTGGCGTGGATCTTCGGTTATGATGTGTTCGCGTTTGCTAACGCGCAAGGGCTGTCCTTTGGGTGGCAGCTCGACACAGCGTTGGCGGATCTGGGATGGGCGCAGGGGGAAGCCGTAGACTTGCTGGGGCGCCTTGGAAAGACGGTTACCTACTTGAACAACGGCTGCCTGGACGGAGTGACCCAATCGAGCTTTGCGAAGTGGCCTGGGCCCGAGCCTGTGTGCCAGGTGTGTGTCTGGCGCAAGGTGCCGACCGTGTGCAGTGACGAACGCAACCGAACGTGGGGTGCGTACCGCAACAAGCACGCAGACTTCCAGATGCTGCTTGGCGGAAATCGCGCCGACCACAATGTCGCGCCGAACGTGCGTGAGGTACCCCATGCCTATTGTCTTGATGATGAGGCGTGGCATCCCGATCTGACTATACCGAATGACTTTCTCACCCGTAACGACCCGGGTTCCGTCAGGCTTTTTCACTCAGTGGGCAACTTCGTCGATCGTACCGACGACACTGGGGTCAACATCAAGTCAACGCACCACTATCGACGAGTGATAGGCGAGCTCAAGTCCCGAGGTTACCCAGTCGATTTCGTGTTCGTTCCTGGTCAGGTACCGAACAAGGTCTTGCGCTATTACCAACTCCAGTCCGACGTTCTTCTAGACATGCTTTCCTTCGGGTGGTTTGGCGCTACCGCGCGCGAGGGAATGATGTTGGGCAAGCCCGTCATCTGCTACATCAGGCCGCAGTGGCTGGAGCAGATCCGTGTGGAGATTCCCGAGTATGCCGCCGAGCTGCCCATTATCTCGGCCACTCCAGACACGGTTGCGGCGAAGCTGATCGAACTGATCGAGCGTCCTGACCTGCGCGCGGAGATTGGCGAGCGAGGACGCGTGTTCGCGCAGAAGTGGCACTCGTCGCGCGAGGCGGCGCCAGTGTTTCAGCGGATCTACCGGCAGCTGCAGGCTAACGCGCGCGCGGGCAAGCCCCGCGCGCCGGTCAGCACATATCCAGGGGGGCGTCCCTATGTCGACTGAAGAGGCCATCCCCCTGCGAGCATGCGGGCTCAGCGTCGACTATCCGCTGCCCGACGGCAAGCCGCATCCTCGCTGGCTTTTCTCAATCGCGGACGTACCGCGCTTCCGCGCGCTCGAGGGCTTCGATCTTGCGATTCGCACGGGAGAACTGGTGGGCGTCCTCGGCCACAACGGGGCCGGCAAGAGCACACTCCTGCGCACACTGGGTGGCGTACTCAGCCCGAGCCAAGGATCCGTCGACACCATCGGCATCCCGGGATCGCTCTTCGAGCTGGGAGGATTGGGCAACGTACACCTGACCGGCCGGCAGTACGCGCAGCGGTGGTTCGACTTTCAGGGGGTACCGCACGAGACGCGCACGGCCCTCGTCGACGACATTCTCGAGTTCTCCGAACTCGGCGAGCGCTTCGACGATGCGCTGCGCACATACTCATCAGGGATGGCCGCCCGCCTCTACTTTGCGGTCGCGACCAGCGTACGGCACGACCTGTATCTGATCGACGAGATTCTGGCTGTCGGCGATCAGCATTTCCAGGCGAAGTGCTGGGCGCGGATGCGTGACCTGCTGGCCGATCGCGTTTCGGGAGTGCTGGTCACCCACGACTGGAGCGCCGTCCTTCGGTTGTGTGAGCGGGCGGTCGAACTCAAGCGTGGGCGAGTTGCGCAGAGTGGGCCGTCCGAGCAGGTGGTGCGGCGCTATCTCGGCCTTGACGAGCAGACATTGCCGCGCCGCGTTCGTTTTGCTTCAAGTCTTCCGGAAACATTCGTTGTCACCAGCGGCGAGCCCGCAGTGCTCCAGATCCCAATCGAATCGGACCTGATCGAGCCGGTTCATTTCGGGTTCTCTATCGAGCGGCTCATCCCCGGTCTCGATTGGCAGGTGTTACTGCTTGGGCCGCCGACCCTCGCTTGCCAGGGCAGAGGGCGCTGCACCCTCGAATTGCGCATCGATAGCTTGCCGCTGTGGGCGGGAAGGTACCGTCTAGCGGTGTTCCTCACGACGACGGGCGACGCGGGCGCAGTGTCGGTCGTGCAGGATCAGCGCAGTTGGACCTCGGGCAATGGGGTGCATCTGATCGTCGAAGGCGAAAGCGGCGAAGGCCTATCTCGCCCTGCCTTCGATTGCGTCGTGGCAGAGGCACCGTGACCAGCGTCTCGGACCTCCATGTTGTGGTTTCCGGCGCCACGAAGCGTTATTCGCGCGCAGGTCACGTGAGTGACATCGTCGCACTCGACAACGTCTCCCTCGAAGCGCACGGTGGCGAACGCATCGGCGTGATCGGGCGTAACGGCAGCGGCAAGTCCACATTGCTACAACTTGTCGCGGGCGTGGCCTCGCCCAGCGAAGGCGATGTAGCCGTGCGTGGACGTGTGTCCGCAGTACTCACACTCGGCATGGGCCTGCGCGAGGACCTGACAGGTCGCGAGAGCGTGGAAGTGGATGCGGCACTTCACGGTCTCCCGCGCGAGCGGTGGCATGACGTCACCAACGCTGTGCTGGACTTCGCCGAGTTGGCCGAGTTTGCCGATCGTCCGGTAAAGACGTACTCGACCGGGATGAAGTCCAGACTAGCGTTCGCTATGCTGGTTACCATTGAGCCAGAGATTCTGCTTTTGGACGAAACGCTGTCGGTCGGCGACGCTCGCTTCTCGCGCAAGGCGACGCAGCGTATGCATGAGCTCTGCGCATCCGGCGGCTTGGTCATACTGGTATCGCACGCGCTGGAGTCCGTGCGAGCGCTCTGCGACCGCTGCATCTGGATGGATGGCGGGCGCATCCGTCGCGATGGGCCAGCAGGCGAAGTCATCGACGCTTACGCCGAAGAGGTACGGCGCGAGGATGAGCAAGACTCTCAAGCGCAGTTCGCGCGCGGGGCAGGAGAGCGTTCGTTGGTTTCGGGTTGGCGTATCAGCGCGCCCCAGATTGCACAACGGCAGCGGCCATGCCTCCCGCTGCTCGGTTCGGAACCCGCCACGGTGATTACCCAGATTGAGGCGCCGGCAGGCGAGGCCGCGTCGCTCGCGCTGGACATCGTCCGGCTGGACGGTTTGAAGGTGCTGACCTGCACCTATCCTGTCGCACCCCTCGAAGGAGTGGGCGCGCGTCGCATTGCGCTAGAAACGCCGAGACTCGGTTTGGGGCCGGGGACCTTTCGAGCCACGTGCTCTTTGCGCCGCAGCGACGAACTGGTGGCAGCGGCAACGACCATCTTCGAGGTCGAGCACCCGCCCCGACTGACGGGGGGCGTCCCGGTGCTCGACGCGGCGTGGAGCGTACGACAGGTATGCAGCGAGCGGAGCGATTCATGACGTTCTTTGGACTGAACCGCGACGACTTGCGCATGCTGTTGAACCTCGCGCGCTTGAACGTTACCGACCGCTACCTCGGATCGCGCCTCGGCCTCGCGTGGGCGATCGTCAGTCCACTGCTGATGTTCGCGGTGTTCGCGTATGTGTTCGGGTTCGTGTTTCGCGTGCGACTACCGGGGGCGAGCGATTCGGGCTCCTATCTGCTGTGGCTTGTTTCGGGGTACTCCGCGTGGCTGGCAACGTCCGAGGCGCTCGTCAACTCGGGGAACTCGCTGGTATCGAGTTCCAACCTGCTGAAGAACCTGGTGTTCAAGACCGAGATCGTGCCGTTGGCCGCCACGCTGGTCGGATTCATCCCCCTTGCCGTCGCCGTGCCGGTGTTACTGGTCGGCAAGCTGGCGCTGTCTGGCACCCTGAACCCCTGGCTGGTGACCCTGCCACTCGTCATGGTGGTCCATCTGCTGATGATGTGGAGCGTGAGCCACTTTCTCGCCGTCACAACGGTAATCGTGCGTGACTTTTCTGTCGCCCTGCCAACGTTTCTCACGCTCATGCTGTTTCTCACCCCGATCCTCTACCCAGAGGAAATGATACCGGCACGGCTGCGCTTCCTGGTCCTGATGAACCCTGTCGTGATGATCACCTCCGCCTACCGGACAGTGCTCACGGGCGAGGGCCCGCCTGATTTCGCGCGGCTTGCTTTCTTTGCCATCGCGTCTCTGGTCCTGCTAGCGTTCGCGCTCGCCTGGTACCGGCGGCGCAAAGGTCTTCTGATCGGACTTGTGTAGCAGCGATGGCCCGGGGATTGCGTGAGATCGGACTATGTGCGTCACACTTGCGCGCGGCGCAGCTGCGAAGCAAAGCGGCGTCGGTTTGGTTTCTTGTCGAGCTTGGCAGCTTCGCCCAGGCACTCGTCTTTCCTATCGATCGTCCGGAGGACAACTGAGCATGCGCTCGCGGCTATCCTCAAGAGTTGCCAACTTGGCGCGGCACCTGGGTTTGCACAATCGACCAGATGAAAAGGAGGAATCCGACGCTGAGCCAGAGGTGGGGCCTTCAACCCTTCCACAACGTGTCGCGAGCTATTGGACGCAACACAACGTCACGCTTCACCGCCGCTTCGCCTCGCGTACGGAGTCACTGACGTACTTTCACTGGCGGTGCGACCAGTATCCGGGCTATCTGGACCTGATGCCGGTCACCGGTGTCAACGGGGCGGACATTCTCGACTACGGGTGCGGGCCTGGCCACGACCTGGCGGGCTTCGCCGAGTATTCAAGGCCCAGGAGGCTGGTAGGGGCGGACGTCTCGTCATCGAGTCTGGACCAAGCTCGCGAGCGACTCAGCCTGCACAGCGCGGCAGTCGACTGGGCCCTGCTCGACCCTGTCGCCGAGCGACTTCCCTTTGAGTCGGGAAGCTTCGACTATGTACACTCCTCGGGAGTGTTGCATCACGTCCCAAACTTGCCTGGCACACTCGCCGAGCTACGACGTGTGCTACGTCCCGAGGGGCGAATGCGCGTGATGGTGTATCACTCGCAAAGCGTCTGGCTCCACCTCTATGTGGCTTACGTGCTCCGGCTGCGCGACGGTCAGCTTGACCGCGCTCTCCCGATCCGGGAGGCGTTCGCACGCTCCACCGATGGAGCAGACTGTCCGATCGCCAATTGCTACACCCCTGCAGAGTTCGGCGCACTCGCCAACGCAGCAGGATTCGCGTGCCGGACCGTTGGCGTGGCGTGCTCGCTTTTCGAGATGCAACTGCTCGCGACAACTCACTTTGAGGCCTGCATGAACGTGGAACTGGAAGCCGAGCACAGGCAGTTTCTCCTCGCACTCACGTACGATGAGCGGCGTCGACCGCACTTCGCTGGCTTGCCAGCGGGAATCGATCTCGTTCTCGAGTTGACGCCGCGATGAATGAACCAGCCAAGCTACCGATGATCCCCGACGCGCAGCGTGGCGCGCGCCTTCAGAGGCAGTACCCACCCGGGCCTGGCTGCGCGCGCGCCGACTCGCCGAGTGGCCAGACGTGCCTGCCGCAAATCCAAGTGCTGGTGAACATGCACTCCTCACCTTTTGGAACAAAGCGCTGCCAGATTCGCTTCAAGACCAGTTCCACAGCTTGATCGCCTCGTGAAGATCCTCCTTTTACACGCGATTGACGATCCCACCCAGCTTCGGCGCACAACGCTCAATCAGACGTTCTGCATGCCGAAGTACGCGCCAGGTCACGACTACTGCTTTCACGCCCTGCAACATGATGCACGATCAATAGCGCGCGAACGCTTTGACGCGATCATCATCGACACCACGTTTCTTTGTTTCCGCTGGGCTCGGCCGCGGCAGCTGTTCGAGCAGCTTCTGGAGCGTTACGACTTCGTGAGACGCTCCGAGGCGGTCAAGATCGCTTTGCCGCAGGACGACTATGACCACTGCGGAGTGCTCGACCGCTGGCTGAGTGATTGGAACGTGAGCACGGTGTTCACGCCCCTGGCGCGTTTCGACGAGGTGTTGTACCCGCGAACACGGCTCTCTGCGCGCATAGAGCAGTGCCTGACGGGCTACCTCGACAGGCTGGACCGCACGCGGCTAGCCGCGCTGGCCCAGCCCACTGCAGCCCGGCACATCGACATAGCCTACCGAGCGCGAGCGCTGCCGCCGCTTTTCGGTCGTGTCGGCCGGCTCAAATCCGAGGTAGGTCATCTTTTCGCCAACGCGCTGCCGCTGGGCCACGGCCTGCGGCTGGACATCTCGACGGATGCGCGCGATCAGATTCTCGGCGAGCGCTGGCTCGATTTTCTCGGGGATTGCTGCGCTTTCCTCGGTAGCGCGAGCGGCTCAAGTCTGCTCGATCCAGAAGGGCAGATCAAGGATGCTACGCTGACGTATCTGGAACGCGTACCCGGGGCCTCGTTCGAGGAAGTAGAGGCCACCTGCTTTGCGGGAGCGGATGGCCGGTACATGATGACCGCACTCGGCCCGCGCAACCTCGAGTGTGCGGCCGCGGGCGCCTGCCAGATTCTGGTGCCCGACGCTGCACTCGAACCATTCGTACCCGGTGAACACTATCTTTCGTTGGACGCTGACATGCGAAACATTGGGTCGGTCGTCGACGCTCTACGCGACCCGGCACGACTACAATCGGTCGCTAACGCTGCAGGCGAGCTCGTCGGGATGCCGGGCTTCTCGTACGAGGACTTCGCGGCTCGCTTGGAAGCGAGCTTGAAAAGGCCCGCCGCAAGCACGTCGACCCAGGTTGCTGCTCGCTCGCTGGAGTCTCTCGCGCTCGCCGAGCGGGAAGTGGTCTTGACCTTGCAGTGTGCGTCCGCCAGGCACGGACTCACCGTTGCCGACGCTGATCTAGCCGCCATGCGGACCGAGCTCGCAGCCACAAAGGCGGAGCTCGCGGATCTGAGCGAGGCCGTGCGCATTCGCCGCGGAATGCGCGGTGCTCTGCGAGAAGCCCTTGGACTGAACACCCGAGCGGACATGCTGAGATCACAGCGAGAGGAGATCTGACCCTATGTGTGGCATTGCAGGTATCGTCTGGGCCGACCCAGATCGCCCCCCCGCACGCGAGGCAATAGCGGTGATGGCAGCCACGATCGCGCATCGGGGACCGGACGACGCGGGGTTTTACTTCGATGGGCCCGTCGCCCTCGCGCACCGACGACTTTCCATTATCGACTTGTCCGCAGGCGGGCATCAGCCCATGGTCACGCCCGCGAGCGACCTCGTCATCGTCTTCAACGGAGAAATATACAACTTCATCGAGTTACGCAACGAGCTGCGTGCATGCGGGCACGTGTTCCGCACAGAAAGCGATACGGAAGTCATCCTGCACGCCTACCGCCAGTGGGGTCGTTCGTGCGTCGAGCGCTTCAACGGCATGTGGGCGTTCGCGCTGTTCGACCGGATGCGGCGCGAGATCTTCCTGTCGCGTGATCGATTCGGCATCAAGCCGCTCTACTACACGCTGGATGAGAAGCGCTTCGCGTTCGCCTCTGAGATCAAGGGGCTGCTAGCCGGCTTTCCCGACCTGCGACAGCCGCGCGCCTCGATGATCCATCACTTCATGCCCTCGGGCGCACTCGATGACGGCGTCGAAACCTTTTTCCAGAGAGTCGTTGCGCTCGCGCCTGCGCACAATCTTGTGATTTCTCTTGATCGATTCGAGGCACGCATCGAACGGCACTGGACGCTCGACCGCGAAGCGTTTTCCGATCGCTGGGGTCGCGGTGATCCGACCGAGACCCTGCGCGGGCTGCTCGACTCATCGATCGCGCTGCATATGCGCTCGGACGTCCCGGTGGGCACCTGCCTCTCGGGCGGGGTCGATTCCAGCGCGCTGGTTTGCCTGATGAGCCGTACGCGGTCCGACCCTGTGCACACGTTTTCGGGTCTGTATCCAGATGCCGAGTATGACGAATCGCGCTGGGTGCAAGCAGTACGCCGACATACAGGCTGCCACGGCACCGATATCCGGCCACAACCGCAGGGTGACCTGCTGGACGACCTGCGAAAGATCACTTGGCACCAGGACGAACCGAGCGCGGGACCGGGTCTCTACACGCAGTACCATGTCATGCGCCGCGCGAGTGAAGACGTGAAGGTGATCCTGGATGGACAGGGTGCAGATGAGCTTTTCGGAGGTTACCTTCCGTATCTGGCGCTGCGCGTGAACGACCTGCTTAAAGGTGGTGCGAGCGAGCGCATCCGCGGCCTTGGACTGCTTGGGGCAACCGCCTATCACACCGACTCGTCGATCATGGGCGGCGTGCATGCGCTGGGCACGCTAACGCGCCTTCGATCAGGCTTGGCGCGGCGTATGCGCTCGCACGCCGGGCTGACTGTAGAGCCGCCATTCTTTCATCCGGGGTTAGCCGAGCGCGCAGCGGGCACGGCGCTCATGCGCGAGCGGCCGACACAGTATCCAGACTCTCTGAGTGATACGCTCTACTGGCACTTGGTCCAGCAATCAATCCCTGCGCTCCTTCATTATGAAGACCGCAACTCCATGGCGTTCTCGATCGAGGCGCGTGTACCTTACCTCGACCATCGAATCGTCGAGTTCGCCCTGGGCCTGGATCCTTCGTGGAAGATTCGCAATACGTGGACGAAATGGGTACTACGGCGGGCCGTGTCCGACGTAGTTCCCTCGGAGGTGACTTGGCGGCGCAGCAAGCTTGGTTATCCGACGCCATTCGCACGCTGGCTGCGTCAACCCGCCGAACGCGACAGCATTGCAGACGTACTGTTCTCGCCAGCCTTCCTTGGGCGCGAAGTGATGACACGCGAGTCGCTCCAGTACTACTGGAATCAGCACCAGTCCGGCGCCGCGGACCGCAGCTGGCTCCTGTACCGTTGTCTCACCCTCGAATTGTGGTACCGGATGTTCATTGACGATCTAGACCCCGCGCCCGCGCGAAGAGTTGGAACGCTCAGCGCCGCTTCGGCAATGGTGTCGGCGCCATGACATCGGCGACTGGCACCCTGGGCGGCAAGCGCCGGCGCATCGCGATCTTCAACACCAACGCCACGCACAGGGATCCTCGCGTGCTGCGCATTGGAGGCATGCTGGCCGCAGCGGGACACGATGTCGTCGTGTTTGAGATGCGCGTGGGCAATCAAGCCGAACGCGAGACGCTACACGGCATGGAGGTTCGACGTGTTGCGGCACCTACGTCGTATGACGACCAGGACATGTCCCGAATCGCCGAACTCGTCCCAGCAGCCGCGGAAGTGATCCGCATCGCTAACGCGTACGTGTGGCGGTTTCCGTTGAAGCCGGCGTTGCGCATGGACGCTCCAGCTCGCATTTGGCGCCGGCTCGATCGCATCGTGCGCAATCGCTTTTTCGGCGACAGCACCCCACCCGACACATACTCCGATGTGTTCGCCCAGTTGGCGCCGATTCGCGCGATCATGCTGCTTAACTTGGCGCTATTCGAAGCTGCGCACCAGTTTGCTCCGGAGATAGCGCACTGCAACGACCTCGACACGCTGCTCGCAGGCTTCATGTTGAAGACGGCGTGCGGAGCAAGTCTCGTATTCGACGCGCACGAGGTCTATCCCGAGCAGTTCGCTGAAGACATGCGGACGGACCTTTGGCACAGCTTCTACACGAACCTCGAGCACTCCTTGGTGCACGCTGCGGACGCTCGCCTCACGGTGTGCGACGCGATCGCCGAGTATTTTTCTGACCACTACCGCGCGCCGGGTTTCGTTACGGTGCGCAATGTCCCGTCGATCCGTTACCTGGCCTCCGAGCAGGTGCTCGAACGCAGACGCGAACGCCCGACGATCCTCTATCACGGCGCCTACTTCGCACATCGTGGCCTTGACGAGGTCATCAAGGCTGTGCCCCACGTCGAAGGCGCACGATTCGTCTTTCGTGGGATGGGCGCGCATCAGTCCTCCCTGCAGCAGCTTTCGGAACAAGTAGGCGTCGGCAAACGACTAACGTTCGCACCGCCGATAGGCGTCGAGGATCTGGTGCCATCCGCGAGTGAATGCGACATCGGATTGAGTCCCTTTATTCCCGTGTGCAAGAACACAGAGTTTGCGCTGCCAAACAAGATGTTCGAGTACATGATGGCTGGACTCGCCTGCGCCAGCTCTGATCTGATCGAGATGCGGCGCGTTACCGAGAGACACGGCGCCGGCGTGCTGTTCGCCGCGCTCGACCCTCCGGCAATCGCTGCGACGCTGAACGACTTGCTCGCTCGACCTGACGATCTCGCCCGCCACCGCGCCAACGCCCTCGCCGCGGCGCGCGCCGAACTCAACTGGGAAGCGGAATCCCAGAAACTCGTCGCGCTTTATCGACCGCTGCTCGACGCGCGCTGACGCGGACCCTTGCCCCGACTACACTCGGGAGTTTCAACAACCTCCGATCGGTACCCAACTCCATGTGCGGAATCTTCGGTGTTTTTGGCGGCGGACCGGCGCCGCGCGCAACGATCGACGATTGCCTCGTTCGTGGTCAGGATGCAATAAGGCATCGCGGTCCGGACGGCGAGGGCCGATGGGTTTCCACGGATGGCTCGGTCGGCCTCGCTCATGTGCGCCTCGCGATCATTGACCTGACAACCGGCGCGCAGCCGATGATCGATGACTACGGCTATGTGATCACCTACAACGGTGAGATCTATAACTTCGTGGAGCTGCGTGAAGAGCTCGGTGCGGCGACGTTCCGTACGACCTCGGACACGGAAGTGGTATTGAGGGCCTACCGCCGGTGGGGACCCGATTGCGTGACGCGTCTGCGCGGCATGTTCGCCTTTGCGATATGGGACCCCGATCGGAACGCCCTTTTTGTTGCCCGTGACCGCTTTGGAATCAAGCCGCTCTACTACGCTCATACGAAAATGGGCTTCGCGTTCGCCTCTGAAATGAAGGCGCTAGCGCCGCTCTTGACGACACGCGAAGTAGATCAGCGCGCCCTCTCCGACTATTTCACCTTCCAGTTCTGCCTCGGCGCAAAGACACTCCTGAAGGACATACGACATGTGCCCAGCGCGCATGCGGGTTACGTGACCCGCGACGGAGCGCTCAAGCTGCGGCGCTACTGGGAGGTCCAGTACAACATCGACTTTGACCACACCGAGAAGTGGTTCGTGAGTCGATTGCGCGAACTGATGGACGACTCAGTCGGCGCTCACCTGCTCGCGGACGTTGAGGTCGGAGCGTATGTGTCGGGTGGCGTCGACTCGAGCTTGATTGCCAGCATGGCACGCAAGCATCGCTCGGATGGCCCGTTTCAGATATTCAATGGTCGATTTTTCGAGGGCGAGTCCTTCGACGAGTCGCGCTACGCTCGAGCGGTCGCCGACGAGTTCGACATGCGTTTGCACGTCACGGATATCGGCGAAGACGATTTCGTCGACTCGATTGAAAAGGTGATTTACCACCTCGACGAGCCAGTCGCTGGGCCGGGCTCGTTTCCTCAGTACATGGTGTCCAAGTCGGTGAGCAATCACCTGAAGGTAGTACTCGGCGGCCAAGGCGGCGACGAAATCTTCGGCGGTTATGCACGTTATCTGATCGCATACTTCGAGCAATGCATCAAGGGCGCTCTTGACGGTACGTTGCACGATGGCAACTATGTCGTCACATACGAGTCGATCATTCCCAATCTGCGAGCGCTAGAGCAGTACAAACCCCTTATTCGCGAGGTGTGGTCACAGGGGCTGTTCGAGGGCCGGGACCGCCGGTACTTTCGACTGGTCAATCGCGCCAACACGTTCGGGGAGATTCTTGCGAAAGGCACGGTGGATACAGAATCGGCGTTCGACGAGTTTCAGCAAATCTACTGGGGCGATAATGTAGGAAAAGAATCGTATTTTGATTCAATGACCCATTTCGATTTCAAGACGCTGCTTCCAGCCCTGCTGCAAGTCGAGGACCGAATGAGCATGGCTCACGGCATCGAGTCACGCGTTCCGTTCCTCGATCATCCGTTGGTGGAGTTCGCTGCCACAATCCCGGCGAACGTCAAGTTCCGCTCAGGCGAGTTGAAGCGTCTGCTGCGCATGGCTTTTTCCAATCGGTTGCCCTGTGCCGTTCGAGAACGTAAGGACAAGATGGGCTTTCCTGTGCCTCTCACCATCTGGCTGCGTCGCGGCGGGCGTGCCCGCGACTTCGTGCAGGACCTTTTTTCGTCAGCAGCGGGCCGGGACCGACCCCATTTGGCGGGTCCGGTTGACGTCGATCGCCTGCTTGATGGACAAAGTGTCTACAGCCGCAACCTTTGGGCGTTGCTCAGCCTTGAGGTTTGGCATCGGCGTTTCATCGATGCTTAGCCCGCGGTGGGCCAAGGATCGCGGGGCGCGTTAGTATCGGGTTGCAGTTTTCAGTGCGCTTCATTTGATCAAGACGATTTCCAGGAGCCATAGAGCAATGCGCATTCTAGTGACAGGCGCCTGCGGTCAGATCGGCTCGCGGATCACGGAGCTGCTTTTGGCACGCGGGGATAGGGTATTCGGCATCGACAACCTCGCCACCGGACGCCGCGAGCACCTGTCTGACCACCCGAACCTGATCCTCGAATTCGATACGATCGCAGATCGCTCGGTGGTGGATCGCGTTTTCGAGGAGTTCAAGCCCGACGTGGTAGTTCACACCGCCGCTTCGTACAAGGACCCGAACGATTGGCACAACGACACGCTGACCAACTGTGTGGGCGGGACCAACCTCATCCAGGCTTGCAAGCGCGCAACCGCGCATAGGTTCATCTACTTTCAGACCGCGCTATGCTATGGCGTTCGGCCCCTGCAGCAGCCGATCAAGCTTGATCACCCGAAGCTGCCTGCCAACTCGAGCTATGCGATCTCCAAGACCGTCTGCGAAGACTATCTTGAGATCTCCGGTCTCGATTATGTCTCGCTGCGCCTGGCGAACGTGATCGGACCCCGTAACGTAAGCGGACCGCTGCCGATTTTTTTCCAGCGTCTTTCCGAAGGAAAGCGCTGCTTCGTCACCATGGCGCGGCGCGACTTCGTATACAACATGGATCTAGCGCGCTTCGTACTGAAGGCGATAGACGGACAAGGCCACGGCGCGTACCACTTCTCCTCCGGGCACGACGTGTCGATCAAGGATCTCTACGACGCGGTGGTTGAGGCGATGGGCCTGCCGACGTACCCCGAACCCGAGCTTCGCCCCCTCGGTCCGGACGACGCCCCCAGCATCCTGCTTGACCCCAGTCGCACATTCGCAGACTTCGGCCAGATCGCCTTTACGCCATTACGCGAATTCGCGCGGGAGTCGGTCGCTTACTTTCGCCTGCACGGTGCCGCTGGCGGCTATACCCACCTCAATCACGAAGATCGTCGCTGATGCGGATCGCGATCACCGGCGGCGCTGGGTGCCTCGGGTCCAACCTGGTGGAGCACTGGTTGGCCCAGGAAAACGAAATCCTGGTGGTGGACAACTTCGCCACGGGCAAGCGGGAGGTTTTGCCGCCTACGCCTGGACTTACGGTGCTCGAAGGCAGCGTCGCGAATCGGGTGTTTCTCGAACGCGCGTTTGTTGACTTCGCCCCGGAGTTGATCGTCCATTCGGCAGCAGCGTACAAGGACCCTGCCGATTGGGAGGGAGACACGGCCACCAATGTTGTAGGCAGCATCAACGTCGCCCGCGCAGCCGCTGCGTCCGGCGCACAACGCATCGTCAACTTCCAGACGGCGCTCTGCTACGGCCGCCCATCACGCGTGCCGGTTCCAGCAGACCATCCGGTTGCTCCATTCACGAGCTACGGAGTCTCGAAGACCGCGGGTGAGCAGTTCCTGCTACTCGGCGAAGTGCCTGTGGTGTCTCTCCGCATCGCGAACGTCACCGGGCCGCGGCTCGCGATCGGGCCCATACCAACGTTCTACAAACGCTTGAGAGAAGGTCAGGAGTGCTTCTGCTCGGACACGGCGCGAGACTTCTTGGCTGTGGAGGATTTCTTGGCGGCCGTCGACGCGGTGAGTGTCCTTGGGGCGCCGTGCGGCGTCTTCAACGTGTCGAGCGGCGAAGCCCACAGCATTCGGGAGATATTCGACATCGTGGTGGCACATCTGGGTCTGCCACCACGCGACGTGCCGGTAGTCCCGCCCGCGGCGGACGACGTGTCAGTACTCGCACTGGACCCGTCAGAGACTGAGCGCGTTTTTGGATGGAAGGCGCGCGTATCCTTTGGTGAATCGATAAGGGGTCAGCTCCAGTGGTATGACCAACATGGGGTCAACGACGTCTACAGCCATTTGAAGTCAAAGACTTGGCAAGTCAGCGCATGAGCGACTTCCACGACACACGCATCCTCGTCGTTGGCGGCGCGGGTTTCGTCGGGGCCAATCTCGTGCAGGCCCTGCTCTTCGAAGGTGCGCGCGAGATCATCGTGGTTGACAACCTCCTTTCGTCCGATGCCTCGAACGTACCTGCCGATTCACGAGTGCGGTTTGTTTTTGGCTCAATCAACGAATCACATGTTCTCGCAGGGCTCCCCGTAGATCTCGAATACGCGTTCCATCTTGCCTGCTACCAAGGCAATCAGTCGTCTATCGCTAACCCGTTTGCGGACCACGAGAACAATCTACTGCCCTCGCTTTCGCTGTTCGATGCGCTGAAGGATCGCAGGTCTCTTCGCAAGGTTGTCTACGCGGCTGCCGCGTGCGCGGTAGCCGAGAAGGTGTACGGCGACGCGCAGGCGACCACCGAGGAGCAACCCGTCTCGCTCTTCCACGACAGCCCCTATTCGGTGTCGAAGCTGGTGGGCGAACTCTATGGAAA
>LNFM01000619.1_pt1 | contig 63091 bp, 53 predicted proteins | sample 596031 | NCBI WGS metagenome assembly LNFM01 (sample SAMN04254537, study PRJNA301005) | activated carbon metagenome | isolation source: dual media filters at the Ann Arbor, Michigan drinking water treatment plant | place: USA: Ann Arbor
CCGAGCAGCGTCGCCGTGACGAGGAGGCACGCCGCCTCGCCGACGAGCAGAAGCGCCGCGACGAACAGGTCGCCCGCGAGCGACAGGAAGCCGAGCGCCAGCGCGCCGAGGCCGAGCAGCGCCGCCGTGACGAGGAGGCACGCCGCCTCGCCGAGGAGCAGAAGCGCCGTGACGAGCAGATCGCCCGCGAGAGCCAGCGCGCCGAGGCAGAACAGCGCCGCCGCGATCAGGAGCGCCAGAAACAGGCGGCTGTTCCCACGCCCCCTGTGACGGAGCGGCCGCGGACCGGCAACCCGGTGGTGGACGCCTGCCAGGATGCGCTCTCGAAGGTGACGCGCGAAGGCACGATCAACTTCAAGCGCGCCAGCTTCGACCTTGATCCCGATAGCTTCACGACCTTGAACCGCCTCGCCATCGCCGCCAACGACTGTCCGGATCTGATCGTCGAGATCGAAGGTCACACCGACAGCGAGGGGACGCCGGAGCGCAATCAGCGCCTGTCGAACCGGCGCGCCGATGCCGTCAAGGACTACCTCGTGAAAGCGGGTGTGTCCGTCAGCCGCCTGATCGCGATCGGCTACGGTCAGTCGCGGAACATCGCGACGAACGACACGGCAGCGGGCCGCGCCCAGAACCGCCGCATCGAGTTCGTCGTCAAAATGCGTGGCGATCGCTGAGCCGGGCACCGGGGCGGTCACATCGGAGCTTGAACCATGGGTTACCTGTTCCTGCAGCTCATCTGGTACGTGGCGATTGCCTTCGCCTTGGGACTGATCGTCGGTTGGGCGACATGCAGCCGGGCCGAGAGCGGCAAGCGCTGACCAGCAACACGATTGCGCGTACGGGGGAGTTGAGATCGTATGACCGCTTATACTTGGCAGACGCTGCTGTTGCTCTCTGTGGCGTACTTCCTCGGGTGCTGGATCGCATGCCTTGTGCGCCGCATGATCGCCCGCGATGCGGTGGCCGCACGGACGGCGCCGGCCCTGGCGCCTGCCGTCGCGATCCCGGCCGCGCCGGCACCCCGCCCTGTCGAGCGCGCGCCCACCTCGGCTCCGGTCGCCAACCCGGTTAGGGACGGTTTCCGTCGAGCCGATACCCTCGAGCCCTTGCCGCAGTCGGCATCGCGGCCGGTGCCGGCCGCCAAGCCAGCCCCGACGCCGACGGCACCGGCCGCCAGCGACACCGTCTCGCGCTTCGAGCGCGCCCTGACCGGGCCTGCCGCATCTGAGCCGCCCGTCCGACCGGTGGCACCGGGTGCGCCGACCGGGCCGATCGTGGCCCCATCGACGCGCATCGACGACCTGAAGCGGATCAGGAACATCGATGGCCGCATCGAAGCCGAACTCCGCAAGCTCGGCATCACGAGCTACAGCCAGATCGGCGCCCTGAAGCCCGCCGACGTGGCCCGGATCAATCAGGTCCTCGGCACCAAGGCCCGCATCGAGCAGGAGAACTGGATCGAGCAGGCGCAGATCCTGGCCGCCGGCAAGGACACCTTCTATTCGAGCCGCCTTGCCCGCGGCGAGATCGCGGGCGCCACCCCGATCGCCGACGAGGGCCCCCGCGGAAATCCGCCGGTGACCCGACCGGCGCCGACGACAGTGGCACGCGTCGAGCCACCTCAACCGATTGCGCCCCCGGCGCCGCCTGCTGAGCCACCGAAGGCACCGGCTGCAGCCGCACCCCGGATCGCACCACCAGCCCAGCCCGCCGAGCCGGCGCGGACTGTGACAACGGTCGAATCAGCGGCAGCAGCCGCGGCTGCCCTCGCTGCCGCAGCAGCCGCGGCCAGGAGCGTGGCGCCGAAGGCCGAGGCAACGCCGCCCGCGCCTTCCAGCACGTCTCAGCCGGATGTGTCGGGCAAGGCCGCATTCGCCGGACCGCGCGAAATTGCGCCGGTCACGGTGACGTCCACCGGCTCGGCCTTGCCGAGCCCCTTGCCCCCGATCGAGCAAGGCGTGAGCGCCCGCGACGATCTCCAGCGCATCAGGGGCATCACGCCGGAAATCGAGCGGATGCTGCAGACGCGCGGCGTCGCGCGCTTTCGCCAAATCGCCGAGTGGAGCCGCGACGACACCGACCGTTTCGATCGCATGTTGGGGCTCCAGGGCCGCATCCAGCGGGAGAACTGGATCGAGCAGGCCGAACTGTTGTCGCGCAATCGTGGCACCGGCAGCGGCTCCGGCAGCGCCGCCTCTCTCCCTGACCGCACCGACGGCCAGCCTCGCGCCGGACTTCCCGTGGGACGCGTCCTGGCCGTGTCCGCCCCGGTACCAGAGACTCCGCCGGCCCGCCCGGCACCAGCGTCCGACACGGCATCGGCAGCGTGCCGCGTCCCTGGCCGCATCCACGTTCTCCACGCCGATCAGCAGGCAAGAGCGGACCGAACGACCTGACCCTGCTCCCGAAGCACCGTCAGCGGACACTTCGGCACCGAGACCGAACCGCCTCGTCGACGCCATCCGCGACCGAGATCAGCGTGCCGATACCGAGCGTGATCCCCGCGAATCGCGCGAGCCTCGTGAGCAATGGGAGCCGCGTGAGCCTCGCGAACCGAGAGAGCCGCGCAACGAGCGGACGGACCTGTCGGGATTACGCTCCGTACGCTCCGAAGCGTTCCGGGGGGGCGATGCCGCACCAGCCGGCGCCGCCCACGACCTGAAGCGCATTCGCGGCATTGGCGTGTTGATCGAGAAGAAGCTCAACTCGATGGGCATCACGCGCTATGAACAGGTCGCGGAATGGACCGTGGCCGATATCGAGCGCGTCAGCCGCGTTCTCGACTTCAAGGGCCGCATCGAACGCGAGAACTGGGTCGAGCAGGCCCGAATACTCGCATCGGGTGGGCAGACGGAATTCTCGCGGCGCGCCGACCGGGGTGATCTCGGCTGAAGCGATCGGGTCTCGCGGCATGCAACGGCTGTTGTGGATAGCCGATCGCGCCACTTGATGGGCACCGGCGCTGAAACCGGAGGTGTTGGCCTGACCACGGTCCGACGCAAGGCGGGAGCCGTCGCATGAGCTCTGGGCACCACGGGCGCGATGCACCGCACCTCATTCCTGCCTTCGCCGACATCGACCTGCTGATGACGGATGCGGCACTCCGCGATGCGCTGCGGCGGGAAGGCAGCGTAGACGTCACGGATCGATCACCGCTCGCTGACTTCGCGCGCCAGTGCGGCTCCGCCGACCGGTTCGAACTCGGCCGGCAGGCGAACGCGTGGCCGCCGGTTCTGCGGGCCTTCGACGCCGACGGACGCCGCCGGGATTTCATCGAGCACCACCCTGCCTACCACGAACTGATGCGGACGGGCGTCGCGGCCGGCCTCGCGTCCGGATCGTGGATGAAGATGTCGGCGAGCGCCCCCGCGACGGGAAGTACCGCCAATGTCGAACGCGCCGCGCGCCTCTATCTCGCAGCGCAGGCGGACGCCGGTCACGTCGTCCCTCTGGCCATGACCAACGCCTCCGCCTCCGCGCTGCTCCGGTCAGCCGATCTGGCCGAGGCCTGGCTGCCGCGTATTCTGAGCCCCGACTACGACCCGCGCTCTATTCCAGCCCCGGCGAAACGCGGCGCGACGATCGGGATCGCAACGACGGAGCGACAGGGCGACACCTGGGGCAAAGACGTCGCCACATCCGCCGTGCCAGCCGCAGCGCCGTCGACGGGCGAGTTTCTCCTGAACGGTCACAAGTCGTTCGTTGCCGCCCCGATGAGCGATGCCTTTCTCGTGCTGGCCCGCGCACCGGGCGGCGTATCGTGCCTCTTGTTGCCGCGCCTCCTGCCGGATGGTCGCCTCAACGGCGTCGCCATTCGGCGCCTGAGGGAAACGCTCGGCAATCGCTCGACGGCCGTGGCGGAGATCGAACTCGATCGGGCGCACGCTTGGCTCGTCGGCGAGGAAGGGCACGGCACTGCGGTGCTTGCCGATGCGGAGGCTTTGCTCCGTCTCGATGCCGCGGTGATGGCCGCCGGCCAGATGCGCCTCACGCTGGCCACTGCCCTGCATCACGCACGGCATAGGCGCGCTGGCGGACGCCTGGTCGTCGAACAGCCGGCCCTGACCGAGGTTTTCGCCGACATCGCGCTCGACGTGGAGGCATCGACGGCGCTGACGTTCCGCCTGGCCCGCGCCGTCGACCAGCGCGACCGACCGGCCGAGGCGGCGTTCGCGCACCTCATGACGCCTGTGACGAAGTACTGGGTGTGCAAGATCGCGCCGGCCGTCGCAGCCGAGGCCATGGAATGCCTCGGCGGTAGTGGCTGCTGTGAGGAAGGGCTCGCCGCACGCGTCTATCGCGATGTCCCTGCCACGGCCCTGTGGTTGGGGCCCGGCAATCTCATGGTGCTGGATGTCGTGCGGATGCTGCAGCATGAACCCGAGGTTGTGGCCCTGGTTCTCGAGCATCTTGGCGAAATCGCAGCCCGCGACCCACACCTCGGCGCCGGCATGGCACGCATCGAGGCAATACTTCAGGACCCGCGCGCGATCGACCGTCGCGCCCGGCAGCTCGTCGAGACGCTCGCCATCGTGGCTGCTGGCGTGGTCCTCCGCCGCCATGGGCCCCAGCCGCTCGCTGACGCCTTCATCGCAAGCCGTCTTTCCGGACTGCCGCGCATGACTTACGGCCAAGGCATCGACTGGGTCGATGCACGCGCCATCGTCGATCGCGCCTTTCCGGCCGTCTGAGGCCGCCCATCAGGGTGTATGCCGGATCTCGGCACGGCAACCGAACAGCTCGGCGAGTGACGCGAAGCGCCGCTGCAGCCGCTCGCCCTCGAGATTCTGGTGCGCCCTGGGCAACGTGAGGACAAGCCTGTCACCCTCGAACCGGATCGGTGTTTCGTCGATCGTGCCGGGCATGCCGATCGAAAGCATGTGAGCTGCCCTGATAGCCGCGCCGACGATCCGGGCTCGCCGATAGAGCCGCCGCGGCACGAGCGCCTTGAGTCGCTCGGAGAGTTCGTCGCTCTGCTCCGTCTCGCCGGGGCCCGTATGGCGAAAGTAGACTGTCAACGCCAGGAAAACCCGTCCCGGATGATCGATCCCGTTGAGTGCCGCGTGCGCGATCACGTTGAGCGACTGCTCTCCGCGATAGTCCGGCATCGCCCGCCAGCCGATATCGGAGAGAAGGCAGGCGGCATGGCGGAGACGGCGATCGTCTTCCGTTTCCTTCGGGCCCGGCGTCTCGAACAGCGCGTCGGTCCACGTACAGAGTTCGTGTGCATGTTGGAGCGAGCGGGAGCGAAGCCGCGCATAGTCCTCGGCGAACGCGATCAAGGGGTCCTTCCGCCTCTCGGATTCCGAGAGAAGCGCATAAAGCAGCCCTTCCCGGACGCCGAACACCGAGAACACGACCTCGGACGGCTGCATTCGCTGCACCAGCCGCTCGAGGACGGCGGCGCCGAACGGCAGCACCTCCCGCCGGGCCCGCGACACCTGCGCTCCGCCTTTCAGATCGTTGAGGCGTTTCGCCTTGCGGATCGCCTCGGAGACGTTGAGAGCCTCACGCGCCGAAAGGCGGTAGCCGTGCATGACGCGCAGCGGATAGTCGACCGTGGCCATGTGCAATTTGCCGAGCGCGCGCCACGTCCCGCCGACGGCGAAGAACGTCCGTCCGCGACCCTCACCGATCCACGGAAGCGACGCGATCTGACTGTCGATGATCTCGACGGCGCGGTCGATCCGTCCACCGGCCTGATCGATGAGCCTGAGACCGCCCAGCGGCAGCGTCGCTGCAGCCCTGTGCCGTCCCCCGACGACGTCGATCAACTCGAGACTGCCGCCGCCGAGGTCACCGGCGACGCCATTCGGATTTCGGAACCCCATCTCGATCCCGAACGCGGCGAGTTCCGCTTCCCGCTCGCCGGAAAGGACCACGATGGGCTCGCCGAGCTGCGCCTCCGCAGCCTTGATGAATTCGGTCCCGTTCGACGCCTCGCGCACCGCGGCCGTAGCGATCGCCTTGATGTTCTTGACCTGCAGGTTGCGCGCGATGCCCTTGAACCGTCTGAGCGCACCGAGCGCACGCTCGACGCCCTCCGCGCTGAGCCGCCCTGATGAGACGAGCCCCCGGCCGAGCCCGCACGGCACTTTTTCGTTGAAGAGTGGCACGGGGCTGCGCACCGCCCCCTCGTAGACGACAAGACGCACCGAATGCGATCCGATATCGATCACCCCGATGGGTTCGAGCTCGGCGAGCCTGCCCTTGCGGCCTTGCATGCTGCCGTGATCAGCCATTCTGCGGTACCCGCATGTCGCTAGGTCCTGCCGCGAAACTTCACGCGCGGCGGGAAGCTTCCCGCCAGCGAGTGGCCGCGGCCGGATAGCGATGGATTGGTCATGAAGTAGGTGTGGGCGTTGAACGCCTCCTCACCGGGTCCGGGCACGATCCGCTGGCAGGAGCCGTCGCCGAGCAAGCTCCAGCTCTGCTGGTTGTCTTTGAGGTTGGCGACCATGATCTGATCGAGGATCTGCTCGTGAACCGTAGGATTGTTGACGGGAACCATCGCTTCGACGCGACGGTCGAGATTGCGCGGCATCATGTCGGCGGAACTGATGTAGACCAGTGCGCGCCGGTCGGGAAGCCCATGTCCGTTACCGAAGCAGTAGATCCGCCCATGCTCGAGGAAGCGGCCGACGATGCTCTTCACGCGGATGTTCTCGGAGAGCCCCGGCACGCCGGGCTTCAGGCAGCAGATGCCGCGAACGACGAGATCGACCTGCACGCCGTCACGGCTCGCCTCATAGAGCGCATCGATGATCTGGGCGTCGACGAGCGAGTTCATCTTGCCCCAGATGGCCCCCGGGCGCCCGGCCCGCGCATGCTCGGCCTCGGCCCGGATGTGCTGCAGCATGCGCTGACGGATGCCGCGCGGACTGGCGGCGAGCACCTCGAGATCGGCCGGCTCGGCATATCCGGTGACGAAATTGAAGATCCGCGTCACGTCCCTCGCGATGGCCGCGTTGGCGGTGAAGAACGAGAGGTCCGTATAGACCCGTGCCGTCTGCGGATGATAGTTGCCGGTGCCGATGTGGCAGTAGCTGACCACCTCCGAGCCTTGGCGGCGCACGACGAGCCCGAGCTTTGCGTGCGTCTTGAGTTCGATGAACCCGTAGACCACATGCACGCCCGCGCTTTCGAGGTCCTTGGCCCAGCGGATGTTGGCCTCCTCGTCGAAGCGTGCCTTGAGCTCGACCACCGCTGTCACCGACTTGCCCGCCTCCGCCGCCTCCTTCAGCGCGCGCACGATCGGACTGTCCGTCGATGTCCGATAGAGCGTCCACTTGATGGCCATGACTTCCGGGTCCTGCGCCGCCTGCCGCAGGAACTGCACCACGACGTCGAAGGACTCGTAGGGGTGATGGACGACGATGTCCTTGGCGTTGACGGCGGCAAAGCAATCGCCGTCGTACTCGCGGATGCGCTCCGGAAAACGGATGTTGAACGGACGGAACAGCAGCGCGGGACGATCGGCCACGATCAGCTGCCCGAGGTCGGCGAGACCGAGCATCTCTTCCTTGACCCGCACGTCGGCCTCTTTGACCTTGAGCTGGGTCGTGACGAACGAGCGCAGCTCCGCCGGCATCGTCGCTTCGACCTGCAGTCGGATCACCGAGCCGCGCTTCCGTCGCTTGAGGGCGCTCTCGAAGAAGCGGACGAGGTCTTCCGCCTCTTCCTCGACTTCGATGTCGCTGTCGCGAAGCACCCGAAACGCGCCCTGGCTGGCGATCTTGTAGCCGGGAAAGAGACGGTCGGCGAAATGCGCGACCAGGGTCTCGACCGGAATGAAACGGATCGCGCCGCTCGTCACCGCGACGGTGTCCTCCGCGTCCGGCTGCGGCAGGCGCACGAACCGCTTGAGTTGCGCCGGCAGCGGCATGATGGCGTGCATCAGCGCCCCGGTCTTGTCCTTCTTCAGTTCGAGCCCGAGTGTGAAGCCCTTGTTCGGAATGAACGGAAACGGATGCACCGGATCGACGGCGATCGGCGTAAGCACGGGAAAGACGTTTGTCAGGAAGTAGTCGTCGAGCCAGACCAGTTCGGCGGCCGAAAGCCGAGACGGTTCGACGACCTCGATGCCGGCGCCGGACAGCGCCGACCTGAGCTCGAGCCATGCCGCCTGCTGGCGCGAGGACAGATCCGAGACGAACCGGTTGATGGCGGCGAGCTGCTGTTCGGGCGTGAGACCGTCCTGACTGACGGTACGCACCTTGGCGACCACCTGTCCATGCAGCCCCGCCACACGCACCATGAAGAATTCGTCGAGGTTCGACGCCGAAATCGACAGGAACCGGAGACGCTCGAGCAGCGGATGCCGGTCGTTGAGCGCTTCCTCGAGCACTCGGGCATTGAACTGGAGCCAGGACAGCTCGCGGTTGTAGAAGCGTTGTGGCGTGCCCTGGAGCGGAGACGGCTGCGCGATCGCTACAATCGGCTTGCTCGTCGTGCGGGTTGCCCGGGTGCGGGTAGCAGGCATCGAACGGCGTTTCGTCGTCTTGGTCACCGGCCTCGCTCCAACCCATCTGCTCCGACGGCTGCGCCGGGGGCACGACACGTCCCGACGGCCGGCCCACGACATGGCATGCGTCCGTGAACCGAGTATGGCACGGCCGTCGCGACGCGGCCAATTCCGGCCAGCCGGCAGCACGGCGCCCCTGCCGGCACCAACCCCGTCAGGACTCGGAGATTTGCGTTAACGAGCCATGAAAACGGCAACGGTCAGGCCGACAGCCGCTCGCCGGCAGCGAGTAGCCGCTCCGCTTCCGTCAGCCGTAGGTCCTCTCGTCTGCGATCACCTTGCCGTCGTTGGGCAGGCTCCCGAGTGCGACGAGTTCCACGGTCGCTCGAAGTTTGGTGGCCGCCTGAACCGAGTCACCGATCTTCTCGGCGAGCCCCGCCACCGGCGATCCGGCCTCTGCCTTCAGCGTCATGACATCCTGTTCGCCTGCTCGCCCGACGACCAGGCGCAGCCGCCCGAGTTCGGGATGCCGGCGCGCCACTTCGGCCACCTGTTCGGGATGCACGAACATGCCCTTCACCTTCGTCGTCTGGTCCGCCCGCCCGAGCCAGCCCTTGATGCGCAGATTGGTGCGCCCACAAGGACTCTCGCCTGCGAGAATGGCCGACAGGTCGCCGGTCGCGAGACGGATCATGGGATAGTCCCGGTTGAAGCACGTAACCACGACCTCGCCGACTTCCCCGTTGGGGACTGGATCCCCGGTCCCAGGCCGCACGATCTCGACGATCACTCCCTCGTCGACGATCATGCCCTCGACGGTGCCGTCCGGTCCCGGGCTCTCGTAGGCGATGAGACCGACGTCGGCGGTCGCATAGCACTGGAACACGGCGACGCCGCGCTCGGCGTACTCCTTGCGCAGCGACGGGAAGAGCGCCCCGCCGCCGACCATGGCGCGCTTGATCGAAGAGACGTCCTTGCCCGCCTCTTTCGCCTTGTCGAGCAGGATCTTGAGGTAATCGGGAACCCCGACGTAGACGGTCGGTTTCAGCCGCTCGATGGCCTCGAGCTGCTGTTCGGTGTTGCCCGGTCCGGCGGCGATCACCGTGCAGCCGAGCGCGCGCGCACCGGCGTCGAGGATCCATCCCCCCGGCGTGAGATGGTATGCGAAGGTGTTGTGCACCACGTCCGTCCCCCGGACGCCCATGGCATAGAGCGCCCGCGCCGACCGCCACCAGTCGCGGCCGAGCCCCTCGGGCTCGAAGATCGGCCCGGGTGACATGAACGTCCGGCCGAGCCGCCCAGGCTCACGCGTGGCGAAGCCACCGAACGGCGGCCGATGCGACTGGAGATCCTTGAGCGACGACTTTCGCAGAAGCGGCAGCTTGGCGAGATCGTCGCGGCTCTCGACGGACGCGAGGTCGCAACCCTGCAGGTGAGCGGCCCAGCCGTCGCACTGAGCAACGGTATTCTGCAGAAAGCTGGCGAGAAGACCGAACTGCGCAGCTTCCCGCGCCTCGTGCGGACGGGTCTCGAGTTGGTCGAGATAGGGCTCCGTCATCGATCCTCCCTGCCTTTCAAGCGCCCCGGAACGGTCGGGGCCGTCGGATGTGTCACCGTTGAGCGGGATTGAAGCGCCCGGTAACGGTTGGTCAAGCATTACATGGCGTCAACCCAACAAAGCGCTGCAGGCACTGCTAAAACTTGTCTGCATCGGGCAACGGGCTCGAAAGCAACCGCAACCGGCCTGGGAGGCTGAACATGAGTGGTACCAGTCTCGTCATTCTGGCGATGTACTCGACGGTCAATGTCGTATCCCCGGCGTCGGCCATGACGCCGGAAGAGATCCCCTATCTCCTCGCGCTGCTGATGGCTGCCGCGGCACTGACCTGCATTGCCTCGTTCGCCCATTACGCGCCTCCGTCCCGTTCGTCGGCGAAAGGCGCATCGCTGCACAAGATCCGCCGCTTTTCAGGCCCGCGCGAGCGTCGGGCCTGATCCCGCGACATCGGCCGGCCCCGCACAGGGCTCCTGTCACGCGAGCCAGCGCTTCCGCCGCTTGTAGTGCTTCACGTCGCGGAAGCTCCTGCGCTCTCCGCCGCCGCCGGTCCCGAGATAGAATTCCTTGACGTCGGCGTTGTCGCGCAGCGCCGACGCTTCACCATCGAGCACCACGCGCCCGCTCTCCAGGATGTAACCGTAGGTCGCGTACTTGAGCGCCATGTTCGTATTCTGCTCGGCGAGCAGGAATGAGACGCCGTCCTTGGCGTTGATGTCTTTCACGATCTCGAAGATCTGCTCGACGATTTGCGGCGCGAGACCCATCGAAGGTTCGTCGAGCAGCACCATCGTCGGATTGGCCATGAGCGCGCGCCCGATGGCGCACATCTGCTGCTCGCCGCCCGACGTGTATCCGGCCTGCGAGGTGCGCCGCTCCTTGAGCCTTGGGAAATAGGCGTAGACGCGCTCGAGCGAAGCCGCGATGGCAGCCCGCCCGTCGCGGCGCGTGAACGCGCCTGTCAACAGGTTCTCCTCGATCGTGAGATGTCCGAAGCAGTGCCGGCCTTCCATCACCTGGATGCAGCCACGCTTGACGAGTTCGTTCGGCGTCAGACTGTCGATCCGCTCGCCCTTGAAGGTGATCGAGCCCTTCGTCACTTCACCGCGCTCGGCCTTCAGCAGATTGGAGATCGAGCGGAGAGTGGTCGTCTTGCCGGCCCCGTTCGCGCCGAGAATAGCGACGATGCCGCCCTGCGGCACGTTGAGCGACACCCCCTTCAGCACCAGGATGACGTGATCGTAGATCACCTCGATGTTGTTCACTTCGACAATGTTGGGCTTCGTCGGAGTGCCGGCGGTGGCGACTGTCATTGCGGTATCCGGGATCGAAAGCTTCGTAGATGGATGGCAAGTCGAAGGGCAGCCGGCCGGACATGACGTCCGGAGCCGGCTGCCCATCCCCCCCGGGATCAGTCCGGCTTCGAGCAGTCACGCGGCGTGATCTTCTTCTCGACCGCGTACTTCGCCGACTGTTCGGCAACGAGCTTGTCGAGCACGTCACGGTCGGCCGTGTAATAGTCCGAGATCACCTTCCACTCCTTGCCGTCCCACTGCTGCACCCGGGCGACGTCGGCGCCCTGGTGGTCAGAGCACGACAGCTTGAGCGGCTTCATCATGCCCTCGAAACCGGCCTCCTTGATGCGGGCTTCCGTGATGTCGAGGTTCTCGAAGCCCCAGCGCACCTGCTCGCCCGTCATCGGCTTGTTGCCGTACTTCTTCATCGCTGTGCGGATGGCCTCCGTACCGATGAAGGAGTTGATCAGGCCGCGGTTGTAGAGGACCTGGCCAAAATCGTCCTTGGCAAGGCTCTTGCCCTTGTCGATGAGGTGCTTCTTGATTTCGGCATGAACGCCGAACTGGCCGGGACCGTGCTGGAGCATCAGCGCCTTGTAGCCCTTGGCGCCGTCGCCGGCCGGCAGGACGTCGGGCTCCGCGCCGGACCACCAGATGCCGATGATCTTGTCACGCGGGAAGGCAACGGCGGCAGCTTCCTTGATCGCCGTGCCGTTCATCACGCCCCAGCCCCACAGCAGCACGTAATCGGGCCGGTCCTGGCGGATCGACAGCCACTGCGACTTCTGCTCGACACCTGGGTGCGTCACGGGAACGCCCTTGAAGACGAAGCCGTGCTTGGCGGCCAGCGCCTCGAGGGCCGGGATCGGCTCTTTGCCGTAGGGGCTGTCGTGATAGACGAGCGTGATCTTCTTGCCCTTGAGCTTGTCGAGCCCGCCGAATTCCTTAGCGACGTGTTGCACGGCGACGCTCGCGCCGGTCCAGTAGCTGCCCATGGCGATGAAGTTCCACGGGAACACCGCGCCGTTGCGGCTCTCGGATCGCCCGTAGCCGAGCGTCAGCAGCGGGATCTTGTCACCCGGCGCCTTCTCGGTGAGTGCGAAGGTGATGCCGGTCGAGAGGGGCGACACGTAGGAGGCGCCTGTCGCACCCTTGCCCTTCAGGCGCTCGTAGCACTCGACACCCTTGTCGGTGGCGTAACCGGTTTCACACTCTTCGAAGCCGATCTTGACGCCGTTGATGCCGCCATCGCGATCATTGAGAAGCGCCAGATAGTCGACGCCGCCGTTGGCGAACGGCACGCCGTTCACGGCGTAGGCGCCCGTCCGATAGGACAGGACCGGAATGAACTGCTCGCCACCCTGGGCGAGCGCCGGTGCAACCGACGCGAGAGACGCGCCGATGACGACGGACGCTGCAACAAGTTTCTTCATGTCCTTCCTCCTCTTTATTGCACAGCCGGTTGGACGGCCCCGCTGCGCGGTCGTGCGGAGCGTTGATTTTCTGTCTTACCGCCTCGAGAACGCACCGCTGCCTTCGAGATGGCTTCCGAAAATTGGCTCAGTAGGGGAATGGCCACAGCCTGAGTTTTTCTTTCGCGAGACTGACCAGCCTTGCGAATCCGTGTGGCTCCTTGATGAGCAGGAAGCAGATCAACGAACCGAAGATGATGAACTCGAGATGCGAGATGGTCTCCGTCGAGAGCGGCACGCCCAGTTCCGACGGCACGACGTTCAGGAAGATCGGCACCATGAGGATGAACCCGGCGCCGAGGAACGAGCCGAGGATCGAGCCGAGCCCGCCGATGATCACCATGAAGAGAAGCTGCAGCGACCGGTCGATGGAGAACGCCAGCGGCTCCCAGGCCCCGAGATACACGAACGCCCACAGGGCACCGGCGACGCCCACCATGAACGACGAGACGGCGAAGGCCGACAGCTTGGCGAAGAACGGCCGGATGCCCATCAGCTCGGCGGCGATGTCCATGTCCCGGATCGCCATCCACTGGCGTCCGATGGCGCCGCGCACGAGGTTCTTGGCGACGAAGGCGAAGAACACGACAAAGGCGAGGCAGAACAGATAGCGCTCGATCGGCTCGTCGACGACCCAGCCAAAGACGTTGAGCTCCGGCGCGCTGACCGAGCCCGACGGCGCATAGTTGGTGAACCATTTCACGCGCAGGAACAGCCAGTCGAAGAAGAACTGCGCGGCGAGCGTCGCGACGGCGAGATAGAGCCCCTTGATACGCAGCGACGGGATGCCGAACAGCACGCCCACGATGGCCGAGCACACACCTCCGAGCAGGATCGACGGCAACACGGGAAGCGCCGGCAGTCCGATCTCCGGCATCCCGGTGCCGAACTTGTAGGCCATGTAGGCGCCGATCGCCATGAAGGCCCCGGAACCGAGCGAGATCTGTCCGCAATAGCCGATCAGGATGTTCACGCCGATCGCGGCGAGCGACAGGATCAGGAACGGCAGCAGAATGGCACGCAGCAGATACTCGTTGCCGAAGGGCCAGACCGCGAAGTGCGCCAACAGCGGAATGCCGACGAACGCGAACACAAGCAGCGCGCCGAGCGCAATGCGGTCCTGCCGGAGCGGCAGCATGGCCATGTCGGCCGAATAGGTCGTCTTGAACTGGCCGGTCTCGCGGTAGAGCATGACGGCCCTCCTCAGATGCGCTCGATGATCTTTTCCCCGTAAAGGCCTTGCGGCCTCACGAGCAGGACGGCCAGCGCCAGCACGTAGGCGAACCAGTATTCGATGCCGCCTCCGATGAGCTCGCCCAGATAGATTTCGGCGAGCTTCTCGCCGGCCCCCACGATGAGGCCGCCGACGATCGCGCCCGGCACCGACGTGAACCCGCCGATGATGAGCACCGGCAGCGCCTTGAGCGCCAGGAACACGATCGAGAACTGCACGCCTAGCTTCGTGCCCCACACCGTGGCAGCCACCAGCGCGACGATGCCGGCAACCAGCCAGACGATGAACCAGATCCACGAGATGGGGATGCCGACCGACTGGGCCGCGGCATGGTCGTCCGCGACCGCGCGCAACGCCCGCCCGGTCTTCGTGTACTGGAAGAAGGCGGCGAGCGCGACGACGAGGATTGCCGCGATCAGCCCGCCCCACACGTCGAGCTTGTTGACCAGGATGCCGCCCGGAAACATGCCTTCGCCCAGGATCCAGGCATCTGTCGGAAAAAGGCGGAGCGGATAGACGCCCGAGCCGAACACCATCTGCGCCAGCCCTTCCAGGACGAACGTCGCGCCGATCGTCGACATGAAGAGCGTGAGGCCGTCCTGATTGAGCAGCGGCCTGAGCACCCACTTCTCGATCACGAAGGCGCAGAGCGCCATGACCGCGCCGGAAAAGAGGATCGCGAGCGGGATCGCAACAATGTTCGCGACGCCGAGGCCCGTGAGGTAGTCGAGCGAACGGACGAGCGCGAGGCCCGCCACGAGCACCATCGCGCCCTGCGCATAGTTGAAGACGCCGGACGCCTTGAAGATGAGGACGAAGCCCAGCGCCACCAGCGAGTAGAGGACGCCCGACAGGAGCCCGCCGACCAGGATCTCGAGAAAGCCTCCCGGATTGTCGATGGCGCGGGACGCGAGATAGCCGAGAAACACGGCGGTGACAGCCGCAAGAGCGACGTGAACGATGGTGTCCACCACCGATCGCCGATCGCCGCGCAGCAGCACGAACATCAGTCCCGCGAGGACTGCTCCGATGCCGCCCGGAATTGCAAAGCTCAAACCCGACATGCCTGGCCCGTTACCCTGTTGCTTCGCCGGTTGCGCGTGACGGCTTCAATGCGAGACGCCGAGATAGGCGTCGATGACTTTCGGATCGGCCTTCACCTGATCCGGCGTACCGTCCGCGATCTTGCGCCCGTACTCGAGCACCACGACGCGATCGGACAGATCCATCACCACGCCCATGTCGTGCTCGATCAGCGCGATTGTGGTGCCGAGATGCTGGTTGATGGTGATGATGAAGCGGCTCATGTCCTCTTTCTCTTCGAGGTTCATGCCCGCCATCGGCTCGTCGAGAAGCAGCAGCTCGGGCTCCATCGCGAGGGCGCGGCCGAGTTCGACGCGCTTCTGCAGGCCATACGGCAGCTTGCCGACCGGCACCTTGCGGATGTGCTGGATCTCGAGGAAATCGATGAGCTTCTCGACCACTTCGCGGTGCCGCATCTCCTCGTTGACGGCCGGCCCGAACCGGAGCGCCTGCCAGAGAATGCCGCGCTGCATCTTGAGCGTGCGCCCCGCCATCATGTTGTCGAGCGTCGACATGCCCTTGAACAACGCCACGTTCTGAAACGTCCGCGATATGCCGGAGCTGGCGGCGAAGTAGGGCCGCATCTCGCGCCGCTTTTCGCCCTTGAACGTGATCACGCCCTGCTGCGGAAAATAGAAGCCGTTGATGACATTGAGCATCGACGTCTTGCCGGCGCCGTTCGGGCCGATGATGGCGCGGATCTCACCCTTTCGGATATCGAACGACACGTCGGAAATCGCCCGCACACCACCGAACGACAGTGAAACGTTCTCGACCGAGAGGATCACCTCCCCCGTCCGCCGGGCTCGATCCTCCCGGCTGCCGGCGCCGCCGGCCGCCCGGGCCGCCGCCACGGCAAGGCCACTCGCCTCGGCCGGCTGAGTGGATGCGGCAGTGGAGCCAGCCGCAGGGGCAACCGGCATGACGGTGTTCGAGCTCATTCCGCAGCCTCTTTCAGGGTCGCGGCCGTCGACGGGAAGGTCGGGACATCGACGATATCCACGTCGCCCTCGATCTTCCCCTTGCGGCCATCCTCGTAGGTGACTTCGACCGAGATGTGGGCCTGGCGCGATCCGTCGTAGAGCGCCGTGATCAGCGCACCGTAGCGGTCCGCGATGAAGCCGCGCCGGACTTTCTGTGTCCGTGTCAGCTCGCCGTCGTCGGCGTCGAGTTCCTTGTGCAGGATGAGGAACCGGGTGACCTGCGATCCGGAAACCAGCGGCTCGCCGGCGAGCGACCGGTTCATCTCTTCGACCCGCTTCAGGATCATGTCCTTGACCTGCGGGTTCGCTGCGAGTTCCTGATAGCTCGCGTAGATCACGTTGTTCCGCTCGGCCCAGTTGCCGACGCTGACGAGATCGATGTTGATGAAGGCCGTCGCGAAATCGCGACCATTGCCGAACACCACCGCTTCCTTGACTTCGGGATAGAACTTGAGCCGGTTCTCGACGTACTTCGGAGCGAACAGCGCGCCGGAATTGAGCCGCCCGACGTCCTTGGCGCGATCGATGATCCTGAGATGCCCCTTGGCGTCGATGAATCCGGCATCACCGGTCCGCACCCAGCCCTCCGCTGTTTTCGTAGCGGCGGTGGCCTCGTCGTTTTTGAAGTACTTGTGGAACACGCCGGGGCTCTTGAAGAGCACCTCGCCGGTTCCCTCCTCGATCCTGATCTGAACGTCGGGACCGGGCTTGCCGACCGTCTCCGGGAAGACCTCGCCATCCGGCTGCAGCGTAATGAAGACGCTGGCTTCGGTCTGGCCATAGAGTTGCTTCAGGTTGATGCCCAGCGAGCGGAAGAACGAGAACAGCTCCGGCCCGATGGCCTCGCCCGCCGTGTACGCAACGCGCAGGTTGGAGAACCCGATCCGGTTTCGCAACGGCGCATAGACCAGCAGGTCGCCGAGTCCATAAAGCATCCGATCCACGAGGCCGACCGGCTTCCCGTCGAGAACGTTCTCTCCGGCCCGCCGCGCAACCTTGAGGAAGTAATGGAACATGCCCTTCTTGATCGCGCCGGCGTCCTCCATGCGGACCATGATCTGGGTCAGCATGGTCTCGAACACGCGCGGCGGGGCAAAGAAGTAGGAAGGCCCGATTTCGCGCCGGTCGTCGATGGCCGTTTCGGGGCTTTCCGGGCAGCACACCGTGAGCCCACCGGCGAACGCCTGACCATAGGAGAAGATATGGTCTCCGACCCAGGCCATCGGCAGGTAGGCGATCATCGTGTCTTCCGGTGTGAACCGGTCGAAGATGTTGGCGTTTCGCCCTGAAATGACGACGTTGTCGTGGGTCAGCATCACGCCCTTGGGCCGCCCGGTCGTCCCCGACGTATAGAGCATGACCGACACGTCGGCGCCCTTGCCGGCTTCGACCCCCGCCATCCACGCGGCCGCCGCGCCGGGATCGGCCGCAAGCTTCGCGCGTCCGGTCTTCTGCAGGGCTTCGATCGATGTCAGTCGATCCGGGTCGTAGTCTTCGAGCCCTCTCGGATCATGATAGACGATGCGAGCCAGTCGCGGCAGTCGATCGGCGATCGACAGCAGCTTGTCGGTCTGCTCCTGATCCTCGACGACGGCGAAGCGGACCTCGGCGTGGTCCAGCACGTAGGCCATCTCGTCGGCGACGGAGTCCTGATAGAGCGGCACTGGAATGGCACCGAGACTCTGGGCGGCCGTAAAGGTCCAGTAGAGATGGGGGCGGTTGTCGCCGATGATGGCGACCGTGTCGCCCTTGCCGAGGCCGAGCGCCTGAAGGCCGAGCGCCAGCGCGCGGACTTCCTCAAGAACCTCGCTCCAGGTCCAGGTCTGCCAGATTCCGAGCGTCTTCTCGCGGAACGCCGAGCGTGTCGCGAACACCTGTGCGTTGCGCACGAGTAGCTTCGGCACGGTATCGGGGTTCGCCTGGGGTTGCCCAGCGTTCACGATCGTCTTCCTCCCTGATGCGTCGGGATCGCTGGCAACAGTCGTTACGACTGCCACTGCGGTCTCTTGTTCCTCGATTTGCGATCGAGGTTTGCGCCACATACCGCGCGCCGTTCGCTGACGAACTCGTCAGCGCGGGAGCGCGGGAGCGCCGGAACGTTTATCTGGCCTTCGGTCTCGAGGCCGCTTGTCGCCGACGTATACCTTGTGCGACGGAACGCACAACACGCCGCTGGACAGACTGGGCGCGCGAAGTATGGTATTCTCGACCACACGAAATCCTCGAACGCCTCAACATAGCATGCCTGCGTGCAACCGTCGCGAAACGCGTGCGCAGGATCGCTGTCGTCAGTCGCCTTCGTAAGTGGACAGCCGCTCGATATCTTTCACCGTCAGGCCAGCCCGCTCGACCTTGAGAAGCTGCGCCTCCTCGAGTGTCCTGAGGCTGCGCCCGACGATCTGCCGCGAGAGCCCCGCCAGCATCGCGAGCTCTTCCTGCGTAATGTCGATGTGCTGCCCGACGCCGGGATAGAGCACCGGATTGAATAGCCACGCGATGTTGCGCGCCACCCGCGCCGTCGGATCGTGCAGCCGGTCGTGCTCGATCGTCGCGATGAACTGACCCATCCGTTCGTTGAGTTGCGTGACGAGGAACTTGTTGAAGCCGACGCTATGGTCGAAGAGCCACATGAACGTCGGCCGGCTCATCATGGCGAGGCGCGTGTTCCTGAGCGCCACGAGATCATATTTGCGCGGCTCGTCTTTCAGCACCGAGCCTTCACCGAGCCAACCGCCCGCTCCGATGCCGGCAAAGGTGATGGCCTTGCCCGTTGCCGAGATGGCGCCGATCTTCACGAGGCCGCTTACCACGCCCGTCCAGTGATCAAGCTTGTCGCCCCGATGGCAGATGTAACTTCCGGCAGCGAAATGCCGCTCGCTCACCCCGCGTCGCGCGCGCTCTGCCTCGTCGTCGGTCAACATGTCGGCCCAGAACGCCAGTTCCCGAAGCTCGGCTTTCGCACGGCTCGCCATGGCGGGCTTCCTTGCTGACATGAGACGACTGGATACCTGATCAAATTGCCCGGATCGCCCCGCTGTAGCAAGCGCTGGATCGGCCTGTCGGTGATCCCCGCCAGCTGGTTCCGGAGGCGGGGTGCCCAGGCGATGGGGACCCATCTGCCGGGGGCGCGAGCAGGCGGGAACCGGTCCACCATCCGACATTGCGCGAGGGCCCTCCCCATGCCTAAATGTCCGGACAAGATCGAAACGTGTTCGAGGGAACCGCCCATGTCGAGAGATGTCTCCGGCGCCGAAAACCTGGACGTCGTCATCATCGGAGCCGGCGTCGCCGGCCTCTATGCCATCCACAAACTGCGCCAGAACGGGCTCAAGGTCCGCGCCTACGAGCAGGGCAGCGACGTCGGTGGCACCTGGTACTGGAACCGCTATCCCGGCTGCCGCTGCGACGTGGAGAGCCTCGAGTACTCGTTTTCATTCTCGCCCGAACTCGATCAGGAGTGGAGCTGGCCGGAGCGCTACGGCAACCAGGGCGAGATCCTGAAGTACGTCCAGCACGTCGCCGACCGCTTCGACCTGCGCCGCGACATCCAGTTCGACACCCGCATAACGTCGGCGACGTTCGACGAGGCGACGAACCGCTGGACGGTCACCACCGACAATGGCCAGACGATCACGGCCCCCTATTGCATCATGGCGACCGGCAACCTCTCCACGCCGAGAAAGCCGGACATCAAGGGCATCGATAGCTTCAGGGGCAAGTGGTACCACACGGGCCTCTGGCCCCATGAGGGCGTCGACTTTACCGGCCTCCGCGTCGGCGTGATCGGCACCGGCTCGTCGGGCGTCCAGTCGATCCCGCATATCGCGAAGCAGGCGCGCCAGCTCTTCGTCTTCCAGCGAACGGCCAATTTCTCGCTTCCCGCCCAGAACGGCCCCTTGGACCCCGTCAAGGAGGCACGCCACAAGGCCGAATATCCCGAGCGGCGCGCAGGCGCCGTGAACACGCCCTTCGCCATCGCCGGCTATCCGCCGCCGACAAAATCTGCGCTGGAAGTTTCCGCCGAGGAGCGCAACGCCACATATGAGCGCAAATGGCAGGAAGGCGGCTCCATCAGCTTCCTCTATGCCTACACCGACCTCCTCACGAGCAAGGAGGCGAACGACACGGCGTCGGAGTTCGTGCGCAACAAGATCCGTTCGATCGTGAAGGACGCCGAAACGGCCGAAGCGCTCTGTCCGAACGACCACCCGATGGGCACCAAGCGCCTGATCCTCGATACGGGCTACTACGAGACCTACAATCTCCCGCACGTGAAGCTGGTCAACATCCGCAAGAACCCCATCGCCGAGATCACCGAATGGGGGATCAGGACCGCCGACGGCCAGTCATTCGAGCTCGACGCCATTGTCTTTGCGACGGGCTTCGATGCCATGACCGGCGCCATGAAGGAGATCGAGATCAAGGGCCGCGGCGGCGTCACCATCGGCGACAAATGGAAGGACGGCCCGCAGACCTATCTGGGCGTCATGGTTGCCGGCTTCCCGAACATGTTCATGGTCACGGGCCCCCAGAGCCCCGGCGTGAAAAGCCAGATGATCTTCTCCTGCCAGCAGCACGTCGACTTCATCGCCGATGCGATCCGCCACGTGCGCGACCGCCAGATGCGCCGGATCGAGCCGTCGCGCATGGCGGAAATGTCCTGGGTCCAGCACAACAACGAGGTCGCGAATTCGACGCTCTATCCGCTGGCCAACAGCTGGTACATGGGCGCCAACATCCCCGGCAAACCGCGCATTTTCATGCCGTACGTGGGCGGCGTGAACAACTACGTGAAGAAGTGCGAAGAGGTCGTGGCCAATGGCTACGAAGGTTTCGAGATGTCGGCCTGAGCATCGCCACGCAACCGGCCGGGCCGCGAACATGGCTCCGGCCGACGCCGTCGCATGACTCAAGCGACTTCGTCGCACCACACGCGAAAGCCTTCGAGCGTGTTCGGGCCGAAGGTGGTGATCATCGCCACGTCGGCCGCGTCCCGCCCTCTGGCGATCAGGACCCGCCCGATCCTCGGTACGAGATTGCGCGGATCGAACGTGTACCACTGCCCATCGAGGTAGGCCTCGAACCAGGCGGCAAAATCACCCGGCGGAAACGGCGGCGCCATTCCGGCGTCGCCGAGATACCCGGTGCAGTAGCGGGCGGGAATGTTCAACGCTCGACAAAACGCCACCGCCAGATGCGCGTAGTCACGGCAGACGCCGACGCGTTCCTGGTAGGCTTCCGACGCTATACGCGTGGGCCTCGCATGCTGGTAGCCGAAGGCGATGTGTGCATGCGCGAACTCGCAGATGGCCTGCACGCGCCCCCAACCCGGCGTCGCATGACCGAAGAGTGTCCACGCGAGATCGAGCAGCTTGTCGGAATCGCAAAAGCGGCTCGGCAGGAGGAAGACGAGCGTCTCGTTAGGCAGGGCCTCGACCGGGATCTGGCCGGCCTGCGGCGCGACCCGGTCCGGCAGGCCGGAATCGGAAACGATGGTGTCGGTCCAAATGCGAACCTGCCCGGCCGGGGCCAGGATGCGGGTGCACCAGTTCCCGAAACCATCGCGGTACCCCGAAATCGGAACGGACGGGCTGATCAGGATATGATCGGGCGCCATCAGATCCGAAACCCGCGAGAAGTGCACATTGAGCATCAGAATCGCCGGGGTAGGCTGGGGAAAGGCGTAACGAAGCTCGTAGCCGACGCGCTGTTTCACGCTGCACTCGCTGTTTGCCGTCATGTCCGGATCGGACCCGTCACCCTACGCGGAATGCGACAGGGCAGCGGCAATTCGTTTCGCTTGGCTCGGGCGGCTCGACCACAGATCGCGAACATTCGACCGATCCGCCTCGTTGGACGCTGGAGCGAACTCGGCCTAGAATTCCCGCCGATTGCGGATGTAACGCGCGAGGGCGGAGATGGCTGCAGAACTCACACATTTCATCGGAGGCAAGCACGTCAAGGGAACGAGCGGCCGTTTCGCCGACGTTTTCTGGCCCATGACAGGTGAGGTGGCTGCCCGCGTGCCCCTCGCCTCGAAAGCCGAGATCCGCGCCGCCGTCGAAAATGCCCGGGCCGCGCAGCCGGCCTGGGCCGCCGTCAATCCGCAGCGCCGGGCGCGCGTGATGACGAAGTTCGTCGACCTCCTCAATCGCGACATGGACAAGCTCGCCGATAGGCTGGCGCGCGAGCACGGCAAGGTGATTCCCGACGCCAAGGGCGACATCCAGCGTGGTCTGGAAGTGGCGGAGTTTGCGACCGGCATCCCCCACCTCCTGAAGGGCGAGTACACGGAAGGCGCCGGCCCGGGCATCGACGTCTATTCCATGCGCCAGCCGCTCGGCGTCGTCGCTGGCATCACGCCGTTCAACTTCCCGGCCATGATCCCGATGTGGAAATTTGCCCCCGCCATCGCCTGCGGCAATGCCTTCATCCTGAAGCCGTCCGAGCGCGACCCTTCCGTGCCGCTCATGCTGGCCGAGCTGATGCTCGAGGCGGGCCTGCCACCAGGCATCCTCAACGTCGTCAACGGCGACAAGGAAGCCGTCGACGCCATCCTCGACGACGAGGACATCCAGGCCGTGGGCTTCGTCGGCTCGACACCCATCGCGGCTTACGTCTATGCGCGCGGCGCGGCGAGCGGCAAGCGCGTGGCCTGCTTTGGCGGCGCCAAGAACCACATGATCGTGATGCCGGACGCCGACCTCGACCAGGCCGCTGACGCGCTGATAGGCGCCGGCTACGGCTCGGCGGGCGAGCGTTGCATGGCCGTTTCGGTGGCGGTCCCGGTCGGCCAGAAAACGGCCGACGCCCTCGTCGAGCGCCTCATCCCGCGCATCGAGGGCCTGAAGATCGGCCCGTCGACCAGCCTCGACGCCGACATGGGGCCACTCGTCACCCGCGCCCACCTCGACAAGGTGAAGGGGTACGTCGCGACCGGCGTGAAGGAAGGCGCGAAGCTCAAGGTCGACGGCCGTGACTTCCGCATGCAGGGCTACGAGCAGGGTTTCTACATGGGCGGCTGCCTCTTCGACGAGGTGACGCGCGACATGCGCATTTACAAGGAAGAGATCTTCGGCCCCGTGCTCTCGGTGGTGCGCGCGAGGGACTATGATGAGGGCCTCCGCCTCGCCATGGACCATGAATACGGCAACGGCGTCGCCATCTTCACCCGCGACGGCGACACGGCCCGCGATTTCGTCGCGAAGGTGAATATCGGCATGGTCGGCGTCAACGTGCCGATCCCCGTGCCGCTCGCCTACTACACGTTCGGCGGCTGGAAGAAATCGGCGTTTGGCGACTTGAACCAGCACGGCCCGGATTCGATTCGCTTCTACACCCGCACCAAGACCGTCACGAGCCGCTGGCCGAGCGGCGTCAAGGAAGGCGCCGAGTTCTCGATACCGGTGATGAAGTGATGGACATGATGCGCGTCCAGCGAGGGCGCGCCGGATTGACGAAAACAAACTCCAGAACACGAGGGACCCATGAAGTTCGGCACCTTTCTGCTGCTGCAATCGCCTACAGCGCGGTCATCGGAAGAAATCTTTGCGCGTGGCGTACGGATTGGCCAGGCCGCGGACCGGCTCGGCTTTGACAGCATCTGGTTCGCTGAGCATCACTTCTCGACTTACGGGTATCTGTCCCGCCCGCTGATGCTGGCGACCCACATCGGCAGCCGCACCGAACGCATTCGCGTCGGATCGGGTGTGGTAGTGCTCCCGCTGCATCACCCGTTGATCGTCGCCGAGGAAATTGCGACGGCAGATATCCTGACCGGCGGACGCCTCGATGTGGGCCTCGGGCGCGGCTACCAGCCTTACGAGTTCGAGCGCCTCGGCATGTCTCTCGACGACAGCCGGACGCGGTTCGAGGAGGGCGTGGATATCCTGCTCAAGGCGTTCTCAGGAAAGCCGTTCGCCTACGAAGGGAAGCACTTCCGGTTCGGCGAGACGTCGATCTTCCCCCTGCCCATGCAGAAGCCCTACCCGCCGCTCTGGGTCGTCGGACAGAGCGAGGAATCGATCGTCGCCACCGCGCGGCGCGGCTTCAACCTGATCTCGGGCGGCTTCGGTGTTCCGATCGAGCGGCTGCGGGAATTCCGCTCCAAGCTCGACGGCATGATCGATCCGGCCCTGAAGGCGCGGATGCAGGTCTCGACCCAGCGCCCGGTCTACGTGACGACGGACGAGTCGGAGCTGCCCGCCATTCTGGAAGAGGCCCGCTGGAACATGCGGGTGACCCTGAGCCTGCGTCGCGGTGTGGAGCGCGTGGAAGGTGGTCGCGCGATTGCCGTGCCGGGCGACGACGAGCCCACGGACCAGGAACTGCTCGACAAGTACTTCATCATGGGAACGCCGAAGACCTGCATCGCCAAGCTGCGCGAACTGCAGGATGCGGTGAATATCAATCAATTCAATGCGAGCTTCTGGTTCGGTGACGTTCCGGAGGCGAAGGTCATGCGCTCCATGGAGCTGTTCGCCAAGGAGGTCATGCCCGCGTTCCGCTGAGGGCTACGGCACGGCAACCGTGAGTAGCGGTCACGGAAACGGACTGGAACCACCCCCTCTGCGTCCCCGGCCGGAGCGCGCCAGCGCGCAGAGCCGGGGTCGCTTCGGGCGACATCGAGAGAAACGCCAGCCAAGCGATCCCGGGTCTCCGCTCGCGCCTTCGGCCCGCGCGTCGCCCGGGAACGCAAGGGGAGGCGGAGGCCGATACCGGGGCGCCCAATAGGCGCGATCAACCGAACTCACGAACCTGCCCGCCTCACTCGCATCCCCGGCGACGTTGGGCTAAATTTGACCGCAGACAGCACCACATCACCGAGGACAAGACCGCCATGCCTACACCCACGCCGAACACCGATCCGATCTGGTCCTTCGTCGACGCGAAGCGCGAACCGTTCGTCGGGCTGTCGGATCGTGTGTGGAGCATGCCTGAAATCGCCTACACGGAACACCGCTCGGTGGCCGAGCACGTCGCCATGCTCAAGGCCGAAGGCTTCCGCATCACCGAGAACCTGGCCGGCATCCCGACCGCCGTCATGGGCGAGGCGGGAACGCCCGGCGAAGGCCCTGTGATCGCGATCCTCGGCGAGTACGACGCACTCCCGGGTCTGAGTCAGGTTGGCGGCCTCGCCGAGCCGAAGCCGCTCGAGTCCGGCGGCCACGGCCACGGCTGCGGCCACAACATGCTGGGCTCCGCAGCCCTCCTTGCGGCAACGGCGGTGAAGGACCTGCTCGCGGAAAGCGGCATGAAGGGCCGTGTCCGCTACTACGGCTGCCCGGCCGAGGAAGGCGGCGCGGCGAAAGGCTTCATGGTCCGCTCCGGCTGCTTCGACGACGTGGACGTCGCGATCTCTTGGCATCCGGCCGCGTTCAACCGCGTCGACGAGGCCCAGTCGCTCGCCAACATGCGCATCGATTTCACGTTCCACGGCCGCGCCTCGCACGCCTCGGCCTCGCCCCACCTCGGCCGCTCGGCGCTCGACGCAGTGGAACTCATGAGCGTAGGCGTGCAGTACCTGCGCGAGCACATTCCGCAGGACAGCCGCATCCATCACGCCATTCTCGATACGGGCGGCGTCGCGCCGAACGTCGTGCAGGCCCGCGCCAAGGTGCGCTACGCGGTACGCGCCCGCGATCTCGTGGCGCTCAATGCGCTGGTCCCCCGCGTCAAGGCGGTGGCCGAGGGCGCGGCCCTGATGACCGAGACCAAGGTCGAGATGCAGGTCGTCTCTGCGGTCTCGAACCTGCTCTACAACACGCCCCTCTCCAATGCGATGCAGCGCGTCTTCGACCGCGTCGGCGGGCCGGGTTTCGATGCCGCCGACCACGAGTTCGCGCGGAAGATCCAGGCCACGCTCGGGCCCGAGGACATCGCGTCCGCGTTCCGCAAGGTCGGCATCGAACCACATCCGGAGCCGCTCTGCGACTACGTGCTGCCGATCGACCAGCGCGGCGAGGCGATGATCGGCTCGACAGATGTGGGCGACGTGAGCTGGAAGGTGCCGACCGTGCAGGCGCGGATCGCGACCCACGCCATCGGCACGCCGGGCCACTCGTGGCAGATCACGTCACAGGGCGTCGTGCCGGCGGCCCACAAGGGCATGGTACACGCGGCCAAGGTGATGGCCGGCACGGCCATGAAGGCTCTGCGCTCGCCGGCGCTGATCGCCGAAGCGAAGGCGGACCACAAGAAGCGCACCGGCGGCCGCCCGTATGCCTGCCCGATCCCGGATGACGTGAAGCCGCCAATCACGCCGAAACCGGCGGCGTGAGGGCATTTGCGCTCGGGGTAGCGGCGAGCTGCGCTCACCCCTCCCCGGTCCGCCTCGGTGCGAGTTGCACCATGAGTGTGGCAAACAGGATGAGCGCCGCGCCGGCCCAGCCGATCAGCGCCAGCCGCTCGCCGAGGAACAGCCACGCGCCGAACGCCGCGAACAGCGTCTCGGTCGAGACGATGATCGTCGCCTCGGAGGGCCCGGTGTAACGGAGCGCGATCGAGAACATCGTGAAGGTGAGGGCACTCGACAGGAGGCCCACGTACGCGATCTCGACCCAGGCGTCGGCGAGCTTGGCCGGCGACACGGTCTCGACAGCGGGCGTCAGGGCGCCGGCGACCGCAGCAACGACGACGAACTGGAGCATCGTGAACGCGATGGGCCGCCCCACGACGGCTGCCCGTCCGACCAGCACGACGTGCAGCGCCCAGAACACGGCCGAAAGCGCGACGAGCGCGTCACCGGGCGAGAACGCCGCGAGCGTCCCGCCACCGAGCAGCCACATGCCGGCGAACGACAGCGCCACCGCCAGCCAGACGATTGGGGGCGGTCGCCGCGAGAGTAGCCCCCACGCGATGAACGGCGTCACGACGACATAGAGCGCCGTCAGGAAACCCGTGTTCGTCACGGTCGCCGTGACGAGCCCCCACTGCTGCAGAATGGCTGCGGTGACGAACGCCAGCCCCGCCGGCAGGGCCGCCCGCGACACCGCCGCCCAGCCCGATCCGGCAGCCCGCATCTCGTAAAGCGCCAGCGGCATGAGCGCGAGGCTCGCCAGCAGGGCGCGCGCGGCGACGAACTGCACGGGCCCGATGTGCTCCATCGCCGACTTCTGGAACAGGAAGGCGAACCCCCAGATGGCGGCGGCGAACAAGAGCAGCAGATCGGCGTGGAGACGGCGCATGGTGTGCCCGCATAGCCGCGTTGCCATCCTCCCGCAAGCAACCCGTTGCACCGATCGGACTTCCGATGCGTTATCCACCCGCGAGACGCCATACAACGATCACTGCAGCAGAGGACCACGATGTCGATGGGGACGATGGGAGCTTACCTGACGCCGATCCTGCTTCTCGGCGCATCGAACGTCTTCATGACGCTCGCCTGGTACGGGCACCTGAAGTTCAAGGAGCACCCGTTGTTCGTCGTGATCCTCGTGTCCTGGGCGATCGCGTTCGTCGAGTATTGCCTCGCGGTCCCGGCCAATCGCTATGGCCACGCGGTCTATTCGGCCGCCCAACTCAAAACCATTCAGGAAGTGATCACGCTGATCGTCTTTGCAGGGTTCTCCGTGCTGGTTCTGAAGGAGCCGCTCGGCTGGGCGCACGCCGTGGGCTTCAGTCTGATCGCAGCGGGCGCAGCGGTCGTCTTCCTCGGCCGCGGCTAGCTCGTTTGCACCGCGCTCAGGCGCGGCTGCCGGCGATGGCCGAAACCGTGAGCAACACCCAGCCAACGATCAGCATCGATCCGCCGGTCGGCGCCGCCATTGAAAAGAGGCGCTGACCCGAATAGGCCCGGAGCCCGATATCGCCGGCAAAGAGCACGCCGCCGACGATCCAGACCGCGATCGCAAGCGCGGCTGCGGGTCGCCACAATCGCGCCCCGTCGAGCAGCGAGACGACGCCGACCACAGCGAGCGCATGCACGAGCAGCATGCTCGACGCGCTGACGAGTGCCGGCCCTTGCACGGAATGGGCAGCAAGCGCGGCGGCGATGACGCCGGCCGCCCCCATCAACCCCGCGATGACAAGCGCGACGCTCGCCATCATGCGCCGACGAGCCCCTTCGCGACTTTGTCGAGCGCCATCAGGCCGCGAAGCAGCCCCTCGAAGTCCTTGAGCGGCACCATGTTGGGCCCGTCCGACGGTGCCTTGTCGGGGTCGGGATGCGTCTCGATGAACAGCCCCGCGACACCGACCGCCACCGCAGCCCGCGCCAGAACGGGCACGAACCGCCGGTCGCCACCGGACGACGTGCCTTGCCCGCCCGGTTGCTGCACCGCGTGCGTGGCATCGAAGATCACCGGCGCACCCGTCTCCGCCATGATCGGCAATCCGCGCATGTCGACGACGAGCGTATTGTAGCCGAACGACGCACCCCGCTCGGTCACGAGCACGCGGCTGTTGCCGGACCCGGTGACCTTGGCGACGACGTTCTTCATGTCCCACGGCGCGAGAAACTGACCTTTCTTGATCTTTACCACGCGGCCGGTCTTCGCCGCCGCGATCAGGAGATCGGTCTGCCGGCAGAGGAACGCCGGGATCTGCAGAATATCGACGACCGGTGCAACGCGTTCGCACTGCCACGTCTCGTGAACGTCGGTGACGATGGGCAACCCCAGGCTCTCGCGGATCTCGGCGAACACGGAGATTGCCGTCTCGAGCCCGACGCCCCGCTTCCCCGCAAGCGACGTGCGGTTCGCCTTGTCGTAGCTCGTCTTGTAGACGAGCCCGATGCCGAGGCGCCCGGCGATCTCCTTCAGCGCCGATGCCGTCTCGAGCGCATGCGCGCGGCTCTCCATCTGGCATGGTCCAGCGAGCACGGCGATCGGCCGGTCCTGCGCAAATGTGACGGTGCCGACGGTGACGGCCGCATCCGGCCGGTCGATGGTGCTGCTCATGGTGCCCCCTTCGTCTCGCCGCGCAGCGTGCCCTCCCACGGGCGTCGCAGCGCGCCTGCGCCTGACCTTAGGGCGATTTGGGCCCCTTGCCGACCGGCTTGGCGTCGCGGCTGGCGATCTCCTTGTAGCGCGGAAGATCGTCGTGGACGTCGAACCAATCGACGCGCTCGCCGATGTGGGCATGTCCGGTCGGCGGGAACTTCGCCGGATCGTCGAGCGTGCCGTGGAACAGGTGCACTTCCTTCGGCCAGCGGGAGCCGGCGTAGGCCATCGGCGAGCCGCAGGTGGGGCAGAAGTAGCGGTTGACGCCCGGTGAAGACTGATAGACCGACGGTGTCCCCTGCAGGTAATGGAACTGATCGATATCGACCCCGACGTAGGTCGCGACAGCGGACGAGACTGCCCGTCGGCAGCTCTCGCAATGGCAGTGCATGACCCATTTCGGTTTGCCGGAAAACTCGTAGGCGATGGCCCCGCACAGGCAGTGCCCTCGGGTAGCATCCGTCTTCGGCTCGCTCATGGCGATCAATTCCTCTGGCTTTATACATCGTCGCGCACAGTCCGGCCGAGAGTAACGCACGCCCGGGCGGCTTGTCGCCGTCACCATCGTACATGGTTGAGCGTGACGCCGCGGCGGCCTCAATCGATGACGATGAGCACACCGGTACGCGCGATCTGGTGAGGTTGCACGAGGGGCGGCGGCGGTGGCGAAGGGGGCGCGGCCCGGCGGCCACGCCGTCTGACCTCCCGGCGCGGCTCCGGTGCCTTGGCCTGTTCGGCCGCGACCGGCGGATCGAGCACCACGTTCTGGCCAACGAAGGCGGCGTAATCGCCGAGTTCCATGAATCGCTGCCGCTCGAAATCGTGGCGGATCCCGTCCGTGACGCTCCCTCCGGAGTTGCAGAGCGCCACGATACGCTCCCGCCCCGCCGCATTGAAACGGAAGAAATAGCCGTCCTTCGGCTTGGGAAAGACCAGCTCCGTGCCGGCCTTCAAGAGGCCGTTCGTCTCGAAATCATTGGGAAAGATCACGGTCCCGCGTCCCTTCCCGTCGACACTCACGACCGTCAGATGACAATCGCGATCCGTCGCGACTGTAAGGACCAGCCGGTCCCCGACCTTGTAGCGCACCTTGTCGGGATGGAGAGCGAGGATCGGTGGCCGGTTCTCGATCCGGGAAGGCGGTTCGCTTCGAGCCGCCGGTCCGTCAGGGCCGCCGAGGGCCCCCTGCAGCGTCGGCCGCATCTCCTCGAACGCCTGTCGCGGCACCAGGCCGGTGACGAGCCGGAGCGCCGCCGACCGCCGCGCCCCCTCCGCGCCGGCCGCAATCTCGAGGAGTTGACCGACGCCGATGCGGAGTTCGGCCGCAGCACGCTCGCCGTCGACCGGGCGCTCGTGGAGTGCAGCGAGTAGCGCCAGACCCGCCGTTTCCGGAATGGGCCCCTCGCTGGAGCCCGTCACGCGCCCCCAAGCTTTGCGCCGCGCGGCCTCGTCCTTGGCGAGCGCGGCGGCGAGCCCCTCGCCGGCCGTTCCCGTGAGCGCGATGGCACCGCCAGCCGCGCGGCAATTCGGGCACCAGGCCTCCGGACCAAATCGGACACCCGACACCGAGATCGCTTTGGACGGCGCGTTGGGCTGCCGATCCATCCGCATCCCGTCAGCGGAAGCGGCGAACACACCGTGAAGCCCGTTCGGCAACGTGAATGTGACCAAACTCCCCGCCGTAGAACTCGATCCGTCCAGAGCCTGGACAGGCGCTGCCGTCTCGGACCGCGTCACCCAAATCGGCCCGTGAAGCGCCTCGGCCCGGCTGACCGTCACCTTGGGATCGCCGTCTCTCGAGCTACGGCTCTCGGCCGTCATTCGGCTGTCGTTCGACACTTTGAGCAAGCGTTCGAGGTCGCCGATCGTTAGAGGCAGCCCGAGCACGTCGTAATAGGCCGGTGCCGCCAGCACCCGTGCCGCGAACCAGTCGGCCCGGACGGCCGGTGTGGCTGTCCCGAAAGTCTCGCCCAGTGCCTCGCCAACGCCGCCGCCGGCCGCCGCGACGATCTTGTCCCAGTGCTCCTCTTGCCAACCGATGGCGTCGAGTTGGAACGCAAAGACGGTCGATGACGGATCGATCGCCGTCACGGCGACGGGATCGGACTTCCAGCTGAGGCTGTTCACGACGCCCGGGACGGCGCGCCGGACAACATCAAGGTCGGGTTGCGGCAGGCAACTGTCGGCAAGGTGCGCCACCGAAAGGAAGCGCAGCGTGCGCGCCTTGTCACCCGATTTGGCCGCGTACGCGGCGATCCGATCTCCGACGTCGCTCCCGGCCGTCGGCGATGCAGTGCACGCCGGACGATCTGGCAATTGCTCGATCCACGCCCTGACCGCCGCGATGTCCTCGCGCGAGGGTCCTTTCGGGCCGACACTGCCGGTGGGTGACTGAGGCGGCATGATGCGCTGCAGCATTTGCACATAGAGCGGCGAACCTTCCGGATTGCCGGGCGCGACGAGGTGGGGCTGTCGGGCGAGCCGCTCGAGGTCGAGAATGTTGCCGAGCGCGGGCGCCGGAACGCCGGCATCGCCGGATTGATGGCAGTCGGCGCAATGGCGAGCGAGCACGTCGTGGGCGGCCGCCGACGCGGGGGCATCGGGCCGCGCCTGGAGTTGGTCCGCGGCCCAAGCTTGATCGCCAACCGCAACTCCCCAAAGGGTCACGGCAACGATTGCCAGTCTGGCCATCGAAACCGGACAGCGCTTCATTCGACCCCCGCTACGCAACGCAAATGCCGGATTGCGGCTTCTGCGTTCCGGTCGCCTCCATCAAACAAACCCCGTCCGATCCCGCAAGCGCACGAAAGCCACAACGGCCGCCCGATCGGGCAAAGAGCGAGGCTCCCTCAGAGGATTTTGCCGCCAGCCGCGACTATTCCGCCGAGCACGACCCCCGCGGCCACGACGAGGCAGGCGAGTGCCAGCAACGGGCTCGCCAACCGTGCTTCCGGCTCGTCCTCGTAGGACCGGGCCTCCTTGCGCCCGGTGATCATCGCGGCGACGAGGTTTTCGCCCTTCCAGACCCGGTAGGCGATATTGGCTCCGATATGGAGGCCGATCACCCACAGCAGGATGTCGAACAGCCAGATGTGCCACTTGGTGGCGAGCGCCCACGCCTCGTCCGACACCTTCCCTGAAAGCGGTCCGCCGGCGATCGACGTGTGGTCGTCGTAGGAGAACAGCCCGAGCACCCCCATGGCGCCGACCATTCCGAGCATGACGATCACGACCGCCCCGCCGAGCGGGTTGTGGCCAAGGAAATGGCGCGGCCGCCGCAGCACGAAATCGATGCCGTAGCGCGCCGCCGTCCACGGCCACGCGACGAACGAGGTGAAGCGCGCCGTCGACGTCCCGACGAAGCCCCACAGCACGCGCCACACGACGAGGATCAGGATCGCGTAGCCGTTCCAGGTGTGCCAGACGAGGCCTTCGTCGCCCCAATTCCGCGACACCCACGCCATCAGGATGAGCAGGGCGAGCGTCCAGTGGAAGAGCCGCGTCGGCACGTCCCAGGCCCACACCACGCGCGACGCCGCACGCGGCGCATGTTCGGTCGTCTCTTGCTGCATGCGTGTCCCCCGCTCCTCGCGTCCCCGCGCTCAGGAATAGATCATCCGCCGTGTCATCCCGCCGTCGAGGATGATCTCGGCGCCCGTCAGGAATCCTTGCTCCCCGGACAGCAGGAACGCTACGGCCGCCGCCACGTCCTCGGGCGTGCCGACCCGGCCTGCGGGATGTTGAGCATGGTCGGACGCCTTGAGCGGGCCCCATTTCCCCGTATCGATCCAGCCCGGCGAGATGCAGTTGACGCGCACGTCCGGCCCGAGCGTCACCGCGAGCGCATGGGACAGCGCCACCACGCCGCCCTTCGACGCCGAATAGGCGAGCGTGTCGGGCTCCGACATGTGGGCCCGCGTCGACGCGATGGCGACCATAGCGCCTTTACGCCGCCTGAGTTCGGCCTCCGCCTCGCGTGCGAGCAGGAACAGCGCCGTGAGATTGACGGCGAGCACGCGGTTCCAGGCGTCGAGACTGGTTTCCGAAAGGGCACCATTGGCGTTGATGCCCGCATTGGACACGATGGCGTCGATGCGGCCTGTGGCGGCCAGCGCTTCCGCGACGACCCGTTTCACGCCCGCCTCGACGCCGATATCGGCCGCGACGACGGTGCCCCCAGCCGCGCGCACCAGATCCGCACCATCGCCCGTCTCTATATCAGCGGCGACCACGTGCCAGCAATCGCGCGCCAGCCGGAGCGCGATCGCCGCGCCGATGCCGCGAGCGGCGCCCGTGACGATGGCCGTTTGCCTGTCCTGCGTCTCGATCATGGCCGCATGGTATAGCCGCGAAGCATCGCGCTGGCGACGCCCGGGGCCGGTCACGATCCTGCGAGGGCGTGCGGAGCATATCGAGGGTTGGCGACAGGCCCCTGCCCGTCCTAGGCTTTGCCGGTCTTCCCCCGTCAGCGGAGCCACCCCATGGACAAAGCCCTCGCAGGCCTGCGCGTCATCGACATGACGCACAATCAGGCCGGCCCCGCCTGCGCCCAGATGCTGGGCTTCCTCGGCGCCGACGTGATCAAGCTCGAGGAGCCCAAGGGCGGCGACGTCGCCCGGGCCCAGAACAACGACGAGCTGTTCTTTCTGGTCTTCAATGCCAACAAGCGATCGTTGACCCTGAACCTGAAGACAGACGAGGGCAAGGCGCTGTTCCGCCGTCTGATCGCGCAATCCGACGTGCTCATCGAGAACTTCGGCCCCGGCGCCCTCGACCGCCTCGGCCTCGGCTGGTCCGAACTCGAGAAGGTCAACCCGCGCCTGATCTACGCCACCATCAAGGGCTTCGGCACCTACGGCCCCTACGCCCACTTCAAGAGCTTCGAGCCCATCGCCCAGGCCATGGGAGGCGCCATGTGCGTCACGGGCTTCGAGGACAGCCCCCCGACCTACAATTGGCCCGCGATCGGCGACAGCGGCACGGGGATGCACATGGCCATCGCGATTCTGGCGGCGGTCAACCAGCGCCACACGACCGGCAAGGGCCAGCACGTCGAGGTCGCCATGCAGGACGCCGTCCTGAACCTCATCCGTATCTCGCTCCGCGAGCACCAGAGGAACGGCGTCCCCACCCGCACCGGCAACCAGCTCGGCCAGACCGTTCCCGGCACCACTTACCGCTGCGCGCCCGGCGGCCCGAACGACTATGTCTACATCTTCGCCCAGCCCCAGATGTGGTCGGCCGTCTGCAAGGTCCTCGGCCGCCCCGAGCTGGAGACGAACCCGCTCTTCAAGTCCAACGACGACCGCTGGCGGAACCGCGCCGCCCTCGAGGCCATCATCACCGAATGGACGATGCAGCGGCCGAAGCACGAGGTCATGCGCCTGATGGGCGACGCCGGCGTGCCCTGCGGCGCCTGTCAGGACACCGGCGAAGTGATGACCGATCCGCATCTGCGCGCGCGTGAGATGATCGTCGAGGTTGACTACCCGCCGCGCGGCACGTTCATGACCGTCGGCTGCCCCCTGAAGCTGTCCGCCTCGCCCGTCGAGATCGAGCGTCCGCCCATGCTCGGCGAACACACCGGGGCCCTGCTCGCCGAGTTGTGCGGCGTCACGCCGGACGAGCTGACAACGCTGAAAGCAAAGGGTGCCATATGACCAGCCCGCGCCTGCGCATCGCCGTGACCCGCGCTCTGCCCGAGCCGGTGATGGATCGCTTCCGCGCCCTCCATGACATCTGGGTCAACCCGGACGACCGCGTGTTGACACCCGATGAGTTGCAGGCGGCGGCCTCCGGGGCCGACGGCCTGATCGTCACGGCCTTCGACCGCTTCGACGCCAAGGCCATCGCGGCGCTCGCCCCGCATGTCCGCTTCGTCGCGACCTACTCCGTCGGAAACGAGCACATCGACCTCGACGCCGCCCGTGCGCGCGGCCTCGCCATTCTCTCGACGCCCGACGTGCTGAGCAACGCCGTGGCCGAGACGGCGATGCTTCTCATGCTCGGCGCCGCCCGCCGCGCCCACGAGGGCGACCGCATGCTCTACGAAGGCCGATGGACCGGCTGGACTCCGACCCAGCTCATCGGCCGCGAGATCACGGGGAAGCGCCTCGGCATCCTCGGCATGGGCCGCATCGGCGAAACAATCGCCCGCCGCGCCCGTGGCTTCGACATGACGGTGCACTACCACAACCGCTCGCGTCGCCCGCCCGAGGCCGAGGCCGGCGCCACCTATCACGCCACACCCGACGACCTGCTCGCCGTGAGCGACGTCCTCGTGCTGGCGGCTCCCTCGAGCAAGGCCACCCGCCGCATCCTCGACACCACGCGCATCGCGCGCCTTCCGGCCAGCGCCATCGTCGTCAACATCGCCCGTGGCGACCTGATCGACGACGACGCGCTGATCGCCGCTCTGCAGTCGGGCCATCTCGCATCGGCCGGCCTCGACGTGTTCGCTGGCGAGCCGCGCCTCGACCCGCGCTATCTCGCCCTGCCGAACGTATACCTGCAGCCGCACCAGGGCAGCTCCACCATCGAGGCCCGACTCGCCATGGGTGACATCCTGCTCTCCGGCATCGACGCCGTGATGGCTGGCCGCACCGCCGTCAATCGCCTCGTCTGATCTGCGAACGCCAAGAGGAATGCCGCCATGAAATTCGGCCTGCGCTATTGCAACACCGGCGCCTACGTCGACCCGACCAAAGCCGTGGCGCTTGCCCAGGCGGCCGACGAGGCCGGCTTCGAATCCCTATGGACGGTCGAGCACACCGTCGTCCCGGCCGGCTACGGCTCCACCTACCCCTACGCCGACGGTGGCAAGATGGCGGGCGGCAACGACGCCATCCCGCTCCCCGATCCGCTCATCTGGATGGCTTACGTCGCCGCCGCGACGAAGCGCGTGAAGCTCGGCACCGGCATCATGATCCTGCCGCAGCACAATCCCGTAGTCGTGGCGAAGCAGGTGGCGAGCCTCGACCATCTTTCCAAGGGCCGCATCCTGCTCGGCATCGGTGTCGGCTGGCTGAAAGAGGAATTCGACGCCCTCGGCGTGCCCTTCGACGATCGCGGCAGGCGCACCGACGAATATATCCGCGTACTCCGCGAACTCTGGGGTTCCGAAAAGCCCTCCTTTGACGGCGAATTCGTGAAGTTCCGCGACGCCTATTGCCGCCCGCAGCCGGTGAAAGGCCACGTGCCCATCATCGTCGGTGGCCACTCACCTGCTGCCGCCCGCCGCGCCGGCAAGCTGGGCGACGGCTTTTTCCCGGCTCGCGGCGCCCCGGTCGACCTGTTCGAGATCGCCCGCAAGGCCGCCCGCGACGCTGGCCGCGACCCTGACGCCCTCGAGATCACGGTCAGTCTCCCCGAGCGACTGGAGGATATTCCGGCCCTGGCAGCGCTCGGCGTCAAACGCGTCCTCGTTCCCGTGTCGCCCATGGCGGGCCTCGCGACCGTCATCGCGACGCCGGACGACGCCCTCAAGTGGCGCGACACCTTGGCCCGCAACGCCGATCCCGCATGACGCCCGGCCCTTGACCGGCCGAGCAGCCTCGCCAATGAATAGCGCCGACCGACGGCATGGCCCCCTGGCCAGTCGCAGAACCGGCAGGAGGCCACGCATGGATTTCGGCACGACGAAGATGATCGCCAAGAAGGAAGGCGGCATAGGCTGGATGATCTTCAACCAGCCGGAGAAGCGGAACGCGGTCTCCTACGAGATGTGGGTCGCCATCCCGAAGATCATCGAGCATTTCGAGGCCGATCCCGAGGTACGCGGCATCGTTCTGATGGGCGCCGGTGACAAGGCGTTCGTCTCGGGCGCCGACATCTCCGAGTTCGAGGAAAAGCGCGGCAGCGCCGACGCCGTGAAGGTCTACAACGCCGCCGGCGATCACGCGGCAGCCGTTGTGCAGGCCGCCACCAAGCCGACCATCGCCATGATCCGGGGCATCTGCATCGGCGGCGGGCTCGGCATGGCGCTCAACACCGACGTCCGCATCGCGAGCTCGGACTCGATCTTCGCCGTCCCGGCCGCCCGCCTCGGCCTCGGCTACCGCTACGGCGGCATGAAGCGCCTCGTCGACGTCGTCGGCCCGTCCTACGCCAAGGAGATCTTCTTCACGGCCCGCAAGTTCGACGCCGCCGAAGCTCACCAGATGGGCCTCGTCAACCGCGTCGTCGCGCCCGACCAGCTCGAAGCGTTCGTGAAGGACTACACCTCGCGCATCGCCGAGAACGCACCGCTGACCATGAAGGCGGCCAAGATGGCCATCGACGCCGCCACTCACGACGAGTCGAAGCGCGACCTCGCCGCCGTCAACGGCATGGTCGACACCTGCTTCGGCAGCGAGGACTACATCGAAGGCCGCCGCGCCTTCATGGAGAAGCGCAAACCCAAGTTCCAGGGCCGCTGAACCCGCGCCTACTCCACTTGAACAGAGGCCGGATCGCAAACGCGGTCCGGCCTTTTGCGTTTCGTGCCGGCGAGGTGACCATCCGCCCCCCCACCCATGCCTTACCGGGCGACGCGCTCTTGAGCCTCAGCCTCTCCACTTGCATTCCCGGGCGACGCGCGAGCCAACGGCTCGTGCGGGGAGACCCAGGATCGCTTGCGTGACGATGGCGGCGAAATCGCCCGAAGCGACCCCGGCTCTACGCGCGGGCGCGCTCCGGCCGGGGACGCAATAGGGGCGGAATTGGCACCCACATCCCCTCTCCCCTTGGGGAGAGGGTTAGGGTGAGGGGGCTTCGCTCGTCAGAACGACCACCGCTCGCCATCACGCCTTGCGCAACAGCAGCGCCTCGAGTTCCGCCACGGTCGCGCGTGCTCGCGCTTCGAGCCCCGCATCGCCCGCGTTGCTGATCGGATGCTCGATCACCGAGAACGGATAGCCCGGCATGCCGAGCACCTTTGCCATCAGCGTCGCCGCCGAGACGAACCGTGTCGTCATCACGCCCACCGCCGGGACGCCCTGACGCTCTGCCATGATGCTGTCGTGCAAACTGCACGATGAACAGGAGCCTCAGTCTCCGATGCCGGTGACCGCCGCGTGCCACTGGCGGATCTCGTCGACGATGTGCTTGTCGGCCGGCGCGCTGTAGTTCGACTTCGTCCGCATGACGATGCGCGCGACCCCGTGCTCCTCCTGCAGGATGCGGCCGAGGTGTCCGAAATACTCTTTCGTCCCCTCCTTGCCGTTGGAGATGAAGCCGATGGTCGTACCGCGCAGGGAAAGCAGCCGCTGAGCCGCCTCGCCCGTCGCGGGCTTGGCCTCGTTGGTCGGATCGAGAACGCGAAGGGTCATGAAAAGCGCTCCTTGGGAGAGATTTCTCAGGCGGGCTTGGCCGGCTCGGGCCCGCAATCGACGCAGGCGCCGATCGGCACCGTGACGGCCTTGGTCTTGTGTCCCATCCAGGGCGGGATCACCGCGCCGAAGCCGCCGGCCGGACCGCCGGCCCCGACGACGAGCAGGTGCTCCGGGCTTTCGAGCGCCGTGTAGACGCTCTCGCCCCGGTCGCGCACCACCGCGCCCTTGCCGACCTCGCCCCATTCCTTGCGCTGGATGCGGGCCCGCTCGTAGAGGAAGCGGCCGATATCGGCCTTCGACCATCCGGCCGCCTGCAACTGGTCGCGAAGCTGCTTCGGCACGACGATGCAGTAGTTGCCCCCATAGATCGAGTAATGCCGCTGGTTGCCGCGCATCTCGGCGGCAAACGTTTCGAGCAGTTCTTCCGGCTCGTGCGTCCACTCGTTCATGAGTTGCCGCGGCCCCATGGCCGCCATCACCGTGACGGCGGACAGCCCCGCCGGCACCCCGCGCATCTGCGCGAGCGGCGTCCAGGTCATGTCCTCCTCGTCCTCGGCGATGCAGTACGAGTACTTGCCGGGGTGCCCGAGCGTCGACCGGTCGATGGCGCCGGGGCGCACGTCGAGCACGTTGATGAGCCCGAGGCGGATCGCACGCCCGATCGAGGCCGTCGCCCGGTCGCTGTTGGCAAGCGCGTTGAACCCGCCCGACGCCCCGATCTCCTTGCGGATCGGCCCGTTGATGATCACGAGAACCGCGCACCCGCCCGTGGACGACGTCGTCCCGTGGAGCAGGAATTCCTCTTTCAGCATCCCCTGCCAGGCCGCCACCACGACCGGGAAATGCATCGGCAGGCAGCCGGCCATGACGGCGTTGATGGCGATCTTCTCGGCCGTGATCGCCTGCTCGCGCACCGGCTCGATACCGATGAGCTGATCCGGCGTCATGCCCGCCCAGTCGAGGCACGCGAGCACGGCGGCCTCCGTCGGCGGCACCACGGGGAGACCGTCGGTCCAGCCGTTGGAATGGTAGAGTTCCTGGGCGGCCATGAGGTCATCGACCTCGTAAGTGCGGGACGTGAGCGGCACGGGCAGGCTCCTTGCGGCGGCCAGAAGGCGACATGAGAAACTGCCAGCCGACACAACATGATAGTCATCATGTGGATACCCGCGCAACACTTGCCGATCGTTCCGGACCCGACTTCTTCCAACGAAACAAACTTTGGATTAGTATAGATTCTAAGCTGGCATCCGTTGCACGGCTCATCGCACAATGATAATGGACCAAATAAATCATACTTGAATATGCCGATCAAATTAATCAGGGGGCAGAGAGATGAGGTCGATAGCAGACGGATTTACAGGTCCCTTGACGATGGCGCTGGTAGCAACAATGGCACTAGGCTCATTGTATTGGATTTGGGTGGCTGTAAAGCTCGGCAGCTTCGCAATGTTTGTTATTGGGGTGCTAGGACCCTCCGTGATAATTACAGCCCCGATTGGAGCTTACATGATGTTTTTCGGAATACCGAACTGGATACACTCATTATTCGGCTAGAAAACAGTTCTGCCCCATGGTGGAGATCGGTAGCGTAGATTCAATCTCTTCGCTACCTGCCATGCAGATCCAGAAGCCGGCTGGCTATGTCAATATCAGCCACCGAGCCTCGGCGATCCAGCGGTGCCCTACCGCCCCTTGGCCTTCCGCCACGCTGCGAACTCGACCTTGCTGTTTGGATCCGTCGCCGGATAGAGCCCCCGGATCGAGCGCCCCTCGAGCACCTTCTCCGTGGCGAAATCCTCGTAGGCCGTCATCTCCACGGCCTCGTCCGCGATCTCGTCGGCGAGATGCGCCGGAATGACGACCACACCGTCGCCGTCCCCCACGATCACGTCGCCCGGAAACACCGGCGCATCACCGCACGCGATCGGCACGTTGGTGTCGATGGCGTGGTGCAGCGTCAGGTTGGTCGGCGCCGCAGGCCGCGTGTGGAACGCCGGAATGTCGAGCCGCGCGATCTCCGCCGCATCACGGAACCCGCCGTCGGTGACGATGCCCGCGACGCCCCGCTTCATGAGGCGCGTGACCAGGATCGAACCCGCCGACGCCGCGCGCGGGTCCTTGCGGCTGTCGATGACGAACACGTGCCCGGGCGGACAGTCCTGCTCCACGGCCTTGCGCTGCGGATGCTCGGGATCGTTGAACACGGTCATCGGGTTCAGATCCTCGCGTGCCGGGATGTAGCGCAGCGTGAACGCTTCCCCGACCATGGTCGGCTTCGACGGATCGAGCGGCATGACGCCCTGGATCATCTGCACGCGAAGACCGCGCTTGAAGAGCGCTGTCGTGATGGTCGCCGTCGAAACGGTCTTGAGCTTGTCGCGGGTGGCGGGTTTGAGTGCCATATGACGCCTCGAATGAAATGATCTGCGGTCTGGGCTCGGAACCGGAACGCTAGTTGATGCTCGGCTCGTCCACCGGCGCGCCGAAGCCCGTCTCGAGGAAATCAAAATCGCAGCCCTCGTGCGCCTGCTTGATGTGCTGCGAGAACATCCAGCCGTAGCCGCGCTCGTAGCGGGGCTTCGGCGGCGGCATAGCGGCGCGGCGGCGGGCCAACTCCTCCTCGCTCACATCGAGCGTCAGCGTCCGCGCCGGCACGTCGAGCGTGATCCGGTCGCCCGTCTGAACGAGCGCCAGAGGCCCGCCGACATAGCTCTCGGGCGACACGTGCAGGATGCAAGCGCCGTAGCTCGTCCCTGACATGCGCGCGTCCGAAATGCGCACCATGTCGCGCACGCCCTGCTTCACGAGCTTGGTCGGGATCGGGATCATGCCCCACTCCGGCATGCCCGGCCCACCCTGCGGCCCCGCGTTGCGCAGCACCAGCACGCTGTCCGCCGTCACCGGCAGGTCCTCGCGGTTGATCTCTTTCTTGAGCTGCTCGTAGGTGTCGAACACGTAGGCCGTGCCCGAATGCTTCAAGAGCCGTCCCTCGGCCGCCGACGGCTTGATGACGCAGCCGTCCGGCGCCAGGTTCCCCTTCAAGAGCGCCAGCGCGCCTTCCTTGTAGATGGCGTTGTCGACCGTCCGGATCACGTCGTCGTTGTAGACCTCCGCCCCTTCGAGACTCTTGGCCCACGGCTCGCCGGTCACCGTGATCTGCGTCAGATCGAGCATCCCTGTCAGCCGCGACATCAGGCCGAGAAGTCCGCCCGCATAGTAGAAATCCTCCATCAGGTACTTGTCGCCCGACGGACGTATGTTGGCGATCACCGGAACCTTGCGGCTCGTCCGGTCGAAATCCTCGAGCGACACCGGATGCCCGGCACGCCGGGCCATGGCGACGAGATGCACCACGGCATTGGTCGAGCAGCCCATCGCCATCGCCACCGTGATGGCATTCTGGAACGCCTGCGCCGAGAGGATCTTCGCCGGCGTCAGGTCCTCCCACACCATGTCGACGATCCGCCGCCCGCAGGCCGACGCCATGCGCACGTGGTTGCTGTCCGCCGCCGGGATCGACGAGGTCCCCGGCAGGCAGAGCCCGAGCACGTCGGCGAGTGCCGTCATGGTCGCGGCCGTCCCCATGGTCATGCACACGCCGTAGCTGCGTGCGATGCCCATTTCCATCTCGCCCCAGTCCTTGGTCGAGATGTTTCCGGCCCGCCGCTCGTCCCAGTATTTCCAGGCGTCCGAACCCGAGCCGAGCACCTTGCCGTGCCAGTTGCCGCGCAGCATCGGCCCGGCCGGCATGAAGATCGCGGGCACGCCGGCACTCGTCGCGCCGAGGATCAGCCCCGGCGTGGTCTTGTCGCAGCCGCCCATCAGCACCGCGCCGTCGATCGGATGCGAACGGATGAGCTCTTCCGTCTCCATGGCGAGGAAGTTGCGATAGAGCATCGTCGTCGGCTTGACCTTCGACTCCGAAAGCGAGATCGCCGGCAGCTCCACCGGGAACCCGCCCGCCTGCAGGATGCCGCGCTTCACGTCGTCGACGCGATGCTTGAAGTGGGCGTGGCACTGCGCCAGATCGGACCACGTGTTGATGATGCCGATCACGGGCTTGCCCGCGAACTCCTCGACCGCGTAGCCGATCTGGTTCATGCGGCTGCGATGCCCGAACGAACGCAGGTCGTCGGGCGCGAACCAGCGCGCGCTGCGCAATTCGGCGGGGGATTTCTTTTTCGTGGTCATACGAGCCTCGGCGGAAAGCGGAGCGTGATGATCGAAACGGATCGGCCGTCAGACGGCCGGCGACGGGAATGCGCCACGGTCGGCCTCGAAGGCGCGGCCGATGCGCAGCGCCAGCGCGTCGTCGAGACGGCGCACGACGATCTGCAGGCTCATCGGCAGCCCCCCGGAGGAAACCGCGGTCGGCACGGCGAGCGCGGCGAGGTTCATGTAGTTGACCCACCGCGTGTAGGACGCCATCGGCGCCCGCGTCTCGTCCACGTCGGCGACCGGCATGGCCGGGAACGGAATGGTCGGCAGCACGATGGCGTCGACCCGGTCGATGGTCCGGAGGAACTGTGCGATGGCCTTCTCGCGCGCCGCCAGCATCTGGATGTACTGCGCCGCCCCGATCGCTTTGCCCGAGAGCATGCGCGTGCGGATCGGATCGGCGAGCCCCGACTCCGGATCGTCCGCCAGCGCCTGCCAGTTGGCGTAGCATTCGGCGGCGATGAACTGGCCGCAGAGGTTGCCCCACGTCTCGATCGAGCCGCCGAGCCGGATCGGCTCGACCCGCGCGCCCAGCGCCTCGAGACGCGCCACCGCCGCCGAGAAATCAGCCCTCACTTCGTCGCTGAGTAGCGGCAGGTCGGCATCGGCCATTCGCCCGATCCGCAGCCCTTTGATGCCGCGCTCGAGATCCGGCATCGGATCGACCGGCGTCACGCCGATCGTCGTCGGATCCCCCGCGTCAGGCCCCTGCATCACGGCGAAGAGACGCGCCGCCGTCGTCACGTCGCGCGCCAGCGGGCCGATCGAATCGAGAAGTTGCGACAGCGGCGCCACGCCGGCCCGCGACACGCGCCCGACCGATGTCTTGAGGCCGACGCAGCCGCAAAGCGCCGCCGGAATGCGCACCGACCCGCCCGTATCCGTGCCGAGCGCCGCCGGCACCAATCCCGCGCCGACCGCCACGCCCGATCCCGACGACGACCCGCCCGGGATGCGATGCACCTGCCGGTCCCAGGGGTTCCACGGCGTGCCGACCGTCACGTTCGTGCCGTAGCCGCCGAAGGCGTACTCGACCGTATGCGTCTTGCCGGGCACGATGGCCCCGGCCGCGCGAAGCCTCTCGACCACCGGAGCGTCGCGCTCGGCAGCCGGCGCATTGCGCCGCGTGAGCGAGCCGCACCCCGACACGACGCCGCCGACGTCGATGATGTCCTTGACGCCGATGGCCATGCCTTCGAGCGGACGCCGCGTATCGCCGGCGGCCTGACGCGCATCGGAGAGCGCAGCCTCGGCCATGGATGTGTCGGCCGTGATGCGCACGAAGGCGTTGAGCTTGGCGTTTTCGCGCTCGATCAGATCGAGGCTGGCGCGCGTGGCGGCCACGGTGCTGGAGGGCTTGGCGGACATCGGGATCGACGGGCTCCGGACATAGGGCGCCGATACGACAGGCGCACCGGCTGGGTGGGAGCCGCTATCTGAGCACGTCGGCTGGCGGGACGCCACCCGTTCCCGGGGCCGGTCAGGCCGCCTGCGCGGCCTTCCGGACCGCATCGACGATGTCGTCGACGATCGTCGCCACCATGGTCTCGTTGTCACCCTCGGCCATGACGCGGATCACCGGCTCGGTCCCCGACGGCCGGATGACGAGCCGGCCGCTCGTGCCGAGCTTCGTCTTGGCCCCTTCGATGACCGACTTGACGCGTGCGTCGTCGAGCGGGCGGCCCTCCGAGTAGCGCACGTTCTTCAGGATCTGCGGCAGCGGATCAAAGCGCTTACACACCTCGCTGACGGGCTTTCCCGTCGTAACGACCGTCGCCAGCACTTGCAGCGCCGAGACGAGACCATCACCCGTCGTCGTGAAGTCCGAAAGCACGATGTGGCCGGACTGCTCGCCGCCCACGTTGTAGCCGTGCTTGCGCATGTGCTCGACCACGTAGCGGTCGCCGACGGCCGTCCGCGCCAGCGAGAGACCGATGCCGCCGAGATATCGCTCGAAACCGAGGTTGGACATCACCGTCGCGACGACGCCGCCGCCGGCGAGCTTCCCGCGCCGGTGCCAGCTCTCCGCGATCACGGCCATGATCTGGTCGCCGTCGACGATGCGCGCCTTCTCGTCGACGATCACCACCCGGTCCGCGTCGCCGTCGAGCGCGATGCCGATATCGGCGCGCACTTCCCGCACCTTGTCAGCGAGCGCTTCCGGCGAGGTCGAGCCGCATTTGAGGTTGATGTTGCGGCCGTTCGGCTCCACGCCGATGCGGATCACTTCCGCGCCGAGCTCCCACAGCGCTTCCGGCGCCACCTTGTAGGCGGCCCCGTTGGCGCAATCGACCACGATCCGGAGCCCGTCGAGCCTGAGGTTCTTCGCGAGTGTCCGCTTGGCGAACTCGATGTAGCGCTCCTGGGCGCTCTCGATCCGCGTCGCCCGTCCGATCTTGTCGGGCGTCGCCATGAGCTGGTCGCTCGGCGCCTCGATCAGCGCTTCGATCTCGGCTTCCATCTCGTCCGACAGCTTGTAGCCGTCCGGATCGAAGAACTTGATTCCGTTGTCCTCATAGGGGTTGTGCGAAGCCGAGATCATGACGCCGAGGTCGGCGCGCATCGATCGGGTCAGCATCGCGACGGCGGGCGTCGGCATCGGGCCGAGCAGGAACACGTCGATCCCGACCGCCGTGAAACCCGAGAGCAGCGCGCTCTCGATCATGTAGCCCGAGAGCCGCGTGTCCTTGCCGATCACGACGCGATGCCGATGACTGCCGTTGCGCGAGAAGACGTGCCCGGCCGCCATTCCGGCCTTGAGCGCGATCTCGGACGTCATGGGTGCCCGGTTGGCGAGCCCGCGAATACCATCGGTGCCGAAGTAGCGGCGCGACATCTGAAACTACCCCTCGTGACTGCGATCGGCCCAGCATCGAGACGCGTTACACGTTGGCTCGGACCCGAGACTTTGCCGAGCAAGGTTGCATCGGCACAACGCCCGCCTGATCCGATTCCCTATACCATGAACCCGACCGGCATGAACCGTCCCGCCATGACCTATCCGCACATTCGTCGGTCCGCACGTGCCGTACGATTTGATCCTTAATCGGACGATAGTCCCGTCCTCAGGTCCGCCGGATGACGAGCGACAGCCCGGGCTCGAGAAAGGCGTCCGGGATGGCCGGCTTGATCCGCTTCAGCATCCGCGCCCAGCGCCCGTTGGCCGACATGCGATAGCGCGCGCCATAGAGTGGGTTGGTCGCCGAGTGATGCCCGACCATCGAGTTGACGATATCGAGTTCGGGAAGCGGAGCCATGGCGAGTTCGAACTCGTGATAGCTGAGGCCCCGGCCCCACCGGGCGAGCACCTCCCGGCTGCCGGCCGCCTGGGTATCTCGCCCCGCCATCGCCGCCTGAAACCCGGGACGCGGGCTGAAGCGGGCGTAGTCCATGGCGAGATCGTCAGGGAGCCAGTGGAAGAACGGCAGGCAAGACGTGTGGAAATCGAGGAAGTGCAACCGGTTCGGGGCCTCGACCACCGCACACATTTGACCCGGGGCGAGCAATCGCCAGGATTGCGCGAGCGTCGCCAGACGCTCCTCGATCGTCATGTGCTCGAGACTGGCCCAGTAGACGATGAGATCGAAGCTTCGGCCACCGAACGCTCGCTCGATCTCGACTGCGCTCAAGGTGAGCACTTCGGCATCGAGGTCGAACAGCTCGAGCCGCCGTCGTGCGACATCCACCGCCGGCGCATCCACGTCGACGGCTGTGACCCTGGCTCCCTGCTCCGCCAGCGCCAACGTGCTGGCCCCGGTGCCACACCCGATCTCCAGAACGCGCGCCCCATCGAGCGGCAGTGCGGCGTTGAGCCAGGGAATGTACCAGCGCCGATCGTGATCTAGCCGCCCTGTCATGTGATCCGCGAGATCGGCCGCGCCGGCATCCGTGTCGAGGTAACCGGCGTCCTCCCGGGCGAAGAACTGCGTCCTGAGACTTTTCTCCAGCGCAGCGCAGCGCTCCGGATCCATTGGAGTGAACCGGGTCATCAGCTTGGGTTCAGGCTTCGGGCCGAGTAGTCTTGCCCCGAGCCGCTTCCACATCTCCGAAACAGACATGCTAGACTTCCGCACAACAATCGAGACCAGTCTCCGCCAGATGACGAGAGACTCCACCTGTCTTCGATGTGAGCAGAAATTAGCCCTCCCCCACCTGGGGTTGGATCAAATCGACGGTGCCACGAGGCGCATTTCCCAACCCACTTCCGATCAGGCGCACCACCGAGCCCAAGGAGCGAAGCGATGACCCTATCCCCGATGCTGGCCAGGTTCTCTCAGGCGGTCGAAAGCGGTAACGGCGACGCCCTTGCGGATCTGTTCACAGCCGATGGCATCTACGACGACTACTTCTTCGGCCCCTCTGAGCCCGGCCGCGCCGGCATCCGTGACATGCTGGCGCACTTCTACGAGGGCGGCGAGCGCTTCAGGTGGGAGTTCTTCGACCCCGTCTCGAACGGCTCGTTGGGCTACGCCAGCTATCGCTTCAGCTACACGTCGAAGCTCCCCGAGGCGAAAGGCGCCCGCGTCGTGTTCGAAGGCATCAGCCGTTTCGAACTCGATGACGGTCTGATCCGCCGCTACAGCGAAGTCTTCGACCGCGGCATGGCACTCGCGCAGCAGGATTTCGCCGCAGAGCGCCTGAAGAAGATCGCTCTCAAATACGCCACGCGCCTGAAGGATCGTCCCGCGGCGAAGGGACACCTTTGAGGCAGCCACGCCAGGTGGTCCCCACCGGACATCTGTGGTGACGCGGGGAACCGGGGGAGGTTCGAGCGTGAAGCGTCTGCTGTGCTTTTTCGACGGCACCTGGAACGTCCCGGACGGACGCCAGGAAGTCACCAACGTCGTCAAGCTGACACGCATCGTGCCGGCTGTCGGAACCGACGGCGTTCGCCAGACGCTCCGGTATATCGAGGGCATCGGCACCGACCCCGGTGACAGCGACTACGCCGCCTTTCTCGAAGGCGTCGTGGGCATCGGCATCGAGCTCCGCATCCTCGAAGCCTATCGCTTTCTCGCCGACCGCTATGCCCCAGGCGACGAGATCTACATTTTTGGCTTCTCCCGGGGAGCCTTCCAGGCCCGCAGTCTCGCCGGCCTGATCGGCCTGACCGGCCTCTCTCGCCCGGGCGACGACAACGCCGCCGATGCCGTCTGGGAGGCCTATCGTCGGCACCGCACGAGCCCCGACCCATCGGCCCTCGAACGCGTCCGGGCCTCAGGGCCGAGCGACGTCCGTATCCGCTGCCTCGGCGTCTGGGATACAGTCGGCAACCTGGGTGTCCCGGTGATCGGGCACGCCGGGGTTTACGACACCACGTTCCACGATACCGCCCTTGGGCCGAACGTGGACGTCGGCCTCCACGCCCTTGCGATCGACGAGCCGCGCGGCCCGTTTCGACCGACCATGTGGACGAGACCACAGTCGGCGCCGCCACCGATTGGCCAGCACACCGAGCAGGTCTGGTTCGCCGGCAGCCATGCCAATGTCGGCGGCGGCTTTCCGGACGCGTCGTTGTCCGACATCTCGCTCAACTGGATGGCCGAGCGTGTCGCAGCCACAACCGGGCTGTCGCTCGACCTGGATCACCTTCGCCGTTGGACATCGCCTGATCCGCTGGGTGAACTCGTCTCCCCGACGACGGACGGCATCTATCGTGTGAGCCGAGCCTTTCCGTTCGTTCGCCTGATCCACCAGAACCCGCGCGGCGTTTCCCCGTGGCGGCGGTCGGTGATGGGGATGGCCCGCACGAGCCGGCTCCCGTCGGGACTGCACACGGTGGGCGAGAGCCTTCACCCGTCGGTTGTTGCCCGCTACGGCCGCAAGGCACCGCTACGCTACGACACAACTGCGCGGAAAACGCTGTATCGTCCACGCCCCGTGGCCGCTGCGATCGAGCGGCCCGACGCCCGCACTTGACAGCCACCTGAGCCCCGGACCACTTCGCGCCATGATCAGCCCTGCCGCCCCCACCACTGCCCCGAGCGTCGACCAATCCGAGGTCGACCGCTTTGCCCGCATCGCCGGCGAGTGGTGGGACCCGAAAGGCAAGTTCGCGCCGCTTCATCGGCTGGGGCCGGCCCGGATGTCGTTCCTGCGCGACCGGATCGCAGGCCACTTCGGCCGTCCCCTGCCGGCATCACGCCCGTTGGCGGGTCTGTCCATCCTCGATATCGGCTGCGGCGGCGGCCTCGTGGCGGAACCGCTGACCCGTCTCGGCGCACGCGTGACCGGGATCGACCCCGCCGCCGACAACATCGCAGCCGCCACGACGCACGCGGCGACCTCCGGCCTCGAGATCGACTATCGGGCCGTGACGGCGGAGGAATTGGCCGCCTCCGGCGCGAGCTTCGACGTCGTCCTCTGTCTCGAGGTGGTGGAGCACGTGACCGACCCGGCTGCTTTCATCGCGCTCGCCGCGTCGCTGACCCGTCCCGGCGGTCTGGTGCTGGCCTCGACGATCAATCGCACCATGAAGGCATGGCTGCTCGCCATCGTCGGTGCCGAGTACGTTCTGCGTTGGCTGCCGGCCGGCACGCATCGCTGGGACCGTTTCGTTACACCGGACGAGATGGCGAGGCACATGTCGGCCGCCGGCCTGTCGCGCATCTCTTTCGAGGGAATGGTCTACGATCCCCTCGGCGATCGCTGGTCTCTTTCGTCCGATACGGACGTGAACTACTTCGCCGCCGCTGCGCGACCCGAGGCGATCTGAGGGCCGCGTCGATCTCGAGCGCGTCCGCTACCGCCGCGATCAGCCTTCGCGGCTGATCGCAAGCTTGCGGCCGCCGACGTCAATACTTGCCGTGGCAATGCTTGTACTTCTTCCCCGAGCCACACGGGCACTTGTCGTTGCGTGCGACACGGCCCCAGGTCGAGGGATCATTGGGATCGACCGCCCCGCTCGTCCGCCGCGATTTGACCGGCTCCACTCCGCGGCCGTCCGCCGGCCCGGCGCTGAAGCCGGCTCCGACCGGCGGCCCGGCCAGGGCAGCTTCTGCCAGCGCGAACTCGTCCTCGCCGGTCAACGGATTGATGTGATGCGCTTCCATCGGCGGCAACGGCTCCATTTCGAGAGGCTCGGTGCCATTTTCGCCAGTGAAGTTGAGGCCCATGAGTTGTACCGTGACCGCCTCGCGCAGCTCGGCCAGCATCTTCTCGAAAAGCGTGAACGCCTCCGACTTGTACTCGTTCAGCGGATCGCGCTGCGCATAGCCACGCAGATGGATCACCTGCCTGAGGTGCTCCAGTGTGACGAGATGCTCACGCCACAGGTGATCGAGTGTCTGCAGCAGGACGGATTTCTCGATATCCTTGAGCCGCAGCTTGCCGACCTCGGCCGGGTCCTTGTTTTCCAGGGCATCGATGGCCGACACCAGTCCGCGCGCCTCCATGTACTGCTGGAGGAACGAAAAGCCGATGCGATCGGCCTGTTGCATCGCGTCTTCGACCGAACCGCCGCTGATCGAGATTTCGCTACGGTTGGCCTCCAGGATCGTCCGTCCGATCTCGGACAATCCCTCATGACTGGGCTCTCGCTCGAGCTGCGCCTTGAGCTTGGCTTCACGGTCCACGAACGCCAGCATTCCCTTGGCGCCCTCGTAGCCCTTGAGGACCTCTTCGCCGAGCATCGCCGCCTTGTCATTGGCGACCTTGTCGACTTCGGCCGTGAGCCGCTCGCGGATCTCCTCGTCGGCGATGCCTTCCTCGTTGGCCCAATCCTTGAGCGGCAGCTCGAGCCCGAACACGCGCTGCACCTCGGCGGTCAGGCCGTCGATGTTCCACTGCTCGGCATAGGCGTTCTCGGGGATATGCGAACTGACGAGCTGCTGCACGATCTGGTGCCGCATGTCGGTGATCGTCTCGGACACGTCTTCCGTGCCCATGATGTCGACGCGCTGCTCGAAGATCACCTTCCGCTGGTCGTTCATCACGTCGTCGTACTTGAGGACGTGCTTGCGGGCATCGAAGTTGCGCGCCTCGACCTTCTTCTGCGCGTTCTCGAGCGCCTTGTTGATCCAGGGGTGCGTGATCGCCTCGCCCTCTTCGAGGCCGAGCTTCTGCAACATGCCGTCGATACGATCGGCGGCGAAGATCCGCATCAGATCGTCTTCGAGCGAGAGGTAGAACTTGGTCCGGCCCGGATCGCCCTGCCGGCCCGAGCGACCGCGCAGCTGGTTGTCGATCCGTCGGCTTTCGTGCCGCTCGGTACCGATCACGTAGAGACCGCCAGGCAGCGTCATGGTCTTGGCGGCGCGGCCGCCTTTCGCCGGCGCCAGTTCGATCACCTCCGAGGCGGCCATCACGACGGCCTTGTTCTTCTCCACCTCGCTCTTGATCTCGGCCTTCCGCTTGTTGATCTCGGCCTCGGACGGTGGACTGCCGGCCCGCGTGCAGACCTGGATCCACTCCTCGAGTCGGAAATCGACATTGCCGCCGAGCTGGATGTCGGTGCCGCGCCCGGCCATGTTGGTCGCGATCGTCACGGCGCCCGGGACGCCCGCCTGTGCGATGATCTGCGCTTCCTGCTCGTGGAAACGGGCGTTGAGCACCTGATGCTTGATGCCCTTTTCCTTGAGCAGCTCGGCGAGCGTCTCGCTCTTTTCGATCGACACCGTACCGACGAGCACCGGCTGCTGCCGCTTCTGGGCTTCCTCGATGTCGTGGATGATCGCCGCCCACTTCTCCCGATGCGTCCGGTAGACCTCGTCGTCGAGATCGCGCCGCGCCACCTCGACGTTGGTCGGGATCTCGAGCACGTCGAGCCCGTAGATGTCCATGAACTCGTTGGCTTCCGTCGACGCGGTTCCGGTCATGCCGGACAGCTTCTCGTAGAGCCGGAAGAAATTCTGGAACGTGATCGACGCCAGCGTCTGGTTCTCGGGCTGGATTGCCACGTTTTCCTTCGCCTCGAGGGCTTGGTGTAGCCCTTCCGAATAGCGCCGTCCCTGCATCATGCGACCGGTGAACTCGTCGATGATGACGACCTGGTCGTCCTTGACGATATAGTCCTTGTCGCGCTGGAACATCTTGTGCGCTTTGACGGCCTGATTGACGTGGTGGACGACCGACACGTTCTCCACGTCGTAGAGGGACTCGCCACTGAGCAGCCCGGCATCCCTGAGCATCTCTTCGATGCGGATGCTGCCGGCCTCCGTCATCGCCACCTGCTTCTGCTTTTCGTCGAGGTCGACGAGACCCTGCGTCTTCAGGGCCTCCTTCATTTCCTCGCGCGAGTGCGTCTTGGCGAGCTCCTGCTCGACACGGTTGTGCTCATCGACCAGCTCCTTCACCAGGACGTCGACGCGCGTATAGAGATCACTCTTGTCGTCGACCGGTCCGGAGATGATCAGCGGCGTCCGCGCCTCGTCGATCAGGATCGAATCGACCTCGTCCACGATGCCGAAGTAGTGCCCGGCGAGCTCGGGGGCACGGCCACCGAACTGCACCATCTCACGCGCGCTCATCTTCATGTTGTCGCGCAGGTAGTCGAAGCCGAACTCGTTGTTCGTACCGTAGGTGATGTCGCAGGCATACATCTGCCGGCGCTGATCGTCGTCGAGTTCATGCACGATGCACCCGACCGTCAGGCCGAGGAACCGGTGCACCTTGCCCATCCACTCCGAGTCGCGTCTGGCGAGGTAGTCGTTGACGGTCACGATATGCACGCCGCGCCCGGTGAGGGCATTGAGATAGGACGGCAACGTGGCGACCAGCGTCTTGCCCTCGCCCGTTTTCATCTCGGCGATCTTGCCTTCGTGGAGCACCATCCCGCCGACCAGCTGCACGTCGAAATGGCGCATGCCGAGCGAGCGCTTGGCGGCTTCACGCACCGTCGCGAACGCCGGAACGAGGAGGTCGTCGAGCGGCGTACCGTTCGCCAGCTGTGCACGGAACTCCGCGGTGCGCGCCTTCAGCGCCTCGTCGGAGAGCTTCGCCATCTCCGGCTCCAGCGCCCCGATCTCCTCCACCCGCCGCCGGTACGGCTTCAGCTTGCGCTCGTTGGAGGAACCGAAAATCTTCTGGGCGATCGAGCCGATCGAAAGCATGGGGCGGAGCCTCGAATGGTTTGGCCCGCCACCGGCGGCCGGAGCGGGCTCGACACCGGCCCGACGCGTTCCGGTTGAGCTGGTCGGCACGAAGCGCCGTGATTGGTCCCGAAGGAGCATCAGGGCGCCGGCGACCGGCCGTAGCCGGAAAAACGCCAGGGGCGATCCGGTGTGACCGGATGGGCGAAGAGATAAGGACGGGACCCCTGACTGTCAACGCGACGCGTGGGGTAACCGTGCTGCGTCCCACCATCTGTCCGTGCCTTCGGCGGCGCTGCCGGGACCGATCTGCGAGCCATCGGGTCTCAATTTCGTCACCTGCAGGAGGTTTCGCTTGGCGAAAGCGGAGAGAAGGCGGTACCACCCGCCGTGCCGCCGACCGACACCACAGGACTTCGAGGAGCTGACGTGCAATCGACCCGACGCATCAATGGGCCATCCCTCTTCGCCAGCGTCGCGCTGTTGGCCATTGTGGCCGGCGCCCCTGTCGCTCTGGCTCAGGACCAGGTCGTGGCCACCGTCAACGGCCGCCCGATCACCGAAGCAGACGTGCGGCTCGCGGAGAGCGAGATCGGCAACGATCTGGGCACGCTCCCGGTCGAACAGCGCCGCCGCGTGCTTGTCGAGTACTTGATCGAGAACGCGCTCTTCGCCGAGGCTGGTGAAAAGGAGAAGCTCGACACCGGACAGTCGTTCGATGAGCGGATGCGCTACTGGCAGCGCCGCGCTCTCCGCGACGCCTACTTCGACCGCTCGGTGAAAGGCTCGGTGTCCGACGCCGAGGCCCGCCAATTCTATGACGCCCAGGTGGCGGCTACTCCGCCGCAGGAGGAGGTCCGCACGCGCCACATCCTTGTCGAGACCGAGGAGCAGGCGAAGGAGATCTACGAGAAGATCGCCCACGGCGAGGACTTCGGCAAGATGGCCCGACAGTTCTCCAAGGATCCCGGCAGCAAGGACGAGGGCGGTGATCTCGGCTACTTCGGCCGCGGTCGCATGGTGCCTCAGTTCGAAGAGGCGGCCTTCAAGCTGACCAAGGGCGACGTCTCGCTGCCCGTGAAGAGTCAGTTCGGCTGGCACCTGATCAAGCTCGAGGACAAGCGCCAGCGCTCGGCCCCCCCGTTCGACCAGATCAAGGACCGCATCACGGCCGCCCTCATCCATCGCAAGGCTCAGGAGATCGGCGCCGGTCTCCGTGGCGCGGCCAAGGTCGAGTTCGTCGACCCCGACCTCCGGGCGCAGGTCGACAAGGAGACGGGGATGCGGCCTGTGCCGACGCCATTCCCGCCGCGCTGAACGAACGTCCGTCGCGACTGCGGGATCTGGTGGCACCGGCTCCCGCGGTCAGATCTGCCGGCGGGGGGACCGGATGCGGCTCGCCAGCACCTTGTCGATTCGCCGACCATCGAGATCGATGACCTCGAAACGCCAGCCTCCGGCATCGACGTGTTCGCCGATGCGGGGCAGATGCATGAGGTGAGAGATCACGAACCCGGCGACCGTCTCGTAGCTGCGGTCGGCGGGCAGGGTCAGTCCGATTTTTTCCGCCATCTCGTCGGCCGGCATCGACCCGGCGAGCAACCACGATCCGTCGTCTCGCTCTTTCGCCATGAGTTCGTCGCCGTCATCATGCGAGCGAAACACCCCGGCGATTGCCGCGAGAATGTCGGCAGGCGTCACGATGCCCTCGAAGTCCCCGTACTCGTCGTGGATCAGCGCCATGGGCACGTCGGCTTCCCTGAGGACTCGAAGCACGTCCAGCGCATCGGTCGAATCGGGAACGATGGGCGCCGTCCTGATGTGGCGGCGGACATCGAGCGGCTTGCCAGAAAGCAGATCCGCAAGCAGCTCCCGCGTCTGCACGACCCCGATGAGCGCGGTGTCCGAGCCCTCCCCCACTGGCAGGCGTGAGTGCACGGTCGTGGTGAGCCGCACGCGGATATCCTCTTCCGGCTTCGTAATGTCGATCCAGTCGACCTCCCTGCGCGGCGTCATCAGGCCGACCACGGCCCGGTCGGCCAGCCGCATCACGCCGGCGATCATCTCACGTTCTCCGGCCTCGATGACGCCCGAACGCTCGGCCTCCGCGATGATGGTCCGAATCTCCTCGTCCGTGACCTTCGTTTCGTTCTCGGTCGACTGCCCGGCGGCACGGAAGACAAGTCGCGTCGAGGCGTCGAGCAGCCACACGGCGGGTGCCGCCAGTCGCGAGAACAGCGCCATTGGCGGTGCCACCTTGCAGGCGATGCCCTCCGGATTCCGCAGCGCCAGGTTCTTCGGCACGAGTTCGCCGACGATCACAGACAGATACGTGATGACGACGATGACCAGCCCGTAGCCGAGCGGTCCGGCAACAGCCGCCGAAACGCCCGCCGACTGGAGTGCGTCGCTGGCGCGCAGGCCGAACGCCTCCCCCGAGTAGGCGCCGTTCACGATCCCGATGAGCGTGATCCCGATCTGCACGGCGGAGAGGAAGCGCCCAGGATCTTCGGCGAGCCGGATCGCGGTCTGCGCACCGGCCACTCCGGCTGCCGCCATCGCCTTGAGCCTCGGTTGACGTGCCGAGACGACCGCCAGCTCCGACAAGGCGAACATCCCGTTGAGCAGGATGAGACCGGCGACGATGAACAGCTCGATCACGTGGGATTTCCGCCGACGTCCGTCAGCGCCCCCCACAAAACCGCCCGCGCGACTCTCACCGCTGGACGTCCTCCTCGTCATCTTCCGGCACGGTGAAGCCGCCTTCTGCGACCAGCCGCGAGAAGAGCCCGCCCTTCATCACAAGCTCGCGATAACGGCCCCGCTCGACGATCCGGCCCTCGTCGAGCACGAGAATTTGATCCGCGTTCGAAACGGTCGAAAGCCGGTGCGCGATGATGAACGTCGTACGGCCCTTCCGCAACGCATCGAGCGCCCGCTTGATCTTTGCTTCCGTTTCGGAATCGAGCGCGCTCGTCGCCTCGTCGAGGATCAGGATCGGCGCGTCCTTCAGGATCGCCCGCGCGACCGCGATCCGCTGCCGTTCGCCGCCGGACAGCGACGTTCCCCTCTCTCCGATCACGAACTGATAGCCTTCCGGCTTGCGCATGATGAAATCGTGCGCTTCCGCCAGCCGCGCCGCCCGCTCCACCTCGGCATCGCTGGCATCCGGACGGCCGACGCGGATGTTCTCTGCGATGGTCCGGTTGAACAGACCCGCATCCTGGAACACCACGGCGATCGCCTGCCTGAGCGACCCGAGCGTGACGTCGGCGATATTGCGCTGGTCGATGCTGATGTGCCCCTGATCCGGCTCGCGGATTCGTTGCAGGAGCGCCAGCGTTGTTGTTTTTCCCGAGCCCGTTGGTCCAACGAGCGCGACGGTCTCGCCCGGCCGCGCTGTGATGTCGAGGTCGAACACACCCTGTGCGCCGGGCCCGTAGCGAAACGACACCTTGTCGAAGACGACCTCGCCCCTGACGTTCGGCATGTCGATCGCACCGGGTTTCTCGACGACCGCGTCCTTCTCGTCCATCAGCTCGAAGAACGTGTTGAGCGTCGGAGCCTGTTGGTTCACCCGGACGACGAAGCCTGAGAGTTGATCGAGCTTGCCGATCAGAAGGTTGGCGAACCCTACGAACGCCACGATCGAGCCGACACTGATTTCCCCCCGCGACGCCAGCACGGCGCCGACCAGGAAGATCGCGACCATCGTGATGGTCGCCGCCGACCGCGTCAGCACGGTGAGCAGGCCCCACCACGTCAGCACGGGATACTGAGCCGACAGGAGCTGCCCCATGATGTCGCGCATCGCCTGCATTTCCGCGCCGAGCCGATGATAGCTCTGCACGACCGTGACATTGCCGAGGACGTCGCCGACCCGGCCGTAGACGTTGTTGTGGTACTGTTCGACGGTGGCCTGCCCGCTCGTCGTCCGCTCGACCACAAAGATGTTGAGCAGCACATAGAGCAGCGCCAGCGCGGCAAGGATGGACGCCATGCGCCAGTCCATCGCGATCGCCGTCGGCAGCAGGTAGAGGATACCGATCACCGCCGTGAGCTGCTCGCGAAGGAACGACAGCCACAGCCAGAACAACGCATCGGTGCCGGCGAGAATGGAGCGCACCACGGCGCCGGAGCCTTTCCGGGCGTGAAAGCTGATCGGCATCTTGATGGCACGCTCGAAGGCACCACTCATCGCCGCGAGGCGCCTGCGGTGTGAAAGCCGGTCGGCCGCCACGGCGATGACCACGCTCGCCAGGATACCGATCATCCCCAGAACCGCCCACAGACCGATGATGCCGAACGCACCTTCGCCCTTGGCGAGAGCATCGACCACCTGTCCGAACAGCTGCTGCTCGATCACCTGAATGATGCCCACCGCCATGCCGGCGACGACCAGTGTCACAGAAAGCATGCGCTCCGTGGAGAGCATCCCGATCGCGCGCAGATAAATGCGCCAGGCGCCGCTTCTCGACGGCTCGGCAGACGGATTGGTCATGGGCGAGTTCAGGCCTTCCGCGATGGGCTGGCGGGCGGGTTGCCCTTGGCATGCGTCTTCCGGCGGGGATGCTTGATGCGATCCTGCAGCATGAACCAGGCGAACGTAGCCGGCATGAACCAGGGCGTGCCAGTATAGAGCGGGATGGCCTTCGGCGGCCGGAAGTCGAGCGCCGTTTCACCGGCCGGATCACCGAGGATCTGCTGAGCGGCCTTGGTTCCCGCCCAGCGGGCCCACACCACACCCGAGCCGCAATAGCCGGTCGCATAGCGCACGCCATCTCGCGAAAACACGCGCGGGATCATGTCGCGGTTCATGGCGACATGCCCGAACCAGCTATGCGTGATCGGCACGTCCTCGAGGATGGGGAAGATGTCGAGCATCGCCTTGCGGAGGCTCTCCGTCGGCCATGCCGGATCGCCGGCGATCGTCCCGTCACGCCCGCCGAACAGGATGCGACGGCCGTCCGGTGACGGCCTGTAGTAGTAGTGCAGCGCCCGCGTCTCGCTCAGCATGTAGCCCTTGGGGCAAAGCTCTTTCATGAGGTTGTCGGAGAGCGGCGCAGTGGCGATGATCCGGCTCCGCACCGGCACGAGGCGTCGGCGCAGCCACGGGTCGACCTTGTCCGTGTAGCCGTTCGTTCCCGTGATGACGTGTTGGGCTGTTACGGTCCCGCGTGCGGTCTGCACCTCGTAGCCATTGCCTTCGGGGCGTATCCCCTCGACGGCCGTCTCGCCGTGCACTTTGGCGCCGGCCGCGAGCGCCAGCCGCAGCATGCCAGCATGGAGCTTCGCCGGGTGTAGCCCACCGATATCGAGGCGGACGAGCCCGCCGTGATAGAAATCCGTGCCGAGCGCCTGCCGTTGCTCGCCGCGAGACACCGCGAACGCCTCGATCCCGAGCGTACGCACGAGGCGCTCGCCTTCCCGTGCCAGGTTGTCGTAGTCGGATTGCTGCGACGCGCCGGTGAACCGCCCCGTCAGCTTGAAATCGCAGTCGATGTTCTCGTCGGCGATGAACTGCGCGAGGCTTTCGCGGGCCTCCTTCGCTTCACGCTCGATGCCCACCGCCCGCTGCGTACCGAACTTCGCCTCGAGCTCCTTGAACCCGGGCCTGAGGCTGCCGCTAGCGATACCGCCGTTACGCGTCGACGCGCCCTCGCCGGGCCGCTGCCGGTCGAACACTTGCACAGAGCGTCCGGCCCGCGCCAACGTGATGGCCGCCGACAGCCCGGTGTAGCCGGCGCCGACGATCACCACGTCGCAACGGCTCGCCACGTCGGTTCTGGGCAGGATCGCGGGAGGCGCCGCCTCCCACCAATAGGGATCGTTTCGGATCATGTGTTCTCGCCCACGACGACGGCAGTCCGGCGACGGCCAGCATCGAGGCGGCCGCTCCGCTTTCACCTTAGCCGCGGACGGCGATCCCGCGAAAGGGGCGAGTTCGTCGGTTGCCTCGCCACCATTCGCGCGGCGCTACGGCTACTTCGGCGCCAGGATCATGATCATCTGGTTGCGCCCTTCGAACTTGGGCTCGTACTCGACCTTGGCGATGCCTTCGGTGTCGGACTTCACCCGCTGCAGCACTTGCATGCCGAGGTCCGTGTGCGCCATCTCGCGGCCACGGAAGCGGAGCGTGATCTTCACCTTGTCGCCCTCTTCGAAGAAGCGGCGCATGGCCTTGAGCTTGGTCTCGTAGTCGTGGTCGTCGATCGCAGGGCGCATCTTGATCTCTTTGATCTCGACGACCTTCTGCTTCTTTCGCGCCTCGGCCGCCTTCTTCTGCTCCTGATACTTGAACTTGCCGTAGTCCATGATCTTGCAGACCGGCGGCATCGCATCAGGAGAGATTTCGACGAGATCGAGACCGGCGTCGATCGCCTTGCTCAAGGCCTCGAGACGCGCCACAACGCCGACGTTCTGGCCGGTTTCGTCGATAAGGCGGACCTCTCGGACCCGGATTGCCTCGTTGATCCTGGGACCTGTCTGTTCGCGTTCAGGCGCGGCGCGCATTGGACGGCGGATGTTCGCTCTCCGTTAGCTGTTGATATTGAAGCTGTGCTTCGGCAATCCGACCGCACCTACACACACGAGCCGCTCGACTAGGGACTCGGGGAGCGCAGGAATGCGTCAGCCCGCCGCAACATGCTCGAATCTGGCGAATCGCGGCGGCGAGTCAAGAGTAACGAGTGGCAGCGGCCGTAATATTCGTCGAACCGGCGCGCTCCACCCTTGCTGCCGAGCCTGCGAGGCTCGTTCCCAGCACCTCGTCGTAGACCGAAAGCGTCGCGTGTTGCATGGCCTCCACGGTGAATCGTGCCGCCACGTGACGCCGCGCCCGTGCCCCGAGCACCATCCGTACCTCAGGCGCCAGTTCGAGAGCCGTGCCGAGAGCACCGGCCAGCGCTTCCGGATCGCCGGGCGGCACGAGCCAGCCGGTTGCCGCCTCGCCCGGTCCATCCGACCCGGCTGCGATGACGGTTTCTGCCGGCGCCCCGATATTGGTGGCAATCACGGGGCATCCCATGGCCTGCGCCTCAGCAGCCGACCGGCCGAACGCTTCCGGCTCCGTCGACGCCACGACCGCCACATGCGCCACGGCGAGCGCCGCCGCGATATCCGCCACATGGCCAGGCATCCGCACCCGGTCGCCGAGCCCGAGTGCGTCCGCCCGCTGCCTGAGTTCAGCCGCATACGCCGTCCGCCCCTGGTCGTCGCCGGCCAGCACCAGAACGGCATCGCCGAGCCGCCTCGCTTTCGCCAGCACGGCCGCAGCCTCGATCAGAACCCGCTGCCCCTTCCAGCTCGTGAGCCGGGCCGCCTGCAGGATGACCCGTTGCCCGGGCCCTATACCCCAGGCCTCGGCCAGCACGCGCTGCCGCTCAGCCCCGATGCCCGCTGGATCAAACAGCTGGAGATCCACCCCCCGGTGGATCACTCGGAGCCGATCGTTGGTCGTCCCGTAGCGGCCCTGGATCAATTGCGCCGTATAGGCGGAGTTCGCGATCACCCGATCGCCCCGGGCCATGACACTGTTGTAGAGCCGCTTCAACGCCCCGCGCTCGGCGTAGGCCCCGTGATAGGTCGTGACGAACGGCACGCCCGCCCGCCGGGCGGCGAACAGCCCGCTCCACGCCGGCGCCCGGCTCCGCGCATGGACGAGACCGATCCCTTCGTCGCGAATGATCCGGCCGAGCGCCGCCGCGTTCTGCAGCATCCGGAAGGGAGATTTCGTCGCCGCCGGAAAACGGATCAGCTCTCCGCCGCGCGCAGCGACCTCCGCTTCGAGCCGCCCCCCCTCCGTCGCGACCAGCGCCCGCGCACCTGCAGCCGCCAGCGCCGAGACGATCTCGAGCGTCGACAGCTCCGCCCCGCCGGTGTCGAGGTTCGGGATGATCTGGAGTATGGTCGGCCTGTCTCGCCTCACCTGCGGGCTCCCCTCTCGCGCGGACCGTTGCGTATGCCCCCAGCCGAACCGCAATTCGTCACCGTTGGCCATGGCGCCGATTGCCGCCGCATCGCGACCCTGGTGAACGGCGGCCCGCAGCGGACCGGCGCTGGTCTGGTGTGGCTCCCGGGCTTCAAGTCCGAGATGACGAGCACCAAGGCGAGCGCCCTCGCGGACTGGGCGACGGCGCACCGGAAGCCGATGACGCGCCTCGACTATTCGGGCCATGGCCAGTCGCCGGGCCGTGTCGAGGACGGCAGCATCAGCCGCTGGCTCGCCGAGGTCCGCCACGTCTTCGAGACCGTGACGCAAGGCCCCCAGATCGTCATCGGCTCCAGCATGGGCGGCTATCTGGCGCTCCTGCTGTTGCGCGCCCTGATGCGAGACGCGCCGACCGAAGCCACCCGCATCAAGGCCCTGATCCTGGTCGCCCCCGCCTGGGACATGACCGAGCGTCTCATGACTCCGCGCCTCACCGCCGAGGCCCGGCGCCAGTTGGCCGAGGCGGGCGTCTATCTGCGGCCATCCGCCTATGGCGACGGGCCCTATCCGATCACCCGCCATCTGCTCGAGGATGGCCGGCGCCACCTGATCGGTACGACACCCTTCGATCCGGGCCGCCCGGTGCAAATCCTCCATGGCCTGCAGGACCCGGACGTGCCTTGGGAGCACACCCTTGATCTCGTCGCCCACCTCGATGGCGACTGGACGCACGTCCACGCCGTCCCCGAAGGCGACCATCGCCTGTCCCGCCCCGAAGACATCGAACTTCTTCTGAGGGTTGTTTCCGAGGCATCAGAAGCGACGGACGGCGCGTGACGGCAAGCACCGAGCTGCCGCAAGTGTCCCACGCGCCACGGATGACGGGGAGATGGTCCGCTGCGACACTCAACGGCGTTGCCCCACGCGATGCAAAAGCAGACATTCACCTGATCTGATTACGCAATCGCACGTCGGCAGGGGGATCTCGAGCATCATGCAGCGGCCCGGCATCGGGGTGCGGCTGAAACTGACCGCGGCAGCGATAGGCACGCTCATCGCTGTCTCCGGAGCTGCGTGGGCAACCTCGCCAGCGGTGGTCCATCCCCCGGTCTATCGCTGGCTCGAGATCGGCGACGCGAAGGTGCGCTGGCAGATGCCGCGCGATGGATCGCGGCTGACGGTGACCTACGCGGTCCTCGACACGGAACGGGCCACGTCGACGGCCATCAATTGCGGCCGCATGTCACCGCCCGACCGGATCGCCGCCGATCCGCGCATCGGTCCAGACGGCATCGCGAAAGCCGCTCGCATCGCGCTCGATCGCTGGGAGCGCGTTGCGCCGTTCACGTTCGTGGCGACGAACGACGTCCAGTCGGCCGGGATTGTTATTGGCGCGCAGGCGGATCCGGTGGGTTATGCGTTCACCGACCTGCGTCTCGGGACGCACGATCCCGGCGCAACTCACCGCTTCATCGTTGCTGCATCGATCTGCCTCAACCCGGAGCGCCGCTGGAAAGTCGGCTTCGATGGCAATCTGGCGAGCTATGATCTCGTTCACACCATCGCCCACGAGATCGGGCACGCCCTCGGCCTCGATCATCCCGGACCTCGCGGTCACCTGATGTCGTTCCGTTATGACGAAACTGTGCGCGGGCTCACCGACGGCGACATCGCTGGCATTCGTACGCTCTACGGCATCACGACGCCGGCAACTCCGGAGCGGCACGTCGTTGGTCCCGCCCGCGATTGAACTCCGCAATTCCCCCTTGGTCTACCCCCAGCCGTGATCTCTGACACGGCGCTGTCGGCTGGAACCTCTCCGCGGATGACGCGTTGTTTGGGGGCAGGCCAGAACGGCCATGCGCACAAAATAATGATAGCATCATGAGGAGTTTAGTCATGACCAAGATCGCCGTTCCGATGCTGGTTCTCGCGCTCGCCGCGACGCCCGCACTGGCGCAGACGACGACCACGCAACCGGCCCCGTCGCAGGCTCCGAGCGCAGTTTCCCCGTCGACGTCCGCCGGCTCTGTGAGCACTCCCGTGCTCACAGAGGATCAGGCCAAGGCGTGGATCAACAAGCCGGTCTACTCGAGCGACAACAAAAATCTCGGCGAGGTCGCGGCTTTCGCTCGCGAGCCGTCCGGCAAGGTGACCGAGATGCACGCTGACATCGGCGGCTTCCTGGGCCTCGGTGAGACGCGCGTCCGCGTTATGCCGGCGCAGTTCAAGCTGGCGGGTGACCGCGTGATCGTGAACATGACGGCTGAGCAGGCCAAGGCTCTGCCGAAACTTCCCAAGTAAACTGAAGTCTTCATCGCACGAACAAAGCAGAATGATTGCCCCCGCAAGCTGACCCTTGCGGGGGCGTCTGGTACACGATCAATCGGCCAATCGGCCGCGCCATGACCGCTGCAACAGCAAAATCAGAACAGGACCGGCTAAGCAGCGAATGCGTGGTCCGCCCGGGAGCTGTTCGATCGACGCCTGGCGGAACCGTCCGATCGAGGGCGAGCATCCGTATGTCTATCTCGACGGCATCGTGATGAAACGCACGTGGGCCGGCGAGGT
>LNFM01001102.1_pt1 | contig 63057 bp, 53 predicted proteins | sample 596031 | NCBI WGS metagenome assembly LNFM01 (sample SAMN04254537, study PRJNA301005) | activated carbon metagenome | isolation source: dual media filters at the Ann Arbor, Michigan drinking water treatment plant | place: USA: Ann Arbor
TGGACGTCAGTTCCTCCATGCTCGAAGCCGTCTCCTCCAGCGAGGAAGCCTGGCTCTCCGTGCGCCCCGAAAGATCCCCGTTGCCCTGCGCGATTTCCTTCGAGGCCGTCGTGATCGATTCGGCCCCCTCCCGGATCTGCGTCACGATCTGCGACAGGCTCTGCGCCGTGCGGTTCGTCGCATCCTTGAGCTCCCCGAACCGGCCCTCGTACTGCGCCTCCACGCGCTGCGTCAGATCGCCTTGCGACATCGCGCCGAGCACCCGCGCCACGTCGCTCAGACCGGCATCGGACACCTGCATCAGTTCGTTCAGGCTGCCCACCATCCTGCGGAAGTCGTGTTCGAACTTCGACTCGTCCCCGCGAACGCTGAAATCCCCGCGCGCCGCCGCCGACACCAGCGTCTGGATCTGGACGTTGATCGCCGTGAGGCTCGTCTTCATCGCATCCACCGCCTCGGTGATGCGCGCCTTCTCTCCCGGCAACCGGTCGAGGTCGACCGACAGATCGCCCGCCGCATAGCGAGTCACCACGTCGACCACGTGCATCTTGACGGCGATATGCGCTGCGACCAGAGCGTTCGCACGCTCGGCCATCTCGCGATATCTGCCTTCGAACTTCGTGGCGTCGATGCGATGACTGATCGCACCCGCCTCGTGTCGCTCCTGCATCTCGCCTTGCGCCGCCACGAACGCTCGGATCGCAGACTGCATTCGCGCCATCGCACCGAGCAGCCGCGACGCTTCGTCCCGGCCCGCGGCCACGATCTCGTTGTCCAGATTGCCGGCGGCGATCTGATCCGCGACCGCGACGGCCTGATTCACCGGCCGCACGATGCTGCGCGCGATGAACCAGCCGAGCAATGCGATGACGACAATGGCTACCGCAGCACGCCCCATGTCGCGCGTCAAATGCGCATAGAACGCGGCGTCGACGTCGTCGACGTATATACCCGAGCCGACCACCCAGTCCCACGCCTCGAAGCGCTTCACATAGGAGATCTTGGGTACCGGCTTGTCCATGCCGGGCTTGGGCCACAGGTAATCGACGAATCCTGAACCCGAAGACTTGGCGACATTGACGAATTCGACGAACAGTTTCTTGCCTGCAGGATCGGCAAAGCCGGAGAGATCCTTGCCGTCCAGTTCCGGCCGGATCGGGTGCATCACCATCCTGGGATGCATATCGTTGATCCAGAAGTACTCCTTGCCGTCGTAGCGCATCGACTTCAACGTGGAGAGCGCTTGCTTGCGCGCAGCTTCGTCGCCGAGGGTTCCCTTCTTCACCATCGCTTGATAGTGGAGAAGCACGCTGTCCGCGCTTTCTACCAGGAAGCGGGTCGCGCGCCGCTTCTCTTCCATCATGCTGTCGCGCTTGTCGAGTGCGGCAACGAAAGTCTGACCCAACGCCACGATCACGGCCATTGCGACCATGAAAAGCAGCCGGGTTCCGACCGAGAAGCGCGCGAGTCCCATTCGGGCACCGACGTTCCTGATCGTGGCGTCGCGAGGGCGAGGCAGCGCGTCGTGAGCAGTCGATTTTGATTGAAGCATGTCCTACCTTTTGCGGCGATGAACCACGTGCAGAATGCGCGGGCGTTGATCGGGCTCGGCACATCCCCAGGCGGCAACCGCCGCCCGCTCAGCTGCCGAAAGCAACGCTGATGGCATGAACCGTGAACGATTTACTTAACGGCGCGAGGCAGGCCGAATTGAGGCGCAATGCTTGCCAAGTTCGGCCGATGACGTACAGCCCTCCGACCCGAGAGAACGGCTCTCTCACGCGAGGTCAGTGCAACTTGAGAATTTCACCGGCGATCGCATCGAGGGGCACTGCCCGATCCGTACCGCCGAGCTTCATGGCTTCGCGCGGCATGCCGAACACGACGCAGCTCGCTTCGTCCTGCGCGAGGGTGGCAGCGCCTGCAACGCGCATCTCCTTGAGACCACGGGCGCCGTCATCGCCCATCCCGGTCATGATGACGCCCAGCGCATTGCGTCCGGCGTACTTCGCCACCGAGCGGAACAATACATCGACGGAGGGCTTGTGACGGCTCACGAGCGGGCCGTCTGCGACCTCGACGTGGTAGTAGGCGCCGCTGCGCTTGACCATCATGTGTCGCCCGCCCGGAGCGATGAGCACGCGGCCCGGCAGAATGCGGTCCCCGTCGGCGGCCTCCTTGACGTCGAGCTGGCTCACGCGGTTGAGCCGCTCGGCAAACGCAGCGGTAAACTTTTCGGGCATATGCTGAACGACGACGATGCCGGGGCACACCCGCGGCAGCGAAGTCAGCACGACCTCGAGTGCCTGCGTGCCACCCGTCGAGGTCCCGATGGCGACGATGCGTTCCGTCGTCTGCACCATGGCCCCGGCGTTCGCCGGCGCGAGCATCGCGTCCGCAGATAGCTTCTCGCGTGTCGCCACCGCTGGGGCCGGGCGGGGTCGCAACCTGACCGGGTTCGTCTGCGCCGCCGACTTCACTGCGGCGACGATGTCGCTGCTGCTGTCGACCAGAAACTGCTTGAGGCCGAGCTTGGGTTTGGTGACGATCGCGGCTGCGCCAGCCGCCAGGGCCTCCATCGTGGTCTGAGCACCTTTCTCCGTCAGCGTCGAGCAGATCACCACCGGGGTCGGATGCTCGATCATGAGCTTCTTCAAGAAAGTGATGCCATCCATGCGCGGCATCTCGATATCGAGCACCAGGACGTCGGGCCAGCGTGCCTGCATGCGGACCTCGGCCGCGACCGGATCGGGGGCGGAACCCAGGACTTCGATGCCGGGATCCTCGGCCAACTGACTCGTGAGCACCTGACGCACGACTGCCGAGTCGTCTACCACCATCACGCCGATGCGTTTCATGCGCAGTTCCTATCGTCGTGGCCTTGCGTCGGCTCGTACTCGCCGTATCGCACCCATACGTTGCCGTTCGCAAGGTCGAAGACCAGCGCTCGATGCACCGAGCCACCCACATCCTTGACACGGATGCAGAGGTTCAGCCGCTCCATCATCTCGATCGCCTTCTTCGCGTTGGCTTCCCCTATCGGTACGCGCCGACCGGGTTCTAGACCAAACGCCGCAAACATGTTGCTACCGCCGAAGAGCTTGAACTCGCACTGAGTGGGGTCGATCCCAGAGCGCACGGCTTCGCGCAGTAACCAGCGGATGCCCTCGTCGACAAAACGTCCGTTCAGACCGAGAGCAGCACCAGCATCTCCCCGGCTCGGCAACAGGCAGTGCACCATTCCACCTTTCGCGTGTACCGGATGCCACAGCGTGATGGCGATGCAGGACCCCAGAAGGGTGCGAATCTGCGTCGGCGCAGCACCGAAGTGGTAGTCGCCTGGCTGCAGGACAACGTCCGCACCACGCTCCAGCGGCGGGATCATGTCGGTTTCCGGTAGATCGAAGGCGCAATGATCTCGATACCGTCGACGAGACGGGCAATCGTCTCGGAATGGCCGATCAGAAGATGCCCGCCCGGGGCGAGCGTCTCTAGCAGTCGCATGACGACGCTGCGCTTGGTTTCGTCATCGAAATAGATCATGACGTTGCGCAGGAAGATCACGTCGAACAGGCCGACCTGCGGCAGCGTCCGGGTGAGATTGATCTGTTTGAAGCAAACGCGCGCGCGCAGCTCCTTGCACACGAGCAGCGTGCCGGCATGGGGCCCGACGCCTTTCAGGCAGTAGCGACGTCGGTACTCGGGCGGAATATGCGTGGCACGCTCTTCGACGTAGTGCGCAGTTTGCGCTCGAGCCAGCACCTGCGCGCTCAGATCCGAGCCGAGAATTTCCCAGGGTCGGGTCCCGAGTACATCATCGAGCAGCATGGCGATGCTGTATGCCTCCTCGCCGGAGGACGAGGCAGCGCTCCATACGCGAAAGGTTCCTGCGTTCGCAGATCTCGCCTCGATGACCCGCTTCAGGAACTCGAAATGCTTCGGCTCGCGGAAAAAGTAGGTTTCGTTGGTCGTGAGCAGATCCACGGCCGTCTGGACTTCGAGGGGATCCGCACCGCTGGCGATGAGATCGTAGTAAGCCCCGAAGCTCTTCAGCGCACGCGCATGCACGCGCTTCATCAAGCGGCTGCTCACCAGCGCCTTCTTGGCGCTCGTGAGCTTGATGCCTGCCGCGTCGTAGATGAACGTCTGAAAGCGGCTGAACTCGTGATCCGTGATTGCGATATCCATCGTATTGCTCGTCGATTGTGATCGCGGAGTTCGCAATCCGAAGTGGCGTCAAACCTGTTCGAGCTGCATCAGGCAGCCAGGGCCTGCGGTGATGCGTCCGTCAATCCCACGATGTCGTCCGTCGACAGGACCCGATCGACATTGAGCACGATCACGAACTTGCCGGCCACCTTGCCCATGCCTTCGATGAACGTTTCCGGAATGCGGGTACCGAAGCTCGGCGGAGGTTCGATCTCGCTCGCAGGGATCTCGACCACTTCGTTGACTGCATCCACGATGACGCCGAGGTCCTGCGTTGTGTCTGCACCCGCCTGGATCTCGACGATGACGATACAGGTACGCCGCGTCGGCACGGCTTGCGCCCCGCCAAAGCGGGATGCCAGATCGAGTACCGGCACGACCGCCCCGCGCAGATTGATCACGCCTCGCACGCAGCGCGGCATCATGGGAACTGCCGTCAGTTCGGCATACTCGATGATCTCCTTGATCCTCAGGATACCGATGGCGTAGCTTTCCTTGCCGATCAGGAAGGTCAGGTACTGGTGGCGATCCTGATTCGTTTCGTCATCGCCGGCCGTCCGTGCAGTTGCTGTGGCGTTGACGGCAGCAACCGTTGAATTCGCACTGCTCATGAGACCTCCATCAGTAGCGGACAAAATGGGCCGCGTCCGGATCGTTTGCCGAACCGAAGCTGCGCTCCGTGCGACCTCTCGCCTTTGCGCCCGCAACGGCCCGGAAGGGCACAACGCTTGATTCGACGTCGTCTTCGACGGCCACCTTGAAGAAGGCCACGGCGCGCTCCAGCTGCTGCACCTGCCCCAGCATCTCTTCAGCCGTCGCTGCCAGCTGCTCGGACGACGCCGCGTTCGTTTGCGTCGACTTGCTGAGTTGGGTAACGGCGCCGTTGATCTGGCTGACGCCGGTCGACTGTTCTTCCGAGGCAGCAGTGATCTCCTGGACGAGGTCGGAAGTCTTCTTGATATTCGGCACGATGGATTCCAGCAGCTTGCCCGCCTTCTCCGCGAGCTCGACGCTGCTGCCTGCCACGGTCCCGATCTCCTGCGCCGCGATCTGGCTGCGTTCTGCCAGCTTGCGGACTTCGGCGGCCACGACGGCGAAGCCCTTGCCATGTTGCCCTGCCCGAGCCGCTTCGATCGCCGCGTTCAGGGCCAGCAGATTCGTCTGGTACGCGATGTCGTCGATGATGCTGATCTTCTTCGCGATCTGCTTCATCGCAGTGACCGTCTGTGCGACGGCGTCGCCCCCCTCGGCGGCCTCGGTCGACGCCTTGCCCGCCATGCCATCGGTGACCTTCGCGTTCTCGGTGTTCTGCGAGATCGAAGCAGTCATCTCTTCGAGCGATGCGCTGGTCTCCTCGACGCTCGACGCCTGCTCGCTGGCTGCCTGCGACAGCATCTGCGCGGTCGAACTGACTTGCTCGGAGGCGGAAGAAAGCGTCTGCACGGCGCTGCGCACTTCGCTGATGGTGGTGCGAAGGGCCTCCACCGTGGTATTGCACGCATCCTTCATCTTCTCGAATTTTGCCGAGTACTCCCGCGTAATCGACTCGCTCAGTTCGCCTTGGGCAAGTGCCGAGACGACACGGACCACATCGTCCACCGCCGCCTGCGCTTCCTGCTCCTCGAGCACGCGTTTCGTGATGTCCGTCGCGTACTTCACGACCTTGAACGGCTTGCCGTCCGCATCGAGAATGGGATTGTAGGAGGACTGTATCCAGACTTCCCTGCCGCCTTTTGCAACGCGCTTGTACTGCCCGGCATCGTATTCGCCGCGTTTGAGCTTGTCCCAGAACTCGCGGTACTCGGCACTTGCCGCATGTGCCTTGTCGACGAACATCCGGTGGTGCTGACCGCGTACCTCGTCGAAGGCGTAGCCCATGATCTGCGCGAAGTTGTCGTTGGTCTTGAGGATGCGACCGTCCAGGTCGAATTCGATCACGGCCTGAACGGCGCCGATCGCAGCCATCTGCCCGGCGAAGTCGGCCGCCTGCAAACGCTGATCGGTGACGTCGCGGGCATACTGAACCACCTTGAAGGGACGGCCCATCTCGTCCTTGACCGGAATATAGGAGGCCTGCAGCCAGACCTCCTTCCCGGCCTTGTTCACGCGCTTGTACTCCCCGGCGTCGAAGTCGCCCCGGCCGAGCCGCTCCCAGAAATCCCGATAGGCCATGCTCTGAGCGTCGCCGGTCGGCACGAACATCGAATGGTGCCTGCCCTGGATTTCGTCGATCGAATAGCCCATCGTCGACAGGAACGCGTCGTTTGCCTTGAGAATGTTTCCCTTGGTGTCGAACTCGATGGTCGCGAACGACTTGTTGATCGCCTCTACCATGCCCTTTGCTTCCTGGCGCTCGATCTCCGCCGCCGTGATGTCGTACCGCACACCCAGGTACTTGCGCGGCTTGCCGTTCTTGCCGAGGAACGGCGCGATCACCGCATCGACATAGTACGGGGTGCCGTCCTTGGCGCGGTTCTTGATCACGCCGCGGAACATGCCGCCGCGCCCGATCGTCGACCAGACCTGCTTGAACACTTCCTTGGGCATGTCGGGATGACGCGTGATGTTGTGCGGTTGCCCGATGAGCTCTTCCTTGGCGTACTGCGAGATCTCGCAATATTTCTCGTTGATCTTGACGATGTCGCCTTTCAGATCCGCTTCGGAAACGATGCTGGTCATGTCCATGATGTCGACCCGCACCTTGAGTTCGGCCTTGAGTTCTTCCATCTCTGCGTGGCGGGCAGTCAGATCGGATACGCATTCGATGACGCCATGAACTTTGCCACGGGCATCGACGATCGGTGTCAAGGTCGACAGACACCATAGTTCCTCGCCCGACTTCGCGATGCGGCGCCCCTCGTGCATCTGGGGTTCGCCGCCCGCGAGCTTCTCCCACAGGTGTCGGTACTCCGCGCTCTCACGTTCGGCCGCGCCGAACGACATGCCATGATGTTGGCCCACCATTTCACTGCGCGCACAACCGAACAGCCCGAGATAGGTATCCGAGGCCGTGAGCACCTTGCCATCGATACCGAGTTCGGCCACCGGCTGAGCACTGTAGATCGCGGCAAGCGCAAGGGTTTCGGTCCGATCGCGCAAGACCCTCTTCGCGGGCGTCGCCTTCTTCGCTCCTGTCTTCACGGCGGCAACGCGCCTCGTTGCCACGGTTTTCTTCTTAGAAGTCTTGTCTGCCCTGCTCTTGACTGCGGTCTTCGACTTTGTCTTGGTGCTCATCGTTGCATCCTCTCAGATAGATCCCATGCGGCCTGCTGGCCGCTCGTGCGGATTCACGCTTACGCTGCCGTCCTCAACGCCTCACGTCGCGCATGATGACGCTGCACGTGATCCAGCAACCCGGGCACGTCCAGGATGAGCGCCACCCTGCCGTCGCTCAATATCGTGGAGCCCCCGATCCCCTTGACTTCCCGGAACCACGCGCCGAGCGGCTTGATGACCGTCTGCGCCTCTCCGATCAGGTTGTCCACTACCAGCCCGATCCGCCGACCTGCACTTCGCACCACGAGTACGTTCTCGCGCGGACTCCGCGATCCGCCAACGCCGAACAGCTGATGCAGTTCCACGAACGGCAGCGCCTGGCCACGCAGGTTGATGAAGTCGCGTCCGCCGGTATCCAGCCTGTCGGCCGCAGTGATCTCGACACACTCCTCGACGAGATCGAGCGGCACGACGAAAACCGCGCCGCCCACTGCTACGAGGAATCCGTCAATGATGGCGAGCGTCAATGGCAGCCGAATTCGGATGGTGGTGCCGATTCCCGGCGCACTGTCGACTTCCACGGTGCCGCGCAGATTCGAGACGCTGCGCTTGACGACATCCATGCCCACACCGCGTCCGGACAGGTTGCTCACTTTCGCGGCGGTGGAAAAACCCGGCTCGAAGATCAGGTCGAAGACTTCGCGATCGGACAGCTGGACATCCTGGGCAACGAGACCGCGCTCGATACCCTTCGCAAGGATGCGATCACGATCGAGACCGCCGCCGTCATCGGTGACTTCGATGACGACGCTGCCCGATTCGTGAAAGGCGTTCAGCGTCACGATGCCCTTTTCCGGTTTGCCCGCGGCGATGCGCGCCTCGGTTCGTTCAATGCCGTGATCCATCGCGTTGCGCACCAGATGGGTCAGGGGATCGCCGATGCGGTCGACCATCGTCTTGTCGAGTTCGGTCTCCGCACCCTGGACGACCAGACCGATGTCCTTGTGCAGCTCCTGCGCCACGTCGTGAACCACGCGCTGAAAGCGGTTGAACGTGGCGCCGATCTGTACCATCCGCAGTTGAAGTGCGCTGTCGCGCACGCTCTCGACCAGCGCTTCGAGCGTCGAGGCGGCTTCGAGCAGTTCCATGGCACCGACCCGCTTTGCCGCGAGTCCGATACCTGCCCCGGCAATGACGAGCTCCCCCACTTGATTGATCAACCGGTCGAGCTTCTCGGCATCGAGGCGAATGAAGCGTGCCTCCTGCGTTTTCGCTTCGCGCCCGTGCTTTTGCTTCTCGAGCGCAGCCTGAACGACGGGTTCGTGGACGACATCCTGCTCGAGCAGAATCTCGCCGAGCCGGGTGACCGGCCGCATCGCATCGGCCACGCCGATCTGCTCTCGCTGCGCGGACAGCGCCGCCTCGAGCTCTCCTTGCGTCAGGGCGCCGCTGCGGACAAGTAGTTCGCCGAGGCGACTATCGTCTTCCGGCAGTGCCCGTATGAGTTCGACGTAGTCCACCGCCTTGCTGTGCGGCGCCAGTATGCGTATCGAACAGTCCTCGCGCACGAATTCGAAGACATCTTCGATCGCCTTCTTGTCCGCGCCGGTGACGATGCCGATCTCGAAGCCGAGGTAGCACGACTCGGCATCCATCGCGTCGGCAGCAGGGATCGCATCCGGGATCGTCGCGATGGCGACGATATCGCCGACGGTGGCGAGATAGCGAAGAAAGGAGATGGGATCCATGCCGTTGCGAAACACATCGGGGCCGAAGCGCAGCGAGATGTGCCAGTGCCCGGGTGCTTCGACGGCGGTTGCCGCTTTCGCTACCGTGATCGGCGTGGGAGTCGGTACGGCAGAAGACTGCAAGTACGGTGACAATCGTTCGAGGAGCGCCGGCGCGCCGCCCGTCGTTGGATCCGGCGTTTCGCCTTCGCATACCGCATCGATCAGCTGACGCATGCAGTCGGAGCATTCCAACAGCACTTCGGCCAACGGCGCATCCATGCCGATCGTGCCGTCACGTACCCGGTCGAGCACGCTTTCCACGCCATGGGTGAACGCGACGATCGCGTCGAAGCCGAACAGCCCGGCCGATCCCTTGATCGTATGGGCAGCACGGAAGACCGCGTTGATCCGGTCCTCGTCAATATCGCCGTGCGCGAAGGCCAGCAATGCCTCTTCCATCTGTTCTAGCAGCTCGCGGCTTTCCGCGACGTAGGTCTCCAGCGCCTGATCGAGATTCATGCGATCTCTTCCTCGCGCAACGGGAACCCGACGAGTTCGAGAATCTCGCGCACAGCCGGCGCAAAGCCCATGAGACGCAGCTTACGCCCAAGCGTCTGCGCTTCCCGATGCGCGAGGTAGAGCAGTTGCACGCCTGCACTGTCGATTTCCGTCACGTTGGAGAAGTCGAGCATCGGTATTTCGGCGGCTCGCACCTCACCGAGCAGGAGCGGCTTCAGTTCCGCGGCGGTGTAGATGGTCAGATCCTTCGGTATGAGCATGATGGACTCCCGGCTCAGGGCAGACAAAGCTTGGAAACCGCGGCGAGCATCTGTTCGGGCTTGAACGGCTTCACGACCCAGGCCTTGGCGCCTGCGGCCTGACCTTCGGCTTTTTTCGTCTCCTGCGATTCGGTCGTAAGCATGATGATCGGCGTGAACTTGTAGTTCGGATGCTGCTTGACGGCCTTCACGAACGTAATGCCGTCCATGTTGGGCATGTTCACGTCGCTGATGATCAGGTTGACCTTGCGCCCGTCGAGTTTCGTCAAGGCATCCTTGCCGTCGACGCCTTCCACCACGTCGTAGCCCGCGCCCTTCAACGCAATCCCGACGACTTGGCGCAACGACGCCGAATCGTCGACCACTAGAATCGTCTTGGCCATCTGGTGAGTCTCCGCAGTTCTCTCGATCGATCAGAAAAAGCTGATGTCGGCGGCCGGTGCATCCGACCTGGCGCCATGGTTCACGCGCTGTTCGTGCGTCGCATAGGTTTTCTCCATGTCGCGCAGCCACAGCTCGGGCGACAGTGTGAGCCGCTGCGTCTCGTCGCCGATCACCCCCTCGAGCTTCGCCATGTCGCCCGTGACGTTGCGCAGGAGTTGGCTCATCCGATCCTGAAACTGCAGATCGACGAGGAGCAGGGCGATGTCTTCGCGCACACCGCTGCCTTCGGCGCGAAGCTGCTCGGCCGCCTGCACGATGCCCTGTGCAGCCGCCTGGAAGCGAGTTACCACAGCGCTGATCGATGCTTCGGCGTCCTGCACGGTCCGCCCGTCCGCGTCGACCTGCATGCGCGCCATGTGCACCGTGCGCTCGACGGCCGTCCCCGCAGATTCGACGCGCGACGATATCCTGTGCGCCGTCTCCTTCGATTGCGCGGAAAGTCGCCGCACTTCGTCTGCAACGACAGCGAACCCTCTCCCAGCCTCTCCCGCTCGGGCGGCCTCGATAGCGGCATTGAGCGCAAGCAGATTGGTCTGGTCTGCAATCTCGGTGACATCGGAGACCATGCCGCGCAGATCGGCTGCGAGCGTTGCGAGCCCGGCAAGCTCTGTCATCGTTCTCTGCTTGTCGGCGGCCATCCCCTGCAACCCCAGCACGATGCTGTTGAGTTCGGTGCGGCTCGAATCGAGAATCCCGATGAGCCCGCTATGGCTGCCGCCCTGTGCAAGCGTTCCGGCGGTTGCATCCGACGACTGGACCGCGCGTTCGAGCCGGTCGATGATGTTGCCGAAACTTCCGGAGAGCCCTTCTATGGCTGACTCGGCTTGTGCCCGCGCCGACTCGATGTGTCTGCTCCAGATCGGCAGCACCTCATGCGCCAGCCGCTCGACGCTGGATAGCTCCGGCACGGCGCATTGCATCCTGGCGATCGTCGCCCGCTCGGCCTCGAGGGTCACAGCGAGTCGACCGACGACGCTATGTATACGCCATGACAGCGCCAGAAGCGCTGTTCCAGCAAGCCCGGCAGCCATCCAGGCAGCCCAACCTTCGCCCAACATAGGGACAGCAAGCGCAGCCGCCACACCGATCCCGCCGATAGCCCATGCAAACGACGATTCGTGCGTGGTCGATCTTACCTGCGTATGCCCGGTCTCGATTTTCATCAGCAGTCTGCACGCTTTCATATTGGAATGAACCTGCCACCTGGGTCCCGCGACGGTGCACATGAGATCAGGATCTTGCTCCCGGACGGCCCACGCGTTCCGTGTAACGTTCAAGAGCATTTGCGGCCTTCTCGGCTGGGGCGAGATCGGGATTTTCGGAAGGGACATCAGGTGTTTCCCTTACATCTCGACAACCTGCATGAGGTTGGGTGTGCGTGCCGACGCCAAAAGGCGGCACGGCCACCGTGCCCGTTTCGCCGGCCCGGAATACCGCCTCGCCCGGTCGGCGCGTGGTGACTCTCGCTAAACGGATGCACCCAGGCAGAACGGCCGCGCAATTGCGCGGCCGTTCTGCACCACCGTTCGTTGCACCCGGACGGGAAACCCGTCGGTGCCAGCCGAAAGACTGCGTTACCTCAGAACTCGGCCCATTCGTCGTCGGTGCCACTCTTCGGCGCCGATAAGGCCGGTTGGGACGGCGAGCGATCTGCGGCCTGCGCCGCTCTAACGGCCGGTAACCGGGTAACGTTCCTGGCCCGATTGGGACCGCGCCTTTCCACGAACGAACCGGACGCAGGCACGGGCGACGCACCCGCGGACGACTCCAGATTGAATTTCGCGACCGCATCGAGCAGCGCGCTCGATTGCTCCTGCAGCGACTCCGCAGCAGCCGCGGCCTGCTCGACCAAGGCCGCGTTCTGCTGTGTGGTCTCGTCCATCTGGGTGACTGCCATGTTCACCTGTTCAATGCCGGAACTCTGCTCCTGCGATGCGACGGTAATTTCGGCGACGATGTCGGTCACCCGTTTGATCGAGTCGACCACCTCGGTCATCGTGACCCCCGCCTGATCGACGAGCTTGCTGCCCGAATTCACCTTCTCGACCGAATCGGAGATCAATGTCTTGATCTCCTTGGCGGCCGCGGCACTGCGCTGGGCCAGATTGCGGACCTCGGTCGCGACGACCGCGAAGCCTCTCCCCTGCTCTCCGGCACGAGCGGCCTCGACCGCGGCATTCAACGCGAGGATGTTCGTCTGGAAGGCAATGCCGTCGATCACCGCGATGATGTCGACTATCTTCTTGCTCGACTCGTCGATCGAGCCCATGGTGGCCACGACCTTGGCGACCACGTCGCCCCCCTTCACTGCCACGTCGGCCGCGCCGATCGCGAGCTGATTGGCCTGCCGGGCGTTGTCGGCGTTCTGCTTCACCGTCGACGTGAGCTCCTCCATGCTGGAGGCGGTCTCTTCGAGCGAGGATGCCTGCTCTTCGGTGCGTCCGGAGAGATCCGCGTTGCCCTGTGCGATTTCCTTGGAGGCCGTCGTAATGGATTCCGTTGCATCGCGGATCTGCGACACGATGTCCGAAAGACTTTGGGCCGTCCGATTCGCATCGTCCTTCAGCTTGCCGAACGTCCCCTTCAGGTCGGCCGTGATCCGACGGGAGAGGTCGCCATCGGCCATGGCCGAAAGTGCCCTCGCGACTTCGTCCAGACCCGATTCGGCGACCTGCATGAGACCATTCAGGCTCTCCACCATCCTGCGAAAATCGTGCTGGTACTTTTCGGGCTCCCCGCGAACACCGAATTCGCCGCGCCTTGCCGCATCAACCAAGGTTTGTACCTCCTCGTTGATCGACTGCAAGCTCATCCGAACCGCATCCATCGCGTTCGTGATCTGAGCCTTCTTGCCCGGCAGGCGATCCATCTGCACCGTCAAATCGCCGCTCGCGTAGGCCTTGACGACCTCCACGACGCGCATTTTCACGGCGATATGCGACTTCACCAGCGTGTTCACCGACGTAGCCATGTCTCGGTAGGCCCCCGAGAAGCTCTCTGCCGGCATCGTTGCATCGATCTCGCCCGCGTCATGCTGCACAGCCATCGCAGCCTGCGCCGCCGCAAAGCGCTTCAGCGCTTTCTGCATGGCATCCATGGCTGCCATGATGCTCGCGGAATCGTCGGCCTTGAGATCGATTCGACTGTCTAGATCGCCGCTCGCCACGGCCTGGGCCACACGCGCCGCATCCTCGGGCTCCCCCCCCATCTGGGCGAGTACCCTGCGCGTCGTCATGATCGCAACGACTACGGCTGCCGTCAGGGATAGAACGAACAACGCAATGACGATCCCGACGTTCGATGCGATGACCTCGCTTGCGTTCTTCTCGGTTGCGTCGTTGAACGCGTTGGCAAGCGTGACGGTCCTGTCGATGGCCGCCCGATGCTGCGCATAGAGCGCTCCCAATTCGGAGAGCGCATTCTGCACTTCGTCACTCTTCCCCGCGAGGAGCGCTGGAAAATAGCCCTTCTGGGCCAAGTCATAGAAGCGAAGTGCTGGCTGATACGAGGCCTCGAGCAGCTGCGCTCCCAAATCGGCATCCAAACCCGCCGTCTTCCAGAACTCGTGACGAGTCATGTAGTCCTTGCGCAGCTCCTCGATCCGCTTGGAGTACTGCTCGGTCTGCGCAGCGTTCTTCGACGTGCTGGCCTGAAGCACCACGAGATACGACTCGATGATGTACTCCGGCGGCGGAAGGATGTCGGCCACGAGGTCCTTGCCGAGCACGATCTTCTGGTAGAGCGGGCCGTTGACCTTGACCTCCTGCAGCGTCTTGGCGCCCCAGGCGGCAATCAGGACAAAGCCGATGACAAATGTTGCGAGTAGGATCGTGAAGCGATGAGCGAGTTTCAGACTGCTCGCGCTTTGGGCGCGCGATGATGCCGACATCGAGTATCTCCCAGGTAGATTTCCCTCGATCTGCGTCGCCGGTTCACCATTCCACCAGCGTTTCTCGGTGAACCACCAGCGTTTCTCGGTGAACCCGTTCGCCGATCGGGAGAGCCGCGCAGCAAGACGTACTTCAGCCCCGGACAGCGGCATGCCCGGGGCATTCCTGGGTTACGAACGGATCGCGACCAACTTGAGTGCTTCGACGCTCGCGTAGCAAAGAGGGTTTACGGACAGGCCTAGAACTCCGCCCATTCGTCGTTCGTTCCGGTGCGCACCGTGGGCAATTTCTGATCGACTGCGGCCTTGCTCCGTGATGGCAATGCAGCACGCGTCGGGAGGGTTCGCACCGAACTGCCGCGAGGTGCTTGTACCGGTGGCTCCAGCCGTGGCTGCACCCCGGCATCGGACGCGCCGAGGCGGAATCGGGCAACGGCGTCGAGCAAAGAGTCCGCCTGGTCCCGCAGCGACTCTGCGGCGGCCGCGGCCTGCTCGACCAAGGCCGCGTTCTGCTGCGTCGATTCATCCATTTGCGCGACGGCTTCGTTGACCTGGCCGATGCCGGCGCTTTGTTCCTGGGATGCCTGGGCGATCTCGCCGACGATATCGCTCACACGTTTGATGCCGTCGACCACACGCGACATCGTTTCGCCGGCCTGATCCACCAATCGGGTGCCGACGTCCACCTTTTCGACCGAAGCGCCGATGAGGGACTTGATCTCCTTGGCCGCCACAGCGCTTCGTTGGGCGAGATTTCTGACCTCCGTGGCCACGACCGCAAACCCGCGGCCCTGCTCTCCGGCACGGGCAGCTTCCACGGCGGCATTGAGCGCAAGGATGTTCGTCTGGAAGGCGATGCCGTCGATGACCGCGATGATGTCGACGATCTTGCGGCTCGACTCGTTGATCGATCCCATCGTTGCGATGACCTGATTTACGACCTCGCCTCCGGTGACCGCCACATGCGCCGCATCGACCGCGAGCTTGTTCGCTTCCCGCGCACTTTCCGCGTTCTGCTTCACGGTGGACGTGAGCTCCTCCATGCTGGAAGCCGTCTCCTCGAGCGAGCCTGCTTGCTGCTCCGTGCGACCCGACAGATCTGCGTTGCCCTGGGCAATCTCCTTCGATGCCGTCGTAATCGACACGGTCGACTGCCGGATTCGACCGACGATCTCGGCCAGCGACTGCACCGTGCGGTTGGCATCGTCCTTGAGTTCGCCGAACGTGCCCTGATACTGCGCATCGATGCGCTGGGTCAGATCACCCTCGGCAAGTGCGGTAAGCACGCGACCGACGTCGCTCAAGCCAGCTTGTGCCGTCTGCATCAGCGTATTGAGGCCTTCGACCATGTCCTTGAAGCGATGCGAGTACGCTTGCGAATTGCCACGGGCCGAGAAATCCCCGCGTGCTGCTGCAGTCACGAGGTTCTGAATCTCCTCGTTGATCGACAGCAGGTTGCGCTTGACCGCAGACATGGCTTCGTTGATCTGGGCGCGTTTGCCGGGTAGGGCCTCCATGTCCGCCGAGAAATCACCGCCTGCGTAGGATCGCATCAGCTCGACGACCCGCATCACGACCGCCACGTGCTCGCGCGTGATGGCATTGATCGATTCGGCCATGTCCCGATACGCCCCCTCGAAACGGGAAGCATCCATCGCGTGATCGGTGAATCCGGCCGCATGCTGTCGCGCGAGCTGCTGCTCTTCGGTCACGAACGCCTGGAGGCTGGTCTGCATCTGGCTCATCGCAGCGGCGATGCTGGTCGTATCCCCAGGCAGCACGGCAATCTGCTGACTCAGGTCGCCGTGAGCCAGGCGGCGGGCAGCAGCGGCCACCTCATCCGGCTCGCCTCCGAGCCGCGTTCGCAGCGTGCGTACGGCGTACCAGCCGAGCAGCGCGCAGATCGATAGACCGAGCGCGAGCCCGCCCACGATCCACCAACTCGCGGACGACGCCACTGTCTGACTCTCTTCGACCAGCGTGCGCGCCGAAGCGAGATGCGCGGTCGCATAGGCGTCGATCCGCTTCGACAGATCTTCGCGCGAACGGTCGAGTACGTCATAAGTCGCGATCTCGGTCGCACCCTGCGAGCCGAGGTGCGGCAGCACGAGGGCCGTCCATTTGTCCAAAGCAGCGCGGACTTCCCCGAGTTCCGTTCCCTTGTCTTCATTCGCCATCTCGTCCAGCAGGGCACGCAGACGGTCGAGCTTCGGACGCACTCGGGCGCCCAGCTCATCGCCGGATTCAAACTGGGTGAACTCCATGGCCCGGCGAATCTCGATGTCGGCGCTTCGATACTCGTCCCAGAGATCGCGGGACTTGGTGGCGAGCGAAGCACCCGAGGCGATTCTCAGCGATGCATCGCTGACCTGGTGAATCTGACGCAGCGACTGAATCCCCTGAAAGGCCATCAGACCGAACAGGACCGCGAACACGCAAAGGCATTGCTTGTGGAAACTCATGGCGCTCTCCTCAGCGGGCGGGAAGGTTGGGCATGGCAACCGCTGCCCCGGCACTGCTCAGACTGCGCATGAACGCCACGAGATCCTTCATCTCATCGGGCGTCATTTTGAAGGGTTTCATCAACGCGGACCGTGTAGGCCGATCGATACCTCCCGAGGCATAGTGCGTCATGACAGCTTCCAGCGTCTCCAGGCTGCCGTCATGCATGTACGGCGCCCGCGCGGCAATCTCGCGCAGTCCCGGCGTACGCTTGCCCAGCATGTCCTCCTTTTTCCCCGTGACGCTGCCGCGCCCGGGGTCGTTGGACGCGAGCCCGATGTCGTGGAAGCGGTCGTCGGTAAAGTTCCAGCCGTTGTGACAGGCCGAGCATTTCGCCTTGCCATTGAAGAGCGCGAAGCCCCGAACGGCGGATTCGGGCATCGCTTTGGCATCGCCGCGTACCCAACGGTCGAATGGCGTGTCGCCCGTGACGATGGTGCGCTCGAACGTACCTATCGCCTTGAGGAGGGTCCCCTCGGTCAGGCCTTCCTTCGGGAACGCGCGTGAGAAGGCCTGCTTGTAGCCCTCGATTGCCAATAGCCGCTTCACCGCGACGGGCATCGGCAAGTCCATCTCGACGGGCGCTTCGATCGGTCCGCGGGCCTGCGCCTCGAGCGAATCCGCGCGTCCATCCCAAAAGAAGCTCGCGCCCCACGCATGATTGATCGTCGTGGGTGACTTGCGTCCCAGCGGCTTGCCGCCGGCGCCGATGGCCTTCGCGAACGGCACCTGCCAGCCAAAGGAGGGATTGTGGCAACTCGCACAGCTCAGATTGTTGTCTCGCGACAGTCGTGCCTCGAAGAACAGCATCTTGCCGAGCGTCGCCTTCTCGAAGGTGTAGGGATTGTCCGCAGGGAAGGGAATCACGGCAGGTCGACGATAGGTCGCCTTGAGCGCTTCCAGGTTCGAGTCTGCAAGAACCCCCGATGAAGCAAATGCAAGCGCGAGTACGGCGCCACGAAGTATCGTCATGACCATTGATCTCTCACCGTTACACTAATTTTTTTACACCGCCCGAGCACGGGCACGGAACCATGCCTTGGGGTTTACGTCCGCAACGCTCCCGACCTGAAAGTCAGCGTCACGTCGCAGACGCCCAGTCAGAACTCCGCCCAGTCGTCCGTGCCGGTGCGTGACGACGCGGTGGGTTTCGACAATCCTCGATCCTTGGGCCGGACCAGGCGCGCAACGGAAGCAACCTCCGGGCGCCCCGCGACTTCCGCAGCGCTCCGTCGCGCCCCGGAACCGGCGCGAGACGTTCGCGCAGAAGGGGACGCAAGCCGGGCGTGCACCTGTCGGAACTGCATCAGGCAGTCGATCGTTCGACGCGACTGCGCATCGAACTGCGCGCCGAGCATCGCGCGGGCGCCATCGACGTCGCCGCTTTGCGTTCGCGTCACAACTGCCCCGGCACAGCGATGGAACTCGGCGTGAGCGCCGCGAAGATCGCCAAATTCGGCGTTCCCTGCGTAACGCGCGCCGCTGGAGACAAGCCACCGACCCAGCGTACAGCAGTCATCACGAACGGCTTCCGCGGCGTCGATCGGTTCGCCGCGTCCGTCCAGGAAGTCGATGAGCCGTCCCTTCCAGTTCGCGTGCGCCTGCGCAGCCGCCTCGAAGTCGAACGATTCGGCCATGGCGACATCGCCCTTGGCCAAACGGAAGACGGCGACCGACTCGCGCAGTGCACCGGCTTGCTCCTGCAGTGATTCCGCCGCCGCAGCGGCCTGTTCGACGAGTGCCGCATTCTGCTGCGTGGACTCGTCCATCTGCGCGACCGCCTGGTTGATCTGCTCGATGCCGGAACTTTGTTCCCGTGATGCGACGGTAATTTCGGCAACGATGTCCGAGACGCGCTTGATCGCAGCCACGATCTGCGTCATCGTTTCGCCCGCCTGATCGACCAGTTTGGTTCCCGTGCTCACCTTGTCGACCGAGTCCGTGATGAGAACCTTGATCTCCTTGGCCGCGGTGGCGCTGCGCTGCGCGAGGTTGCGCACTTCCGTTGCGACGACCGCGAATCCGCGTCCCTGCTCCCCGGCGCGAGCGGCCTCGACGGCAGCATTCAGCGCGAGGATGTTGGTCTGGAAGGCAATGCCGTCGATGACCGAAATGATATCGACGATCTTCTTGCTCGATGCGTCGATCGCGCCCATGGTCGACACCACTTCGCCGACGACTTTCCCACCCTGCGCCGCAACCTTGGCTGCGCCGGCGGCAAGCTGATCTGCCTGCGCTGCGTTATCGGCATTCTGGCGCACGGTCGAGGTCATTTCCTCCATGCTCGATGCCGTCTCTTCCAGGGAGCTCGCCTGCTGTTCGGTGCGGCTGGAGAGATCGGCGTTGCCCTGCGCGATCTCCTTGGATGCGGTGTTGATCGATTCCGTCGATTCCCGGATGCCGGATACGATCTGCGCCAGGCCTTCGGCCGTTCGATTCGCGTCGTCCTTCAGACGCCCGAAGGTGCCTTCGTACCGTGCTTCGATGCGTCGCGTCAGATCGCCGCCGGCGAGCGCACTCAACATCTGCGCCAGTTCTTCGAGCCCTGACTGCGTCGTCTGCATCAGCTGGTTGATGCCGGTAGCGAGCTGTGCAAAGAAGCCGCTCTTTCCGTCTGCTTCGATTCGCTGCGTGAAGTCACCGCTGGCAGCCGCCTGCACGATGCCGCCGATTTCGTTCTCGATCGCGACTTCATTGGTGCGGTCCAGCCACTCGACCGCCGTTCCCAGGCGCACGCCCGTCTCGTTGATCACGGGGGCGACGGTGAGCGCGAAGGTCCGGCCGCCGATACGCACGCTGGCACGGTGCGGGGCCGACAGGTGCTCCAGCATCTGCCGCTGGTGTCCGGGATGCTTATGAAACTGGTCGATGTTGGATCCCAACAGGTTCGAGGCATCGAAATTCGGAAGATCCTTGCGGATATCCGCCTGCGCCACCCTGAACATCTCCACGATGGACTTGTTCATGTAGATGATGTTGAGATCCTTGTCGGCCACCATGACGTTGGTCGCCACGTTATCCAGCGCCGTCTGAATTCGCATCGCAGACTCCGCAATGCGCCGGGTATCGGACAGCTCGAAGCCCAGGCGGGTGCGCAAGGACTGCAGCGAGCGACGCAGTTCGGCCACTTCATCTCGCCCCACCGCATCGAAGATGCGTTCGAATCGGCCCTGGGCAAGTTCCTGCACCTGCGCCGCCAGGCTGCTCATGCTTCGCGCTAGCCGGTATCCGAGCATCGCCATCGCACCGAGGCCTGCTGCGCCTGCTGCGCACAACGCCCAGATTGCGGTCATCCGCCACGCACCTGCGGCTTCGGGACTCGACGCAAGCGCGAGCGTCCCGACCATCTGCATGACCACGAAGGCAACGACGGCCCCGAATTTCTGCCCCAGCGTCATGCGCTGTGCGATGCTCAGCCAACGTCGAATGCCGGTCGGCACGACGCGACCATCGCGAATCGCCAGTCCGTGCGCGGCGCCCTCCCTGAACATCCGGTAGGCGCTTTCTGCAGCCTCGACTTGCTCGCGGGCGGGTTTCGAGCGTACGGACATGTAGCCTGTCACCGTACCGCGCTCGAAGATGGGCGTCGCATTCGCGAGCACCCAATAGTGATCGCCGTTCTTGCGCCGGTTCTTGACCATGCCGGTCCACGGTTTGCCCAGCTTGAGCGTAGCCCACAAGTCCGAGAAGGCTTCGGGCGGCATGTCCGGATGACGCACCAGATTGTGCGGCTGCCCCAGCAGTTCCGACTCGGCGTAGCCGGACGCCTCGATGAAATCGGGATTGACGTAGGTGATGCGGCCCTTCGTATCCGTCTTGGATACGATGGTCATTCCATCAGGCAACACCCATTCCTGGGAAGTCACGGGCAGGTTGGTACGCATTGAATAGAAGTCCCGAAGGGAGCGAACGCTCAATTGCAGTGCATATCGGCATCGCGATGCCGAAGTTCATAAGGGATATCGAACCCGATCCGTCGGGATTTCAAAAAGCAACGAGCCCGCAGCATCGTCGTAACTCGCGACGACCTTGCTGCGAGCCCGGGATTCGAAAACGAGAAAGTCCTAGTTGCTCACGGCCGCATCCACCAACCCCATGTCCGCGCCGCTCATCAATCGTTCGATGTCGACCAGTATCAGCATCCTGCTGTCCAGAGCACCGATCCCCGTGACGTACCGCGTATCGACCGCCGAGCCGAATTCGGGCGCGGGCCGGATCTGGTCACTCGACAAGGCGAGCACGTCCGACACGCTGTCGACGACGATGCCGACGATGCGATCGGAAAGATTGAGAATGATGACGACCGTGAACTGGTCGTACTCCACCCGACCGAGACTGAACTTGATGCGCAGGTCGATGATCGGCACGATGGTGCCGCGCAGATTCGTCACACCCTTGATGAAATCCGGGGCGTTGGCAATCTGCGTGACAGTATCGTAGCCGCGAATCTCCTGCACCTTGAGGATGTCGATCCCGTACTCTTCCGCGCCCAGGCGAAAGGTGAGGAACTCCCGCCCGCCGACGACATCGGGAACGCCATGAGCATGCATCGCATCGACTCGGGGTTGGGAATGGGACTGTGCAACGTGGTTCATTCGGTACTCCTGTGTCTTCTGTCCAGATTGCAGCGGTAAGCCGCGTTCAGGCGGCGAGCCGTTCGCCAACTCGCGCGAGCCGCACGAGTCCGGCGATATCCAAAATCAACGCCACGCGACCGTCACCCATGATCGTGGCTCCCGAGATGCCGTGCACGCGGCGGTAGTTGGTCTCCAGGCTCTTGATGACCACCTGGTGCTGGCCCACGAGATCGTCGACCGAGAGCGCCATGCGCTGCCCTTCGGCCTCGACGATCACCATGATGCTCTGCTCGAGCCTGGCCACATCGCCGCCGACGCCGAAGACCTTGGCCGCAGAAATCACGGGCAAATACTCGCCGCGCACCTGGATGGTGACACCGCTGCCGCCGACAGTACGGATCTCTGTCGCATCGGGCTGCAACGACTCGATGATGTACGTGAGCGGAATGATGTAGATCTCCTTGCCCACCTTGACCGAGAGACCATCGAGAATCGCAAGCGTAAGCGGCAGGCGTATCGTGATACGCGTGCCCTGCCCGGCCAGCGAGTCGATCTCGACGCCACCGCCCATCGCTTCGATATTTCGCTTCACGACGTCCATGCCCACGCCTCGTCCCGAGACATCGGTCACCACGTCGGCGGTCGAGAAGCCGGGGGCGAAAATCAGTTTGAAGACATCCTGATCCGACATGTTCTCGGAGACGGTCATGCCCCGCTCGGCGGCTTTCGCGAGAATCTTGTCGCGATCGAGTCCGCGCCCGTCGTCGCTCACTTCCACCATGATGTTGCCGCCCTGGTGATAGGCCCGCAGCGTGACCGTTCCGCGCCGCGGCTTGCCGGCCGCTTCCCGGACGTCCGGCATTTCCACGCCATGATCCAGGCTGTTGCGCACGAGATGGGTCAACGGATCCGCGATCTTCTCGATCACGCCCTTGTCGAGCTCGGTGCCTTCGCCGACGGTCTTGAGTTCGACTTCCTTGCCAAGCTTGGCGGCCACGTCGCGTACCACACGCGGAAAGCGGCTGAACACGAACGAGATCGGGAGCATGCGTATGCTCATCACCGATTCCTGCAGATCTCGCGTGTTGCGTTCGAGCTGACTCAGCCCGTCCTGCAGACGCTCGTAAGCCACCGGATCCACCTGGGATGCGGTCTGCGCGAGCATCGCCTGGGTAATGACGAGTTCGCCCACGAGATTGATGAGCTGATCGACCTTGTCGACGCTCACCCGGATCGAAGAATCCGTATTCGATGCCACGACGACCTTGTCGTTCTGTCGGCGACCGGCAGTCGCGCCGTCCGCTTCCGGCCGATCGGTCGCGCGTCGACCATACGGCGGATGCGCGGGCGCAGCCGCAACAGGCGGCGCCACCGCAGGCATCTCGGTTGTTGTCGCAGGAAGATCGGTAAAGAATCCGTAACTGCCGTCGGTGCCGTTCGATGCTGCCGCAGCTTCCGGCGTCGGGGCGACATCGTTGAAGAACCCGTAGCCTGCATCGGCATCGGTCGGCGCGGTCACGCATTCCGCCGCGTCCGATGCGGGTTCAGCATCGAAAAATCCATAGCTGCCGTCGGCGCTGCCTTCGCTTGCAGCGGGCGCCGCGTCCGATGCGACCACGACGAGGCTTCCCTGCACGGCGACGAATTCGATCATCCCTCGCGCACGCTCGAGCTGTTCGGTCACCAACCTGAGCACCCATTTGCCAGGCTTCGCCGTGCCGGTCTTTCGAGCCCGCGGACGTTTGACTACGTCGAGTTCACCGAGCAACCGGAGTTCGCAGAGCAGATTCTGCGCACTTTCGTCGGCGGTTGCGGAAAAGCGCAGTTCGTAGGCAGGCACGCGCTGCTCGCTGGCAGGAGCCGCATCGCTCCCCTTAGCCGCGTGCTCGGGATCCGGTGTGCACAGGCGTTCGAGCGTTTCGCGTACCGCCGCGGCTGCTGCCGGATCCGCGGCGCCTTCGCCGCGGTGCGCCTGCAACTGTCCTCGGATGACATCGCCCGCGTGGAGAAACGCATCGACCATCGGTGCAGTCAACTGCAACTCGTGCTTGCGAATCTTGTCGAGCAGCGTTTCGAGCACGTGCGTGACATCCGCCATGTCGGAAAAGCCGAAAGTCCCCGCCCCCCCCTTGATCGAGTGGGCGCAACGAAAGATCGCGTTGAGGTCGTCGTCGGTCGGTGCCGCGACGTCCAACGCAAGCAGCAGCGACTCCATGCTGGAGAGGTGCTCGGCGGTCTCCTCGAAGAAGACCTGGTAGAACTGGGAGATGTCGATGGTCATGGGGCGACTTCGAGAAAGGGGAAAAGGGAGAAGGGAAAGGTGGATGAATGGATTCCGAACCGATCGGTGTCGATCCGCAGACCAGCGAAATCGATTTCAGCTCGTCGTTCTGCAAACGTCAGGTCATGGGGTTTCACTTTTCCCTTTTCCCATTTCCCCTCGAGTCATGCGGCCCTCAGCCAATCACCTTCTTCACCACCTCTAGCAGCTTCGGCGGATCGAACGGCTTGACGAGCCAGCCCGTGGCCCCTGCGGCCTTGCCGGCGGCCTTCATCGCATCACCGGCTTCGGTGGTGAGCACGAGAATCGGCGCCGCCTTGTACTGGGGCATGCTGCGCAGCGACTTGATGAGCGTGAGTCCGTCCATTTTCGGCATGTTCTGATCGGTTAGTACGAGGTTGACCGAGGTCGATTTGGCCTTCGCGAGCCCGTCCTCTCCGTCGACCGCCTCCAACACCTGATATCCGGCGCTCTTCAGCGTGAACGCGACCATCTGCCGGATCGAGGCCGAATCGTCGACTGCCAGTACGGTTTTCGCCATTGCTATGCTCCTTGTATGTGCAGCTGTGCCCGGTGGAGAGGCACCCATTGAGTCATCGATGCTTCAGTTCAAAACAGTTCCACGTCGCCGGAACCCATGCCCGTCTGGCTGACGGGGTTGTGGGCTGCATGTGCGCGCGCCTCCTCGACGATCCGGGCGCAACGCGTCAATGCTTCGGCGAGCCGCGGATCCGATCGACCGATGTCGCTGCCTGCATAGCGCTTCGCCACGTCGGTCAAGGCGTTGTGCATCATGCCGAGGGCTTCGACACGACGGTTCAAATGGCTGAGCAGTTGCGTCACCATGTCCTGGAACTGCAATGCAGTCACGGACGCGTCGACGTCGCGCTCCAGGTGCCGAGCGATTTCTCCCATGCGGGCGACGCCGCTCGTCATGCCGGCGTTGATCAGTTGCACTTCGCTCATGGTTTGGTCCACCTGCTGTTTCGCCTGCAGGGTGAAGTTCATGTCCTTCGATGCGACTACGTTGATCGCCTCTTCCGCACTGACGACGGAGTCGTTTACGCTCGCGACCTTCGCGCGGATCTCCTGACTGAACTGGTTCGTGCGACCGGAAAGATGGCGCACCTCGTCAGCCACGACGGCAAACCCGCGACCTGCTTCGCCCGCACGGGCCGCCTCGATGGCCGCATTGAGGGCCAACAGATTCGTTTGCTTGGAAATGCTCTCGATCTCGCCAAGAATGCTGCGAATATCGGCAAGACGTTCGCGGATGTCTTCCATGCGCTCGACCAGACCGACGGCGCTGCGGCTGTTGGCGATCGTGTTCTCGACGAAGTAGTCGAGCGTGCGCGACGTGTCTTCGACGAAGGTCTGAAAGCCGGCAGCACCTGCCGCCGAGGAATCCGAGTTGGCGATGCCCAGGGCAACCTGCTGCTGCTGCTTGATCTGCTCGTTGATGCTGCCGAAACTCACGATGATCTTGTCGATCGCCTCCTGCAGCAGCGCCTGCACGCGCTCGGATTCTTCACGAACGCCATTCACCTGCAGCTCGCCTTCCGCTTGGGCGGCTTCGATGGCATCCACCCGCATGGGCGAACGCGCAGCCGCGGCCGCCGAAATCGGCAAGTCGGCGCTTTCCCGCTCGAATGACGACGGAATGGCGCGAACCATCTGGACGACGATGCCCGCCCATAGCACTCCGAAGACCACCGTCGCAAACGCGACCCAGGCAGCCGCAGCCGCCGGGATCAATGCCCACGCGCCGAGCGCCAGGCCCACCGTAAGGCCCGCGCCCTGCGCCAGCGCGCGGCGCAGTGGACGAACGTGCAACGCCGTCTCGGCAGGGCCGTTCGGATGCGATTGAGAACTCATTGCTCGGTCGATTCCCCGTTGCTTGCGGTAACACGACGCCAGAGTCGATCCCGGCGAATTTCGACGCGAGACGGCAGCCAAAGCCACGCTTCCTGCATCTCGACAGGAAGACAGCGCCAGGCAATTCTTCTGGACGCGCCGCGCGTTTGCATGGCCATTTGCGGCAGTGCCCGGACAAACTTGATGGAAGAATGCCCAATGAAACCGGCCTGAATGCGCAGCCGTCTGAGCCTCGCTCCACGAAGAATCCGAGCCTTGGCCCGGTACCCACACCTTTTCGCACCGACATGCGTCCAGATATGGCAAACTTCACAGGATTGTCACCGCCCCTGTGGAGAAAGCATGCCTTCCCTGCGGAGGGCACGATGGGAATTCCCGCTCAAATCGCTTGCCGCTGAGCCCCCGATACGACGTGCGCGTCTCGCACTCGTCGCCGGCGCGATGTTCGCGGCAAGCATCCTCACCTTCGCCGGCATCAGCCTTTGGTACGAACGCGACGTCGAATTGCGTCGCGCCGAACGCGATCTGGTCAATCTCGGCCAGACGCTGTCGGAACAGTTGGCGCAACGGCTCGAAATGATCGACCTGGGACTCAAGGCTGCCGTCGGTCAGCTGCAGGAGTCCGCATACGCAGGCGACGCCGCTCACGGCAGCCGCGTCCTGCGCGCACACGTCGAGGCCCACGTCAGCGTGCCCGCCATCGGTCTCTACGGGCCCGAAGGCGAGCTCATTGCGGCCTCCAGCGACGTCTCTCCCCTGTTGCCGAGGTCGCTCGTGGCCTGGGAGCCTCTTGCAGCTCATCGCAGCGGTCGCGTCACCGGGCTGCACATCTCCCTGCCGATCCGGAATTCGGAGGACGACGATTGGCATCTCCTCGTCTCCCGCCGCGTGACCGACACCCGAGGCGAATACCGCGGTGCCATCGTCGCGGTACTCGATCCGAAGCGCATCGCACACGCCTACGCCGTCCTCGACCTGGGCACCCATACCACCCTTGCGGTGCTGAGCGGCGAGTCGACCCTCATTGCGTCCCACCCCTGGCGCGACGATCTCATTGCCCGTACTTTCACTGATCTCGGCCTGGGCGATGCCGACGGCGGCGCACAGGTGAGCATACAGGCGAGCATCTTCGACGCAAGCGCAGCCCTCACGCATAGCACCCCGATACGGGGTTACCCGCTGCGGCTTGCCATCATGAAGGAACGGCGCACGATTCTCGCCACGTGGCGCCGACATGTGACGATCGGCGGTACGGCTGCGATCCTGATCGGCGGCCTGGGCCTTGCACTCGCCTTCCTGCTGGACAAGCACCTGCGCCGCCGGGACGAATCGGTCGCACAGCTGCGAGAGAATCAGGCAGAGCTCACCGAGGCACAACGCATCGCCCGTTTGGGCAGCTGGCGCCTCGACGGAGTCACCGGCGCGCTCCAATGGAGCGCGCAGGCCGCAGGCCTGCTTGGCATCGTTGCGGAACACATTCCGAACTTCGAGAGCCTGCTCGAGCACGTGTTCGAGGAGGACCGACAGCGCGTTTCGAGCGCGTGGGACAGCCTGTTGTCGGCTGGCTTTCTCGACGTGGAATTCCGCGTGCTCTCCGCAACGGGCGAGATGCGCTGGCTGCGGGTTCGGGCGGAAGCGCGGCCCGGCCCCGAAAAGCACGCATTTCGCGCGCGCGGCACACTCCTCGACGTGACCGACGAGCGCCTGGCGGAGCAGGCCGCACAGCACCTGGCCGCGATCGTGGAGTCCACTGAAGACGCCATCTTCTCCTTGTCGGGCGACGGGACGATCCTCTCCTGGAACCGGGGCGCCACCCGGATGTTCGGACAAGCCAGCAGCAAAGTGATCGGCCGTCGCCTCACGGAGCTGCTGCCGCCGGACGAAGCTGCGGAAGCCCAGCGGCTGGTTGCACGCAGCATCGGCGGCGAGATCGTCGAGAACTTCGAGACGCAGCTCACGGCCAAGGGACAGCGTCGCATCCACATCGCGGTCACGCTCTCGCCGCTGCGCGACGCAGCCGGCCAGGTGGTCGCCGCATCGGCAGTAGCTCGCGACATCACGGCTCGTCGGCAGGCGGAACTGCGGCAACTGATGGAACATCGTGTCGCGCAACTGCTGGCCGAATCCGCGCCACTCGACGAAACCATGCCGAGGATACTCTCCACCTTGTGTCAGTCGCTCGGGATGGATTGCGGTGCGCAATGGGATTTGGAGGGGAACGATTCCGGTTACCAGCGTTCGTTCGTCTGGACCCGCCCGGGGCTCGATGCGAAGGATATCGCCGCGCAATTGCCGCTGGTGCAAACGGCGGATGGCCCATGCGATCTCGTCTGGCATACGACGCTGCCGCAATGGTTCGGTCATGACGCACTCCTGGCCTGCGGGATCGGCTTGAGCACCGGCCCGCTCGCCTTCGCCAGCGCCCTCTTCATCCCGATCACGCTGGGCAGTCGCGTCGTCTGCGCGCTCGAACTGCGCACCGGGCGCTCACAGGCGTACGACGTCGAACTCCTCTCTTCGGCGCGTGCCATCGGCAGCCAGATCGGCCAATACGTGGAGCGCAAGCGGGCCGAAGACGATCTGCGGGCCGAAAAGGAATACATCGGCCACGTGATTGCCACGGCACCGACGCTGATTGCATCGATCGCCCCGGACGGCACCACGCGCTCGATCAACCCGACCATCCGCGATCTGGCAGGTTATCTTCCCGAAGAACTTCATGCTCGCAACTTCTGGGAAGTTCTGCATGAAGGTCCTGCCTCAGCCGTAGACAACCTGCTTGCGGAAGCCGCGCGCGGCGGCGTCGCCGACTATCATCTCGCCATACGCACCCGCTCGGGAGACGTGCGCGATCTATCCGTCAGCGCAGCCGCGCGGCGCGGCGCCGACGGGAGCATCGTCGAATTCATCGTCGTTGGTACGGACGTGACGGCACGTCGGCTCGATGAGGCGCGCCGCGCGGCGGAATTCGCGGTCGCCCGTGCCTTGAGCGAGGCGCAATCCGAACAGCAAGCCGTCGAAGCGATCCTCGGGACGATCTGCGAAATCCTCGACTGGGAATGCGGCATCTTCAGAGTCTCGGACCCGAAGTCCCGTCTCGTGAGTTGTCCCTATGCATGGGGCAAACCGACGCCCCGCGTCGCAGAATTACTCGCCGTGCTGCGGGCATCGCACCCACTCGGGCCGCAAACTATGTATTGGCGCACCGTCGAAACCGGCGCGCCGCAATGGGACAACGAATTGCCCAAACGCATCGGCACGCGCCTGCGCCCGGCGGTGGAACGTGCCGGCATCATGTCTGCCCTGTCGATACCGGTGAGCGCCGGTGAGCGCTTTCTCGGCGCACTTCAATTCTTCGGCCAATCGAACAACCGTCCGGAAGGCATTCTGCTCGATGCGATGCAGGCCATCGGCCACCAGGTCGGCCAGTTCATTGAACGCATGCGCATAGACGCCGAACGCCATCATGCCGACGAGAGGCTGCGTAGCATCGCAGCCAACATTCCCGGCATCGTATTCGAGTATCGCCTGCGTCCGAACCAGACCGCGGCGTTCGAGTTCGTCAGCGAGCGGGCGCTCGATCTGCTCGAAGAGTCCGCCGACGCACTGACGCGCGATTCCAGGCTCATGTTCAAGCTGGTCGAACCCGCGTACCGACGCCAACTCCTGCGCTCGATGCACGTCTCGCGACACACCCGCTCGCTGTGGCTGAGCGAAATGCCCATCCGCACCCGTAGCGGGCGCATCCGGTGGGTCCGCGGTCAGTCGATGCCGAAGTACCTCGACGACGGCTCTGTCGTGTGGGATGGGGTCATCGTCGACGTGACCGCGCAGAAACAAGCCGAGCACGCGATCCAGCAGTTGAACGAACAACTCGAACGCCGGGTGGCGGATCGAACCGCACAGCTCTCGGCGGCAAACCGTGAACTGGAGTCGTTTGCCTATTCCGTATCCCATGACCTGCGTGCGCCACTGCGCTCGATCGAGGGTTTCTCCCGCATACTCATGGAGGAGTACGGCTCCACCCTGGACGCCCAGGCGGCGAACTACCTCGAGCGCGTGCGCAACGCCAGTCAGCGCATGGGCCAGCTGATCGACGACCTGCTCTCGCTTTCCCGCGTGACACGCAGCGAACTGAAGCGTGTGCGCACCGATTTGTCGGCGATCGCTGAGGCGATCGTCCAGGAGTTGCGCAGCGAATCGTCCGATCGCAGCGTGAGCGTGAGCATCCATCCCGGCATGTCCTGCCTCGCCGATCCCAGTTTGATCCGTATTGCGCTCTATAATCTCATCGGCAACGCCTGGAAGTTCACGTCTCGTCGGGCGGATGCCAGGATTGAATTCGGTGCACTCATCCAGCGCAACAGAACGGTGTACTACGTGCGCGACAACGGAGCCGGTTTCGACATGGAACATGCTGGCAAGCTGTTCGGCGCCTTCCAGCGGCTGCATTCGCCACGGGAATTCGAAGGAACGGGTGTGGGGCTCGCGACGGTGAGCAGAATCGTGGATCGCCACGGCGGCACCGTATGGGCCGAATCCGTCATCGATCAGGGCGCCACTTTCTACTTTACGTTAGGCACCTCCGGAGGCCGATCTTGAGCACCGCCGCCCCGGTCATTCTCCTGGTCGAAGACAATCCCGACGACGAAGCACTCACCCTGCGCGCGCTGACCCGCAGCGGATTCGGCGATCGCGTCATGGTGGTACGCGATGGCGCCGAAGCGCTGGACTTCCTTCATGGCACGGGTATTTTTGCCGGTCGCGACATCTCCCGCCTGCCGGCCCTCATCCTGCTCGACTTGAAGCTGCCCCGCATCGACGGGCTCGAAGTCCTGCGCCGCATCCGTGCCGACGAACGTACGGCGCTTGCGTGCGTCGTGATCTTCACGTCGTCGGGCGAGCAGCGCGACATTCATCGCGCCTATCTTGATCGCGCCAACAGTTTCGTTCGCAAGCCGGTCGCTTTCGACCAGTTTTCGCAGACGGTCGAACACCTCGCCCGGTACTGGATCCAGATCAACGAGCCCGAACGTTCCGCCGCCGCCAACCATGCACAGCCCTGAGATGTTCAAACCGATCGCCCATGCATCGAGCATCGAGCCGCCCGCGGGCGAACGGCCGATCCGCGTCCTTATCGTCGAGGATTCGGAGGACGACGTCCTGCTGCTCGTCTGGGAGCTCAAGCGCAGCGGCTACCAGGTCCACTACGAAGCGGTCGATACCCGCCCGGCGATGGAATCGGCGTTGCGCTCCGGCCCCTGGGACATCGTCATCTCCGATTACTCGATGCCTGATTTCAGCGGTCTCGAAGCGCTCGCCACGTTGCGTGCACAGGCGCTCGATGTCCCCTTCATCATCGTATCCGGCAATATCGGCGAAGACGTCGCCGTCGAAGCCATGAAAGCCGGCGCCCACGACTACGTGATGAAGAAGAACCTGTCGCGCCTCATCCCGGCGCTCGACCGGGAGCTGCGCGAAGCGGCCGTGCGTCGTGCCCGGCTGCGCGCCGAACATGAATTGCGGGAGAACGAGGCACGCTTTCGTGCGATAGCCTCGAACATTCCGGGCACCGTCTATCAGTTCATGTTGCGCGCGGATGGCACTCGCTGCTTTCCCTACGTAAGCGGCGACTGTGTGCGCCTGCTCGGCGTGGAACCCGAAGCGCTGCTCGCCGACGCCGCCGTCTTTCACGGTCTGCTGCATCCCGATGACCGCGAAGGCTACGACGACGCACTCAAGCACTCCGCGCAGGACCTGACCGACCTCAACTGGGAAGGCCGCATCCAGTTGCCCGGCAGCGACGAGATCAAGTGGATCAACCTGCGTTCGAGCCCCCGCATACTCGACGATCAGGCGCTGCTCTGGGAAGGGGTCATCTGGAACATCACCCAGAGCAAGCTCGCCGAGATCGAGATCCGGCTTTCGCGCGAGCAGCTCCAGGAGTTGTCCGACCACGTGCAGAAGGTCAAGGAGGACGAGCGCGCCCGCATCGCCCGCGAGATCCACGACGATATCGGCGGCAACCTCACCGCGATCAAGATCGATCTGCTATGGCTCACCAATCGCCTGTCGCCGGAAGCGAAGTCGATGCACGAGAAGGCTGCAGCCATCGAGCGGCTGGTCGACCGGACCATGGAGACGACCCAGCGCATTTCACGTGACCTGCGTCCGGGCATCCTGGATCTGGGCCTCATCGCCGCGATCGAGTGGCAGGCCGAGGAATTCCAGCGCCGCATGGGCATCCCGTGCGAACTCACCACCTCGGACGACGAACTGAACCTCGATCAGGATCTATGCGTTGCGATTTTCCGGATTTTCCAGGAAACTCTAACCAATATAAGCAAGTATGCGGCAGCGACGCGAGTCGACGTGAGTCTCGTCGCAGGTGACGACGTGGTCGTGCTGGAGGTGGTCGACGACGGGCGCGGCATCAGCCGCGATCAGTTGTCGAAACCGGGCTCGTTCGGCATCCGCGGCATACAGGAACGAGCGCGCTCGCTGCACGGGGATGTCGAGATCGAAAGTACCCCCGGTGCAGGGACCCACATCAAGGTCGAGATCCCGCTGGCCACATCACGCGACGGTGAGTCCGGTTTGGGACAAGACTCGCTGTTCTAGTGATTGGAACAATATTGCGCCACGCCATGCACAAACACTCAGCGACCATCGCCTCGTCCGAGCCTTCGCATCGACCGAACATGAACTTCATCGATCCCGTCGCCGTCCGCCGTCTCTGGATCATGATCCGATCGCACGCGGCTACCTGTTCTGCATCGCCGGGCCCGATGTCCTGCCTATCATGATCAGAGTTCTCATCGCCGACGATCATGCCATCCTGCGTCGCGGCCTGAAGCAAATTCTCGCGGAAACCGAAGATATGACGGTCGCCGGCGAAGCCGAGAACAGCCAGCAGGCGTTGCAACTCGTCCGGGAAGCCGAATGGGACGTCGTCCTGCTCGACATCTCCATGCCCGATCGCAACGGCATCGATACCCTCAAGCTCATCAAGAAGGAGAAGCCCAAGCTTGCGGTGCTGATGCTGTCCATGCACCCCGAGAATCAATATGCAATCCGGGCGCTTCAGGCCGGCGCCTCGGGCTATCTCACCAAACAAAGTGCGCCCGCCCAACTCGTCACCGCCATCCGTCAGGTCAAGCAGGGACGCAAGTACGTCAGTCCGACGCTGGCAGAACAGCTTGCGGCACGCCTGGGCGGCGGCGGCGGCGACGGCGAGACCGCCTCGCACGAAGCGCTCTCGCACCGGGAATACCAGACGCTTACCCTCCTCTCATCGGGCAAGACACTGTCCGAGGTTGCCGCCGAGCTGAAGCTTTCGGTCAAGACGGTCAGTGTGTACCGCTCCCGCCTGCTGGAGAAACTCCAGCTCAAGAACAATGCGGAACTGACGCACTACGCCATCAAGAACGGACTCGTCGAGTAGGAAGTCCCGCGCGTTATCGAAACGCGACTTCGCGTCCTTCCGACGGCGGCGAACGGCCAGTTCGTCTTCTGCGGCGTATCACCGCGGTCAGGGTGGAGGACTCGTCGGTTCTGCCTAAAGTCGGCGCAGTGTCCACCGTTAATCACCCGTCCAACAATTTTACAAACGCCGGCCTGTGAACGCTCCGACGAAGATCAACGTCAAGGATGTCGCGCGAGAAGCGCTCCGGGCATTGGTTTTGAGACGGCTCGATCCCACCCCGGACAACTATCGGCGTCTGTTCAACGAGATCGCCGGTCTCGATCCGGAACCGGAGGGGCCCGGCGCCGAAGAGGCCTTGCACAAGATCGCCGCCGGATTTCCGCGATCCTCGCCGGAACTGCTGCGGCTTGCCAAGTCGGTCGAGCGTGCTTCGAGCAAGCGCGACTGGTCGCAGTTCACGGGACTGCTCAACGAAGCAACGGCCGCTCTTGGGCGCTACCACGGTTCAGCAGAGATCTGGCGCACGCTGATCACCGACATGTTGCGCCAGCTCGACCTCGGCCACAAAGGGGTCACGCGCGCACGCAAGAAGGAGCGCCTGGAACGGGCGCTCGAAATGCCGGCGAGTTCTCCGGACCAATTGCAGCAAAAACTCGGCGCAATCGTGAAAGGCTGGTCCGAGTTCTCGGTCGACGCGATCGGCATCGAAACGCCGGAGGCCGAAGCAGCCGACGACGCAGCGACCGAGCCGGCACGGCGAACGACTTCGCCGGTACTGGCCGCTGCCCTGGCACAAGACGATGCCGCGCAGCTTTGCGAACTGCTGGGACAGGTGCTCGAGGTCGGTGTCGCCGGTCTGTTGAGCCACGACGCCGGACTGGCAGGCGAAGCCGAAGAACTGGCGCGTCAGGCGCGCAACGCACGCGCCTCGCAGGACATCGTCAACGTGCGTTCGGCGACCAAGTCGTTCCTGCTCAAGGTCGAACTGACGAGCGCGAACGCCTCTGACCTGCAGCACGCCATGCTCCGGCTGCTGCGCCTCATCGTGGAAAACGTCGCCGGACTGGTCGGCGACGATCAGTGGCTGCAAGGCCAGATCAATGTCGTCGCCGAGATCGTCGCGCAGCCGCTGGATCTGGTCATGATCGAGCACGCGGAGCGCAGCCTCAAGGACGCCGTGCTGCGTCAAGGCAACCTGCGGCAGAGCCTCACCGACGCGAAATCCGCCTTCAAGTCCATGGTTTCCGGCTTCATCGAGCGGCTCGGCGACTTCTCCGACAGCACAGGCGACTACCACGACACGATCGAATCCCTCTCGCAGCAGATCAGCCAGACCGACGATATCGGCAAGCTGGGCAAGCTGCTCGACGAGCTTACCGCAGCGACACGCAACGTACAGGCAGCCACCCTGAGATCACGCGAAGAGACGCTTCGCACGCAGCAGGAAGTGCAGGCTGCAGAACAGAAAGTGCGCGACCTGCAGCAACAGCTCGAACACGTGAGCGCCAAGGTGCGCGAGGACCAGCTCACCGGAGCGCTGAATCGGCGCGGACTCGAAGAGGAGTTCGAGCGCTCCGCCTCTGCCTCCGAACGGCGCAGCGAACCCATGAGTATTGCCCTGCTCGACATCGACAACTTCAAGTCGTTGAACGATACGCATGGCCATCAGGCAGGCGACGGTGCACTGGTGCACCTGGCGCGCGTCATCAAGGCATCGATCCGGCCGACCGACATCGTGTGCCGCTACGGCGGCGAAGAGTTCGTGATTCTTCTCCCGGGAACGGGTTTGCAGGATTCAGTCATGGTCATCTCGCGCCTGCAGCGTGAGCTGACCAAGCGCTTCTTCCTGCACGACAATCAGCGGCTGCTGATCACCTTCAGCGCGGGCGTGGCGGAGCGCCGCACCGGCGAATCGCGCGACGATGCCATCGGGCGGGCAGACTCGGCAATGTACGTCGCCAAGCGCTCGGGAAAAAACCGAGTCGTCGTCGCCGACTGACGCAGTATCCCCTTCGATTCGAACACGGTCCCGACCCGCGAGGCGCGGCTCTTTCCGCGCATTGCCGCATTCCACAGACCCAGTCCGTAACGGTGCGTGCATCGTCGATTTCCACGTCGCTCTGCACCCGAGGGCTAACTGCGACCGTGCGGTGAGCGCCGGCCAGACCGAATCGACGGCCGAATAGCGGGCATATGTTTCGGCTTATCCGCGTTTGAATCGTATGACGAAATGCTAACTTAGCCGCATCCAAGTCGAGGGATGCGCAAGAACATGAACAATCAGGCCGCGGTGCGTCGATCGAAAACTCAGGCCGTCAAATCCAATGCCATGGAGGCGCCGGCAGGTGCCGCTGCTCTGGGAAATTACCGCGACCGCGTGACGGCGCTCGCCGAGCGCATCCGCGGCACGGAGGACGTGTCGGCCATCATCAGCATTCTGAATCAGGCCCTCACGGAAACCCGACGGCTGCGCGTACGCGAAGACGCACTCGCAGCCGCCCAGCGCCAGGTCGCCGACGCCGAGCGCAGCATCGAGGCCATGCGCAACGAACTCGAGCAGGTCAAGGCGATGCTGCACCAGGACCCGCTCACGGGGACCCTGAATCGCCGCGGCATCGATGACGCATTTCGGCAGGAGGCCTCCCGCTGCGACCGGCACGGAGGTCGGCTGTGCGTGGCGCTCATCGACATCGACAACTTCAAGCTGCTCAACGACACGCTCGGTCACCCAGCCGGCGACCGCGCCTTGATCCACATCGCCAACATCGTGACGAATACGCTGCGCCCGACCGATCGGATCGGACGCTTCGGCGGTGAAGAATTCATGCTGTTGCTGCCGGACACCCGGCTCAATCAGAGCGCGGCCGTGATGGCGCGCATCCAGCGAGAACTGGCCGCCCGTCCGCTGGAAGAAAACAACACCCGCATCACCATCACGTTCAGCGGCGGCGTCGCCCAGCGCGCAGAGCAGGAGACGCTCGAAGAGATCATCGCTCGGTCGGATGCCGCCTTGTACCAGGCAAAAGCGGCGGGAAAAAACCGCATCGTCCTCGCCCGCTAAAGGTTTCGACCCGCCGAACCGTAATCCACGAAGGCGCCGGAGTGCGCGCCAAGTACTTGTCCCGTCACAGAATACCCTTCAAGCACTCCTCAAGTTCGCTCAAACACCCGTCGTAAATGGTTTCAGACAGCGGTGCCGCGCCCCGAAAGGAACCGGGGCAGCCGAAGTCAGCGGCAAGTCGCCGATTTGATAACCACGCACTCGGAAGGAGTGTTTGAGATGCCTCAGGTAATCAGCACCAACCTCGCGTCTTTGAACGCGCAACGTAACCTCAATTCCTCGCAAGCTGGCCTCCAGACCGCCCTGCAACGGTTGTCTTCTGGTCTGCGTATCAACAGCGCCCGGGACGATGCCGCAGGTCTCGCGATCTCCCAGCGCTTCACGTCCCAGATCAATGGCCTGAATCAGGCTGTCCGCAACGCCAACGACGGGATCTCGCTCGCGCAGACGGCCGAAGGTGCCCTGCAGGAGAGCGGCAACATTCTCCAGCGTATCCGCCAACTGGCCATCCAGTCGGCCAACGACTCGAACAGCGCGAGCGACCGCAAGGCGCTCCAGGCTGAAGTATCGCAGCTCACATCGGAACTGAACCGGATCGCCAACACGACGACGTTCAACGGCAAGAAGGTTCTCGACGGATCGTTCGCCGGGCAGAAGTTCCAGGTCGGGGCCGATGCCAATCAGACGATCAACGTGACGATTTCCGATGCACGCGCGACCGCACTGGGCAACTACTCCCGCGCCTCGCAGAACACCACAGCTGCCGAGTCGATTTCGGTTGCAACCACCGCCGGTGCTGCACTGGCTGCGAACAACTTCAATACGCAGGACATCACTGTCAACGGTTCGCTGGGACAGGCGACCGTGTTGGCCGCGAGCGTCGCCGACGGTTCAACCGCCCGCACCATTGCGGCGGAAGTCAACAAAGTCACCGGTTCGACAGGCGTGACCGCTGCCGCAAGCACCACCGCCACGATCGGCGGTCTGTCGGCGGCAGGTACGTTCCAGTTCAATCTGTACGGCCAGAACACGAGTGCCATCCAGGTCTCGGCGACCGTGACCAGCACCTCCGACCTGACAGCGATTCGCGACGCCATCAACGCCCAAACCGGATTGACAGGCATCACGGCTGAAGGCACGGGCGCCACGTTGAGCCTCACGCAGGCCGAGGGCTACAACATTTCCCTTGAGGGGGTAAGTGCGACCGGCAGTGCAACCCTGCAGTTGACCGGTTCGGAAGGCAGTGCGGTCACCCTGGGTGCAGCAACAACGACCGACTCCTCGACCGTCGGCGGTGTCGTCACCTTCAACTCCGAGAACGCCTTCACGGTGAGCTCGAGCATCGCCGGCTCCGCGGGCGGTCTCTTTGGTCAAGGTGCAGCGGCCAACGCTGGCGTCACCGGCAGCCTGGCTGCAGTGGGCTCCGCAAACATCTCGACCCAAACCGGCGCCAACTCGGCCATCTCGGTGCTCGATGCGGCGATTCAAAAACTCAACTCGATTCGGGCAGATCTCGGCGCGGTGCAGAACCGCTTCGGGTCGACCATCTCGAACCTCGAGACCACGTCGGAGAACCTCGACGCTGCCCGTTCGCGGGTGCGTGATGCCGACTTCGCGGCGGAAACGGCAGCCCTGACCCGTGGTCAGATTCTGCAGCAGGCCGGCACGGCGATTCTCGCCCAGGCCAACGCACTGCCCAACGGCGTGCTCTCGCTGCTGCGCGGCTAATCGCGCCAGCATGAGTTGAGGCGGCCAGCCCGACGGCTGACCGCCTCGCTCGACGGATGAAAACGTCATGTACGTCCAGGCATCGAACAACGACCCGGCACAAACCGCGTCCGCCCGCAGCAACGGCAGCACGCCCGTGCGGAACGTTCCTGGCACGACGGCAGCAGTAGCCGCGCACACGGAACCTGCCACCCCGGCCGACATAGCCGACGATCCGATATCGGTTCGCGCCGCTGTCGCCGCAATCAACCGAGCGGCCAAGTCACTTACCAACACCGTGCAGCTGGTGATGGACGAACGCTCCGAACAACCGGTGGTACGCGTCATGGATTCGGAAACCGGCCAACTCATACGCCAGATTCCGAACGAAGAAGTCCTCGAATTGCGACGCGCTCTCGACCGTATTTCGGGCTTACTCATCCACCGAACGGCATGAATGTTGCACGCCATGTTGCAGCACCGTGCGCCGCCTTGCGCGGCCCCAGCCTTTAGCGAGACCACATGGCCACCATCTCATCCCCCGGCATCGGATCGAATCTCGATGTAGGCAGCATCGTCAGCCAGCTGATGGCGATCGAACGCCAGCCGCTGCAGGCGCTCGATTCGAAGGAAGCCAGCTTTCAGGCGCAGCTCTCGGCCTTCGGGACGATGAAGGGCGCGCTCACCAATTTTCAGACAGCGTTGAAGAGTCTCAACGACGTCGGTCGATTTCAGTCCTATAAAGCCACCATTGGTGACAGCACGGTGGCAACCGTGTCGGCGGCAAATAATGCCGCACCCGGCAACTATTCGCTCGAGGTCGGCAAGCTCGCCCAGTCGCAGAAGCTCGTCGCAGCGGGCGTAGCGAGCTCGAGTTCGACGATCGGTACGGGCACGATCACCCTGGAGTTCGGAACGATCAGCGGCGGGACGTTCGACGACAACACGGGAAAATACACAGGCTCAACGTTCACCGCCGATGGTGCCGGCGCGAAGTCGGTAACCATCGGCAGTTCGAACAATACCCTTGCCGGAATACGCGATGCGATCAATGCCGCGAAGGTCGGCGTTTCCGCTTCGATCGTCAACGACGGCAGCGGCACCCCCTACCGCCTGAGCCTCGCAGTCAACAACTCCGGTGCCGAGAAAAGCCTTCGCATCTCGGTCGCAGGCGACGCCGCGCTAACCAACCTGCTCTCCCATGACGCATCGGGCACGCAGAACCTCGCCGAGACCTCCACGGCAAGCAATGCCGAATTCGAGCTCGACGGCGTCGCAATCGTCAAGCCGTCGAACACCGTGACCGATGCGCTCGAAGGGGTCACGATCAATCTGCTCAAGACCAACATCGGTGCGGCGACGCAGATTTCCGTTGTGCGCGATTCGACCGCAACGAAAAGTGCAGCCGAGTCACTGGTCAAGGCATACAACGATGTAAACACGACACTGAAGAATCTGGGCGCCTTCAATGCCGCCAGCAAGACAGGGACGATCCTTCAGGGGGACGTCACGCTCATCACACTGCACGCACGCATTCGCGCCACACTCACCGATGCGCTGAAGGGCGCCGCCGGCAGCTACAGCAACCTGTCGCAGATCGGCATCGCCTTCACGAAGGAAGGAACGCTTTCGCTCGACTCGGCGAAGTTCCAGAAAGCACTCGACGAAGCGCCCGACGACATCGCCCCGCTGTTCGCTGCGGTAGGGCGTGCCACCGACAGCGCAATCCGCTACGACAGCTCGACCGACGCCACCAAGCCTGGCAAATACGATATCAACATCACGCAGCTTGCCACGAAGGGAACCCAGGTGGGATCCGCGGCAGCCGCGCTCACGATCACCGCCGCGGTGAATGACTCCTTCACGGTCAACGTCGACGGCGCAAGCGCCGTGATCACCCTGGCGGCAGGAACGTATGCGAACGCTGCCGACCTCGCACGCGAAGTCCAGTCCAAGGTCAACGGTGCGAGCGCCATCTCGGGAGCGGGCAATACCGTCACAGTCACCGAAAGCGGGGGAATACTCACCCTTACTTCCGAGCGTTACGGGTCGACCTCCAGTGTTCAAATCAGCAGCGGCAATGCTTTGGTCGATCTGCTTGGGGGCACTCCGTTGACGACTGCCGGCGTGGATGTCGAGGGAACGATCAACGGGACCGCCGGCTCGGGCTCGGGACAATTTCTTTCTGATCTCGGCGGCGGCGCCTCATCCGGCCTCAAAATCGAAGTGACAGGCGGGGCGCTGGGCGATCGGGGCAGCATCAACTTCTCGCGCGGTTATGCCGTACAGCTGGACAAGCTGGTTACCGATTTTCTCGGGACGCGTGGCGCGATCACCGCGCGTACGGACGGCATCAATGCGTCGATCAAGAGCCTCGATCAGCGGCGCCAGCAAATGCAGGAACGCCTCGTCGGCGTGGAGACGAGAATTCGCGCGCAGTTCACCGCGCTCGACACTTTGATCGCCCGGATGAACACCACCAGCCAGTTCCTCACGCAGCAACTGGCCACGCTGGCCAACCTCGGCTCGAACTAACGCAAGACAAACGCACTTAGGAAAGGCTCCATGTTCTCGAGCGTACGTAAGGCAGTCGACGTCTATGCCCAAGTGGGGGTGGAGACCGGTGTTGCAGCCGCGGATCCGCACAAACTCATACTCATGCTGTTCGACGGCACGCACGCGGCGATCTGCGCCGCGCGACTGGCGATCAGCCGCAACGACATCGCCGCCAAGGCGGCCGCCATCTCGAAGGCCATCGCCATCATCGACGGTGGACTCAAGGCGAGTCTCGACATCAAGGCCGGCGGCGTTCTTGCCGAACGACTCGCCGGTCTGTACGACTACATGTTGAACCGACTGCTGGCCGCGAACCTGCGCAACGACACGGAACTGCTCGACGAGGTCAATCGGCTTATCGACGAGCTGCGCGGCGCCTGGGCACAGATCGGTCAACGCAGCAGCGCCGCATCGGCCAGCGAGGCGACCCCCAAGTGAACGCAATGGATACCGAAGTTCTCCTGCATACGTACGATCGTCTGTCCGCCACGACAGGCCACATGCTCTGTGCTGCTCAGTCGGGGGACTGGGAGCGGCTGGTCGCGCTCGAACGCGACTGCGGCGACATTGTCGCGAGGCTCTCGGCACTCGAAACCGAGGATCCCCTGCCGGTCGGCATTCGAGATCGAAAGGCAGCGCTTATCCGCAAGGTTCTGACCGACGATGCCGCGATACGCGACATCACCGAACCTCAGCTGAAACGCCTTTCGCACCTGCTCGATGCGAATCGCAGCGAGCAACGTCTACTGCGGGCCTACGGACCGCCGCCCATCGGATAATCACCGCGGACTTCGTCGAGGCGACCCATGGATACCAGACTCGTCGGACGGGTGATCGACATTGCGCGCAGCGTCAGTCCGGTGCTCGCCGTGACCGCCGCAGCCCTCGATCTGAAGCAGTCGCCCTCGAACGGCGCCGTCCGCGCCCAGGTCGCTGCCCGCCTTGCCGACGGGACGTTCCGCGTACTCATCGACGGGAAAGCGCTGAAGCTGGCCCTGCCCGACGATGTCAAAGCAGGTGACATTCTCCAGTTGCGCGTGGTGGGACGCGGCAACGACAGCGCCTCGTCCGGCACGGCAGACGCGTCGAGCGTCGGAAGAGGCTTCAGCACGGCCGGGCAGCTCGTTGCCGAACTCGCCAAGCAGCCGACGACGGCACCGCCCCGACAGAGCCAGCCGGTTGTCGCCGAACCGCCGGACAGTCCCGAGTCGCTCGCCGCACCGCTCGCCCGCGCCGTCGAACGCAGCGGGCTATTCTACGAATCGCATCAGGCGCGCTGGGTTAACGGCGAGTTCCCGCTCGAACGCCTGCTCGAGGAACCCCAGGCGCAGGCCGGCAAGCCTCAAAGCGTTTCCGTGCCGACGCAGATCACGGATAGCGACCCCGATATCGCACCTTCGTCATCGCAGCAGGCGCCGCCCCGAAGTGACGAACGCGTCGGCGCGGAGAACCTCAAGGCGAATTCCGTCCAGGGCCCACGCGACATCGAGAAAAATCCTGTCGACCGGGGCAATGAATTGCTCGCGCGCGAAACCGTACCTCTCGTGCGCCAGCAGCTCGATACGCTGGAAACGCGCCATTTGACCTGGCTTGGAGAAATCTGGCCTGGCCAGCCGATGCGCTGGCAGATCGGCGAAGAACCCGAGGAGGAAGATCGCCCGACCTCGGCGGAACACGAATGGGACAGCCGCTTTGCGCTCGATCTGCCCGCACTGGGCAACGTGGGTGCGGAGCTTGCGCTCGCAGGGAATCGTTTGCGAATCCGGTTGAGCGCACAGGATGAATCAACCGTCGCCCTGATGCGAGACCACAGCAGCGAACTGACCCGCGCACTCGAGGCGGCCGGCATCGATGCCCTATCGTTGGAGGTACAGCATCGTGCATCGTCCCTCTGAACGAAACGCAGCTGTCGCCCTGGCCTACGCGGAAAACTCGCCCGCGCCGAAAGTCGTGGCTAAAGGTCGCGGCCTCATTGCCGAAGCTATCATCGAGAAGGCACGGGCATCCGGGGTGTACGTTCACAACTCGCCCGAACTGGTCGGGCTGTTGATGCAGGTCGACCTCGACCGGCACATCCCGCCGCAGCTCTACCTAGCCGTGGCGGAGCTGCTCGCCTGGATTTACCGATTGGAACAACGCCGCGAAGCGACCGGCGCGAAAGTCACCACCGATGAGTGAAACGACGATAGCCGACGCGCCCGAGCCGATCGCCGATGTCACGGCGCCGCCGACGCAGGACGAATCGCCGTACGTGCTCCATGCGCGCATGGACATCGTGGCGGTGCTTCGCGACGTTGCGCGCGCCCGAACCCTGGTCACTGTCCATTTCGGCACGAACCACGAGGCATTGCTGACGCCCCTGCTCGGCGTGGATACGGCCACAGGCGAATTGCTCTTCGACTGCAGCGGCAGCGAAGCCATGAACGTCTCCGTGCGGCAGGCGAATAAGCTGCTTTTCTACGGCCTGCACGACAAGGTGCGGATCCGGTTCAATACCGGCCCCGCCCATCAGATCAAGTGGGAAGGGCGCGATTCCTTCGCGGTGAAACTGCCGGAATCACTGCTGCGACTGCAACGCCGGGAACTGTATCGCGTACCGGCTCCGGTCACTCGCCCGATCCGCTGTGTCATTCCCGTCGAAGCGAACGATCGGACCCGCCATATCGAAACCCGGCTGCACGACATCAGCCAGGGTGGTGTTGCCCTCGTCTCGCAAGTGGGGGATTACCCGTTCGAACCCGGCATGAAGTTTCCGAACTGCCGGATCGTGCTGCCGGACGCCGGCAATGCGGTGGTCATGCTCGAAATCGTGCACGTCAAGGAAGAAAAGCTGCTGAACGACAAGACGGCACTCAAGATCGGATGCAAGTACGTGCGTCCGTCGATGGCCGCCCTCGCGCTCGTTCAGAAGCAGATGATGCGACTCGAGCGCGAGTTGAAGGCGAAATAGGCGCGTCCCAACGATACAGCACGCTACTTCAATTCGATTTCAACGAAGCGAAATTCGAAGTCGTTGACATTGACGACATCGTGCTCGACGCCGGCCGACCGGTTGTACGATACACCGGCTGTCAGCTGAACCACACGAGCACCCCCTGGCTCTTCCAGACGCAAGCTGCCGGTCGTAAGCGGCACGACAACATAGTCGTACTCGTGCTTGTGCCAGCCTGTGGATGTTCCCGGCGCAAAACACCACTGCGTCACCTTCACGCGCGCATCGTCGATCTGGACGCTTCCCTGCGCCTGCCCGCTCATCGGGACGCCTCCACGACACCGCAGATGGAGGGCAGCACTTCCGCGATGGGCTCTCGTATCACGGCGTCGGCGATTCGATCGTATTGCGTCGGTTGGGCATTGACGATGACGATGCGGGCACCGTTGGAACGCGCCACCGGCACCGCATGGGCTGCCGGGTAGACCTGAAGGGTCGTGCCGATCGCCAGCATGAGATCGGCTTCCTCCGAGCAGCGCATCGCACGATCGATCACTTCCGGCACGAGCGCCTGGCCGAAGGAGATCGTGTCGCTCTTCAGTACACCCCCGCACCGATTGCAGGCGGGATCGTCCTCCCCCTTGCGGACTCGAGCGAGTGTCTCGAGCATGGGCCCCTTCCAGCTGCAATGCATGCAGACGACGCCGTGCACGTTGCCGTGCACTTCGATGACCTTCTCGGCCGAATTGCCGGCAAGACGATGCAGGCCGTCGATGTTCTGCGTGACGAGCGCATGCAGTTTGCCGCGCCGCTCCAGCTCGACGAGCGCGAAGTGCCCCGCATTCGGTTTCGCCCCGAATGCGGGATGATTCAGGCGCCCTTGCCATGCAGCCTTGCGCACGTCCGGATCCGCCATGTAGTGCTGCAAGGTCGCGAGCTTTTCGGCGGCGGGGTTGCGCGTCCATACGCCGTTGGGCCCACGGAAGTCGGGGATGCCCGAATCCGTGGAGATTCCGGCGCCGGTCAGAACGACGACACGCTTTGCCGCATCGATCCAATGCGACAGGGTCGTCAGAATATCGGGGGTGGAATGATCGTCGGGCATCGCCTTCCTCCTTCGAACGGCCACTTGCGTCCAATCATGCCTTTCCTCGCAGCAGCCCCGGTCAGGATACACGAGCAAACGGCCAATGCTCCAACGCGCGGGCAGCATAGTCGTAAGCGGTGGTTTCAACCCGATCGAGCGCTTTGAAGTCGAGCAGACGGATGCCGCGCAAGGGCGGTCGCAAATAGAAATCGACCCGCTCTTCGACGTTTCGCTCCCCAGCGATCGAACCAAGCATTGCACCGCGGAACAGGATCTCGAGAATCGTGGGCACGGGGGACTGTCGCTGACGCCAGGGTCGAGCGGCAAGAAGGCGTGCCGGCGATGGAAACTCAGTCCAACTACGATCGACCGTCAAGTCCTTCTCCGCGCTTACATCGATGGCCACAACTCTACCTTGGCACACCTCCCGCATGGCATCCACCGGTAGATTGGTCAGTACGCTGCCGTCGATCAGCAGATCCCCATCGTGGCATGCGGGTGGTCCGATCCCGGGAATCGATATGCTCGCTCCGATGGAATGCCAAAGTACTCCGCGGTCGTGTACCTTCATGCACGCACGCGTCAGGTTCGCGGAAAGGCAGAAAAATCGTAGAGGAAGGTCTTCGATACTGGTATGTCCAAACAACCGCTGAAGCATATCGACAAAGCGGCGACCTCGAATCAGGGAAACCACGGGCACGGTGAAGTCCAGTAAAGAGCCGCGACCGATGAAGTCGGCGCGCGCGCGTTTCTTGATGTCTTCGGGCGATGCACCCGCAGCGTATTGAGCGCCCACAATGGCCCCCCCGCTCACGCCCCCTACGGCATCGACTTCGATACCCGCCTCGCGCATCGCACGCAGGACGCCGATATGCGCGAAGGCGCGCGCACCTCCACCGCCGAGCAGCAATCCGATGCCCTGTCCGACGAGAAGTCGGGCCAACCGGCTAAACCCCTTCGGCTCGGATAGCGTGACATGATGCCAGCCGCGCACATCGGGAACGGCGTCCAGCCAGCGCTGCATGGCACCGGCGACCGGACCCGACCGGTTCAGCAGGACGAACTCGCGGTGTACGACACTCTGTTGCTTTTCCGACGACGTGGACGCTCTCCCCTCTGCACCAGAGGGCGGCTCGCAATCGACGGAGCCCACCACGACAACGCGATCCGCCTGACGTTCGCACAGTCGGGACCAGACTTCGTTCTGCTCCTCTGCCTCGTACAGTACGTATGAGTAGGCCTCCTCCTGCTCGTTGAGCCAAGCCAACAGTCGGGTGTCGTCGGCACCCGGGACAGGCAGCGCCAAGCCACCGGCGGACAGCGCCGAATCGACCCGAGCACGGGTGAGGTGCAACGTCGGCCCGACGGAATTGAGTGCGCTCGCCAGTCGCTCACAAAAGCGATCGATCGGCACCCCGGGGACCGCCGCTTTCACGCATAGCGTCGAAAGAACCGTGCGCACCGGCGCTCTGCGCAAGCTGCTCTTCAGCCGCGTGACAAGCTGGCGCGCGAGCTGCGTCATCACCCTCGGATGTTGTTCGACCACGCGTTCGAAGGCGGCGCGCGACAAGGCGAGAAGCAGACTGTCTCGTATGGCTTCGACACGGGCCGAGCGACGTTCGCCGGTAAGCAGAGCCATTTCGCCTACGCTCTCGCCACGTCCGAGCTCGGCCACGACGCGCCGTGATCCGTTGTCTGTCGCGACGGATACTGCCAGGCGCCCATGCACGACGATGTACAGCGTGTCGCCAAAATCGCCTTCGTCGAAGAGCATGACACCACCAGCCAGCGTGACCGGCTGCATGACCGCCGCGACCTCCTGCAACGCGTAGGCGTCGAGGTCCGCCAGCACTCCGACGTTCTCCAGAGCGAGTCCGGAGGACTGCATGTTCATTCGACGACGGCTCCCAAGCGGCGCTCCTGCGATACAGCCCCGGGCATGACGACGTCAGGCAGGCGTACGCAGCGCGGATAACTTAACACAACGTGCCGCCGGGGAACTGTAGAACGAAAACGCTCGCCACCGTGCAAATCATCGGATTGAACACAGCCTGAATAAGGTATGGACGAACAACGAGACCCGACATCAACCATCTGCTCACGGCCACACTCGGACAGAATGGCCTGCCGGGCCGAGCATGGGGGAAACGCGCGCTCGACGAGCGACCGATCGGAAGCGTGCCAGAATCGCCACTACAGCGTCTCAGTGCGATTCGTTCCAACCGGTCGTTTTCGCGCCTTCGGTCGCGATGAGGATGAAGACCATCACGCAGGGCTGGTCGCCGACGCATCGCCAGTTGTGCAGCGTTCCGCGCTGGATGACTACATCCCCGGGTTTAAGGTGCACCTCGCCGTCCTCCAGTTCCATGATCAACTCGCCCGACAGGCAGATAGCATAGTCGACCGAATCCGTCTTGTGCCAGCGCGGGATGTTGCCGGGATGATAGACGCCGAAGCGGAACACCGAGCCGCCCGCGAGGCTGGTCCCGAGTTCCCAGGTATTCGGGTCTTCTTCGGTCGTTTCCGCCGGCAGCTTCTTCGTCGCCCACATGGGAATGTTGTCGAAACCCGGTCGAAGTTTGATCGGCTGGATCTCGTTATCCCATTTCACACAGCTCTTGCCATCCTTGTTGATCCCCGTCACCACCCGACGCCCTGAAATCTTCACTTAGTCTGCCTCCGAGCATATCGATCGGAAAAAAGACGCGGGTCCGATCGTCCCGCCTTCGAGCAACACGCCTCGCTAGTGTCCTGTGTCGGCGATTCGTAGCATAAGTGCGGGACGCTGCCATCGATCCCATGCGTGGTCAAAAAGTGTCGAAATCGGCGCCAGACGCGAGGAAACCGCGCCTAAGTTGGACACCGGGCGAGGATTTCCGACAAAGTATGGCGTCGATCCTCGGCGCATTTATGGCACGAATCTCCGACACAGGACACTAGCCTCACCGAGACCAGCGAGCCCCTTGCCCGTACATCCGTTACCGCCGCAGACGCCGGTACTATTGCTGCGGATCCCGGTCCCTGCGCTGGCCTTCGCCTGTCGCGCAGCGACGCACTCGGTGGTGAAAGGAGCCGGTCAGGCCGGCACGCTTCGTTCAGACTTGTCGAAATCGAGTTCGATCCGCGCGTTGTTGGGATCATGGAAGAACAGCTGCCACGTACCCCAGCCCGGGAGTTGTCGCAGATCGTAGGCGATGCCGCGCGCTTCGAGCTTGGCGAGTGTCCCGTCGAGATCGCTGCCGGTGAACGCCATGTGATCGATGACACCCTTGATGAGTACGCCCGCGTCGTGGCCGGCGATGACGTGAAGGATGGGCTCGCTGCCGCCGCGGGCGTACAGCCAGGCCCCCGGAAACTTGAAGGGGGGCCGATCGCCGGGATGCAAATCGAGAAAATCTGCATAGAACGATACGGTGCCCTCCAGATTGTCCGTCAGGATCGTGAAGTGGTTCATTGCCGTTGCAGACATGATTTCTCCTCCCAGGGTTGGGCCGACCAGAATGAACGAATTCTACGACTGCTGGCCGCCTTGCGGCATGTTGCCCCCGGATCGCGCTGGTACAACCCCCCACTCACCGTGACGGCCGCGCACGCCTTTATGTAAGCGCGGATGCCGTAGCGGACGCCGGTACGCCCAGGTGACTGGTGTCGTTGAAACTGCGTACGACGATGCGATTCCCGGTGATGACGATGTGACTGATCGAACCGTTGTCCGCGCCATGAAAAGCAAACGGCTGCGCGCCCGTCGCCTGAGCAAGGATGTGGCCGATCACGCCGCCGTGAACCACCGCCAGGACGAGTTGATCGGGATGGCGGGCGGCGATGCGCCGCAGAGCACCGCCGATACGCGCTTCGAGCGCTGCATGACTCTCCGCCCCAGGGATGACATCCCAGCGCTGCTCTTCGAGCATACGAAGATAGACCGGATCCCCCAGACGCGCCTTGATGCGGTACAACCCGCCCTCCCAATCTCCGAGGTGCACCTCGCGCAGATCCGGCTCGACGATCGGCGTCAATGCCAGGCGCCCGCAAAGGGGAGCCGCCGTCAGCGAGGTTCGACGGAGATTGGTCACGTAGACGGCACTGATCGGCAGCTGACACAGGCGCTCCGCCGCACGCCGCGCCTGATCCTCGCCGTTCGGATGCAGTTCCGGATCACCTTGACCATCGACCAGCGGAAACGGACGATCGGGTGATGCAGCCCGGGATTCTCCATGGCGCAGCAGAAGGATCTCGGTCGCGCCGGCGGGGCGAACGTAGCGCGGTTGTCGGTACTCTGCGGTCATGTCGAGCCTCCTCTGATCGAAAACGACTCGGATTCTACGTGCATTCCGCGCCGACGAGACGAGGCAGGACGCTCATGCGATCCGCCTGTGAACGAACGTGCATCTCCCATCCTGCCGAGTAGTCCTCTCGTCGCAATTTCGTCATACGACTCGGCTAGGCTACAAACCGATTTCGACGCTTGCGGCGGCGATGCGATCACGCGGTGGCAATGCCCACGCCCTTGCGTTCCCCATCATACCCGCGGCACCCGAAAGACCGCCCAGGCGACTTTCTCAGACTACCGGACAAACCATCATGCATACCCTACGACACCGTATCGGCAGAGCGGTCGCAGTCGCGCTCCTGCTCTGCGCATCTCCCTACGTCGCTGCCGCCGCAGCCGAAGGCCTGACACTGATGCATGTCGGCGATCAGGAATCCTGGCTGCTGTCCGCCGCAGGCAATGTCCGTGACGTGAACGGCAACCCGCTGTCGTTTTACGGCGGCGTCGATCGTCTGGCTCAGATCATCGCAAACGAACGCACGACGGCGATCAGTGCCAGCCGCTCAGTGCTGACACTGAACGCCGGAGATGCCTTCCTGCCCGGCGCCCGCTTCAATGCAAGCCTCGACAACCTGGGCTCTGCGTATCTCGGGGGGCCGGATTACTACGACGCTCGGGCAATGCGACTGATCGGCTTCGATGCCGCCGTGTTCGGCAATCACGAGTTCGATCTGGGGGCCGCGACGGCCGCGAGTTTTGCGAAGGCGTCAGGAACCACCTATCTTTCGGCGAATCTCGATTTGAACAGTTCGGTGAACGGCAGCAGCTTCGTCGCGCTGGCGGGCGGCATGGTCGCGCCGAGCAAAGTGGTTACCACCGCAGCCGGCAACAAGATCGGTTTGATCGGCGCGACGACCCCGCTGTTGCCGACGATCTCGTCCCCCGGCACGGTCAGCCTTCTCGGCTACGATGCGAATGCAGGCGCCACGCACAACCTGCAGTCGCTCGTCCCGATTCTCCAAGCGCAGATCAACGATCTGCGAACGAACCAGGGCGCCACGACGATCGTGCTGATGAGCCACCTGCAAAACGCATCCAACGAGATCAACACGATCGTGCCGCAGCTCGCCGGCGTCGACATCGTGCTCTCCGGCGGAGGACACGAGCTCATGGCCAATCCCGGCAATCCCCTGCTGCCGTCCGATATCGCCGCGTTCTCGGCCTACCCGCAAACGGTAAGCACTGCGACCGCAGGTCAGAAAGCGCTCGTCGTCACCTCGAATTTCGGCAACCGCTACGTGGGACGTCTCGACGTCCAGCTCGGTACCGACGGCACGGTGTTGCGTGATGCGTCCGGCGTGCCCATCGTCGGCACAGACACCCGAATGATCCGGATCACCGGTCTGGCGACCGATGCCGACCGCGTGAACGGCGATGCGACTGTCTATCAGGATGTCGTCGCACCCGTCGCCACTTACGTGGCGGCCTTGAACGGACAGATCGTCGGCACGAGCCAGGTTGCGCTCAATGGTGCGCGCGGCGCGACCGGCGCGATGCCCGGCTCCTTCGTCGTCGGTGTGCGAAACGCCGAAACCAACCTCGGCAATCTCGTCGCCGACGCGATCCTGTCCGCTGCCGGCGGCGACGCACGCGTGGCGCTCCAGAACGGAGGCGGCATCAGGGCGAGCATCGATGTGGGCGATATCTCGCGTGGCGAAACCTCGACCACGCTTTCGTTCGCCAACATCGTCGTCAACGTACCGAACGTGACGCCCGACAAGCTCAAGGCGTTGCTCGAGCATGGCTACGCAGGCCCTTCGACCTCACCGCTCGGGGGCGCGGAAGGCCGGTTTCCGCAAATCGCCGGCATGCGCGTCGTATACGACACCAGCAAGGCCACTGGCAGCCGCATCGTTTCCATTACGCTCGACGACGGCACCCGGCTCGTCGATGGCGGGATCGTCGTAGCAGGCGCGCCCGCAGTCACGCTGGCCACGATCGACTTTCTCGCCAATGGCGGAGACGGCTATCCGTTCCAGGCGCTGGGCCTTACGTTCGAAAACGGCGTCAACTACCTGACGTACGGCGAAGCGCTCGATCGCTTCATATCGCTGCCAGCCGAGCAAGGCGGACTGGGCGGCGTGGTTACGGCATCACGCTACGGCGTCGAGAACGTGCTCGACTTCGAGGGGCGTCAGATCGACGCCGCAATCGCAGCCGTTCCGGAGCCGGAGACGTACGCACTCCTGCTTGCCGGTCTCGCCCTGGTCGGCTGGTGCGTCCGTCGGCGTCAGGGCATCGTTCGCACGTGTAGCATCCGCGGCAAACAGACTCGGTCGCGCGCAGCGGATGCCGCACTACCGGTGGTCTAGTGCCCTGAGTCGGAGACTCGCCGATACGTTGCCGAACGGTATCGCTACTGCATCAGCGTATAAAGTGTCGAAACCGGCGGCAGACGCGAAGGAAACCGCAGCCGCGTTGAACACCTGGCGAGGATTCCCGACAAAGTATGGCATCGGTTATCGGCGCTTTTTGTTCGGCGATTTCTGACTCACGACATTCGTCGATCGCCGACCTTGGTGGCAGCTGCTCCACGCGCGCGGAACGACGGCCCCACCGTGTCGGCAGACGGATTAGGGCATGTTTGAAGCACCGAATTCGCGGTTCGCATCGTGGTATGCGCCGTGCGGTGCAGCCACGGATTCTTGTATGCTCGCTCTCACGATATTCCGAACCCGACCTGGAGCCGAGCCATGTCCGTGCGCTTCGAACCGATTACCGATGTACTGGGTGTGCGCGTCCTGGATTTCGACATGGCCGCGCCGCTCGAAGACGAAACGTTTCAGGCCATACGCCGCGCACTCGCGGAACATGCCTTGCTCCTTTTCCCCAATCAGGGACATATCCGTCCCGAGGATCAGATCGGATTCTCGCGTCGGTTCGGCCCGCTCGAAGAACATGTCCTCACGCAGTTCCTGCTCCCTGGACATCCCGAGATCTTCGTGGTGTCGAACATCGTGGAAAACGGCAAGCACATCGGGGCGTACGGCGGCGCACAAGACTTCCATTCCGATCTCGCGTATATGCGCGAACCCAGTCTCGGCTCGGTCTTCCGTTGCCTGGAGTGCCCCGACGTAGGCGGCGAAACAGCGTTTGCAAGCATGTATGCGGCATACGATGCCCTGCCCGACGCGATGCGTGCACGGGTCGATGAACTCAACGCCGTTTACGACTACGTGTGGAGCTATGAGCGCAGGCTCGCACCGCTGCGAGGTCCGCTATCGGAAGCCCAGAAGGCGAAAACCCCGCTCGTCGTCCATCCGCTCGTGCGCACCCACCCGGAAACAGGCCGGCACGGACTTTTCCTTTCATTCAATTTCATTCGTCGCTTCGAAGGCATGACTGAAGACGACAGCCAGCATCTCGTCCGCGAACTGGTCGAATTCGCGACACAGCCAGAGTTCATCTACACACACAAGTGGCGCCCCGGCGACATTGTCATGTGGGACAACCGGAACTCCATGCATCGGGCTTGCCCCTTCGACAATCAGGGAACGCGACGCCTGATGCATCGAACCACGATACGAGGCGACACGCCGTTTCGAGGCAGCCGACGCGAGGCCGCGTAGCGAATCATTGCTCCGGACCGGAGCCCTTGCCGATCGACCTTCCGCTGCAGACGTACCCTTCGGCCCTTGCCGATTGCCACCAATCGCCAACGGCGCGCGGCTGTCGAACTACAGGCAGCATGCCCCTCGGAGATGCCCAGGCCGTCTCCATCGGAGTAGGTCCGGTCCGAGCCGATGTACGAGAGAATATTTGTCCGCCCGGCCCCGCGCAGGGGATATTCGAGCGCATACTAGCAACCTGGGCACGCCAAGTTTTTTTGTGCACGGCGCCGTGTAAGCAAATTGCGGAAAGATGCTGTCCGTTTAACGGTGTTTCATTTCGCAGCAGCAATCGAATCACGCATTCGCTTTGAACGGCTTGCCGCGTCAGGAAGGGAAAACTGCGAAGGTCAGCGGGCTCTTTGGAAGTCAGCTCGCAGCAACTGAGCCTGCGGTGCCTCTTCAGGCGTTCCGTTCGAATGGCTCTGCCCCTCGCATCCGACCCTGCATAGGAATCGTACTCATGGTGAAACCGAACTACGCCTTCGCTAAACGGCAGAAGGATCTCGCCAAGAAGGCGAAGAACGAAGAGAAGCTGGCACGAAAGCGCGCCAAGGCAAGCCCGACGGCACCGAGCACCGACCCTGTCCCGCCCCCCGGGCCATCTGGCCAGGACGCTTGAACCGGGTATGGAACCGCTGCCACACGGCCGACGATACGAATGGAAAAGCGATGAGCATGATCTGGCGTTTCTACGTCGACGAGCAACGTCAGTGGCGCTGGCAACATCTCACGGTCGGGAGCAACGTCTTCTGCGAATCTTCGAGCGGATTTAGCGATCATGATGCATGCGTCGTCTCTGCGACGCAGCACGGCTACGTCCATGCCCCGACGCAGCAGGCGTTGTATGCCGAAAAGCTGCGTCGTCGCCTGCGCTGAATCGCAACCGTACCCACAACAAGGAGCGTAACGTGGCCAAAGGTCAACAACGAAGCAACCGCGAAGCGAAGAAACCCAAGAAGGCCAAGGCACCTCCGGCGATCCCCGCTTCGTCCAATCGCACCACGGACAAGGGTGCCCGTTTCATACCGACCCGTCCGAAGTAGCGGATACGGGCTACCCCGGGCAGGATGGCCCGCTGCAGGGTCGATTTCTACCAGTGATCGGTAGGCTGGCCGGTCAGATCGTCGCTCGAAAGACCGGAGTGCAATGGTGGCGCAACATACCTTTGCACGAAGCGTCCATTGCCTCACGTCACGCCGCTCAGCGAACAATCGATCCATCGATAGGCAGCTGCGCGCGCGGTTGCCAGCACCTGATCGACCCGGTTGCTTGATGCCTGCACTTCGCCTCGAACGACGATCTCGCCGCCATGCGGTCCATCGGCTTTCGACGCGATGCTGTAACGTGCCCTCCATCCGGAAGCGCCAAAGCTGACGAGGCTGGTGTATACCTCGAAGCCCCTGTACTGCGTCCTCGAATCATCAGTCCATACCATCGGCTTCCTCCAGCCAGTCGGAAATCGTCGGTTCACGAGGAGCGAGGTTCGAGTCCTCTGCCACAAGCACACCACTGGTCCAGTGCGCACCAAAGCCTATGCGGTCGACGATCAGGCGGCCGTGCGGTCGCGAACATTGAGCAAGCGCGGTGCACGGCGCGAACCGAGCGCAACGGCACGATACCAAACCGTCCGGCCCGGGAACGAAACGTACAAGGCATTGTCGGATAACTTCCTCACACCGGCGGTTGGGATGCAGACGCATGGTTTCGATGCCGATCGACCTGGGAATCGGTAGAGCAGCACCCGCTATTGCCAGTACACCACCGCGAGCGCCATGAGTCCCAGGACATGAAAACGTTTCAGGTCGTACGCCGCGGTTCGCAGTGGCACGTCCACCTGCCCCACTCCGGCCGGGGTGTTCACGGCTCCGAGGACAAGGAGCGCATCATTGCCTGGGCATGCGAGGAGGCGCGGCGCTTCGGCGCAGAAGTCCGTATCATGGATCGCGGCGGACGCCTCGAAGCGACTTATTGCTACGCCGACGGCACCGAGATCCGAACGGTGCCGGACACAGGCAATCTGCGGCGATAGGAAGCACGCCCTGGCATGACTTGCTGTTCTCGACAGGCGGGATCCAGCGCGCAAGCACTCGATTAAGGCGCATACTCCGGGGCCTCGCCGACAACCCGAGGCAGCGTTCGACATCTTCCGCTGCACGCAAGGACCCGTATGCCGCAGTATCTTCGCCCACCGACTCGCCATCCTCGCAAGGACGGCCTGCTTCTCGTCGATAGGAATCAGATAGATCTCATTCATGACAATGTCCTGCACAGCGATCGCTCTCGACAGGAATTGCTTCGAGCGACCCGCCGCGCGTGGCGTTCGGAACCAGGAGAACCTGCGTGAACCACGACCCGTCAGAAAGTGACGTGATGTACGCAAGCCCCGCTACGCGCGATGCGTTTCTCAATGCCCTTGACGGGGAAGATCGCCTGCTCACCATTCGATTGGCGAAACAGCTTCTGACCTGCATGAATCGGCTTCCCGGTTTGACTCGCGATGCACTTGCTCTGCCGACCGGGGCGACGTACGGCGCAGCGGCCCGTCATATCCTGTCGCTGGGTCCCTCGACAGACCCGCGTGCACACAAATAGCGAAGGCCTCGTTTGACTGCCACGGATGCCGCAAGATCCGGCTGGAGCGCTTCGGCTCTCGTACGAGAGACTCGACTCGAACCGGCCGAGCTCGCCCGATATCTTCGCGTGACGTCGCTTGCGTTCGACCGCTGCCTCGATCGGGATCGCTTCAGTCGGGATCAACGTTCGAAGTTGATACGTCTCACCGCAGTATTGGATCGCGCCGAGCGCGTGCTCGGTGATCGGGCACGAGCCAAACACTGGCTGATCAGCGCAAACCGGGCACTCAACTTCAGCGCACCGCTGACTTTGCTCGAATCCAAATCGAGTATCGACCGCGTTTACGGCGTGCTGCTCAGAATAGAGAATGGCTCGTTTGCGTGAGCACCGCATTCACCAGCAAGCTCGGACTGACCATGCACGGATCTCGAAAGAGACGAAATATGTTGACCCAATCGTCGCTGGACGTTATGGTGCGCCACCTTGTTGGTTTTTCGGTTCCCGGCGTTGCGTAGACATGCGATCGTTAAAGAGCTGACCTATTCGACTCGGCTCATTCGGCCCTTCGGGCCAATTTTTCAGGAACGACGATCATGACTACCGGTACCGTTAAGTGGTTCAACGAATCCAAGGGCTTCGGCTTCATTACGCCTGACCAAGGCGGCGAAGATCTGTTCGCCCATTTCTCCGCGATCAACATGCCTGGCTTCAAGACGTTGAAGGATGGCCAAAAAGTCTCCTTCGAGATCGTCGACGGCAATCGCGGCAAGAAGCAGGCAAGCAACATTCAAGCGGCCTGACCGCTAAGCGTGTTGCCGCAAGGCCGGGCTTGAGCCCGGCTTTTCATTTCCAGCAGCGTCCACCACCGCCCGTCGCGCATGGTGGTACTCGCATCTTCGACATTCGCCATCCTCGGCGCGTGATCGCGCTACCAAGGAACCCCGATGGCGAAGGAAGACTTAGTACAACTGGAAGGCGTCGTCGATGAGGTGCTTCCCAACACGATGTTCCGCGTCAAGATCGAGAACGGCCCACAGGTGACAGCCTATGCCTCGGGGAAAATGCGCAAGTTTCGCATCCGCATCCTGGCCGGCGATCGGGTCACAGTGGAAATGTCGCCGTACGATTTGACAAAAGCGAGAATCGCGTACCGGCACAAAGATGAACGGCCAGCGTCCGTCGTGCGGCCTGCGCAGTTCCGCCGGCGGTAGCACCTAGCCCGAACGACGCGTCGTTCTTTGCGATGACCATCGATGAGGAACGACTTTCCTTCACGACGACAAAGATCCTCTACGCAAGTGAGATGCCAGATTTCGAGTGTCCCGCAAGCCTAATGAGCGTATTCTCCAAAGAGCCATTCGCGAGACGATTCCCGGGCATGTATCGCCGTTGCCAGCCCGTCGCCTCGCAGTCGTCGACGAACCTGGCCATGAATCGACCAAACTTTCGCGATCGTCTGGTACACGCGTCCCATCGTCACATTGATCCAATGAGGTCATGCAATCCATGACAGCAATACACATCGTCGGTCAGATCGACAACCTGAAGCGCCTTAAGGATTCCACGATCGTCCATGAGTGGGAAAGTGGCCGTTGCGTGATGGCACCAAGCGTTGCGGAGAAACTTGTCGGCGCGGACTTGTACATGCACGAAGGCATGTCGAAGCCTTCTCGCTTCGGCGGCAAGATCACGGGATTCCGCCTTCACGGCGACGGAAGCGATGCGGCAAGCGAGGTCATCTTTCGCTTCCAGGCATCGAACGACCATCGCGACATCAAAACCACCCGCGCCGGGTGGACCAACGATACGAAGATCGTCTGGTAATACGACCGACCGCATGCCGGCGCCTCATCAGCCGGTCGCGAGGCGCTTAGGAGCGCAGGGCAGACGCGGAGCGGTGGCTTGCCTGACGCCAGCCCCTACAGCCGCTGTCTCGCGTTAGGATTTGGCCGAATTGGGCCGCCGCCCCGGGGCAGGGGTAGGGATGACCCCCGAGATTCGGCAGGCCAGTCCTTCGATCTCGACACCGTTCCGATAGCGCGTGACGAGGCACATCATGACCGCCCCCTTCGAGGACAAGGCGCGAATCTCGGTACGGACCTGCTCGACCGGCAGCGACAGTGCGCGAGCCAAATCTGCATCCATTTGTTCGCCGTGCACCTTCAGATAATCGATAATTGCTTCCACGGCGTACCTTTCATGTGTCGATGCGGGTTGTAGGTCATCAAACCACGCAGGCAAGACGGAAGTTCCGACTGCCGAACGGCGGTTCCAAGACCCCCTGCGCACCCTCTAGCGGAGCCCGGAGGGTATAGGATTCGATGGCCGCGGTCTATGCGGGTGATGGATTCAGGTCCCGCGCCCTCAAAGTATTTCCGGGCGTCACCCCCGAGCTGCCGCTCCTCAGGCGGTACTACGCCGAGAAGTGAGCGGCCTCTTGGTCCGACGTACAGCCCACGCAAAGCACTTTCCGCTTGTGTGCGACCCGCTCTTCAGCGGTTAGTCTCATCCGCTCCGCTTGAACACCGCGGATCTGCTTGCCCGATCAAGTCCCGAAGATGACGACGATATCGATCAATGCGCTTGATGCGGACGGGCGCCCTACGCATTCAGCTCGGCAAGCGCACGTTCGACCCACGTGGCAAGTGCGCCGAATTACTCCGGGCCAATTGATAAGAAAACCGACTCGGCATATTGAGGGAGATTTATTCCGTGCCTTAAGTTGGTCGTCATTTTGCGCAAGGCCGATGTCGAGTAGGCGCTTCATGCCTCAGGCCAGAATGGAGCGTATCGAAGTGCGCGAATCGCAGATGCGGGCATGGCAGTTTCGGGATCCCTAACTCGTGTGGACGCCGGCCTGATATCTCGATGGCTCCTCGCCGCAAAGAACGCGGGGCGGGGGGTGCCAGTCGGCATCAAGGCCAGCCTAAATACCGCCGCCATGCCCACGGAATTCGGCAACTCGCTCGACCGCGGATGTCGCCCTAGACTCAATGCAGCTCGGCGACACACGCAGCCCCATCGCCGCCCACTCGGCGAGACATCCCGCTGTATCCCGACGTGCTTCTCGGAGCCGCGCCGGTGCGGGTCAACGATGCGGACGAGCTTTTCAAAGCACGTCTTCGCGACTTGGCGCGGTATCGCCCATCCTTCGAGCGCCCCCCCTGACGGGCAAAAACATCCCCTCGCCATGAATATTCAATCCTGACGTCGGCCCGAATCAGCTCACCAGCTGCGCCTTGACGCCAATACGCGAACGCGAGCCGAGCAAGCCCGTCGGCGCTGCCGAAGAATCGTCGACGTTTTTTCGGGCCAGGCTGCGTAGTTGAGCTAAAGCCCCGCGCCGAACGCGCGGCGAAGCGAGGCGCCGGCAGGTCCAGGCGCATGCCGATACGTGGGATCACCATTGGCTCTTCGATCGCGGGAATAATCTTTACTCGACCGCCACACCCGCATCGCTCGCCTCTGAACACCGTTCGGCGATACAAGACCTCCCCGCCACTTAGCGGATGCAGACACCCGGACAGTTCTCGCGCCGAGGAGACGATGCGACTGTCGGCATCGGTGCCGCGACTTCTGACATTTCCCCTGGGCGTTTTATCTGATTCGGTCCATTGCCGTCCGTTGCTCGTCATCGAATTCTTCCAGGCCGAGTACCGGACGCTGAAGGCTCGTCACCGGACATCTCGTAATCCCGACCGGTAACTCCAGGAGGCATGCGTCGCGATATGACAACAGCTACAGCGGATTGCTGGAGTCCCGCATGGCCTGATACTTGCCTCTGTCCGACCATACAAGATAGATTTACTTGTCGTACACACTCTCGTTCTTCTATGTGAGGAACACTTTTGCCGTGGCACACCTTAGCTGGAATCTGTCGGCACTGATCGGCCTCGGAGCGATTGCCCTCTGCACACACGGACTTGTGGGCGCCCAGGAACCGGACGGCGATCTCAAAACGCGCGCGATTGGCGTGCCGCCGGCGATAAGGGCCGCGGCCGCCCAGGAGCGTCGCTCTCAGGTGGCTGCTGAGCCTCGGCGTATGGCCCTGGTTATAGGCAACGCCGACTACCGAAACGTCGCGAAACTGGTCAACCCGCGCAACGACGCGTCGAGCCTTTGCGAGGCCCTGCGCGCCCTCTCATTTGAGGTTCAGTGCGAGTTTGATGTCGCGAATCGTCGCGCATTTCGTGAGGCGGTCCGCAAGTTCACCGAAAAATTGACGCCGACCACTGCCGCGTTCTTCTATTTTGCGGGGCATGGAGTCCAGATTGCGGGCGAGAATTACCTCTTGCCGATCGGCATCGACGCCAGATCGACCGCGGACATCGAGGACGAGGCTGTCAATCTCGGGTATCTGCTACGCAGCCTGGAAGAAGCCCGCAGTTCCCCGAATATCGTGGTTTTAGACGCGTGTCGCGACAACCCCTTCCCGACACTGCGCTCGGGTACCATCGCACGAGGTCTCGCACGCGTTGATCCGCCGGTGGGCACGATGCTCGTTTACGCCACAGCCCCCAATGGAGTCGCACTGGACGGCACCGAACGCAACGGCGTATTCACCAAGCACCTGTTGCAGAGCCTACCCGTGCCAGGTCAAGGCCTGGACGTCCTTTTCCAGACCGTCGCGCGCGCGGTCGAGGAGGAGTCTCGCTCGCTCGGCCGCGTTCAAGTCCCCTACCGCAGTTCGTCGTTTTCCGGAGATTTTTGCCTGGCGGGCTGCGACCGCCCCGAGGTTGCGGCCCAACTCGAACGCATCAAGCAAGAGCGGGAAGAAGCAGAAAAGCGCATTGCTCATCTAACCCAGGAGAACGCTCGCTTGCAGAAGGTTGCAAGCTCACGCAATGAGCATGTGGTCGAACTTGAACGTCGAATCGAAACGTTCAAGTCGCAGGCGAGCCGCAGCGCTACGGACAGAAACGCGGAAGCCACGGCGCAGCTCGCCACACTCGAGGCTGCCCTCGGCAGGGCGTTAGCCGAGCAGGCCGACGCAGAGCAACGCAGGGCAGAGATCAAGGCGCGCGAATCGGAGATCGCTCAGTTGCGCTTTCAAATAAACGACCTCAGCAGCAAGGCAAAGCAGCTCGAAGATTACCGTCGGCAGGTTCAGATCCTCGAGAAGCAGAGCGCCGACGCCGATGTTCGATTGCGTGCGATTACCGAGGAGAATGACCGGCTGCGACGTCATGCCATGGAACGAACTGCTAACGTCGAAGCACTTGAAAGGCAGATCAAGGAATTGAACTCCACCGTCCGACAACATGGGGATGCGGGCAACGCAAAAGAGGGCGAGCTCGCACGGCTACGCCGTGCGCTGGAACAGGCTCATGCTGACAAGGCCGCCGAAGAGAAGCTCCGAGTCCAAATCGCGACTCGCGAATCGGAGATCGCGAGACTCCAGGACCAGATGCGACAGATGCAACAGAAGGGACAGGATCTGGAGGCGCAGCGACGCGAGTTGGACCGCCAGCTGCGCGAGAGGGCCGCGGTCCCCTCACCGACCACAACGCGCTCCGTGGTGATTCCTTCATTTTGATTTGCCGCCCGCTCACCCACACACTTTAAACGGGAGTAAACGCACGATGAACAAGGTGCCAAAAATCTGTTGGCTTCTCTGCCTTACCTTACTGGCCGTTAGCCAGCTAACGCACTCGGCATCGCCCGAGGCTGGAGCACAGGGAGAGAAAAAGATTGGCAGTTCGACGTCGATTTTCATCGGACTCCGGCCATGGTTTACCTCGTGGGAAGTTCCGCTCACCGACGCACAGGTCGTCATTCCGGATCCCCTCGCTCCCGTCCCCGTCCTCAAGCTATTCCCCGTGCATGCGCCCGCCGGCAGCGCGGTGGTACCGATGACCGTATTCGGGCTGAGGCACAACGACTTGACAATTTCGACCAATGTCTTGCCTCGCACCAAGTACTCGACCGGCGGCCTCGCGACAAGCGATACGACCCGACAAGAACTGGACTTCAATCTGGGCTATTCGCTCACGCCTAATCTGCTCGCAACGCTGGTCTACAAGACGGCGAAAATCGAAGGACTGGTGACTTCCAATGCCCAGGCAACGTTGGGCGCGCGCGACGGTGCCAAGATACGAAGCGTGCTATTGGGGCTCGGCGCGAGCGTGCCTATGCAGGGGCCGCTATCGCTTTATGGGAACGTAGCTTACGGACTTGGTCGGCAGCGGTCGGAGGTGCCCGATGCAGCAGGGAAGTCGAAGGCCAATGCAGCGTACACGATCGGCGAAGTCGGATTTGCCTATCGGCTGTACGAGCAATCCAGCGCGCTGAAGAATGCAACGCTACAACTCGGCTATCGCGCACAGTCCTACCGCGCAAAGGACGTCACGTTCGGTAGCTATTCGATTCCCGGCGGTACACTCATCGCCACGGAACAGCGGGACGTCGACACGTTTACCGGGGGGTTTGTCCTCGGAATCGTCGGAGTGTTCTAAGACGTCTCCTTCTTTGAGCGAGATGCGGATCCAACGATGAACCGCCGATCTGTTACGTGGGAGCGGCGTCGCATATGCATCGAGCGGCCTGCGCTCGTATAAACCAGCACGCCGTCCGCCGATAGGTCGGGCGCGCCGATGCAGGACATTGTGCTGATCGGCAGCGCGTATCCTTTCGCAAAAACGCGCCACTTCGGAAGGCAGCAGGATGAAGAAGCGATGACTGTCGGCGTCGAGAGCGCGAAGCATAGAACGAGCAGGTCCAGAGGAGTTCGTCGTGCTTCGATCGCGCTCTTGCTCCTAATGCAGATGATCGGATTGCTGGTTTCGGGGGCGTCCGCGCAGCCGGCGCGGGCGACCGAAACGGAGCCCGCACAGCCCACATCCACCAAGTTCGCGACCGTATGGCGAATCCGTGGTGATGTCTCGATCGAGGGCGGTCCTGTAGGCAGTCGTGCGCTCCGATTGGGCGATTCCGTCTTTGTCGGTGAAACCATCCACACGCCATCAACCAGTGAGGCAGTGTTGCGCACGGAAGATGCCGGCGTGGTGGCACTACGTCCCGGTACCCGCATGAGCGTCGATCAGTTCTCGGCAAAGGGCCAGGCGAACGATGCATTCGGACTTAGGCTGCTCTCGGGATCCCTTCGCGTCATCTCCGGTTGGATCGGACGGATGCGTCCTGCGAACTACAGGATCGCCACGTCGACCGCAACGATCGGTATTCGCGGCACCGATCACGAACCTTACGTCGTGTCACAGGAGCTCGGGCGCGCATTGAACCAGCGCGCGGGCACGTACGACAAAGTCAATCGCGGCGGCACGACCCTCGAGGCAGGTGGCGGAAGCGTGGCCATCGCTCCGGGACAAGCGGGCTTTGCCCCGGAATTGCCAACCCTCCGCCAACGGGGGCTGTTCACTATCCTACTCCCCTCGCTTCTGGATGCCGTTCCGGACTTCTACGTTCCCGGATCGTTCGACGCCGAGTTGGACGTGCTCTCCAAAAGCGTTCACGAGCAAGCCGAGAAAGTTCTTCAACAGGGAGCTAGTTCGTCGGAGCGGAACGCCACGGATGATGGTCCACAGACGCAATCGCCCGCAGCAAGTGGCACTGAGCGCCCACCGAGCGAACCGGACCCCGCTCAAGAACACTCCTCGACGCAAAGGCAAACGCCCAGTGGAATGGCACCCGCCTGCGATGCGTCTGGAATCGCGCGCCAGTGGTTGGCCCGATTCGACGACGCGGTGATGTCACGGGATGCGGCCGGCGTGGCGGCCCTTTTCGCGGACGACCTCGCGGTAACTGCGTATGTGCGACGTAGTGATGGCTCGTTCGTATCGGTCGAGATGAACAAGGACATGCTTGTGAAGAGCACGCTCGCGGCACTGGAGTCGCTTCGCAACTACAGCCAGAAGCGGCTCTCGATCGAGGCCACCATCCTTACAAGCAGCACCAATGAATGCCATCATATCGGGGTGCAATCCGAGGTTATCGAACAAGGAACGCAGAGCGGCCGCCCCTATCGCATCGAGGCGCTAGAACAGTACGTGCTGGAGTTCCGCGAAGACCGCTGGCTGGCCGTACAGGCAATTACGACACAGCAATAGCCATCCCATGGGTAGCGGCCTTGGGTGAGCGCACCCGTTCGACGAACGTTAGCAGCGAATAGCGCCGAACATCCCCCCTTCCCCCCGGGGTGCGGCCCTCCCGATGGGTGCCCCGCGGTAGACCGCCATACGCTCGGCGGCCGTGACCGCGATGGGGCGAGCGTGGCCACAGCTTCGAGGCGGGCTTTTCCGGTTGGGTAACCGTCCG